>Ga0194055_10003479_pt1 | contig 12083 bp, 8 predicted proteins | sample SepL449m_MetaG_FD_155482 | JGI IMG/M metagenome (GOLD analysis project Ga0194055, IMG submission 155482) | Anoxic zone freshwater microbial communities from boreal shield lake in IISD Experimental Lakes Area, Ontario, Canada - Sep2016-L442-9m | ecosystem: Environmental > Aquatic > Freshwater >... | reverse complement strand
TCGGTGTATTTTGCAGATTTATCGATCGTGTGTGCGCCATCATATATGACCTCAGGCTCGACAATGGGAACCATTCCAGCAGACTGAGCAACAGATGCGTAGCGGGCCATAATCATCATATTCGCCCGAATAACTGATTCGGGTATGTTGTTTACAATATCAAATGCACTGCGCCATTTGGTAAAGCGTGCACCCATCTCATAGTATTCGTTGAGTCTGGCGGGGAGGCCATCGAGGCCTTCAGTAATGGTTGCAGGCTCAAAATTATCCATTGGCACAAGTCCCATATCGACTTTAATACCTGGAATTATCCCTTTTTTGATAAGCGCGTGTCCAAAGCTAAGCCCTTCGTCGGTCTTTTGACGGATGGTTTCGTCATAAAGGATGATTCCAGATACATACAGCTCTATATTGGGCGACATGCATAATAATTGTCGCCATTGGCGCCTTGACTCAGGTGTACAAGCTATTTTAAGTGCATCAAAGCGCTTCTGGCATGTCTTGGCACTCTCGTCGGCGGCCAATAAACCCTTGGGATTGACCATTAAACTCTTTGCAATACTGGCTAGTGATTCATTCATATATCAAGCATAAGACGAATGGGGTGGAGATGCAAGTAGAATAGTCACTTTGGCTACATATAATGAGTGCTTTAGCATTTTATTTAAGCTAAAATTGGATTACCCAACAGATAGCAAGAGCATTAATTAAATAATATTTTACTTAGAGTTTTCGATGCGGGCATCCCGCAGCATTGAATCGCGTTTCTTATCCTCGCGTTTATCATAGAGCTTCTTGCCTCTGGCTAAGGCTATTTCAAGTTTTATGCGTCCTTTGCTAAGCCCTACGGCTGTTGGGACAACACTTAGGTGTTGGGATTGTATGTCTTCGAGAATCTTGTTTATTTCAGATTTATGTAATAGTAGCTTGCGCTCAGCTTCTGGGTCATAGCTATCGAGACCCATAGCTTGCTTGTAGGGGCTAATGTGGGCTTTTACTAGATACGCCTCTCCAGATTTAAAGCTTATATAGCTACCTTTTAAGTCTATGTGCCCAGCTTTTATGCTCTTTACCTCGGCGCCAGACAACACTAAACCAGCCTCAAACTTGTCTTTGAGCTCATAGTCGTGCTTGGCGCGTCTGTTTGTTGCAAGAATCTTCATGTCTTAATTATAGCTCAAATAGCTAGCTTTAGGATATAATAGACTCAAGATGGTAAATCCAAGAGATATCTTTATTAATATTTTGATAGATACTATGGCTAAACTACATGGGTCTATAAGTGAAACCGAAATAGCCAACAGTGTTAGTTATTGTGATCCAAAATTTGGTCAGCTCAGTACTAACTTGGCTTTTAGGTTATCTAAGCAGGAATCAAAGCCTCCAGCAGAGGTTGCTGAGCTGATAATAAAGAGCCTACTTAGATCAAAAAAAATATCTAGCGTGGAATTTTTGGCTCCTGGCTTTATTAATATTCGCCTAGATAATGAAGTGTGGTCGAATTACCTGCAAGGTATAGGCGCAGGATTCGGCAACTCGAAAGAAGGTGCCGGCCAATCTATGCAGATAGAGTTTATATCGGCTAATCCGACAGGACCGCTGGTGCTTACGAATGCCTGGCAGGGTTACTATGGTGGAATACTGGCAAACATCTTCCGATCTCAGGGCTATGAAACTACGACCGAGTATTACCTTAACGATGGAGGCAATCAGATTGCATCGCTCGGTATGGCTATCCAGCAATCACTCGGAGTAAAATTTGACGAAGAAATCAGCGCCAATCTCTACAGGGGAGACTATATAGATTCTACGGCTAAGGCTATTGTTGCTGAAATGGGGACAGAGGACAAAGTTAAATTGGCAGAACCATCCCAGATTGGAGCTATGGCATCTGAATTGATATTAGATACCTTCATTAAGCCTGATTTAGACAAATTAGGAGTCAAGTTTGATTCTATTTACTCCGAGAAGCTGCCTGATGTAGAAAAAACTCTCATGAGGCTCAAAGAGTCTGGTTTGACCAAGGAAAAAGATGGCGCCATTTGGCTAAACGGAGAAAGGGTAGGATTAAGCCAGGACGAAGTACTCATAAGGTCTTATGATAAAGGTCAGACCTACTTTATAAAGGATATTGCATACCAACTTGAGCGACTTGAAGAGAGGGGCTTTAGTAATACAATAACTATTGTAGGGCCCGATCACCATGGCCAATCAATAAGGCTAGTAAACACCCTCAAAGCACTTGGGCACGATAAATTTACTGAGCTATCGACTCAGACTATCAGGCTAATCAGGGACGGCAAAGAGTTTAAGATGAGCAAGCGAAAAGGTAACTATATCTTGCTAGATGACTTTTTAGATGAGGTTCCAACCGAGGCAGCACGTTTCTATTTTGCAATGCGCGACACCAATACTCATATGGATTTTGATATCGACTTAATAAAAGAACATTCAGCCAAAAACCCGGTCTACTATTCGCTTTATGCTTACGCTAGAGCCTGCTCAATCGAAGAAAAGGCTAAGACTGCAGGATTAGCCAGTGGCCCGCTAGAAAGTTACACACTGAGCCAATCAGAGCTAAATTTGGCTATTCAGATATCCAAGATAGCAGACATACTTAAGGATATAACTACAAGCCACAAGGTGCATCAGCTGCTTCATCAGACTTTCGAGGTAGCCAAGGCATTTCATGAGTTTTACGAAAAAGAGCGAGTCTTGGGCTCAGATAATTCTGCTCAAAAGTTATCAATTATAAAATATTTTAAGTCAGCATATGAGTCAATATTCACCATAATTGGTGTCGACCTGCTGGATCAGATGTAGTAATAATAGCAACTATTTTTCTATCTTATAAGTGAAAATTTTATTTCCAGAATTTATATTAATTTGAGAGCTTTTGGGCTCTACTGCAAATGAATTAATTTTTGAATCAGATTCTAATGCATAAAGCCTTATGAAGTCGGCAGATTCTGGCCCAGTACTTAGCAATGCAAGTCTATTTGAGTCCGAATTAAGCAATATGAAGTAGCCTGCTTCGCTATTGAGATACATATCTTTTATATTTCCAAAGCTTGAAGGCAGGTTACTAATTTTATATGATCTCTCAGCCCCTTGTTCAAACAATAATATTGTATTTGCAGATGAAATGAATATGTTTCCATTAACCGACAGAGATGTGGATTTAGACAGCTGGCTAGCTGATGTATTCTTGAGTATTGACGTTTTTGCGGAGAGATTAAGCCCCGATTTGGCATATCTAATAACTTGACCATTATCTGGAGACAACAAGTATATATTGTTTAAATAGCTAGAAACATCATTGATTCCGGGAAAAGGTGAGTAAATAATCTTTTGAAGGCCTTTGTCGGAGGTGTATTGGAAAAGCCCAGTCTTTGTTAGTACTACTAGTCCTGAATCATTGAGCGAGTCCATTGCTATAGCCTGCTTGAGATCAGAGCTGCTCGCCCTAGTAATGGGCTGCCCCAGTAGGGGGTTTATCTCTACAATAGCGCCATCTTGAGTACTTAGGCCAAAAAGAGAGCTATTGAGCCAGACCATACTAGCCAGATTGGACTGAGAAATAGTGAAAGAATCTTTAGTGGCAATTCTGGTGATAGAGCCAAGTTTATCCTCGATTGCATTAAGATTTTTTAGTAATGTAGAGAATCCGTACTTTATTTTGTCACTATTCGCCATACTATCTAGTTTTTGCTGATCAGCCTTGCTTATACCGCCCAACAAATCTTTGGCTTTATTTATGTTCTCCTGGGCTGATGCTTGGTTGTTTTTTGCTAAAGAGCTTTGTGCAGTAGAGATGAGCACTTCAGCTTTTTGGAGCTGACTAAAGGCTTGAGGCTTGGCAGATAGGACGCTCGAAGTCCACAGGATTGCTATAATGATTAATATTGTCGAAAATACAACTATAATTGCCTGCTTAGGGTTAGGATTAATATACTTTGACCAAAATGCAGTCCAGATATTTTTAGTTTTTGTTGTAATTTCAGGTGCCATCTTAGACTTATAATTACTTTTAATTTTTTTTGCACTAGCTTTTGCCTTAGTTCCACCTTCATTGATAGATTTTTTAATTCCTAGCATCAATGCTTTAAATTTGGCATCACTCATTTTGGTTTTTTCATTATTATCGACATCTTCTGACTTTACTTGATGTACTTTTGTATCGCTGGCTGTAATTAAGAGCGAACTGTAGCTGGTTTCATTATCTTCGGGCAAGCTAAGATGCAATTGTTCCAGGAATTTGTCTGCTGATTGCCTAGAGGCCATCTGGCCCAGATCGCTAATATTTATATTGTGCCTAATCTCCTGGCTTACAATAAGTATTTGGTCTTTTGATTTGATTGTTCCTTGGCCTATCTCTTTGAATGAGGAATGAATTTTTTTTGTTGAAAGGCTAGTTGGAATGCCCTTTCTGATATGTAGTATTGTAGCCTGGCCAATATTTGAAAATAGCATCCTATCTCTGTCGATTGCCACTATCGCAATGCTGCAGCCCGCATTAGAGCTACCTAGCGCTGCATTAATTGATTTTAGGCATGACTTGAATCTATCGGCAACGGAAGTGTCCTGAGAGTTATCGTAGAATGATTCACCGCATATTTTGCTAATACTATCAAAATTAATTTTATCATTTGGTGAATTCTGCTCTATGAGCAGGTACAGGTTACCGGCCGTAGAGCTTTCTTTTTCATATGGTTCAAAGCCAATAGCTACAGACTCACCCGAATCACTTGTGGATTTTTTGGGTGTATAGTTTATTTGTATGTGGCTAGTATATATCTCGGTGTTGTTCATATTCCATCTAACAGTCTAATTATAACACTTGGAAACAATAGGGTATTATTATAATTATGAAAATAAAAGAAGACAGTTTTGATTTCACCAAACAGCAACTAGCCGTCATAGAACATGACAAGGGCCCGATGCTTGTTGTGGCTGGTGCTGGAACAGGTAAGACGGCCGTAATCACCCAGAGAGTAGCAAGGCTAATTATGGGCAGTAAGGCTAGGCCCGAGCAGGTACTAGCCCTGACCTTTACAGATAAAGCTGCTGCCGAAATGCAACAAAGAGTCGATGAATTACTTCCATATGGCTACTTAGACACTCAAATAATGACATTCCACGCTCTAGCAGATAGGATAATGCGCGAATTTGCACTAGATGCTGGAATAAGCCCTGATTTTCAATTGCTTACTGATGTTCAACAGACAATAATCCTGCAAGAAGTGCTCTCTACGTCCGAATTTAATTACTTTAGTCCTCAATACGATCCATTTGCATTCATATCATCGATAAAAAGTACGATATCACGACTCAAAGACGAGGGCATTAGTGCCATTGAATTCGCAGATAAAGTCAGTAAGTTAAAAAACACTAATGCAGGCGATGAAAATGAAGCAATGCCGGATTTAGTAAAAATTTATTCAAAATATAATTCAATTTGTGAGACCAAAAACAGCTTAGACTTCGGTGATTTGTTATTAAAATTACAACATTTATTGAAAAACAGAAAAGTAATAAAAAAAGAGCTTTCAAAGCGTTATAAATACATTCTAGTTGATGAATTCCAAGATACTAATAGCATTCAGATGGATATTATCACAGGATTATTAGACAAGGATAAAAATATCATGGTTGTAGGGGATGACGACCAGGCTATTTATAGCTTCAGGGGAGCATCGGTTCAGAATATACTTTCTTTCAGGAAAGCTTTTAAGACTAGCAAGATTATTGTCCTCAAAGACAACTACAGGAGTGGACAAAAAATATTAGACACAGGCTATTCTCTTATTCAGTTTAATAATCCTAACAGATTAGAGGTGGCCGAGAAGATTGATAAAAAGCTTATCTCTCATCAGTTTGATGATGCCAATGTTACGGTTGACGAATACGGTAATAAACCTGGCGAAGTGGAGGGAGTAGTCAATAAAATTTCAGACATTATATCTGGTGGAGGGCAGGCTAGCCAGGTAGCAATACTACTTAGAAAGAATAAGCAGGTTAAGGCTTATATCCAGGAGCTACAAAAGAATAAAATACCTTACCATGTGCATCAAGATGTGGAATTATTTGAGCAAAAGAGTGTAAAAATGATGGTAGCTTTGGCTAAATCCATCACTGACCCTTCCGATTCATCCTCTCTTTACCAACTTTTAGGCAGCGACCTATTTAATGATAAGAATATTCATCATATAATCGAATTTTCCTCTAAAGCTAAGCGCAAAAATTACTCTCTTTTTGAATTTTTAGCAACAGAAGTCAGCGATCAGCCATGGGTTGAATCTGCAATTAGCATGCTTATTTCTTGGAGAGAGATGGTTGGTGAATATTCAGCCGGAGAAGTTTTATTTGCGGCCGTTAAATCATCCGGTTTTTTAAAAAAAGCCCTAGATGAATCAAGTTCTTCGGTTGATATGGCTCTAGAGGTTCAGTATCTTACGGATTTCTTCAAGTTAGTAAAGCAATTTGAGCTTGCATCATCCAATCCAAGCTTAAATGAACTATGTGAATACCTCGATGAAATTCGAATCTCTTCAGCTGATATAATGAGTGAAATTTCACCTTTAGACATTTCAGGAGTACAGATTATGACTGTACACAAATCAAAAGGTCTCGAATTTGACTATGTATTTCTACCGGAACTGACAGAGCAAATATTCCCCACCTACAATAGGGGAGATAAAATAAGAGTTCCAGTAGAAATAATCAGCCCCACTGTAGGGGATCAGTTCCAGGAAGAGAGAAGGTTGTTCTATGTGGCCATAACAAGAGCCAGGCAGAAAGCTTATCTTAGCTACGCCAAGGACCATGGAGGTAAACGAGATAAAAAAGTGTCTCGCTTTGTAGTTGAGTCTATGGGCAAGAACTGGAATGACAAAGCTAATATTATACCTGCACAGACAAGCATGTCAGAAGTGCTGTCTAGTTTTGAGCCTATCCACAAAAAAGCAGAGAAAGAAAAGATATTAGCGAGGCTGTTTAAGGGTGATTGGCTCTACCTTACGACGAATCAGGTAGCAGACTATTTGAGGTCACCCAGAGAATTTTGGCTTTTCCACGTTTTGCATTTGCCCAAAGGGCCTTTTCATAGCCTAGTATACGGGTCTAGCATCCACGCAGCACTGGAGCAATATTATAAATTTAGACTAAAGGGTAAGAATATTTCTCTTGCTGATATTTTTAAGGTCTATGAGCTATCCTGGAAGAGTGAAGGCTTTATGTCTATAGAGCATGAAAAGAATTTGTTTGAAACAGGTAAAAAAGCCATAAGTTCTTATATTGAGAGCCACAAAGATGATGGGCTAAGTCCAATTGCAATCGAGCAGCCATTCGAATTACAGCTACCAAACATTAAAACAGTAATTTCCGGTAGGTACGATATAGTGCTTAATTCTAAAGAAGGCATAGAGATAAGGGATTTCAAAACTTCACGAGTCTCAAGCCAGTCCAAGGCCAACTCAAAAGCTAAGCAAAGCGTCCAGCTGGGGATATATGCTCTTTCGTGGGAAAAATTACAACAAAGCCCGATAAGTTCTACTAGTTTGGAGTTTATTGAGGACAATTTGCTCGGCAAGAACACTAAAGTAGATAACGAAAAGTCCCTACAGCTCATTACTCAAGCGGTAGAAGGGATAAAAAATATGGATTTTGATGAAAAAGGTGAGCACTATGTTGATTTTGACAGGCTATTGGTTTGAAAAGTATCGATAATTTTAGAGATGAACAATGGTTAGCACAATTACTCGACTTTATCTGGAGTAATCACTTTGATGATGTCGAAAAGGTAAATGAGGTTAGAATAAAATACGGCAGAAAAGCCAAACGAAGATTAGGCTCAATAGGTCTAGACAGAAATAATCCAACTATTTCTGTTATAACTATAAACCCGATATATAGGGATGCTGATGTGCCCCAGCATGTCATCGTAGCGACTATAGTCCATGAAATGACGCACTATGCCCATGGGTTTAACTCGATGCATGAACAAAAACAGCGCCATCCCCACAGAGGCGGAGTGATTAGAAGGGAATTCGCTGAGCGCGGACTAGAGGATATGTATGTTAATCAGAAAAAATGGCTAGATGATAACTGGCTGGGTATCTTAGAGAAGCATTTTGGTGCAGAAAACATCTACAAACCTAGGAAACTAAAGGCAAAACCAAAATCGCCGTGGTGGTTTGCTAGATTTTGATTTAATTAGTAGAATATAAGCATGAGCAGTTCAAAAAAGACTACCAGAAAGGTAAGAAGACGAAGCCGGAGTCTTAATTTGACCAATGGCAAGACCAAGCGCTCGAAAGTGCCTTCAAGCCACAATGTTAAGGTGACCGCACAGAAGCTAAGCCGCACCAGAACTAGGCAATACTTATTATTTGCATTAGCATCATTTATCTTGATGCAAATTATTAGCTATATTTCTACAGACAGTCCCGTAGCAGACATAATACCATCGGGGGGATTAGTTTTTCTTTTGGTTATTTATGCACAATTCGGCTTGATGCTAGCGCTTGTTGGCTTCCTAATGGCCGCCTCTGTGACGTATTTGCGAAGGCTCAGCGACTAGGATAATGATGCAATAATGGTCGTGCTAAAGCATCGAATATTACACTAATTATCCATTTTCAAATCTGTTGAAGCTATCTTTTAAAAACTACAGTAGCTCAAGGTTTAACAGATAAGTTTTTTATACAGGCCACTAAATAAAAGAAATAAGTACATTCGTATTGTGTTCGTAAATGAATAAGCATATACTTAATATATATGGAGGATAAATGAATTTGCTTTTAATATTTATGTTTGGCGCAGTTTTAGTACTTATGGGCTTAATAGTCTATTTGCTAATTCACAAGAAAAATGACAATAGTGCAGAGATGGCATCATTATTGAAGCAAGACTTGCAGGGATTACAGCATATAATAAGCCAATCTCAGTCCAGTATGAACGAAAGGATAGATAAAAACAGCATTGCAATGCAGGAGACTGTCCAGAGGCAAATGAGTGAGTCTTCTAGGTTAATAACAGATGTAACAGAGAGATTAGCTAAGCTGGATGAGACAAATAAGAGGGTTGTAGATGTAGCAGATGAGCTCAAAACTCTGCAGAACGTTCTTCAAAACCCCAAACAGCGAGGCGTATTAGGGGAATATTATTTGCAAACAGTGCTCGATAACGTTTTACCCGCCGAAAGATATAAAATGCAGTACAAATTTAAAGATGGCGAAACTGTCGATGCTGTAATATTCCTTGAGAAAGACAAAATGCTACCGATAGATTCTAAATTTAGCCTAGAAAACTACAACCGGCTGATAGAGGAGAAAGATAAGCTAAGAAAGCTCGCCTTAACCAAGAAGTTCAAGCAGGATTTAAAGCAACGTATAGATGAGACGAGTAAATACATAAGGCCATCCGAGAATACGATGGATTTTGCCTTTATGTTTATTCCATCTGAGGCTATCTATAACGATTTATTAATAAATAAAATAGGAGCAGCCGATACCTCATCGAGAGATCTTATAGAGTATGCATTTCAGGATAAGAAAGTGATCATAGTTAGCCCCACTACATTCATGGCCTACTTGCAGACCGTTCTTCAGGGCTTGAGAAGCCTACAGATAGAGGATCAGGCAAAGGAAATACAAAAAAGAGTAGGTATGCTAGGCAGGCATATTAAAAATTATGAAGAATTCATGCATAAACTTGGTAACTCACTTGGCACCACTGTTAATCACTATAACAATGCACACAAGGAACTTAAGAAGGTCGATAAAGATGTTGTTAAGATTGCAGGCAACGATGAATCGATAGACCCACTACACCTTGAAAAGCCAAGTATAGAAGAGTAGTAAGTATTCTAGTATAATAAAACTATGAAAACTATTCTATCTGGACTCAAACCAACAGGCGAAATGACAATCGGCAACTATATTGGAGCTATGAAGCACTGGCCTTTGACTCAGGGTAAGGGCAATAAAACAATATTTTTTGTACCTAACGCCCATGCACTGACTGCTAGGCAAGATCCCAAGGAGATACGCAAAAGAACCCTAGATCTGGCAGCCTGGCTGCTTACTGTCGGCATCGATCCTAAGGAGTCAACAATACTAATTCAGTCGATGGTCTCCGCACATAGCGAATTATTTTGGATATTAGACAATTATGTCACGATGGGCGAGCTAAATAGAATGACACAGTTTAAGGATAAATCAAAAAAATTAGGGCCTGAAGGCCAATTGGTTGGACTTTATAGCTACCCAGTACTTATGGCAGCCGATATATTACTCTACGATTCCAATGAAGTGCCAGTCGGAGAGGATCAAATACAGCACGTCGAGCTAACTAGGGACATCGCAAACAGATTTAATAAGTTATATGGCGATACTTTCGTACTACCCAAGGCGACAGTTCCAAAATACGGGGCAAGAATTATGAGTTTGGATGATCCAAGTGTCAAAATGAGCAAAAGCGACCACCCGGATAGCTACATCGCGCTTGGTGAGGACAAAGATTCAGTAATAAAGAAATTCAAAAGAGCAGTTACTGATTCGGATTCAGTAGTAAGCTACGATAAGGCAGCCAAACCGGCCATATCTAATCTAATAGAGATATATATAGGCTTTACCGATAAGAGCATAGAAGAAGTAGAGGTACTGTATGAAGGCAAGAGGTATGGTGATTTCAAGCAGGATTTAGGTATTATAGTTTCAGATAAATTAGCCGAACTTCAGCATAAATTCGAAGATTATAGGGCGGACGAAGCATCCCTTATTGAAATACTTGAGCAGGGAAGTGCTAAAGCAAGGCAAATTGCTGATAAAAAAATCGCAGAAGTAAAGTCAAAAATTGGTCTGTTGTAAAAATAAAACACATTTTAACAGAGTAGAGTTAACTTTCGTCTATAAATAGTATTGACATAAGCATAAGCTTAATGATATACTATATTCATACTAAAGTTCATTAAAAAATAAAAACAAAAAAACCATGCCACATCTAAAACCACCATAAGTGGATATCTGATCTAGCAGAGATATCCTTAATAAAGTTGACGGTAAGGGATTTCTGGATACAAAAAGCAACCCCCTTGTTTTTTGTACCAGAACTTCCTTACTGTCGTAGGGTTAGTCTGAGTGCAGTCATTATGCTCCAGGGGGAGTCAGACTCATAACCCGATGGAATTTGGCCAGGACCTTGCTCTTAATAAATAAGAGTAGAGTCCTGGTCAGATCCCGAACCGATGGTTGGGAAGCGACAATCGCGCTGCGTGTTCCATAACATAATTAAAAGCGATTGCACCTTCTAGACCTTAGCACCCAGCTAAGATTCAAGTTCACATTTCCGGGCCGATACATGCCAATTGTTTCTAAACATTTAGGGCATTTGAATCGGCCCGTAACCATTTGTAAATTTTATTGCCACCCGTTCGTACAGGGTGGTTTTTTATTATAAGTATATTTTGATTGTCATTTATAAATAACAGGGGCTTATTGTTGCTGTCATACGGTCTAAGCTAATTCTTCTATGATCTGGCTAAAGGTTAGGTAGGTATACGTGTTTAAATTATTTCTAGTAATTAAGGTACTTTGATTTGTAAATATGTAAAGTTTGATACTTAGTTGTTATATACACAACAAAGACACTATGCAGAGGTTATCCACAGTGTAAATTAGATAATTATCGTAATTTCAAAATTATGATAGTTATTAAATAAGTTGTTCATAAAGTTGGTACTAAATTTGTGTTCATATGATAAGCATATTTAGCACAATAATTTATTTATACAGCCTTAAACTATAATTGTTCAATATTTATTCGTAGGAGGGGCTATGTACTAACTATTATTGCTATGAGATAATATGTTTACAAAATGAAAGTAAAGAATTCTTTAATAATAACTCTTGTAGTAATCGTGGCTTTGATCTCTGTATCTATTTTGGCAGTATCGATAGCTACAACAAACCCAACCAAACTTGGACCTGGTGGGGTTACTTTTTGGTTTATTAACTTGCTTGTATTGCTGTCATCCTTGCTCTCTTTGCTTATTTACACATTACAATATAAAAAGAGCGACC
>Ga0194055_10003478_pt1 | contig 12083 bp, 1 predicted proteins | sample SepL449m_MetaG_FD_155482 | JGI IMG/M metagenome (GOLD analysis project Ga0194055, IMG submission 155482) | Anoxic zone freshwater microbial communities from boreal shield lake in IISD Experimental Lakes Area, Ontario, Canada - Sep2016-L442-9m | ecosystem: Environmental > Aquatic > Freshwater >... | reverse complement strand
TTATTAACCTAACAGAAATGCTAGATAGTTTAAATTACCAAGGCAGTGATCCTATCGCAGATCATTATGTGGGCTTCAAGCAGATAGCTAGCGGTACCTTTGTGACTTTAGATACTGATGGTTTAGGTACTAAAGATATTGCCCGCAATTTTATCTTTGTTAAAGGAGTGAGCGAGAATCAGCTGCACAGCTTGAGTAACTTTGTGTTCTAGTTTAAAATCAGATGTCACAAGCAATTGACCATGACAGATTATTCAAAGAATTAATAGGAACGTTCTTTGTTGAATTCATTGAGTTATTCTTCCCACAGGTAATGACTTATATAGAGACTGAGTCAGTTACCCTGTTGGATAAAGAGATTTTTACCGATGTTACAGAAGGAGAAAAACACGAAACAGATCTCATAGCTCAAGTTAAATTTCAAGGAAAAAGCTCATTTTTTATAGTGCATATTGAAGCGCAATCAAGCGTAGATAATGCATTTAACCGTCGTATGTTTGTCTATTTTTCGAGGTTACACCAAAAATATGCCCTGCCAGTATATCCAATTGTGATCTTTTCCTACGATAGTCCTCTCAAAGAAGCATCTAGTCAATATCAAATAGAATTTCCTGATTTTAAAGTTCTGGAATTTAACTACAAAACAATTCAGCTAAATCGATTGAATTGGCGAGATTATCTAAATCAAGCTAATCCAGTAGCCAGTGCCTTGATGGCTAAAATGAAGATAATTGAGAAAGATAGACCAAAAGTCAAAGCAGAATGCTTGAGACTGCTAGCAAATTTAAAACTAGATCCAGCAAGGATGCAACTGATATCAGGTTTTGTAGATACTTATCTGAGATTGAATCAAGTAGAAGAGAACGAATTCAAACAACAAATTAGTACTTTTAGTAAACCAGAACAGGAAAAAGTCATGAAAATCACCACAAGTTGGATGGAGCAGGGATTACAGCAGGGATTACAACAAGGATTACAGCAGGGATTACAACAAGGATTACAACAGGGATTACAGCAGGGACTACAACAAGGTATAGGGCTTGGGTTAAACAGAGAAAGAGAACTTCTTCTTCGTCAACTTAAGCGTAAGTTGGGTCAACTTGATACTCAATTAGAAGCGCAAATAAAAACCCTAGATATTGATAATCTTGAATCATTAGGAGAAGCTCTTTTAGATTTTAATACTATAGATGATCTAGTTATCTGGTTAACCAGTCAATCTCAATAACAATCAAAGTCCCTCGCCCCTTGTGGGAGAGGGATTTAGGGAGAGGGGTTCACGCAACAAAACTTAACAAAGCAAAATGATATGATTTGCCAGCAATGTGAGCATACTGTAATTAGAGCAAGAAAATAATATTATTTGGGGATAATTGTACATGACTGGAATCGATCTTACTAGTGGGCAATCTGCAATCACAACTGATGCTCAAGGTATCACTCATATAGTTTGGTATGACGCAGATAGTAGTGCAATCTTCACTGCTACCTATGATGTCAATTCGCAGACTTGGGAAAACACCCAACTTGTTACCCAATTTGCCACCCTCCAAGAGGTCAGTCATATCCAATTGCTTTCTAGCAATACCATTATTAATAATGGCAATAGCGGAAGCCCAGGTCTAGTAGTAGTTTGGCAGCAGGGTACTGAAAAAAATAGTAGTTTCTACTATACTGCTGCCCAATATGACCAGAATGATAATCTTCAATGGCTCAATAATCCCCAATTAATATCAACCTCAGCTACTAGCAATACTTCTACAACCCCTACAAGCGCAGTTAGTAACCTCAATCCCACCGCTCAAGTGGTGATTAATGGCGCTACTGGAAGCAGCCAAATCGCTCTAGTAGGAGAAAAAGTCAATCTCCAAAACCAGGCCAATATAGGAGTCAGAGAAGGCTCTAATCTCTACTATCAAACCTTCTCAGTCAATAGCGATCAGTTTAATTCCAACAATTCAAACAATAGCCCTACTACTCCCTATTCTAGTGAGAGTGACAATTTCAGCCCGTACTCAAGCTATACGCCCAATCCTAGTTCCACCCCCAATTACATAACCTACCCTAGCTCAACTAGTACTGTCACTCCTGCTGCAACTTCTTCAAATTCTGCAACTCCAATGGCTAGTAGCAGTGGTAGTAGTACTGGCTACCAAGGATTGGGATTTGGTTTTAACGGCGCTCTGGCTTTCCACGGAAGTTTAATTGATAATAGACCACAAGTGGAGAAGCCATCAAATGATTATTATAGTAATAGTTTCGTAAGCAGTGGCTCATCAGACAATAGCTCTTTCGTAAGTAATGAAGCTAATCAGATAATTAGTACTGATGATCTCGGTGGGCCCCCAATCCCTATCGGAAGACATTTAGAAATTATTGGTGCGATAGGGTATGGTCAATCATTAATTTCATCCAATGGTACAAGATCTTTTCACCTCTTGGCCTATGGTACAGGATTATTTCAGCCTTTCGAAAAAGGTGGCCGTTTAATTGTGTCGATGACGTATAAGAAAAGTCCAGAGAACCCGCAGGAAAGTACATTTAACCCAACCGGCAAAGCTTATCAACCAGGATATCGCTGGAAGTTCCAGATTGGGCTGAGATTTGTAGATGAGCTCAGTTTTACCAATAAATATGGTTTGACCTCGATCAAACAAGCAACGGTACTTCTTGCCCAACTCTCAGCCAGAATCCCTTGGTATGAATTTGATATTCCTGTCCCCGGCGGATTGACCTTCAAAGGATCGGTGGGATTTGGCTATAGCTTAAAGCAGACTAACTACGGTAATAAAATATCACCTAGCGCTTTGGGATTTAATTTAGCTTTAGATTCAGCAGGAGCTTTGGCCGCTGGGGTTGGGGTTGGATATGGCTTATCTAAAGGAACATTAAGTGGTGGTAGTAAACTAGCTGGAAAAGGTGAGGTGACTATAGGATCGGCTATAGCTACAGCCGTGTTTGCCAGTATGTTGCTGCCGGCTGAGCAGGCTGCAAATGGAACCTATGGACAAAACACAGTAGAACAATGGTCGCTGATTTCGCCGATGGAAGCTTTGACCATATCAGCAGTACTCGGAGAAAAGTGGCTAAATGTTAGTCTCAGAGGAGGAGAGATTGGAGCGGTCATACTCTCTGCTCCCAGCAACAAGGTTTCTCTCACGCTTCCTCTGGCATTGCAGTTTAAATTCGGGCCAGCTATTGCTGGATTGAGTATAAAGCCTACTTGGATATGGGATATTAAGGGATCTTTTAATCATATTTCTGGTCCACCTGCTCCAGCTACCCCAGCTTTAGCCACCTCAAGCGATACAACAACAAGCGCCCAGGTAACTAGTTCGCTTTTGACTATCAGCTTTGCAAGCGCTCTAGGCAATAGCCCCATAGACCCTAGTCAATTTACAGTTACTGATACAGATATTAGTGGCAATACAACCAATGTTACAGTCGTGGGTGTGATCGTCCAGGGCAGTAACTTGATATTGCAGTTGGCAACCCCGATAGTCTATGCCCCAAACTATGACCTGACAACTTCAAGCGATCCCAGCCCAACTCCTGATACTCTCTTAGTTAGCTATACACCATCTATTAATACTAGTGGAAATTTATTAGATGCATCGGGTAATGCAATAGCCGGCTTTAGCGATCTCAATGTCGCCATTGATAGTCCCACCACCATGTCTTCTATGTACAACCCATCAGGAGGGTATGGTAGTAACTACGGCTCTACTGGCTATCAAATGGTGCTCAATTTTAGCACCCCTCTTAATACCAATATAGTACCGAATGCTGCGGATTTTACTGTTAATGGCAATACCGTCAATGCAGTACAGGTGCAGCCCTATGGAGTCATCTTGAGCCTAGCCAATGCGCCAGCTTCAAATAACCCACAGGTCACCTATACTCCTTCAAGTTCCAACGGCTTGCAGGATGTATTGGGTAATCCCATAGCTGGCTTTAGTGTTAATTCTGGAGTGGCAGTCACCGAAGCCAGCAGCACAACAATCTTCTTGAGCGCCTTTAACCAGAAGCTCAATACCGGTTATACTCCAAGCGCTTCTCAATTTAAAGTTACCCTCACCGATGTAGATGGCAATTCTATTGGTACATTGACAGTGAACAATGTACTGGTAAAGAGCAATGGAGTGCAGTTGACCATTAGTGGCAAAATAGACCCCAATAGCACTGATGTCAATATCAGCTATACCAGTAACGGTACTCTACAATATAGCAATGGCACAACAATAGATAGTTTTCAAGCCAGCTCTTTAGTAGCAGGCATAGCTCCTACTACTATTGGCAGTCAATCAGTCATCTCTAATATAGAAGCAGCCCTAGGCAGTGCCAGCAGTCCAACGATGGCGCCAAATACAGTACAAGGAAACACCTTGCTCGCTTGGGTCAATGAGGCTCCGCCGATTACGCCTATTGCAGCAATCCTCAGCCAAGGGAGCAATAGCTCTACAGCTACAATCACGCTAGATTTTGCCGGAGTTCTCACTAACACAACCAATATACCATCTGCTTCTCAATTTACCATCAGCGATCAAAATGGCAATAGCTACAGCGTAAACAATGTCCAGATTACCAATGATTCAGTAGAGCTGACCCTCGATCAACCAGTAACCCAGACAACCCAGCTCAATATTGGCTATAAACTATCCCCTAATAGCAACTCGCAAAATTTAACCCTGAGCAGTCCCACCAATCCCACTCTCTATGTAGATAACTTTAGTAACTTCGCGATTACAAATACTATTGGAAATACCTCAGCTCCTATAGTTTTAGGCGCAGCTTCTATAGCCACTAGTAGCAATACTAATTTGATAACCTTGGTGTTTAACCAACTAATCAGTGGCTTTCCCTTGGCTAGCCAGTTTACAGTTTTAGTCAATGGGGTTTCCTATACAATCAACGAAGCTAATGCAGCAGAAGCTAACAACACAGTAACGTTGAGTGTTACTGGTAATAATCTGATCGCCCCGGGAGATGTAGTAACTGTTTCTTACAACAGTAATGGCAATCCCTTAAATGGAATATATGGACCAGCAGCCAGTTTCACTAATCAACCAGTAATCACAGCGGCCAGCACACCAACAACAGTAATTCAAGCCGGCTTTGGTACAGTAGGCAATGGTGGATATTCCTTCAGCGGTATTAGTAGTATCCCTGGAACCGATGGCTTTAACTTCACCCCAGCAGCGGCCCAAGATCAAGACCAAAATGATGTAGTAGTTTGGAGCCATGCTACTAGCCAAGATATCCCTACTAACTTACTTCCTGGACAATTTTATACCAGTAATCAAACCTCGATAATAAATAATAGCCTCAGCCAAGCTAGCATTCAATATTCCATCTATAATCCCAATACCAAACAATGGACTATAGCTACTGGTATACCTGATATGCCGTTTGGAGCCAATACCCATCCCACCCTAGGCAGCGGTCCCAATGGAAACTTGATGGCAGTTTGGCTCAACAACAACAGCCAAGCCATAGTCAATGGGGATTATCAGCTAGAGTTGCAAACTAGTGGGGAATATAGCGGTCAATTAACCCTAGTTAACAATACAGATAATACAGTAGTTTGGAATAGTGGCAATACCACTGGAGCTACTGAAGCTCTGATGCAAAGTGACGGCAATTTAGTACTTTATAGCGCTCCTCAAGGAAATACACCCAATCCTACTCAAGTAGTATGGCAGAGCAATACTTCTGTTGCTGGAGCCTATCTAGCTTTAGATGATAATGGCAATCTTGAAATACTCAGCCCAACTGGAGTAGTATTATCTCAGTTGTATGGAAACTATAACGCCGCTCTTACCACCGTCAACCTGAGCGCGGGCCAATCAGTATCCAACAGCACCCAGATCTACGAATCCACCTTAACTTACAGTGGAACTACCCCCAATTGGAGCAATCCAACCCTCATCTATCAAGATGCCAATCCAGATCCAGCCACTCAATTAAGTATCAGCGCAGTAAATAATCAACCGGCAGTATTTTGGACTCAAACACAAGCTCCATTCTATGAGCAACTAGTTCTCAATGATCAACCCAATATCTATTGGAGATTAGATGATCCTAGTGGTTCTCTTTATGCTAGCAACTTAGGAGATACTGGTCTTTTTGGCGAAGCTACCTACAATCTCAATGATGGTTCTATAAACTTTGGAATCACTGGCCCACTGCAAAACCCTCATCCTACCAGCCAAAGCGGAATGGGCGATGTAGCTCCCGCTGCTACTTTCAACAACGGAGCCAGCGCTACTTTAGAGAATGTCACCTATAGTGGGGAATCTTTCAGCCTAGAGTTTTGGTTCAATACCTCTTCAGGTGAACCTACCAATCTAGCGAGCATTTCTGGTCTGTTGGGAATCAATCTAGTAAATGTTGACAATCAACTAGATCTAGCCTGGACTTTAGGAAGCAATAGCCAAGCCATTGCCGCCACCAATATTAGTACTAACCAATGGCATTATGTAGTTGCCACCTATAGTATTGACAAACAAGTTGCCAACCTCTATCTAGATGGCAACCCAGTTGGCACACCAGTACAAAATCTCATTTTAACCCCAGCTACTACCTCTAACCCCGTTCTGATTAACGGTAGTTATCAATTGACCATTGAGTATAACGGTCAACTGAGCTTAGACTCCTATGATAGCAATGGCATAGCTACTAATCTATGGACTAATGGATATAGCGGAGCTAACGGGCAATACAACGCCGTCATGTTTAGTAACGGTGCCTTTGAAGTTCTAGATGTTAATAACAACGTTGTCTGGAATTCTAATACCACAGGGAATTTCAATTATTTGGCTCTAGATGAGAATGGCAATCTAGCTATTGTCAATCAAAATGGAGCTGTTGTATCTCAGCTCTATGGCAGCGCTCCTGATACAAGCAATTCAGATAATTTAACCTCAGGTCAACTAGTCAGCAGTATAGTCGCCACTACTGCTAGCTGTAACATCACCTTAGCTGGTACCCCAGGCGCCTCAGTTTCCATGGGAGAAGTCGCACTCTATGATGGAACAGTATTGAGCTATAGCAATAGTCAAACCAATGGAAGTGCGATAAGTCCTACCAGCATTAATGCCGCTCAACTAGAACAACTTGCAGGTAGTGGAAACAATAATGATATTGGCATCAAATTTGCTTCACAGTACAATAGCCCTATCCCCTCAGGACCTGCTAGCAATTATGTAACCTACAACCCTAGTACCAATAGTTGGTCAACTCCACCAGCAACAATTAACCCCATACCTACTCCTGTACCGACCCAACTAACCAATGCCAATGCTCCCACTTGGGATATAGTTTCTAATACAACTGCCAATGCTCAAGGAAATATCAATCCTAACGGAACAGCCGACCAATATTTCCAATATCTACTAACAGGAGAGCAGGGCAACATCATCGATGGAATCAGTATCACTTCAGGTTCACAGACTTGGGGTATAGGTACTTTAGCCTCAGGGGCTAATCAACTAGGATTAGTTATTGGCAATAAACTTCTCAACAGTCAAAATCCCAATGGAGCCAGTTTCAGCCATACTGTTCTAGCCAATCAAGAGCTGCTCAATCTCTTTATCGATAATGGCTCATCCACGCCTGATATCACCAACGCCACAATCACCATTGATTTTAGCAATGCCAATGCTCAAACTGTCACTGTAACCAATCAACAGTCAATCAATTCAACTTATGAACCCAATGGAACTAGCAATACATCCATCATAGGTACGGCTACAGTCACCGAAGCCAACGATGCAACCTTAGGCAATATTGACAGTGGATTTAATATCAATACGAATAATCCAGCAGTAGGGGCAGCCTTTGCCAGTGGAAGCATTGCAGGTAAATCAGGTCAAACAGATGTCGCAGTAGTTAATAGAGGCTACAGCGATAGCAATGGGAATCAAATCAGTACTGGCTCGGTGCAGATTCTCTTTGGCAATGGTCAAGTTCTCCAAGGAACCGAAACAAGTCCGCTAACAGCAATTGACCTTTCTGGAAATCCTGATGGAGTATTGATAGAGGGCTTTGATGATCTAGGGATATCTAATGGTGGTTTAGCCTTGAGCGCAACGCTAGGTTATATCAGCAGCAGCACCCAAGAAGATTTAGTAATAGGAGATCCTAATGCTAATAACGGTCAAGGTGTGGCCTATGTAGTCTATGGAAGTTATCTAGCCGCCAATCCCAACACTAAAATCAACATCACAACTTTAACTAGTAGTCAAGGCTATACAATCAACCCAACAACTGGCTCATTTGGTTTTGGTACTACAGTAGCTGTGGGTAACTTTGACGGCAGTGGAACTAATGATATAGCCATAGGCGCTCCTAGTACCAATAACAACGCTGGGGCTGTATATATAGCCTACAATCCTACTTCAACTAATAATGCTGCTAGTTCTTTCTATACTGGCAAAACTATTGTAACGACTGACTCTACTACCTTTACCGCAGGAGGTTGGCAGTTAAAAATTGTAGGTGGTCTGTTAACCCTGGTCTACAATTCCAGTACCACAAGCAGTGATACTTATTGGACTAGTTCAAATACAACCCCAATCACCCAAGCTCTGATAAACAGTGATGGTCAATTAGTACTATCCAATGCCAATGGAACTGTCTTGACCTATGGTAGCTCTGGCAATCCAGGAGCAAGCTTATGTTTAGATGGCTATGGGAATCTAGCAATTGTCAATTCAGCTGGAGTTGTTATAAGTTCCCTGTATGGAACTGCTCCCAATTCCTCCACCAATTTGAGATTAACAGCTAATCAATTCCTGCAAGATCTAAACAACTATGTCTATACCAATGTAGGAGAAGCTGCTGGTACTGCTTTAGCTGTCTCCCATTATTCACCAACCAATGGCATCAATTTTACTGGAGGTACCGGCGCAACAGATGATCTCATTGTCGGAGCTCCTAACTATAGTTTGCTTGCCACTAATAACTATCCTGGTAGCTCTAGTTTACCTTCAACAGATCAAAACTTTTACCCATCACAATCCTATGTTCAAGCTGGAGCGGTCTATGTATTTAATGGCAGTTCAACACCATTTTTAACCTATAACGGTTCAAATGGACCATCACCAACTAATGGAGCGGCTGAAAATAGCAATGCTGGCTCGGCTTTGGCTGTTGGAGATTGGAATGGTACAGGTCAGCAGGATTTGGCAATTGGAGCAGAGGGAGTCGCTGCAGGTACTGGCGCAGCCTATGTGTTAGTTGGTGGGAAAACAAAATCCACTCAAAATTCAACAGCCCAACAGCTACCCACTGTCAGTAATGTCATCATCAACGGTTATGCAGGCGGTGGACAGGCTGGATCTGTACTGACTTCAGTGCCTGATTTAACCGGACAAAGCAATCTAGATGACCTGGTAATAGGCTCACCACAGGCTGCCAATGCCACTGGTCAAAGTACAGTAGTCTTTGGTTTGCAAAATAAACTGACCAATACAGCTCTGGGTACTCAAGTCTCTATTTCCCCGACAGCCAATGCCAGCAAAAGTACTTTACTACTCAATGGAAACCAAGCCAATCAGCTCTCTGGTTCAGCGGCAGTAGGAATCACCGAAACATCAAATGGGACTACACAGACTAATTTGCTAGTTGCAACTACTGGCGCCCAACAGATATCCAATGTCTTTGGACATGCTTGGTTAGCAGATGTAGGAAGTTTGCAACTAGCTAATCTTTGCTCTACCAATGGCTTTGTGACAGATGGCTCTCTCAGTTTAAATCAAACGGGATACTATCAACTGAGCTTGGGTACTGATGGCAATCTCTACCTAATCAATAACCAATCAAGTACGCAGACAAATCTTACTAATCTTACCTACAGTTTTGGTGTACCCTATGTAGCCATTATGCAAGGAGATGGAAACTTTGTCATCTACCAAGGCTCAACAGCTCTTTGGGCCAGTAACACCAGTGGCAATCCTGGGGCCTATTTGACTCTAGATGATCAAGGTAATGTAGCAATCCTCAGCTCTAGTGGTACAGCATTGAGTAACATACATGGAACTTACAGCGCTGATAATTCCTACAGCCAGATGGCTCAAGGACAGTCGTTATTTAGCAATGTAGTTAATGCTAAGCATCCCGATTCTCTTTATGTCACAGTAAGTTCAGGTAATCCCTATCAATTAGTACTAGATAAAGATGGGATTTTGCGGTTGAGAGATACCAGCAACAACATCATTTGGTCTAGTAGTTATTCAATATCTGGCGCAAATATTCCAGGCGGCGGCCCATATATTGCCATCATGCAAACCGATGGTAATTTTGTAGTCTATCAAGATCAATTGGGTAGCCAAGTAGCAGTATGGGCTAGTGGTACTGGTGGTAATTCTGGAGCCTATTTACAGCTAGATAATGCAGGAAATCTCGAAATTCTCAGCTCTAGCGCTACAGTATTAAATCAATTACATGGCACATACAGTAGCACTAATACAAGTATTGTCACACTCAAATCTATAGACCCAACAAGCTACGCCATCACAACTAGTACTAATTCTCTCTCTAGCACTCCTGTTGTTATCAATAGTTTTCCATACAATCTAACCGGCAATGGCACAGATGTAGTGATGTTGGGAGATATCACCGGTAGTGGTTTTGCAGATCTCGCCTCTGGTGGTTCAGCTAGTGGAGTGATTATCACCTTTGGCGCTAGTACTAAAGATTTGGCCTCTCCAGCTACTACCCAAAATCTCTTGGTAACTATCAGCGGAGCAACCATTAGACAGGTAGTAGCCCTAGGTGATGTTAACGGCGATGGGTTGCAAGATTTTGGTATTTTGGGTAGTGATAATAACTTCTATGTAGTATTTGGTAATCCTCTTTTAGCAAGCGCTGGAACTTTAGCTCTGAACTCTAAAGACACCGACCCCAGTACTAGTGGCTATCAAGTAATCAGTAATATCACATCTTCTCAAGTAGCAGGAGCAGTTGAAGATTATAATGCCGATGGTTATGCTGATGCTGTTTTAGGTAATACCCTCTATACAGGCGGAAAAAATGGAATAAGCGCTAGTAGTTCTGTCAGCTTTACTAGCCCATTTGAGCTTACCTTGGGCTCCAATGGTTATCTGAGCCTAAATCAATTCTTACCTAGCTCCCAATCCAGTACAAGTATTTGGAGCAGTTCCCTAAATGGTAATAATGTAGTCGGTGGCGGAACCTATGTCGCTTCGATGCAAACTGACGGCAACTTTGTAGTCTATGAAAATCTAACTAGCGGAGGCTCTGTAGCAGTCTGGGCAAGCAATACTTATGGCAATCCTGGAGCCTATTTAGCCCTAGATGAAAAAGGTAACCTAGAGATTCTCAGCAATAAAGGCGCAGTATTAAATCAGTTGTATGGCAAATATGAGCATGATATACCAAGCAATAATTTGCTAGAAAATCAAACAATAACCACCACTACTTCCTTTAATTCTCCAATCTATCTAGCAGGAGCCGGGGATCTCAATGGCAACGGCACTAATGAAATAATCACAGGATATCCTATTGCCAATACCAGCGATGGTTCTGCTTTTACCATCAGTCAATACAATAAAACACCAACAAATATCAATGCTCCCGATGCAACCCTAACCAAGGTAACCTATACAGGATCTGGCACTCCACCAACTAATATGTTCACAAGTTGGGCTGACTACGGTTCTAACAGTAATGTTCAGGGCAATGTCAATTCATCACTAGGAGCTGATTCAGCCATGTATGCTGCACCTGCCTTGGCGGTCTTTAATGGCTGGTTATATATGGTCTATACTGGTACAAGTGGACAATTATACATACAAAGAACTAAAGATGGCTACAACTGGCAACCAGCACAATCCCTAGGCTCTAATTTTCAAGCTAAATACTACGAAGAGGGGGGTCCATCTCTAGCTGTTTTTGATGGCAGTCTCTATCTTTCCTTTACAAACTACTCAAACATCGATGTCGAAATAGCCCAATTTACTAGAAATGATTTTGCTAGTAATGGTCTCGGTATTGATATCGGCACTCCCTATCAAGCATCTGGTAACACTGCATATTCGAATCCTACCCTGGTTGTCTAT
>Ga0194055_10003477_pt1 | contig 12084 bp, 7 predicted proteins | sample SepL449m_MetaG_FD_155482 | JGI IMG/M metagenome (GOLD analysis project Ga0194055, IMG submission 155482) | Anoxic zone freshwater microbial communities from boreal shield lake in IISD Experimental Lakes Area, Ontario, Canada - Sep2016-L442-9m | ecosystem: Environmental > Aquatic > Freshwater >... | reverse complement strand
CTTGCTGGAACGGGGAGCGTGGTCGAGTTGGAAGGACATTTGGCTGCGATTTCGGGAATGCCAGACGGCAGCGCGCACTTTGCGAATGGAGTGTAAGGGGCAGTTGTCGGCAGCACTGGCCATCAGCCAGAACTCTGGCGAATCTGAAGCGGCCGCAGAGACTTCTCAGGCAGGGGCAACCGCCGCGAGTTCAAACGACGACATCTCCCGCTTGTGTGTGGAATGTGCCTGTTGTTACGGTTCGTGCATCCCTGAATTCTGGATTTGAAGGATCCAGTGAGGGCGACGGAACTCATTTTCCCCAGATCAGGGGAGGGCCATCGAGGTGCTTTGTGTAGCGATCGCGAAATTCGAAAAAACGCGAGTCTGCAGTCTGTTGTGCGGCCATGGTGGCAGCGCCGAAGCGGATTGCCTGGCGGATTTGGTCGTCCCCGCCGGCTCCCAGTGATTTGATGGTATCAGTGATTTGCAGGATACGTGGGTCTTTGGCGATCTTCGCTTCCGTATCGACTCGCGGTTTGGTTCCGTCCTGCGATTCGCGGTGAGACCAGATCACGTCCCATGAACCATCTGGCATCCGTGCGCCGAACGCTGTTTGAACGACCGCCTTTAGCCCATCCGTTTGAACTTCGACCCGGGTGGCTCGCAGGCCTCGGACAGACTCGGCATCTGCCGCTTTCGTCGCCGATTTCAGCCAGTCCTTATTTTCGGGGGTGGAAGTGGCGGCGCGAGGTTCGCCGGTCAACTCTTTCAGGAGTGAGTCAACCTGAGAATTGAGGGTCCGCGTCAGGAGCGGTGCCAGATCGATGGATTTCTGGTCGCCGTCCGTACGAATCAGTAAATCGCCTGTTCCCTGAAAGTCGAGGGGTTTTCCGAGCGTGTATTCGACGAGAGCGATCCGTGCAGCCCACTCCCGATCATCTTGAAGACGGGGGCCGACACGATCGGACAGGTCGGGCGGGTTCGCGGTGAAATCGACCTTGCGCTGCGTCAACTCCCGCTGCAGATCGTGATGGTCGCGTGACTCCACGTTCGGCAGGAATTCGCTCCAGGCCCACATGGCCACGCGTTTGCGATCTGCCGCTGCAGGCGTAAAACGATTGATGGTCTCTCGTTCCAGTTCCAGCCAGACAAACTGAGGTGGATCGAGTGGTGATTCACGTTGCGATTCTGCTCGTTCCAGTTCCTGCTTCAGGAAAAAAGCGAGTCCGGGTTCTGCAACGGGAGCGGCTAGACGCTTTTGCAATCGTTCGATCAGTTGGCGATTCGCCAGTTTTCGTCGATCTGTCTCTGCGACGGTTGCTTTCAGGAAAAGGTCCGGCAGATGCTTTTGAAGCCACTGACGATCGGTTGCGACGATCATTGGTCCGTCGGCTGGAGCAGCAATCGCAATCCCGCGTACAACTTTCCCCGATTTCAAGCTGATGGCGTCAACGGACAATTGGGCGATTGCTGCCGTCTTCGATTGACTGTATGCCGTGGAATATGTGATTGCCACGAGAGTTATGGCCGATGCTATGATTCGGTGGATGGCCATGGCTGTGCCAGTCAGTCTGTTTTTGACTCAGTTGCGCAGTGCGATTCTATCCATTGAGAACGAATTCTCTCGCGTGTATTCAACAATGATGTCGAAATTCTGGCTTTCGTCGCATGATGAGGCAGAATTACGAGGACGTTAGAAATAGGAGTTGTGTGTCCAAATATCTCCCTGAATTGTTGTGGAAACCCGTACGGCGACGTTGACGACTCCAGGAATTGATGGTCGAATTACAGCGTTTGCGCGATTTCTGGTCATCAATGCCCCATTGGTTTTGTGAGAAAAACGCGAATTCTTCGGGATTTCGCGGTGTTTTTGTCCGAATTCGGTGTTCCGAATGGTCGGGTGAAGTTTGGAGTTTGTGTTTTTACATTCGTTGTTTTGGAGCCAAAATGCAAAAGATTGGAAAAGGTCAACGTAAAGCCTTTACGTTGATCGAGTTGCTGGTGGTCATTGCGATTATCGCCGTTTTAATTGCGCTGCTGCTACCTGCCGTTCAACAGGCGCGTGAAGCGGCCCGCCGTACGCAGTGCAAGAACGGTTTGAAACAAATGGGGCTGGCGCTGCACAACTATCATGACACGCTGAACAAGTTCCCGGCCGGGGCACTGCGCGGAAACGGATGGGGACATAGTTTCTGGATTCCTCTTCTGCCGTACCTCGATCAAGCTCCTATGTACAATCAGTGGAACTTCTCTCAAGGGGACGAGGGTTGGACCAACAGTGGTAACCCGAACATCAACGTCATTGGTGGGAAAACGATTCCCGTTGCCTTGTGTGCTTCAAGCCCACTGAAGAACAATGTCAACGCACGTGGCGATCAGAATCAGCCGATTATGGCCGCTCAATACATGGGGATTGGTGGGGCTGAAAACCGTGGTAACTTCAATAACAGCAACAATACGACCAAGCAGCAGGGGAATTCGAATATTGGTGTTTATTCCAACACAGGGATGATGCCAATCGATGAATGTTTGAATATCAAGGACTGTACCGATGGGACATCCAACACGCTGCTGATGGGTGAATGCAGCGGGATCATTGCTGATCCTGCGAACGTGAATAACCGAGGCGATTGTCGGCCAGGTGCGACGTGGGGTTGGGCGATGGGAACGCATTCAAGCTGGGGCAGCATTGCCGCCAACAACCTGAGTCCCGATGCAGGGCCAGGTGGTGTCGGAGTCATTCGCTACGCTCCGAACTCCAATGTTTTGAACACCGATGGTTGCGCGGGTGGCGAGAATCAACGACGTAACTGTCCGCTGACCTCGGCACACGTCGGAGGTGCTCACGTGCTGATGGGTGACGGAACTGTCCGGTTTGTGTCGAACAACATCGACATGATCGTCTTGACATACATCGCCGTTCGTAACGATGGGCAGACCATCGGCGACTGGTGATCTGGGTACTTTTTGAATTCGGATCGAGCCTGTGCCATCACGTTTGAGTGTTGGCACAGGTTTTCGTTTATTCAGGGCTTAGGCAGGGTCTGTTCACTGAGGTGAGCAGGGCAGATTCTTTTCAACAGGGATTCGAGGCTTATGACAGCATTTCAATGTTTTTCCGTTCCCGTTCGATCACTCTTCGCGTTAGCGGTGGTGGGCCTGCTGGTGACATCAGGTTGTGGCGGTGGTGCGGAAGGTGACAAGTTCAAGGGTGAGCGTGGAAGTGTTTCTGGGACGATCACCTACAAGGGTGCTCCTGTCCCAGCAGGATCTTCCGTTGTCTTTCAGGCCGCTGCTGGTTATACGGCAGGTGGCAAGACGAACGAAAAGGGTGAGTACACCCTGAGTTACGAGGGCAAGTCGACGATGCCTGGCGTTGCGTATACGGTCCAAGTCAGCGCTCCTGCCGGGGCGCCTGCCAAGATTGATCCCGCGAATATGGGGCAGTCTGCTGCTCCTGCTGCTGCACCGATTCCGGTGAAATACAGTTCAGGTGCATCGAGCGGCTTGGAATTCACTGTGAAAGGTGGCGCCAACAAGGCAGATTTTGAATTGAAGGACTGAGTTCGCTCTCAATCCAATGATGTTCAAGACCTGGATCTCACACGGTGGGATCGCAGGTCTTGTTCGTTTATGGCATCCTACTGTTGGGAGCATGACGGACCTGTAGCGGCAAAATGGCAAGGACATTCCCATGGGGCGCAGACCAGAATTTCGAAGTGTTGGTTCGCACGCCCAGGTGTACTGGGCGCAGCAGACGCTTTTGACTTTCTCGGCTTTGCAGGTACGCGTTCTCGTCACCCTGACGATCTGCATGCTGGCTTCGTGTAATACGGCCACCTCGCCTCCTTCTACCACCAGCCAGGGTTCGTCGCCAAAGGTGTCTGGCGAGTCACAATCGGGGAACACGGTTGCTTCATCTCAGGTCCGTCCACCGGTCGCGCCAGTGATCCCACGGGCTCCGAGTCCTGACGATTGGTTTGAAGACGTCACGGACCGGTCGGGGATCAAGTTTACGTACCGCAATGGCCGCGAGAGTGAAAAGTACACGCTGCTCGAATCCGTCGGGGGCGGAGCCGCGCTGCTCGACTTTGATCGTGACGGAGATCTGGACATCTTTGTCACGGGGGGTGGAACGATCGGGGGGACGCCAGTTGCAACCGCGGGCTTGCCATCCGTTTTCTACCGCAATGACGGGGATTGGAAATTCGTTGATGTGACCGCTGAAGTGGGATTAGCAAAAGGGATGGATTACTCCATCGGCTGCAGTTGTGTTGACTTCAATCGTGATGGATTTCCAGACTTGATGGTCACTGGCTATCCGCATTGCCGTTTGTACCGGAATACCGGACGAGGTGGGTTTGAGGAAGCCAGTGAACAGGTTGGTCTTGGTTTCGAGGGACTTCATACCGCTTCAGCATGGCCGGATGTGAATGAAGATGGCTGGCCCGATTTGTTTGTCGCCGGTTACGTGACCTTCGATTTGAAAGAGGGGCGTAAGTGTGGCGATGATCTGCGCAAGATCAAGGATATCTGTGGCATCTGGCAGTATCCTTCCGCGCCGGATCGATTGTTTCTGAATCGGCAGGGAAAGTCATTTGAGGAGGTTTCGCAGCAGGCCGGGATTCGGACCGATGGTAAGGGACTGGGAGTCGTTGCTGCAGATATCAATGACGATGGCCACGTCGATATTTACGTCGCGAACGACTTCACGACCAACCATCTTTATCTCGGAAACGGGGACGCGACCTTCCGTGAAGTTGGTCTGATTTCCGGTGTGGCCAGCGACGAATTCGGTGTCCCCCAGGGAAGTATGGGAGTCGACATTGGCGACTATGATGGGGATGGCCGTGGTGATCTGTTCGTCACGAACTACCAGTTGGAAGACAACATCTTGTACCGCAATCAGGGGGACGAAAGCTTTCAGGTCACGACAGGTGCCGTCGGACTGCGAGACATTTGTCGTCCGTATGTGGGATTTGGAACAGGGTGGGTCGATTTCGACAGCGACGGCTGGCTTGACCTGTTCGTGCTGAACGGACATGTGATGTATCACACTGGGCACAGTCCCTATGAACAACCTTCGTTTCTGTTTCGCAACGATTCCGGAAAGCGATTCGAAAATGTGACGGCCCGTGGGGGGCCATACTTCAGTGTCCCGCATGTTGCTCGCGGTGCCGCCGTCGGTGATCTCGACGGCGATGGTGCGGATGACATAGTGATTGTTCATCAGAATGCGCCGGTGACTTTGCTGCGAAACCGGTTAGCCCCCAAACACTGGATCCGCCTGGAACTTCAGGGGACAAAGTCCGAGCCCTATGCCTGTGGAGCCACTGTGACGATGGAATACCAGGGCCGCAAACTGGTGCGACATTTGAAGAGCGGTGCTGGTTATCTTTCGCAGTTCGATCGGCGGATTCTGTTTCCGCTGAAAAATGACGAACCAGTTACGTGTGACATCAGGTGGCTGAGCGGAAAGCATGAGCAGTTCAGAAATCTGATGCCACGGAAAACGAATCGTCTGGTCGAAGGTGAGGGAGGGCCGTGACAAATACTCCTGATGGGCTCAGCACGGAATCGATTCGTGCTCCGCGATCTGCTGCCAGAGTATGGATGCTGATTGCGACGATTCTGACGCTGGTTGGGATCGTCGTCGTTCTCGCGACTCAACTGCGTCCGTCACCCGAGAAACAACTGGTTCAGGCGCTGATTCTTGAGACGTCTGACCCACATCAGTCGCTACGTCTGCTCGACTCGTGTATTCATGCCTCTGCCGAGGACGCCCCTACTGCCCAAGTCGTGCGATGTCGAGTCCTGTTGCTTCTGCGTCGATCCGACGAGGCGTTTGCCAGTTTCCAGCGTATTGCCCGTCCGACTGAAGCGGGGTCCGACGAATTGCTGCGACTGGCTCACGCCGCACATGTCGCGGGAAATCTTCCTTTCGCCCAGCGAGTCTTCGAAGTGGCAGGGCCAGCTGCATTGTCAAACCCCGTGGTACTGCGGGAATGGATCGATGTCATTTATCAGCAAGAGGATCGCACAGAGACGATTCGCTTGTGTCGGGAATATGCCAAGCTTGTTCCCGAGGGATCTTTTCCATGGCTCGTTTCGGCGTCGATTCACCATGAGAACAACAGTGGGTCGCTGGCAATTGACGATTACCGCGAAGCTCTCCGTCGCAAATTGCCGGATGCTGAAGCTGCCCGAGTTCGGTTTCAACTGGTCTCACTGCTGATGGAACGCGGCGATATTTCTGAAGCACGTCAGCACTGTGATCTGCTGCTGAAAGCGAGTGTCGATGCCAATTCGAATGAACTCGTCGCGATTATCAATGCGGAATTGTTGTTTCGGGAAGGTAACTTCGAAGAGTCGACTGAGGTTGTCGAGACGCTGCTGAAAAAGAATCCCAATTCGCTGGTCGCATTGATGATTCGCGGTTTCCTCAAGTTCGAATCGGGGAAATTTTCCGAGGCGATCGAGGACCTGCGGGGCGTTGTTCAGAAGGATCCGTACAATCAGCGAGCCCACTATAAACTTGGACAGGCGCTGCAGAAGACTCAGCAGACGGAAGCTGCGGCGATCCATTTCCAGCGCAGTGAAGAACTGGTCAAGTTGAGTTCTGAAGTCATGGTCGTCGGTAACCTCCTGGCGAATCAGCCGGGGAATCGGAGTCTGCAACTGAAGTTGGCCGAGCTTAACGAGCAACGTGGGAATTTCCGCGAAGCGGCACGTTGGCGTAATCAAGGGACCCGCCCCTGAACAGCAGGAGAATCGGCTTTTTCAATGTAGAGTGGAGTGGGTGCCACGATCTTGGAGTCTTCGACAAGGTCGTGCTTGATTTGGTTTCGAGCCCATTTCACAACCGATCTCTTCGCCGTCTCCAGGAAATCTCACTCATTCTCAAGATCCATCGAAGACACGGCCTTGTCGCAGATTCCAAGACCGTGGCACCCATTCCATATGTTGGCGCCGGCCCACCATAAAAAATTGATGGTGGGCCTGCGCTCGAGGCGAGCTGGGCTCACCCTACATCCTGTCCAGCTTCGAAATGACATTGACTCGCCCCTGAACAGGGGGACGATCAAGCGAGCAGCTTGCTCACGACGTTGCCGTGGACGTCGGTCAAGCGAAAGTTTCGACCGAGGAATTTGTAGGTCAGTTTCAAATGGTCAATGCCCAGCAAGTGTAACATCGTTGCCTGCAGGTCATGGACATGAACCCGATCAGCAATGGTGTAGTAGCCGATCTCGTCTGTTGCTCCGATCGTCTGGCCCGTTTTGAAGCCTCCTCCTGACATCCACATGGTGTAGGCGTCAATATGGTGGTCTCGGCCTGGCAGCGTTTCGCGGTCTTCACCCTGAGGCGTTCTGCCGAATTCGCCACCCCACACGACGATGGTTTGATCGAGCAAACCACGTCGTTTGAGGTCAGCAATCAGTGCGGCACTGGCACGATCGGTTTCGCGGCAGCGGTCATCGAGCGATTTGGCCAGATCCGTCCCCGCATTGCCGTGGTGATCCCAGTCCGTGTGATAGAGCTGTACAAAACGAACTCCACGTTCGACAAGTCGTCGGGCCAGCAGACAATTGTTGGCGAACGAGTGCTTACCAGGTTCCGCTCCGTAAAGGTCCAGCGTCTCTTTCGTTTCGCCAGCCAGATCCATCAGTTCAGGAGCACTCGACTGCATCCGGTACGCCATTTCGTAAGAAGCGATGCGGGTGGCGATTTCAGGATCAGCGGTGGCATCCTGGCGAATGGCATTCAAATCATTCACCGTTGCGACGAATTCTCGCTGGCGATCAGGATTGATTCCACTGGGGTTTTCGAGGTTCAGGATCGGCTCTTTGCCCGATCGCAATGGCACTCCTTGAAAGTTCGTTGGCAGAAAACCACTTGCCCAGAGCGGAGCCCCGCCACGGGGACCTCTGGGACCGGACTGCAAGACGACAAATCCGGGCAGGTTTCTCGATTCGCTCCCCAACCCATAGGTTACCCAGGCTCCCATGCTGGGGCGCCCCATGAACTGAGGTGATCCTGTGTTCACGAACAGCTTGGCCGGACCGTGATTGAAGACATCTGTTGCCATCGATTTCACAAAGCAGAGATCATCGGCGACACCTGTCAGATGAGGAAGCAGTTCACTGATTTCGGCTCCCGATTCCCCGTGACGGGCAAACTTGCGGACGGACCCGAGTAACTTGGCATCGGACTTGATGAACGCGAATCGCTTTCCTTTGACATACGATTCGGGGATCACCTTTCCATGCAATTCTCGCAGTTTGGGTTTGTCGTCGAACAACTCCAGTTGGCTTGGTCCACCTGCCATGAACAGGAAAATGACAGCTTTTGCCTTGGGGTCATGATGCAATCCACGGCTGCCGGGACTAAAACCAGGTGGCTGAACATCGGCGTGAGCGGCTTTTCCGTCGTCAAGCAATGATCCCAGGGCCATCGCTCCGAGTCCGACACCGCAATCGCGAAAGAAGTGCCGTCGTGTCATTTCTCGCAAGCGAAATTGTTCGAAAGCAGAATCGTGCATTCTTCTGATCCTTGGGGCGAAACTCAATTGCGACAATCTGGAGCCTGAACCTTACTCCGCGAGAGGGACTGCGCCATCCAGATATCGCCAGTTCTTCAGGAAGTTGATCAGGTCGGCCATTTGTTCCACGGAAATCGTCTTTTCCATTCCAATCGGCATCAATGACTGCCCGCTGGATTTTAATTCATCGACGTCACCGCGTAACACCGTTTCTTCCTTTCCTTCCGGCAGTCGAATCGTAATCGACGATGCCGTTTCGTTTTTCACGAGACCGGTAAAGATGCGTCCCTGTTTCGTGACGAGTGTGTAGGCGAAGAAGTTGGCATCCACCGCTCGATTCGGATCCAGGATGTTGGTGAGCAGGTAGGCAGGGGTCTTGTCTCGCGTATCGCCGATGTCTGGCCCGACGTTGACACCCAGATTGGCAACGCGATGACATGTGACACAATTCTTTTCGAAAATCGCTCGCCCACGCGTGGGGTCACCTTTGATCTCCAGTGCTGGCTGGTATTTCGTCATCACGGCTGCTCGATCTGATGAGGCCCCTGAAAACAGCTTTGCAGAGCGAGCCATAATCTCGGGGTTGCGGTGCTTTGTCAGTCGGGCCTGACGCGTGATATCGACTTCGGCGGGCTTGATCAGATTCTGCTCCAGTTTTTCCAACAGCAGGACCGTGCGAGATTCATTGGCGAGGAGAACATCCAGGAATGCGCGACGCAATTGTGGTGTCTGGCTGTCGAATGCCTCGAGCAAACGCGTTCCGATCATGTCATTGTTCGACTGGCTGACCGTATCCAATGCTGCCAGACGCAACTGGACTTCCTCGGAGGAGAGGGCCAGATCGAGTACCACTTTGGCTACGGCTTGATTTGGCACATGTCGCAGGGTCTTCAAGATCAACAGTCGGCGTGTCAGCGGCGTTTCGGCATCGCCCACTTCATCAAGAGCACGAGTGATCAGAGGATCAATCAGGGGACGCTCGGTCTCACCAATTTGTTCCAGATGAGTCTGCAGACTGATTCCACGGCGTGCCGCGCCCTGGCCGAATCCGCGTAATCCCGCCAGTTGCAGGTCATGCACGACCTGAGTACTAAGTGTCGGCGATTCAAATGTCAGCAGCGACTTGAAGTAGAGTTTCGCTGCTCCCGGAGCCATTTGTGCCGCCGCGACTTCGCTCAGTTCTTCGACCAGTTCCGTGCCTCCGTCGGGTGTGGCACCGCTCGCCTGCCAGTGATCCAGCAGTTCGACGATCAACGATTCCGGAGGTGTACAGCGGATCGTTGCAACGGCAACTCTCAGCCAGGGATCTTCGGCGCCGTGATCCAGAAGGTGGATCAGCAACTTGCGTTCGGTCCGTGCATCGTCGCTGCGGCCGCTCAAATCGAGTGCCAGTCGGAAGCGGACACGATCATCCGTTTCATCTTCGACAAGATCCATTGCTTCTTCGCCAAGCAGTTCGTCCAGGTTTTCACCGATCGCTGCCGCGACATGTTCGCGGACTTTCGCGTCGCGATTTTTGGTCTCGGACCAGGCGAGTACGGCTGGGGAGAGTCGTGATTCCAGGATTCGCAGCATCCACAGGACTCGCAGTCGGCTGCGTGTCAACTTGTTCTGCTTCCAGTTCGCCTTGAGCAAGTCGCGAACCTCGTGTGGATTCCGCTCCAGCAGAATTCGCATGGCCGTTTCGCGGTGCCAGGCATTGCGATGCTCCAGAAGTTCAATCATCTCTTTCGTCGAAAGTTTTTCGATGGGTTCGTCGGGACGTTCCTGAAGCATGTTTGGTTCGATTGACTTAATGCGCCAGATACGGCCACGATCGCTGCCATCGAGCAAATCTTTGCGAGTCTTCAGTTCGTTTGGCATCCAGTCGGGATGCTCGATCACGGCACGATACATGTCGACCACGTACAATGAGCCATCGGGACCATTCGCAAGATTGACTGGTCGAAACCAGGTATCCGTACTCGCCAGGAATTCCTGGTTCTCATCAGCCGCGTGACTAGTGAACGTGGCACCCACTGGCGAAAGGACTTCGCGGTGAACGAGGTTTCCCGTTGGGTCGCAGGTAAAGGCATTGCCAAGGAATTCGGGCGGAAGTGCGTCACCGCGATAAAATTGTATTCCGCAAGCAGCCGTGAACTGATTGGCATGCAGTGTGCTTGTCGTCCAGGCCCGGCTGATGGGATACAGCCGCGAGTTTTCGGCAAACGGGGCAACATCCTGCACAGTCTTCTTGACAGCGAGAAACGGGTTGCGGCGAATGTAATGGTCTTCCAGAACGACATGCTGAACCGGATTGCGATTGGTGCAAATGAATCGGTTTCCGTAGTCATCGAAACAAAGACCGAATTGACCATTGCCTGACACAGCGCCTGCTTCACCAGTCAGCGGGTTGAATCGGAAATCAAATCCGGCCAGAGCGACAGGTTGTCCCTTCGCCTTCCATTCAGGTTTGGCGGCGACGATCGTTCCCCCACGCAGGCCGTTGGCGACGTAGATCCAGCCATCCGGACCGAACGTCGGATGATTGGCTCGCAGTTGTGAATTCTCCTGACTGAAGCCGGTGAACCATGTTTCTTTAATCTCAGCGTGACCATCACCGTCCCGATCCGCAAAGAAGGCGATTTCGCCCGCTAACGTGACGATGATGCCATCGCGCCAGGGGAGTACTCCTGTAGGGAACAGGATTTCGCTGACAAATACGGTGGCGGATTCAAACCGACCGTCCTGATTCTTGTCGAGAAGCCGCTTGATCTGTGAGCGGGGCTTTTCGCCGCTCCCCGGTTTTGGACCGTAGGGATAATCTCGCATTTCGACGACCCACATTACGCCGTCATTTCCGAAAGCGATGGCGACAGGATCGACGACTTCTGGTTCGGCGGCGGCAAGTTCGATCTTCAGGTCGGGCGATGCCAGCACGAAACTCTTGAATGCTTCGTCCGTTGACAAAGGACTCTTGACGACAGTCGCGGGCGCCGCATCCTGAGCGGCAACCATCGACAGAGGTACCGCCGTCAGGGTGGCCAGCATCCACAAACAACAGACCCGATTCACAAGTCGACTCCGATCGCAAGGAGATTAGAGGAGCGAGAATTCTCAATTCCTGTCCGTCAGCGGCTGTCCATTGTATTCTGATGACCCGCCTGTGACTGCTCAACATACGATAGACCGACCTCCGAAGGAATCCCATGGCCCGCGTCTCGCTGTTTATTGCCCGTTTCTGTTCCTCGGCCTGGCTGGGGGCTGCGACCCTGTTTGTGATCGTCGGAGTGTTGGAAGTGACACGTGGCGGACTGGATTCGCGAACGCGAGATATCCTTGTCGGGCTCCGTTTTCCGCCATTCTATCTGACCGGAGCGATTTTAGTGGGCCTCTCCTGGGCGGGGGCCTGTGCCGCAGAATTCCATCCAGAACTCCCGCAGCGGCGTCGGGCGTTCGCCATTCTCAGCCTGCTGACGGTCATGGCGTTGATGACGGTCGATTATTTCTGGATCTACACGCCGCTGGCAGCGATGGTGAATCCGCCCGGTCAGGCGCGCCCCGCAGAGTTTATCACATATCAC
>Ga0194055_10003475_pt1 | contig 12086 bp, 7 predicted proteins | sample SepL449m_MetaG_FD_155482 | JGI IMG/M metagenome (GOLD analysis project Ga0194055, IMG submission 155482) | Anoxic zone freshwater microbial communities from boreal shield lake in IISD Experimental Lakes Area, Ontario, Canada - Sep2016-L442-9m | ecosystem: Environmental > Aquatic > Freshwater >... | reverse complement strand
GTCATGGGTGTGTCCATTCATCAACTGCACCAGGAAATGGGAGTCATGTGAATAATGGGAATAATGGGAATAATGGGAATAATGTCAGTCGTGCGGGCAAGTCAGTACCCAGGAATCATAATTCCCATTCTTCCCATCGCAAATGCTTTTCCCACCAACACTATTCGAATCGATCCCCTCGCGACAACTTGCGACCTCGCAGGAATTCGGGGGCTGCCATCGGACGTTTGCCATCCGGTTGCAGTTGCACGATCTGTACGGCGTTGTCACCGCATTGTACAAGGATCTCGTCCGGGTTGATTAACAATACGTCCCCAGGGCGTTCACTGCCAGACGATTCCCGGGCGACGATTCGCACCGACTGAATCTGGATGCGCTGAGCCGGGCGTCCCAACTGATGTAATTCGGTGAACGGACCCGGCCAAGGCTGCATTCCCCGCACATGACGTTCGACTTCAACGGCCGATCGCGACCAGTCGATCCGACCATCCGGCTTGGCCAGCTTGCGGACGCGAGTCACCTGAGTCGGATCCTGCGTCACCGCCGTCACGGTTCCTGCTTCGATCTGGTCAATCACATCAAGCACGAGGGGCACTGCCATTTGTGACAATCGCTCTTCGAGCTGACCGGTTGTTTCCTCAGGTTGAATGGGTGTACGCACGACACCCAGCATCGGCCCCGCGTCCATCTTGGGCTCGATCTGAATAATCGTCACGCCTGTTTCTGAATCGCCGTTCAGAATGGCGGCATGAATCGGTGTTGCCCCGCGGTATTTCGGCAGCAGCGATGCGTGGATGTTAATCGTTCCCAGACGCGGAACGGCCAGCACATCCGTCGACAGCATCTGCCCATAAGCCGCGACGACGAACAGATCAGCCCCCAGTTGCCGCAGCGTTTCGACAGCCTCCGCAGCTTTGATCGATTCCGGTTGCAGAACCGTGATACCCCGTTCCTCGGCTGCCTGCTTGAGTGGGTTGATATGCTGATGGTGCCCCCGCCCGACTCGGTCGGGTTGAGTCACCAGGCCGACGATCTGGTGTTTGGAATCGAGCAGCGTCAGGAACGCGGGAATGGCAAGATTCCCCGTCCCGAAATAAGCAATCCGGATCGACAAGAGGGATTCACCTTTAGAGATCGAGAATCACGTCAGTTCGACAAACGATTCGGTCAGAATATTACTTCGGTTCCAGACGGGCCAGCTCTTCGCGAATGGCGTCGTCCGACGGATATCGGCCTTCGGCCTGCCAGCGGCGATACTGAGCTTCGAAGTCCGCAATCACGGGAGACAGGTCACGGCGAGATCCATCGGTCAGGCGATCAATAAATAGCACGCCATCCAGATGGTCTGTTTCGTGCTGGACCGCGCGCGACGCGAGGTCATCCAGCGCATATTCGAAGCATTCTCCTTTCAGGTTGAATGCTTCGACAGCAATCTTGGCCGCCCGTTTGACATTCCCGTACATCCCCGGAAAACTCAGGCAACCTTCTTCGCCTTCCGTGGTACCTTTGCGCCGGATGATTTCCGGATTGATAAAGACGATCTCTTCCTCTTTCACGTCCTTGTCGGCCGCGAGGTTCAGGATGAAGACACGGTACGGCAAAGCGACCTGATTGGCGGCCAGTCCGATCCCTTTGGCCGTATACATCAACTCGAACATCTCCTCGACCACTCGACGGAGTTCGGCATTGATTTCACGAACAGGCTTCGACTTCCAGCGCAGGGCCGGGTGAGGATATGGAACGATTTCCATCGCAGTTACGTCAATCTCGAGTATTTCTGGGCGTAGCAAAGTTCCCAATTGTAGGCGAGCCCCCGCCCAGTTTCGAGCCCGAAGCCTCGGATTCAGAGCCGATGCCTTTTTGAAGCTGGGCAGGATGTAGACGGAGATTTCCAACTTAAGGAATGGGTGCCACGGTCTTGCAGTCTGCGACAAGGCCGTGTCTTCGATGGATCTTAAGAATGAGCGAAATTTCAAGGAGACAGCGAAGAGATCGGTTGTGAAATGGGCTGGAAACCAAATTCAGCACGACCTTGTCGCAGACTCCAAGATCGTGGCACCCCCACACCTGTTCACTTTCCGAATGGAAAACCGGCATTGCGCAACACAAACGGTGCCCACCCGGCGACGGGACGAAACTAGCGACGACCGACATCTTCAGTGCCGAATTGCATTTCGAATCAGGTGAGCAACGGCATCGCTGACGACCTCGTTTCCAGCCTGATCAAGGTGCACGACATCGTTGGGCAGGAATCGTTCCACGGCCCACTGTCCACCGCTTTCAAACAAGGGGACTAGGTCCAGGCAAGTGACATCTGCCTCCTGAGCGACCTGTCGCATGGCGTCCTGGTAGGCAGGTCGCCACGTCGGTTGATTTTGAAGTTGCCTGCGATCCGGCCAGACAACGAGAATCGGGCGGCAACCAGAACTCTGGCATTCGCGGATCATTGCTTGCAGATTTGCTGCAAATTCGTGGACATCGACGCGAGGCCGCCATTTGGTATTCGGATCAAAGTAATTGACAGTGGCCTGCTTCGCCCATTCTATCTGAGCTTCTGCTGATTGCTGTTGGACCGCCTGCTGTCGCAGTGAAATCAGCCACCGCAGCGCGTGACTGGCATTCACGCTTGAGCACATTCGCGCGATCATCATCCTGCGGGCATGCTCCTGGTCGCTCAGTCCATCCCATCGCCAACCATCGTTGTTTCCGAAAGTGATGACGGCCAGTTGAGGTCTCCACTTTTCGAGCTGACGTTTCAATCGCTGGCGTCCCTGGTAACTCGTCTGACCTGGAATCCCCGCATTGAGGACTTCCACGGCATCGGGAGTTTCCGCATCGAACAGGCGTTGCAACTGGTTTGGCCAAGCATCTGCAAAGGGGACTCCGAATGCAAATGTTGAACTGTCGCCAAAACAGAGAACTCGCAGTCGCTGTCGGGATTCTTTCACTGATACTTCGCGGCTGCGCATGCCGTGACTGTTCGACATCCGACCGCTCCAACTGGGCCCGCGATCCAGTGGCAGGATCACATCGGGCCTCAGTCGCCAGAAACAATCAGGATCAGGTTCGAAGATACTTTGCCCCGGTTTGTTGCCGAGATAGACAATGATCTGCTCAATCTGGTCGAAGCGCCCGGGATGCGTCACATCATCAGAAACCAGTACCCTGGCGATGACTTCGCCGACCGTCAGCAGCAGAAACAGTGGAATCATTGCATACAGACATCGGCGGCCGAGCGGAATCGGTCGTCGCCCGGAAGCCACTGTTGTCTGTTCACGTTGTTCGCAAGATGTCGTTTTGCAACTCACGGCATCCATGGTGTTCCTTCACCATCATGGGATCGGCTCTGACTCACGACGACTGGTCATCATCAGAGATAAAGCTCGCTGACATCGACCAATCGCCGTGCGGTCCTTCAGTCACGGATTGGTCGACCGCGGACGGCACATTTAGCAGATTTCCAATTTGGGGCCAACAGGATTCGTTCTATGAGTGCTTCGAAGTTTTCGGAGAATCAGTGCCGATTGCGAAGTACGCGTCACACCCCATGAAGTGGCACTCAACGCGGGGCAAAGTCGGATATGCGGTCGCCAGCGTTGGCCGCGGCGTCCCGCAGCACTTGTGGATGGGAATTTGTGAAATCAACGTTGCTCGCGTGGCTCGGAAGTACACGCCTCGACCATGGCTTGCATTACGACGCTGAAGGCGTCACAGATGGTAGCCGGGGGTCGGAGCGGTCGGAGCGAAGAACTCGCCAACACAAAGCATCCTGAAAGGATGCCAGATCGCATCATACCAACTCTTCCAACTCTTCGCGGAACAACCGTCGCCGATGAAGCTCCTCCTGATTCCCGATATAACCCGGAATGCGTTCCTTCTGTGACGCACTGACACTGAATGCGGCAAATCCATCATGCGAGCCGAATTGAGGTTCGAATTGGTCCGCAGCCCAAGTGGACGAATCTTTGAACTGTTGATTTCTGGCATTCGCTTCGTCCTCGGACGTCTTGTGAACCAGGAAGCGTTGGTTCGCGGCGCGAACCACGACTCTCTCAAGGGCGAGCCCAGAGGAAACCGCATTTTGAATGCGTTCTGCATTGCTGTCCTCGTATTGGTGACACGACAACACTATTATCGGCACAAAGTTCATAACTCGCATGGTGGGGGAAACCCTTGAGCGAGTTCCTCGTTACCAAAGAGAAGTCATCGTGAAATTTCCCCTGACATTGAACGATTCTCAACGACTCAGGAAACTCGCCGCGGCGATGATTCTTGGCGTCAGCTTCAGCTGCTGGTCGAGCATATCGAACGTTGCCGCAGTTGATGGGCCAGAAAAGCCCACTACGTTACCGGCCGAAAATCCGTTTGCTGCTCCAAGTCCCCTGCCGCTACACGCTCCGGCATTCGACAAGTTTCGAACGGACTACTTTCTGCCGACGTTTGCGTTCGGGATGAAGCAGCAGCTTGATGAGATGAATTCGATCGCCAGCCAGGCGGACGCTCCCACGTTCGAAAATACCATTGAAGCCATGGAGCGATCAGGAGTCCTGCTGACTCGCGTTGACAATGTCTTTTCCAATCTGACTTCGGCCGAGAAGAACGAGGCGCTGCAGAAGATTGAAACCGAACTCGCCCCATTGAAGGCGGCTCATTGGGACAACATCCTGCTGAATCGCCGACTGTTTCAACGTGTCGAGAAGATCTGGCAGAAGAAAGAGTCACTCGGACTTTCGGAAGAACAGTCCGAAGTCCTGAAGCAGCGCTACGAAAGCTTCCTGCGGGCGGGGGCCAGACTCAGTGATCAGGACCAGGGGCGAATTCGATCGCTGAACGAACAACTGTCAAAACTCGAAACGAAGTTTGAAGAGAATCTGCTGGCAATCGCCAAAGAGCGGGCTGTCGTTGTCGATAAGGCCGAGGACCTGGATGGCCTGTCGGCAGCAGAAATCGCCGCCGCGGCCGAAGACGCCAAGGGGCGTGGTCTGGCCGGGAAATATCTGCTGCAGATTTCGAACACCACTCGCGTCCCGGTCCTCACATCGCTCAACAATCGAGCTCTTCGCCGGCGAGTCTGGGAAGCTTCGGCCGATCGAGGCCTGGGCCGCAATGGCGGACTTGATAATCGCGGACTCGTTTTGGAAATCGCTCAACTGCGAGCCGAGCGAGCGAAAGTCCTGGGCTATGACAACCATGCGGCCTATAAGCTGCAGAATCAAATGGCGAAGACTCCTGCCGCCGCTCGCAAACTGCTGACCGACCTCGTCCCCGGAGTCCTGGAACGCGTCAAACAGGAATCCCGGGACCTGGAGGCCATGATCAAGGAGTGCGGCGAGAGCCATGAACTCGCTCCGTGGGATTGGGAGTACTACGCCGAGAAGGTCCGTAAGGCTCGATTTGCGATTGATGAAGGGGCCGTCCGTCCCTACTTCGAGTTGGATTCCGTCCTGAAGAATGGCGTGTTCTTTACGATGAACAAACTCTACGGAATTTCCTTTCGCGAACGAAAAGACTTGCCGGTCTACCATGCGGATGTTCGAGTGTTCGACGTCCTCGATCGAGACGGGTCGCAGATTGGACTGTTCTACGCAGACTACTTCAAACGCGACACCAAACGCGGTGGAGCCTGGATGAGTTCCTTCGTGGATCAGTCGAAGTTACTGCATGAAAAGCCGGTGATTGTCAATTGCCTCAACATCCCTCGCCCCGCGAAGGGAGAACCGGCACTCATCAGTTTTGACAACGTGACGACTCTGTTTCACGAGATGGGTCATGCGCTGCACGGCCTGTTTTCCGATGTGACCTATCCCACGGTTTCCGGCACCGCCACACCTCGTGATTTCGTGGAGTTTCCGTCCACGTTCGAGGAAGACTGGGCCATCCAGCCCGAGATCCTCGCCAACTATGCCCGGCACTATCAGACAGGGGAACGGATCCCCAAAGCCTTGCTTGACAAAGCGATCAGCGCCAAGAAATTCAACAAGGGATTCGAAACACTCGAGTATCTGGCGGCAGCGCTGCTGGATCTCGAATGGCATTCGCTGACCAGCGAACAGATCCCGGCTGATGTCGAGTTGTTTGAAGCAGAATCGCTCAAGAAAGTCGGCGCGGGCCATCCTGCCGTCCCTCCCCGCTATCGGACGGCCTACTTTGCACATATCTGGTCCGGAGGATATTCCTCAAGCTACTACGCATATCTCTGGAGTGAAGCACTGGCCGCAGACGCATTTGCCCACATGATGGCGAAGGGAGGCTGCACTCCGGAAAACGGCAATGTCTTCCGCAAGGAAATCCTGAGCCGAGGTTCCAGCCGTGATCCAATGCTCTCCTACAAAGCATTTCGAGGCAGCGAACCTACAGTAGACGCCCTCCTGATCCGCCGCGGCCTGAAATAGGCCCTCGCCGGGCAGGCGGTTGGCGTGGATGCAATGTGTGGCGTCGGTTGCCTGTACGCGCCATGTTCGCTTGTTTTGAATAGCGGTATGGGGAGTCTGGTGGCTGATAGTCGTGGTTCGCTCTGCGAACCGACGCCGCATTTTCTTATCGCGACTCGAATATTCGCCTCGTCATCAGAAGCCGGTGAACCAAGAAGCGTTGGTTCGCGGAGCGAACCACGACTATCTTACACCTCGCGAATTCGGGGCTTTTTCAATTCAAAATACCCGGGTAATGTGTCACTCGGGAAGTCGACTGGGGTACCCATAGATGTCGAACGATGATCGCCAGCGGGCATAGACCTTGCGCATCGTTGCTTCGTCCATTTTGAACGAGTTTTTCGTGTACTTTGTCAGTGCAGGAAGCTCGTTCTGGATCGCAGGATCGACCTGGCTGAAGTCGAGACCGAGGGATGAATAGACCTGCCGCATCTGCCCCAGCGGGTCAGCTTCCAGATTCTCGAATTTCAACTCGTGCAGGCGTCCGGCCGGGATCAAGTGCTTGGTCTGCTCGTAGGTCTCGATGCAATCCGAGTAGACCTTTAAGACTTCTTCTTCCATCCCGTCAAACACTGGTTTGCCGAGTCCATTTTCCCGGAACAACGTCCGCCGCAGATGCATTCCTGAGTTGAAGACTGCATACGGATCGCGGTGGATATAGACAAATTTGGCGTCTGGAAACATTTCCAGCAGGATCGGGATGCGGAACGTGTGGGACGGAGATTTCAAGACGACCGGCTTATTGGCCCGGACTGTCAGCTTCTTCACGAACGTCATGAACGCCGTCTGCCACCGTTGCTGTTCATCCGGGGTCAACTGCTTCAGATCCATGAAGCGATCGTATTTCTCCGGTCGTCCCTGATGAGCCAGCATCAAATAAGGCGAGATCAGCGTCATCAGCAGCAGTGCCATCTCATCTTCCTGCGGCAGATCCCAGCCGGCAGGAATGTTGTCCATCGGCCGAGTCTTCGGTAAGACCCAGCCGGTCAATCTCGTGACGACGCGTTCGGTCAGCAGAAAATTCCCAGGGTACATGACCTGGTACAAGTTGGGGTACGTGAACTGGGGATCCAGAGTCATCAGGTTATGCAACAAGGTCGTCCCGCTGCGCCAATGGCCCAGAATAAAGATCGGCGGTTTCTCGATCTTCTGACGGGCGATTCGACCACCGAGAAGGACCGATTCCAGCAGGTCGTTCGACGAGTTGAGAATACTGAGTGCTGAAATTGAGGCCATGCGCGGCAGACTCGTCCAGTGCATGGGAGGACGACTGGCCAGCAGGCGAACCCAGGTTCCAAACGTCAGTCCATGCCAGACGCAGAAATGCCCCTGCTTCTTCGGCTTGCTCTCAGCCCGTTCGGTCTTCCCGCCTGCGGGCGGCGGAGAGTTATCAGGAGACTGGGACAATGGAGTCGACGTCACTCAATGCTCTCTCTCAGGTCTGGAACGCCAGCAAGCGTTTCCTTCAACAACGGCAAAACGGGGCCGACTGACGACCGAGTCCGTTCAGCCCGAAAATCGAGGTACCCTAAAGTAACAAGTTTCGTGAGAGCGTGCGAGTTTGCTGGTCGTCGAAACAACCGCATTCGCCATTTTTGCAATTGCCGTTGAAAGATACGCGGAGTTTTCGGGACCGCTGATACCGCTGATGAACACTAATAAACGCTGATATCAGAAGAAAAAAGAACTGCTGTTCAGTGCTAATCCCTTGTGAGGTTGTGGGGCTGCAGCCGAATCACAGCACGCTAATCCGGGGTCGGGCCTACGATTTTTCGATTTTGGTCGGACAAAGACTCGTTCAATGACTACGGTTTCTTCCGGCCAAAATCGAAAAATCGTAGACCCGACCCCAATGCGACCCACTGGCAGTGAAAACTACGCGGAAAACAGTTCCGTGACCGGTTTCCCTTTGCCATCTTCTGTCGCGTAGAACGGCCGTTTCTCAATATCAAACCCGGTTTTAGGACTGATCCCCATCGCATGGAAGATCGTTGCATGCAGGTCTGAGACCGAGACGGGGTTCTTGATTGCCAGGCACGGGCGTTCAGCCGCAGTCTCACCGTACAGGAATCCCTTCTTGACACCCCCACCAAACATCACGACCGAGGTTCCGCCGGTAAAGTGGCGATGCATCCCGTAGTGTTTTGGTTCTTTCAGGATGTCAGTCGGAGCAGTGGCCTGATCACGCGCGTTGGAGCCCGGGACACCTTCAATAATCATGTCGCGACTGAATTCACTGGCGATTACCACCAGTGTCCGGTCCAGCAGACCTCGCGCTTCCAGGTCACGAATCAACTGTGCGATCGGTCGATCCATCTCCTTGTGCAGGCGATCCACCGTCGCATGACCATCGGCATGCGTATCCCAGTGAACGAACGGGATGTACTCGGTCGTTACTTCGACAAACCTCGCTCCCGATTCCACCAGTCGTCGAGCCAGCAGGCAGCCTTGCCCGAAGCGACCGGTGTTGTACTTCTCGTAGCTGTCTTTTGGTTCCAGAGACAGATCGAATGCGTCGCGATCTTTCGAACTGAGCAGTCGATGTGCGTTGTCCAGCGAACGGAGCATCGATTGTTGGTGATAGTCACTCAGGAACTCGCGCTGGGGATTCTGATCGAGCAACTTGCGGAACAGCTTTTGTCGGCTTTCAAATCGGCCAGGCTCCATCCCCTTCGGTGGACGAACGGCACGAGCCGCTTCGTCAGGATACGGAAGGTTCATCGGACCGTACTCCGTTCCGAAGAATCCACCCTGAGTAAACGCCTTGATCTCCTCGTTTTCACCGATCCCTTCCAGCCGCTGTCCGATATTGATGAAAGCGGGCATCACGGGATTGCGTGGCCCGAGGACTCGCGACATCCAGGCTCCGATATGAGGGGCCGCGACCGTCTGAGGTGGAACGTATCCGGTGTGCCAGTGATACTGATGTCGCGAATGCAGGATGCTGCCCAAGTCCGGCTGGAAGTGGGAACGAATCAGCGTCGCGCGATCCATCACGCTGCCAATCTGTTCGAGTCCTTCACAGATCTTGATGTTGTCGACGGCGGTGTCGATCGATTTGAAGGTACTCATCACCTTTTCGACGGGGGTGCCAATTTCAAAGGGATGATACCGTTTCGGGTCAAAGGTCTCGGGGGCAGCCATTCCACCAGCCATCCAGAGCAGAATGCACGAATCGGCCGTTGGCTTGGGGTGTACGACCGATTCGTTTCCAAGGAGTGCTCGAGGACCGGCCGACATCAACGTCGCGGTCGAAGCGGCGGCGAGTTGACCCAGAAACGTGCGACGTGCGATCGCTTCGGCCTGGGAATCGGTTTGTGAAGCTGGATCTCTCATGGCGTCATTCCCTCATGAGGGGAGTCCCCTCAACCCAATTCGAGCGACCGCTCGAGAACTGCAACTGCCGCTCCCGCTGGTCACTCGCTAAAAACAAGTACGCAATTCACGATCGTTACGATGATAGAATCTATCGAATCAATTGAAACTCGGGCTGCATCAGGATCGACCACAACAGGTCTTGAACCGATTGTTCGTCAGGTTTCGCTCCCAGAAGTTCACCGATCACAGCAATTTCTGCAGGTGACGGGTTTCGGGAAAACGCTGACCGGAACAACCACGTACCGAGAGCCTGTGCCGAGCCAGCGTGGGAAGCGAGGATTGATTTCGCACCCCGTGCCAGATCGTCTGCCAACGTCTGGCCGTTCGCAAGATCGATTGCTTCGAGCGTCGTCAATTCGCTGGGCCGCATGCTGACAATCTGATCCCGGTTCGGACGCCCCAGCGACCGCATCAAGGCATCTCCCTTCACAAGTGAAGCTCGCACCATACGAACGGATCCCGAGATACTTGAATTGAGGATCGCCAACAGTTCAGGATCAGCCCGGCCGGACCAGACTGCAGGATTCTCGACGGGAACAGCCGGCTTCCAATCCGTCGGAGCTTTCCTGAATTTGCCATTTCCGTCAGGAATGGAAGACGTCCACTCCCATTCCGGTCCCGTGGCAATCGTCTGTATGGACTTATCCGCCAGCGTGACTCGCGCTTCAAAAACCAGTCCAGCAGGATTCGGTGCAGCGCCGGCATTCTTCGCGACGATCACGATTTCGTTTGCACCCTGCTTGAGTGCCGTTTCCAGCGACACTGCGTCGATCGTTTCCCAATTGTCGTCTGATTGCAATTTACGACCGTTGACCGAGAGCGAATATTCATTGTCGCAGGTGATCGCTCCCGTCGCTCGGACAGGTGCAGCAGGCAGATTCAGTTGATACCGGAACGTCACCGTTTCACCAGCGGGCGAGGCCGAAGCCTTCGCATATGACCAGATCCATTGTGCCTGAAGTTTCGTGACGGATGGCGTCTTTTCCTTTTCGCCAGCGGTTCGTTTCATCCGTAAAACTTGAGCGTCCGGTTTCGCGGGTGATGCGCCCGTGATCTGCCAGACCGAATCCATAAACTGTTCCGCGGTCATCCGGCGGCTGAGTGGGCCGCGGAAAACAAACGTCCCCGCATCGGGAGCGGCTTCCTGGGCCAACGTCTGAGCCTGATAGGCTTGCGATGTGCAGATCAATTCGATCGTCTGCTTCAAATCGTACTTGTTGTCGACCAGATTGCTGGCGAGGAAATCGAGCAAATCCGAGCTCCACGGTTCCGTGTGCATTGCATCAACGGGATGAACGATGCCACGCCCCATCAGCCGGTGCCAGATGCGGTTGACGATTGTCCGAGTGAACCGACCATTTTCAGGGTGCGTCATCAACGCGGAAAGCTGCTTCAACCGTTCTGGTTGCGGGGCATCGGCCTTGATCTGGCCGAGTTCCGGAAAGATCCAGGCGGCTGTTGCCACGCGACCGACCTTCTTGTCACAACGGTGAATTTCCAGAGGCTGCGACGCATAGATTGCTGCCAGTCCATAAGCCTCATCCAGTTTCCAGCGGTCAATGAAGCTGTCGTGACAGGATGCACACTTCATGTTGATGCCGAGGAACGATTGCGAAATGCTCTGGGCAAACTGCACTTCGACAGTCTGACTGGAATTCACGTCACCGCGCCACCGGATCCCCTGAATAAACCCTTCCGATTCAGCCGTTGGTGCGATCAGTTCCCTCACAAACTGGTCGTAGGGTTTGTTTTCTACCAGCGAACGATGCAGCCATGTGGTGATCTGTTTTCGTCCACCCGTGATAAACCCGGTTCCGGTGTAATCGTTCCGCAGCAGGTCATTCCAGAAGGTCAACCAGTGTTCGGCATAGCCCAGATCGTCGGCCAGTAATTCCCGCACAAGCTGAGTCCGCTTGTCAGCATTCCGACTCGCCAGGAATTCATCCAGTTTTTCCGGGGAGGGAAGCAGGCCATTGACGTCGAGCGCCAGACGCCGATAGAAAACCGCATCAGAAATGCCAGCCGGGCGAGTCACCTTCTGCCGGACATAGTACGCGTCAATGATTCGATCAACGGGATTCAGACGACCGTCTGTGGCTGCTGGCAATTCGACTCGACGGGGTTTCAGGGGTGGTTCATAGGCAATCCCTTTGAAGCTGAAACCTTCTTCCCACTTTGCCCCGGCATCAATCCAGGCGGCCAGCGTCGCGATCTGATCTGCGGGAACGCGATCACCTTCTGGTGGCATCATCAGCGTGGGGTCATTCGACTTCATCC
>Ga0194055_10003473_pt1 | contig 12088 bp, 11 predicted proteins | sample SepL449m_MetaG_FD_155482 | JGI IMG/M metagenome (GOLD analysis project Ga0194055, IMG submission 155482) | Anoxic zone freshwater microbial communities from boreal shield lake in IISD Experimental Lakes Area, Ontario, Canada - Sep2016-L442-9m | ecosystem: Environmental > Aquatic > Freshwater >... | reverse complement strand
GTGGAGAACGAGTCATAGCAACCAGTCATCGGCATCGCCATCGATGCACGCCTCGTGCATGGTCACCGTCGAGCCGACCAGCGTTTGCTCATCGGCGTTTGCTCATCGGATCGGCATCTCCACACGATACCAAAAAGGATGCTGTCTGTCCCCCCGCAATCGGACATCTTCGAGTATCACCGACGTGCTCGGTGTCACATCGAGCTTCTTCGTATTGCCCTTGGTTTCGATCGAGACTCGCCGATTAAAATCGACCATATCGGGGTTGAGCCAGATCGAATACGACTTGGCGGGTACCTTCAAAAGTCGCACTGCATTGTTTTCTTTGTTGATCGAGCCTTCGATTTCATACTCATCCCATTTGTCGGGTGGGAACAAAGGATTGACTAACTTTTCCGAGAATAGGTTTTCCGTTTCAAACCACCAAAAGAAACGATCTCCGGCACGGCTGGTAACGACTTTGAATTTATCCGGATTGAAATTTCTGCGCCGCGTAGGAACTTCGATCCACTCCATGATGCGAGGCAATTCCTCCTGGAAATGGTCGTGCCCTCGGCCTTGATAAAGGGTCACCATGGTATCGATGTTCTTTTCCCCCAGCATGTTGTCCCATGTCTGCCCATTCAACAGTATCGGGTTCTCACCATCGAATCTTCCATTCACGAAGTACGTTGGAACATAGCGCGCATTCGGCCAATACTGCACGATGTACTTCTTTGAGATTGCACCGATCATGATGGCGCCGGCCCAGAGATCGGGATGGGCGAAAGCGAGATCCCAGGCTGCATCCGCGCCCATAAAATGTCCAGCGACAAAGACACGGTCGGTATCGATACTAAACCGTCGCATCGCATCGCGCAATGGTGCCAAAATCAAGGCTTGTTCATTCTCCGTGTAGTTGTAAACGGGTTGTTTCGCTTCGTTCCACTCGGGAGCCACGACGATACAACCGTGCCGTGCTGCTTCTCCATAGCATTTGAGTTGGGGATTGCTGCGATCCAAAGAAACCCACCAATCGAGTGCATCGTAAAACGGGATTTCTTCGCTGGCCAAAGCCAGAATGCATGGGTAACGACGATAGGGGTTGTAATCTGCGGGCAACTGCACCATGTAACGAACGGTGCGGCCGCGAAGGGCTCCTCCGAGTGGGACCTCTAGCAAGTACCGCCCAGGGACGGGTTGCTCCACGACTTCGGTCGCTTCGCTGGAGGGTGACACTTTCACTGTCACTAACTGGTTCGCCCCGGTTTCCAACGGGGGAGCCATGTTCTTCAGAATCTCCGACACGTAGCGAGGAGTCCCCGATTCCAACTTGCTGATGTCATTGAGCCATTGATCATTGCGTCGCTGCGCACCCAGGTACTTTTGAATCAAACCTCGGGCAATGTATCCGGATCGAACAATGGACAAGTTCTGTTCTGCCAGCCCCGCGCCGTAGAGCCATCCGCTCAGTCCCAACGCGGCCCGCTGATCATCGCTCAGCGTCTTGTCGCTGCGCAATCGAACATAGTCGGCAAAACGTCCACGTGTATCCGTATTCAAATACTTGGCAATGTCATCGATGACGGGCGTAAGTTCATTGCGTGTATTCGCATCCGCAATCTTGGAGATGTCTTCGCGCAACCAACTCAGGATCTGATCGCATTCCTTCGCGCTGTTGGTGATCTCTTCCAACCGACGATCGATCTTCAATTTCGTTTCGATCGACACTGTAGTCGCGTCGAAACTTCGCAACATCTGCTCAGCGATCGTATGCTGGCCAGCATTCTGTGCGAGCACAACGGCGTCGAACATTTGGTCGGCGAGAAGTTGGTCCAGGCGTTTGAGTTCGACCCGACTGGTCTCCTCCAACTCAGGAAATCGCGTAATCGCACGGACCAACATGTCGCGGGCTTCGATATACCGGCGCGCGCCCATGTAGACGCTCACAATGTCGAGCCAATCCTGGGCTTGGTTGGAATCGGCATTGCGCATGAGAATGTCCTGCAATTGCCGAGGAGGAATCGCTGACATGGCAACTCGCATATCCCAAGTGATCGAGGTCTGAGGGGTCTGCCCCTTCAATCCCTGGATACGGACATAATTGGGGGAGATTTCCGTAATCCCTTGCACCACCTGCTTTTTGGGTGATTGAAACATGTAGATCCGCCGTCCGAAGGGATTGAACGGTGTTGCGGAATACGCACTACCCAATCCCCCTTGAATTTCCGCATCGTTTTTGCATACCTCATCGCGGTTGGCTCGCAACGTGATCTTGAAGGGAGCCGGTGTTTCCACGGGTGGACGGTCAGTCCTTTTGAAACCGACGTAGGTCCAACGCAAGCCATCATCAATCTCGTAAATCCGCGCGGCACTCGGCGCTTCGTTACTTCCCGCCGAGCCACGGACATCTAATTTAGAAATCCCGTACAATTGCCCCGGTCCGACGGCGAACCCGTTATCCAGAATGAGGGTTTGCTGTTGGGAAAACGACGATGCCGTTTGGAAGAGTAACCAAAACAGCACGGGCAACACACGCCCTAGAGCCGGGCGGGCGGCTTCAACGCGAAACGATTCGGTCCAGAAACGGCGGACAATTCCATTAGGTTTTTTCAAAATGGCCCCTCGCTGAATCGTCAAGTGATTGTTTTCACTAGGGATGCAGAATCCTCTGCGTGTCTGGGAAGCATACGGGCCACCGGGTGAAAGAGGATTATCGACGCGATGGTTTCAAGCCATTCCGAACAACCGAACCTCTCCCACGATCGTCTTCCCTTACTTTTTCGTACTCGTACTCGTACAGAGCGATAGCGGTACTCGGACTCGATGCGGTATCTTCGAGTACGAGTACGAGTACCATTTCATTGAGTACGAGTAGGAGAAAAAACCCAAAACGCGCAACTTCAAAACTAGCGCCTTAGGCTCACCAACGGCTGTTCTCGGCTAGCGCCTCAGGCTCACTTATGTCGACTGATTCCCTGTTGACTGACGCCGTCCTATCGACCACCAAAATACTTCTTCAGGGTTTCGGAGGCTGCATCCTTGGTGTTCTTTGTCGTGGGTCCTTGAGCCACCTTGGGAAGCTTCATCGGGGGCTTCTTGTCGGGTCGCTTCGACTTGCCAGTTTCCGAATCGGAATCTTTCTCGGAGTCGGAGTCGGAGATGCTCGACGGTTCTTCCGCGATGATCGGATCCGCATCCAAACGGGCTGTTTCGTCGATATTGATCTGGCGAGTTTCTGGCTCGCTCATCGTCATGCGACGATCGATTTGGTCTGCTTCGAGCAACCATGAACTGATATCAAAGCTATCGCGCGAATCGGAAGTCTTCTGCTCTGCCAAGCGATCCGCGGCTTCTTTGACGGTGCTCACCTCGGACTTCTTCGCATTCGCGATACCGACCTCGATGGTGATTTCAAACTCGAGCTGCCCAACGCGGATTCGGTCACCCGACTTGAGAATCTTCGCCTTGTCCGCCGACAACTGCTTTTCGTTGATGAAGGTACCGTTGCGACTCTTGAGATCGACCAACAGCAAACGCCCTTCTTTTTGGACCAGTGCGCAATGCCTGCGACTGACCGATTCGCTCTTGGGACGCAGTTGGCAATCATCACCCCGTCCGATCAAGAACTTTTCGTCCTTGATGGGGATCTCCTTGCCCGCGTGGTTACCCGAAAGAACTTTGAGCGAAATCTGCATATCAATTCCCTCTTCGTCAAAAACAACTGTCCTGGAGAGCTGTTGTTATTGCGACGAATGCACAAAAGCCACTCTGAAAACTTAATTGCGAACCCAATGGATTCTTTTGGAGAGCGAATCGGGCGTTCGTTCTCACGTAAATCTTATACCAAGGGTCAACTGCCCTGCGAGCAGCCGCGGACGAGATGCTTGGTAGCAAGTATCGTTCCATCCCAATCGGCAAGACTTTCGGAAGAGCCCTATTTAAATAGTAGCTCATCAGAAAAATCTTTCAATTCCCAATCTTCTTGTGAATTTATCACGTGGAAGGGTGGTTCGCTTGGATCCCCTCCATCAGTCTTTGGACTAGCCAAGTACCCCATGAAACGACGCTCGGATCGGACTCCGAAAAGGCGACCGAAGGCACCGCTTCTTCGGGCATGGCAACAACCGGGAAAATATTACCGTCAACAAGATCTTCCAAGCCGCGAAGGCTCGGGAACCGGGCGGATGCCGAAAGCAATAGACTCCCATGCTGCAGTAATCCGTATCGGTTGCGGCGCTGGGCACTCCCTAGAACTTTATTCTCTCCGACCAATAAATCAACCGGAGTCCGTCTTTGAAAACACAAGAAGGGCTCTTTGACGTCTCCGCCCGAATCCAATCGGTGTGCGCACGAACATTGCTCGGAGAGCGCTGCAGATATCCCTAACCGTTGCAATCCATCCCGAACCGCGAGGTGAACGGATCGGTACAGACGATCATTATGCCCCTTGCCTTCCGATCGCTCTCCCCCCAAACGATTTGGCAGAACCATGCAGTAAGTCCATTCGCGATCATGAAGGATGGCGCCGCCACCCGTCTTGCGACGCACCCATGGCAAACTGCGTAAGGCCTCAAGATTGCCTGAACGCTTGATTACGGCATCCTTATCCAAGTCGTCGATCGACTGGAAATGCCCTAATGACAACGTCGGCTGTTGCCATCGATACAATCGCACCAGGATCCTCGGATCATGTTCGGCTTGTTCGAGCAACGCCTCATCCAGCCGCATATTCTCTTCACCCGATCGAGGAGGATCGATCCGGAAGGAGATATCTAGAGACGGTAGCAAATCGCTTTTCATTCGCGGTCTCGCTCCTTTGGATCAACACCCTCGACGAGAATCCACTGCAGTTCAGCCGTTTTGCGACAACAACTTTTGGTAGGCGCTGTAATCGAGCAGTTTGGTCAATTCGGTTGGATCGCTCATTTTGATTCGAATGATCCAGCCTTGATCATACGGGTCGCTGTTCAACGATTCCAAGCGATCCACCAATTCCGTGTTGACGTCGACAATCTCGCCACTGACGGGACTGTACATCGGGCTAACCGCTTTCACACTCTCGACTTCGCCGAACTCATCCCCCGCGCTGATCGTTTGCCCGAGCAATGGCAGCGCCATGAAGACGAGGTCATTCAATTCAGCGACAGCGAACGCGGAGATACCAATTGTGGCGATGCCACCAGAGTCTGCCGGCGCGTACGCCCATTCATGCGATTTGCAATACCTTAAGTCTTCGGGTCGTATGGTCATCGGATCCTCGTGATGATTCAAATAAAGTGGATGGAGTCTGCAAGTCCGTGAGGAAAACGCCGTGCTACGGACGTTTGTAAAAAGGCAAATCAACAATCGTAGCGGCAGCCCGCGAGCCTCGGATATCGACCTCGATCTGCGAGCCTGTGCGAGCCAGATCGCTATGGATGTATGCCATCGAAATGGGTCGCCCCAAAGTTGGGGAAAATGTACCGCTCGTAACGACCCCAATCTCCCGTTGATCGTGATCAAAGCACTTCGATTCCTCGCGGGCAGCGCGGCGGCCTTCGATGCTGAGTCCGACGCGCTTCACGGGCAAAGATTCCTTGGCCCTGTTCGCTAGGAATGAGCTTCCAATAAACTGTCGATCCTTTAGGCTGCATGCGAAACTGAGCCCCGCCGTATAGGGATCGATCTGTTCACTTAGTTCATGCCCGTACAAAGGCATGCCTGCTTCCAATCGCAAAGTGTCTCGTGCCCCCAATCCGACTGGCTGGGCTCCCGCGTCTCGACCCGACAACAGGATGTTCTCCCAAACGCGCGGGGCGTCTTCGGCTCGAACGATCAATTCGAAACCATCCTCGCCGGTATAGCCTGTGCGCGAAACAATGCACGGCTTGGACATCTGCTCCGTCACCTTGGCTTTGTAATAACCCAACTGAAGAGACGACGCCGGAAGCAATTTCTGACACGCCTCGACAGCCTTAGGACCTTGTACTGCGATCATGGCGGTCGCTGCGGTCACGTCGTGAAACTCGACATCGGGAAAATCGGCTAGATGAGGCTGCAACCAGCTTACGATCTTGTCTTTGTTGCTGGCGTTGACGACCAAGAGGAAATAGATCTTGCTGCTTGGACTCTCGAGGCAACTGACCAACACGTCGTCGAGAATTCCCCCCTCTTCGTTACATACCAACGAATACCGCACTTGCCCCGGCTGCATGTCCAGCACTCTGCGGGTCAGAAGATGGTCAAGCAATTGATCCGCGCGAGGACCATCGAACCTCAGTCTCCCCATGTGGGAGATATCAAACAATCCAAGGGCCGTCCGAGTCGCGGTGTGCTCCGCTACGATTCCCTTGTATTGAATGGGCATTTCATAGCCCGCAAAGGGAGCCATCCTGGCCCCATTCTCAATATGCCAGTCGTACAAGGGTGTCTTTAACGCAGGTGTATTCATGAATGATTTTCGAAGATCGGCGGACGTTACCAGCACAAGCCCCAAGGATTGTCCTTCCCTGATCGGCCTCGGTTTTAAAGCTCCCTACTATAGCCGCCTGGCGAATCCCCGAGAACTCTTCTTGACTCGCAAATTGCCCAACCTCTATAAGTTGCCATCATCATGAAACTGGCCATTATGCTTCCCAACTGGGTCGGCGATGCCTGTATGGCTACCCCTGCCCTACGCTCCCTTCATAACGAACAGCCGAATTTGAAGGAATTCTGCTGGATCGGTCGTCCCGCGCCTTTGATGGTTCTTCAAGGTTTGGACTGGGCTACCTCGACCATTTGCTACAAACCGAGATCAAAGCAACCATCGATGCTCAACCGTCGCAAACTAGTCGCGGAAATGCGAAAACGGCGATTCGATGCGATTCTGCTCTTCACCAATAGCTTGTCGACAGCGTTCATCGCTCGACTCGCAGGTATTCCACGCCGAATCGGCTTCGCCCGCGACGGTAGATCGTGGCTTCTTACGGATCCCGTCCCCACGTCCAATGGACTTTTCAACGCGTATCGCGACCCCTGTATTGTGAACTATCTCCGTCTGGCGAATCACCTGGGATGCACCAGCCAGGATCGTTCGACCCATTTGGTGACGACAGAAGACGATCGCGACCTTGCATCCAAGCTCTGGCAGGAACTCGATTTTCATCCTTCCCGCCCCACGGTCTTGCTCAACGCCGGTGCGGCAACCGCCGAAACCAAACGCTGGCCTATGCATCACGCCGCCGCTGCAGCCCGTACCCTCGCTCAACAACACGGGTTCCAAGTTCTCATCCACTGCGGACCTGCAGAAAAAGAAATGGCCAACAACATCGAGTCGCATGCCCAACACCCTTCGGTTCGCAGCATGGGACACTGGAAGGATTTGCCTCTCGGTTTGAGCAAGGGAGTCATCGAACGCTCGCAACTAGTCATCTCGACCGATAGCGGCCCAAGGCACATTGCGATTGCATTGAACAAGCCGGTGGTGTCGATCTTTGGTTCGATCGACCCGAGCATGACACGCTCGTTCAACCTGCCCGAGTCGATCGTATCGATGGGACTACCGTGCCAACCCTGCGGCAAATACAAATGCCCTCTCAAACACACCCGTTGTATGAACGACCTTGATGCCCCACGCGTGGTTCGAGCTACCCTCCAAGCATTCGACGCCCTGCAGCGTCAAGCAGGCTAGCGCCGTCTGAAGTTGCGATGATCGAGTGTCGCGGCATCTCGATCTATGTTTTCCATGGTTTTTTCGTGCTCGTGCTCCTGCTCGTAATCGTGCTTGAAGAAGGCCGTTCGATTACGAGCACGAGCACCATCCGCCTCGGCGGATTGAGCACGAGCAGGAGAGAAGGCCTAACTAGCGCAACATCGAATGGTGAAAGCCGGGAGGCATGTCAGCCGTCGCATCCCCGTCCATCCATTGCTTATGCAGCTGGCTTGCTGGGGCATCGCTTCCGACACTCTTCGAGCATGGCGATGATTTGTTCGACCGACAATTGCTCGGCTCTCAAACTTGGCGACAGCTGGAGCGTTGCAAGTATGTCATCGACTTGACTCTTATCGAGATCGTCCTGCAAGGCCGTGGCCAATTGGCTCCGTAGATATTTCCGCCGATGAAAGAAGAGGGCCCGAACTTTTGTGTGAAAGAACTCGCTGTCCTGAATCCGTGCGCGCTTGGCTGGATTCATCTGGATCTTCAAAATGGCTGAGTCCACCTTGGGCTGCGGCCAAAACACGGTGGGAGGCAAGATGCGCAGGATCTCGCAATCGCATTGAGACTGCATCCAAATCGTCAATGCGGAATAGTCCTTGCACGAAGGATCAGCCGTGATGCGATCCCCCAATTCCTTTTGGATCGTCACCACCATCCGCTCGACGACCGGTTCCACTGTTAACAAGTTGCTGATGATCGGCGTGGCGACGTTGTACGGCAGGTTCGCGACAAGCTTAAACCGCGAATTGGGGATCTTGCTCTGCGCTTCCCGAACGGCATCCAAGAGTTCCTGTCGCAAATGATTCTTGTTTCGAAGCGCGTCGCATGCCAGGAACTGCACATTCGAGAACGCCTTGAGTTCCCTTTCTGCCAGCGATTGCAAATCGCGGTCCACCTCCACCGTGATGACCGCCCCCGCTTTGGCAGCCATCGTCTTGGTCAGTGAACCCAATCCTGTTCCGACCTCAAGAACCACATCGCGAGCATCCAACTCGGCCCCATCGACCAGAATGTTGAGCAGGTTGAGATCGACGAGAAAATTCTGTCCGTACTTGGTCTTGGGTTGAAGCCCAGCACGTTGAAGAGTTTTAGCGAGAAAGGATAAGGTCTGTCGTTCGCTCATGCCCAACCACTACGGTTTGATCTCAAAGATACCTTCAACTTCCACGGCCATGCCACCCGGAAGCGAGTTGGTACCCAACGCGCTCCGAACACCGATCCCAAGATCATTACCCCACAAGTCCACAAAAACCTGGCTGCAACCGTTGATGACCGCCGGGCTTTGACCGAACTCATCCGTGCATCGGACCAAACCTAACAACTTGACGACGCGAACGACCCGGTCGAGGCTTCCCAAATTGGCTTTCAACGAGGCCAACATCGCGAGCGCCGTTTGCTTGGCGGCCGCTTGTCCCCCGGCGACATCGAGATCTGCACCCACCCGACCGAGGATAATCGTTCCATCGCTCTGTAGAGGTCCGTGCCCAGAAACATAGGCCAGCGTTCCGACAATCAATACCGGCTTGTAAAGGCCGACCGGTTTGGGAGCCGGTGGCAATTGCAGTCCGAGCGACGCAAGTTTCTGATCGATCGATGACATTCAATCAACCCTAATGGCAGGAAGGAAAGACGTGGGGCAGCATACATCCATCGCCCAGCATAGTTCAAATCGCTCCATCCCTCTAGGCTTGATCCGGATTTCAATCCGTGGAGGTTGTCGGATCGATTCTCTTTCTGCGGGATTCAAATTGCATCCACGCCGGCCATTCTCTTCCGAAACTCTCCTTCATCGATGGCGTTGGTCAAGAATTGATACGCCAGTACATACCGCTGGATTCGGTCCGAGTCTTCCCCTTCATGCTCCACGCGATAGGGGACGCGATGGATGGCGTAGTTATCTCGCAAGTCGGCTAATTTTACTTCTCGGGCCAACGCATTACCGGAGAGGCGAACGATGTATTCTGAGTAGTTCATCTCGTTGGGTTTGGTCAACCCTTCAATCGCGTCAATCACTTCCAGCGAGAGTCCAGACTCCCTCAATTCCGCCAAAGTTGCCGGTGTGTCCTCCAGCAAATCATGCAGCAACCCGACTTGTTTGGCCGCGGGAGTCGCACCCGACATCATGACTCGAAGGAGATGGAGCAAGTAGGCTTCACCCTCTTTATCGCGCTGGCCCGTGTGGTAGCGAACAGCCAACCGCAATGCCGTTTCAAGATCCCTTTGCGCCGATTCCCGGTCGGAAGTCATACTCTTGCCGTATTTTGAAAAAGTACGATGTCTTTTCGAAAACAGAACCACACGGAGCAATCATCCTCCCGACTTGCGGGCTTCGGCTCCTTCGGATGGAAGGTAACCATACTCGCGCAACCAAGCGATAGCCGTCTCCAACGACTCGCTCGCCGGACGAATGGAATATCCCAACTGCGCAACCGCCCTTTCGCTCGAGTACCAGTGAAATTGAGCCGACATGGCGATGGCAGCCGAATTGACGACCGGTTCCGAACCCAACAAATTGCCCCAGATATCACCTGCGCGTCCGACGACGAACCCCACCGCCGATCCCATGATGATCCATGGCTGGCGCACTCCGAGCCGGCGAGAGATCTCACGCCACAATTGTAGGTATGTCCAATTCTCACCACCAAGAATGTACCGGCCACCTCGGGGAGCCCGATCGATGGCTGACAGGATCGCGTTGGCGACATCGCGTGGGTCGCACACGCTACATCCTCCGGATGGAGCCGCCGGAGGAGCACCCGTAGCCAGATCACAAATCATTCTTCCGCTGCTCGGCTTCCAATCCCAAGGCCCCAACATGAATCCTGGATAGACAATAACAACATCCGCCCCTTGTTCGATTGCATCGCGAGCTTTGCGCTCCGCCGCCCGTTTGCTCAGCACATAGGTGCACGGAATCTGTCCATCCCCGGGCGAATCCTCCTCAGCGATGTGATCTGCAGTGCCGATAGCTAATGTATTCACGGTCGAGACGTGAATGCAACGGCATCCATGGTCCGCAGCCAATTGCAGCGCGTTCTGAGTACCCAACTCGTTGATGCGTTGACTCTTTTCACTTTCCGTCCAACCGATATGGATGTGAGCCGCACAATGGATCACGGCATCAATCGGTCCCTTGACTCCATCGCGGACACTCTCCCAATTGGCAATGTCCGCAACCGCGACCTCGATGGGCAAGCCTGCGAGCGATCGCGACGTTCCCGCTGTCCGCGAAAGGGCGATCACGTCGATCCCTTTGCTGAGCGCGGATCGAACGACATTGTTTCCCAGCAGTCCTGTTGCACCCGTGACGACGATTCTCATGAACCACACACTTCCCGTGTTTCCGTACTCCCCTTCCCTGGCGATCCCTCGCGTTGCTGCAACAGAAGCGTGCGGCGATCCAATCCACGCGGATCCGCAGCAACTTTGCGGGGCCAAACCAACCGATGATGATATCAAATCCCCAGAGAATGTCACCAGAGCGGTCTTGCAGAACTCCGCGTGCCGACCCGTTTTGCAGTCCGCAAGCCATTGCATTACGTCTATAATCTGCTGGCCCGGTTCCTTTTCTTTTTCTTTTTCAAACACCTCTATGGCTATCATCGAGACCCGAAATCTGGTGAAGAAGTTCGGTACCGGAGACCTTGCCGTCGAAGTCTTGCGCGGCGTGAATCTGACGATCGAAGCAGGCGAATTCGTGGCGTTGATGGGCCCGAGCGGCTCAGGAAAAAGCACCTTGATGAGCATCATCGGTGGAATCGAACCACCCACGAGCGGCTCAGTCTTGCTCGACGGAGTGGATCTGGGAACGCTCGATGACGACCAGCGAACATTGATGCGACGGCGGAAAATCGGATTTGTCTTTCAGGCCTTCAATCTGATTCCGACGCTATCCGCTGTCGAAAACGTGTCCCTTCCCCTAGAACTCGATGGCATTCCGTACAACATCGCCATCGAGCGGGCTCGCAAATCGCTCGAAAGAGTGGAAATGCTTCATCGCATGCAGCATGTCCCCTCAAAACTTTCTGGTGGCGAACAGCAACGCGTCGCGATTGCCAGAGCCTTGGCGATCGAGCCAGTCATTTTGCTTGCGGATGAACCTACCGGAAACCTGGATTCCCGCCAAAGTAGCCGCGTTACCGATTTGCTGCGAGAACTGGCTTCCGACTCGGGCCAAACCATCGTCATGGTCACCCACGACGCCCATGTGGCCCGCGCGGCTTTCCGCTTACTCAAGTTCCGTGACGGGAATATCGAACAAGACATTTCACAGGACGAATTCGCTTCCAACGCTTCTGTCTTTCAATCCAGCTCTGGCCAACCATCTTCGGGTTAACCTTGCGTATACCATTGAGTCGACTTTCTTTACGAGAACTGCAAAACCGACCGGTTCGCAGCCTCCTGACGCTGCTCAGCATTATTATCGGG
>Ga0194055_10003470_pt1 | contig 12091 bp, 12 predicted proteins | sample SepL449m_MetaG_FD_155482 | JGI IMG/M metagenome (GOLD analysis project Ga0194055, IMG submission 155482) | Anoxic zone freshwater microbial communities from boreal shield lake in IISD Experimental Lakes Area, Ontario, Canada - Sep2016-L442-9m | ecosystem: Environmental > Aquatic > Freshwater >... | reverse complement strand
GCGTAGCGCGCGATCGGATCGCGCTGCTTCCAGGCCTCGATCTCTTCGGGCGTGCGATAGACCTTGCCAGCATCAGCGACAGAATGGCCGCGGTGGCGATACGTCAGCGTCTCAAGCAGCGCTGGCTTGCGCTCGTCGCGCGCCACCCGCAATAGCCGATCGGCAGCAAACCAGACGTCTTCGACGTCGTTGCCATCAACGCGCTCACCATGCATGCGATACGCGGCAGCCCGGCGATAGATCTCGGGCTCAGCCGAGGCCTGCTCGACACTCGTGCCCATGCCGTACTGGTTGTTGATCACCTGAAACACGATCGGCAGGTTCCAGACAACGGCCAAGTTGAGCGCCTCATGAAACGCACCCGTATTTGTCGCGCCATCACCCAACTGGCAGAGCACCGCGCCCGACTCGTCGCGGTAGTCCAAAGCGAGGGCCGCGCCAACTGCGATCGGCAGGTGGGCACCAACGATGCCCCAACCACCGAGGAAGTGCCGCTCGACATCCATCAGATGCATCGAACCGCCATAGCCACCCGAGACGCCCGTTGCGCGCCCAAACAACTCGGCCATCACAGCGGCAGGGTCCGACCCAACAGCCAAGGCCGTGCCATGGTCGCGATACGACGTAAAGACATAATCCTTCTCGACCATCGGATCGATGCTGCCAACGTTGGCGGCCTCCTCACCAATCGCAAGATGGCAATAACCACCAATGCGGGCACGCGTGTACTGCTCCTCCGCGCGCTCCTCAAAGCGGCGAATCAAGAGCATCTGACGCAGTAGTGTCAGCGCATGCTCTGGCTCGAGCGCGCGAACAGCCTCAGCTTTATCAACCTTCGCCATCTAGATCACCCACCAGCCACAAGGCTGGTCCCAGAGGAGAGAGTAGCGCGAGATGGCCGCGGGCAGCGTATGCGCGTCACCGATTTCGATAGCATCAGTACGATGAAAGCAGTTCTCCTCGCTGGTGGCCTTGGCACGCGCCTGCGTGAAGAGACTGAGTACCGCCCCAAGCCGATGGTGATGGTCGGTGGCCGGCCAATCCTTTGGCACATCATGAAGAACTACGCGCACTTCGACGTGCGTGACTTTGTCGTGTGCCTCGGCTATCAGGGCGACGTAATCCGCGACTACTTCCTAAATTACGAAGCACGGATGAATGACTTCACAGTGCATCTCGGTAGCAAGCACTCCGTCGAATACCACGATGCTCATGGCGAGTCGGATTGGACAGTCACACTCGCAGAGACGGGTGCCGACACAATGACGGGCGGCCGGATTTTCCGGATCCGTAAGTTCGTCGAAGGTGAGCGCTTCGTTGCCACGTATGGCGACGGCCTTGCTGACGTACCGATCGACGAGCTACTTCGCTTTCATGAGGCGCACGGCAAGATCGCCACGGTCACGACAGTACGCCCCCTATCACGGTTTGGCGTGATGGATATCGACGCAGACGGTGCAGTCAGCCAGTTTCGAGAGAAACCTCAGGCCGATGGGTATGTCAATGCTGGTTTCTTCGTGTTCGAACCCGAGATCTTTGACTACCTTGATGCTGACTTCATTCTCGAACGTGAGCCGCTTCAAAACCTCGCAATGGATGGCCAGTTGATGTCGTACCGCCACGATGGTTGGTGGCAACCAATGGACACCTACCGCGAGTTTCAGATGCTTAACGAGATGTGGGACAAAGGCAACACCCCTTGGAAGTTGTGGAGCAAATGAGCGTCAACTGGTCTGAACGTCGCGTCTTCGTGACAGGCGCGACCGGCCTCGTCGGCGCCCAACTCTGCCGGTGGCTTGTCGACCAGGGCGCTTACGTCGCGGCTCTCGTGATGGACGACGACCCGCAGTCCGAGTTGCTGCGCAGTGGCACCAACAACGAGATTGCTGCTGTCTCTGGGCGACTCGAGGATCGTGACGCTGTCGAACGCGGCATCTTGCAGCACGAGACTGACACGATCTTTCATCTTGGTGCTCAGACACTCGTCGGGCCAGCCCATCACGCTCCACGCGCAACCTTCGAGGCAAACATCGCCGGTACCTGGAATCTACTCGAGGCCTGCCGCCAGCACTCGCATTTAGTGGAGAGCGTCGTTATCGCCTCGTCCGACAAGGCCTACGGCGAGCAAGAACTGCCGTACACCGAGGACATGCCTCTCGAAGGGCGACACCCGTACGAAGTTTCGAAGTCCTGCACCGACCTTATTTCGACCTGTTATGCCGAGACATATGGCGTTCCGGTCACGATCGCGCGCTGCGGTAACATCTATGGCGCTGGCGACCTCAATTGGAGTCGGATCGTGCCAGGCACCTTCCGTAGCCTTTTGAGGGGCGAGCAACCGATCTTGCGCAGCGACGGAACGTTCCTGCGCGACTACATTCACGTCGACGATGTCGTCGGCTCGTACGTCGCACTGGCCGAGCACTGCCACGAAGACGGCGTACGCGGCAAAGGCTTTAACTTCTCGAACGAGCAGCCCCTGAGCGTGATGGACATCTACAAGGCGTGTTGCGTGGCTGCGGGCCAGCCCAATGTTGAGCCGAAGATCCTCAACAAGGCCGAAGGCGAAATCAAAGACCAGTACCTCAATGCCGCAAAGGCTCGAGATGTGCTCGGCTGGACGTCGTCGGTGTCGCTCGAGGCTGGACTGACGCGCACGTTTGAGTGGTATCGCGATATGTTGAGCACCACCACATGAGCAAGCCCACACGCCAACAAATCGTCGACCTCTCGAAGCAGTGGTTCGAGGAAGAGAATCAACCAAAGCCATTTCGACCTGGCCTTGACCCTGTCCCCGTTAGCGGCAAGGTCGTCGATAGCGCCGACATCGCAAACCTCGTTGAGGCATCGCTTGACGGCTGGCTGACGGCTGGTCGTTTTGCGCACGAGTTTGAGAAGTCGTTTGCCAAAAAGATTGGTGTTCGTCACTCCTTGCTCTGCAACTCTGGTTCCTCCGCCAACCTGTTAGCGATGACGACCCTGACATCTCCAAAGCTTCGTAAGCGGCGTCTCGTTGAGGGCGATGAAGTGATCACCGCTGTGGCTGGCTTTCCCACGACGATCAACCCAATTCTCCAGAACCGCCTTCTCCCCGTCTTTATTGATGTCGAGCTGGAGACGTACGACGCTACTGTCGAATCTGTTGAGGCCGCCATTACTCCAAAGACCAAGGCGATCTTTATGGTCCACACCCTTGGCAATCCGTTTGATCTTGTACGCATGCGAGAACTCGCCGATGCGCATGGTCTCTGGCTGATTGAGGACTCCTGCGATGCCCTAGGCGGCTCGATTGGAGGACACGCTGTTGGCACAGTTGGCGACATGGCGACAGTGAGCTTCTATCCGGCTCATCACATCACCATGGGCGAAGGCGGCGCAGTCCTCACCAACCGCCCAGCCCTGAAGAAGATCACCGAATCGTTCCGCGACTGGGGTCGTGATTGTTGGTGCGAGCCAGGCAAGGACAACACCTGCGGCAAGCGCTTCGACTGGCAACTCGGTGAGCTGCCGTGTGGCTATGACCATAAGTACACGTACAGCCACATTGGCTATAACCTAAAGGTGTCGGACATGCAGGCGGCGATCGGCGTCTCGCAGCTCGAAAAGCTCGACGGTTTTGTAGAAGCACGTCGGAAGAACTGGAAGTACCTCCACAAGGCACTCAAACCCCTTGAAGAGCATTTTCACCTACCGCGAGCGACAAAAGGTAGCGACCCGTCCTGGTTTGGCTTCGCCTTAACGATCCGCGAGGACAGCCCCATTAGCCGCGACAAGCTCGTGCGCTACCTTGACGACCGCAAGATCGGCACGCGCCTGCTCTTTGGTGGAAACCTCCTGCGCCAGCCGGCCTACCTCGACGTGCCCCACCGCGTGCACGGCTCACTCAAGAACGCTGACCGCATTACAGAGGGCACGTTCTGGATCGGTGTCTGGCCAGGGCTCACGAAGCCGATGCTTGACTACATGGTCGAGTCGATCAGCGAATTTGCGTCTCCGATCTAGTTTTTCTCCTCACGAAACCGAATCCACCCCGATGGAACAGCTCGCGCTAGCCAACGCGTCTTAACTTTTCCCGCACGGGAATTTCGGCCATCAAGACTTCCTTTTTTGGTTTCCCCAATGCTCGTTGGACAGAGCGAATACCTTCAACCATTTCAGCAAGTTCTGCGGGTTCAATCGAGACAGCGTGATCGGATCCCCACATCTGACGATCCAATGTGAGGTGGCGCTCGACTACGACAGCGCCAAGCGCGACACTGGCAATTGAAGGAAGAATCCCGGCTTCATGCCCCGAATATCCGATTGGTAGGCCAAGAGTCGTAGCAAGAGTGGCCATCACTAGGAGATTGATCTCATCTGGGTCCGTTGGGTAGGTGCTTGTGGTGTGAAGCAAGATGAGGTCTTCCCGCCCGAGCACCTCAACGGCATGGGCAACCTGCTCAAGGGAACTCATCCCCGTTGACAAGATGATTGGCACCCCGAGCTCTCGATGCTTCAAAAGCAAATCATCGTCGGTTAACGATGCTGATGCGATCTTGAGAAACGCGGGCTTGAACTCTGCAATCACGTCAATGGACGCCTCATCCCAACACGATGCAGTCCACACGATGCCTAATTCGCCGCACAACTCGTCGATTTCGGCGTATGCGGCAGATCCAAATTCGAGACCACGCTTAAGATCACCATTTGTAGTGCCAAACGGGCTCTCACGAGGACGCTCAAGTTCATCCGCAGAATAGACCACATCAACTGTGCGCTTCTGAAACTTGACGGCCCTGACGCCAGAATCATGAGCCGCTCTAATCAATTGTTTTGCGAGCTCAAGGTCACCATTGTGATTGATGCCAATCTCGGCAATAACAAAACATGGATGTCCTTCACCAACGTCTTGCTGCCCGATCCTAATTGTCGACATACCCTGCCTCCGTAAGTGTTTTGATCATGTGATCGTCCAACCACCGTCGACAACCAGTGCGTGGCCTGTGACGAATGAAGATGCATCCGAACTCAAGAATAATAGAGCGCCTGCCAACTCGAATGCAGCCCCAGTTCGCCCGAGCGCCGTTCGTTCGCGTAAGCGATCCAAGAATGGGCTTTCAGGCAGCACAGAGTTCTCCGTAACGGTTTCAACATTCGAAAATGGTCCAGGTAGGATGGCATTCACACGTATCCCATCGCGACCCCAAAACGAGGCCGCGTAACGCGTCAAGGCGAGCATTCCCGCCTTTGCAGCCGAGTATCCCACTGGATTCATGAAACTAGTGCCCTCGTACAAGAGTGGAGAAGGTGCGACAAGACCATACATTGATGAAATGTTGATGATCACCCCAGTCTGGCGCTCCTTCATGCCCCCGCCGACTGCTTGCATTAACCGCACGGGCCAGTAAACACCGCCAGCCATGTTACGGGAGAGCATCCCCATCGAGATATGGTCTAAATCCCCCTCCGGGACGTTAAACCCACAGCCCGAGCCCATCTCAAATGCGTTATTGACCAAGACGTCGACCTTCATGGTCGCGAGAGTTCCGAGAAATGTTTCAAATGCATCAACATCACTCAAGTCGATCTGACATGGAACCACCATGGAATCACCAAATCTTAGGGCCCACTCATCACACTGCTCAAGTAAGGACGCAGAACGACCAACGGCCATGACCCTGGCGCCATTTGTGAGAAGTGTTTCGCAGAGTGTTCTCCCAAGGAAGCCAGATGCGCCTGTCACAAGCGCTGTTTGGCCGGTTAGATCAAAAAGTCGATCCCTATGTAGGCTCACCAGACACTCCTTCCTCCATCGATAACCATGTTCTGACCAGTCATATAGCGAGATGCGTCTGAACAAAGGAATACGACCGCACCATGATACTCATCGTGACTAGCCATTCTGCCCATTGGAATGCGTGATGTGAGACGTTGAACAAATGTCGGATCTTGATCCGTACGTACCCCACCCGGAGAGAGCGCGTTGACGTGAACATTCCTCTCGGCGAAGAATGTGGCGTGCCAACGAGTCAGACCAATCAAACCCGTCTTCACAACGGAATAGCTCGCGGGCTTGAGCCTCGCCTGGCTATCACCATCAACCCCGTCAGTCACGTACAGCCTTTGATCAGGTGAAATAACGGAAAGATCGGATGCGATGTTAACGATCGCCCCACCGCCCGAATTCGCCATACTTTCTCCAACAATCTCTGAGCAGATATACGAGCCAAGCAAACCGATCTCGAGATCGGCTCTCCACGATGTCACACGATCCGCAAGGTCTAAGGCTACGAGTTGAGAAAGGTGCCGACCCACCGCTGGATTTCGGGCGGCATTGTTGATAAGTGCTGACACCGCGCCGAACTGTTTAAGAACAGCATCGAGAGCACTAGCAACACTCCCTGGGTCAGTGACATCTACCGCTAACCCAACGGCATGAGGAAGCAATTCAGCGGCAGCAGCTTGTGCGGCATTCCCATCGATATCCCAAATAACAGGAATGCCGCCTGCATTCATAACGGCGCGCGCATGTTCACGCCCAAGTAGACCAGCTCCACCTGTGATGATCACAACGCACCCAGCAAGGCTCGACGCGGAACTTTTTGCTAGCTCCGGCACTGCCCACCATCCACTCGAAAAATTGCTCCTGTCACAAATGACGCCTCTGAGGACAAGAGATACATCGCAGATGCCGCAACCTCAGACGTTGATCCGAAACGCCCTAGAGGCACCTCGTGCTCCACGTGGGCACGCCACCGCACCTCGTCCTCTTTGAGTTTTGATTCCCACGTTCCACCTTCAAATAGAACATTCCCAGGAGCTAATGCGTTTATGCGCACGCCATATGGCCCAACTCGTCTCGCCATGACCTTCACGTAGTGATTCAATGCTGCCTTTGCGGTGGAGTACGCCACTGGCGCACCAATCGCTTCGATTCCAGCAATTGATGAGATGAAGAGAAGGTTTCCGGCTCTCCGCTCCACCATGGCGGGGATAAGTAACTCAGCCATTCCGATACTCGCCCAAAGATTCGCCGAGAATACTCGACTCCATTCATCAGCACCAACGCAGTCACTATTGTCCCCAACACCGGATCCCACATTCAGTACGACCGATGTGGGAAAGCCGAGACCATTCTCACATGCGTTCATAATGCGCATTCGATCCGCTGGAATCTCCGCGTCAGCGATGATGGCCTGCACTCGGGGGCGCCCAAATTCTGCGGCTAACTCAGCGTCTGCCTTCGTCAATGCTTCTGTTTTTCGCGCGACGACAACAGTGGATGCGCCACGAGCAAGTGCGCTGTGCGCTATTTCCAGACCAATTCCGCGCGAAGCGCCAACAATCAGTATTCGCTCTAAGTCCAAAGTCACAGCGAAATACCTGCTTCAATGGCTAGATTCCTGACTGAGGATATCTGGGTATCAACCCACGCGACCTCATCCCCAACGACTCCGCGTGCAAGTTGCAATACAAAGTCACCGCTGTAAGAAATCCCGGCTAGACGTTCAAGACATCGACTAATTTGCGCGTCACCGTGACCAAGTGGAACTGAACCGCCGCCCCGCACGCGATCCTTAATGTGCACCGACCCAATGCTCTGTCCATACGCATCAAATTCGCTATCGACTGAATATCCGAGGGATGCGCTGTTTCCAGTATCGTAATTCACAAATACTGATGTGGGGTCAAATTCCTGAAGGAACTCTGCAAAGAATTCGGGCGCTAAGTCGGTCTCAAGGTGTATTTCGATGCTGAGTGCGCGTAGTTCTTCGGCGCACGTGGTGATCCATTCCGATGCGACATTCCAGTCCCGCTCATCAACAATCCTTGAAGCGTCAACGAATGGAAGTACGGCACGCGACACACCAAGCACTGACGCCCGTTCGGATACGGATACAACTTCTTCCAACAGGCGGTTCTGTTCTACTGCGCCAAGCTTCACAATGGGATCTTCCAGCAGCCGATCAAAACACACTGATCGAACGTTTGTCCCAGTCTTCGCCAAGATATCGCTCAACAAAGCACAGCCCGACGTTGTCGCCAACGGATTATCCGAGAGCCCCTGTTTTTCATAAATCAACTCAATTGCCGCAAGTCCAAGCGTTGCCGCCGCCCCAAATTCAGCCTGCCACCCAGCAACTGGAAAAGACTGAATTCGATCCATCGAAGGAGGCGTCAGTCGGCCTTGCATGATCGCAAGCCTGGTGTACGTCATCGGTACTTCTCAAGCACAAGATCGCAGAACTCTCGCACCGCACCATGCCCACCGTCGAGGCGAAGTACAAGACTTGCGGCCGAGATAGTCATTGGGTGCGCATCCGCGACAACAACCGGAAGTCCTACCATCTGAAGCGCTCCAAGATCATTGACGTCATTCCCGACGAATGCAACATGCTCTGGCGAAACGTCCAAGCGATCCATAAGCGACTGCATCGCATCACGCTTGTCGACGACGGATTGAATACATTCGATGCCAATCTTCTCGCACCGTCGCTGGACCACCGGATTTGATTCGGTGGACATAACTGCCATAGGAATACCCGCCTCCCGTAGACGCGCTATCCCCCAGCCATCACCACGGTTGACACGCACGGATTCGCTACCGAATTGATCGACATATGCACCATTCTCCGTCATAACCCCGTCGAAGTCGAAAACAATTAGATCCAACCGGTCTGGCCAATGGACAAAATGAGCCTCGTGATCCATGATCCAAGATGCGATTCGTAAGTCGGTTACCGAGGCAATCTGGAAGGAACTCCATCGATCCATGACTTGGATTCCAAATTCAACCGGCAAGGCGTCGCATGCAGCGACCAGCGCATCCCAGGTAAACACTGACAACGAACCTGTCTCGCGATAACGCTGTCCTCCACTGAACTCGACTTTGTGCACGTTTGGAGAGCCTCGCACCGCGAGTTCCTCACCACTGAGGCAATGTGCATCAGAGAGCCAAAGATCGCCGCGTTCCTCCACGACCCCGACCACAGCGCCCGCGTGGCCTCGCTTAACGCGTTCAATCGCATCATCGATATCCGTCAACCTTCGAAGAGGCATCGCCGTATCTAGAATCACAACAATCGCTGGTAGGACGTCAAACGTGGAGGCAATTGCGCCTCTAACCATACTTAGCGTTGATCGCGGGCCACCACCATCACGATCCTGGCGCCAGTAGACGTCAACCCCTGCTCGTCCAACGCGTTCGGCTACGTGCGCATCGTCTGTCGATACTAAAATTTTCATTTCGTGCGAGGCACGCCGAGCATGATCGACTGAGTGCATAACCAGCGCTCGAGCGCGCAACTCCATCAGATCAGGCTGCTCACCAGCTTCATTCGTACTTCTCGACACAACTAATGCAACAACATCAACCATCCAAGAACGCCGCTTCAATGGCCCCACAAAAAGCGTGTGCTAAAACGATATGGATTTCCTGAATTCGAGCTGTCTCGTGAGCGGGTGCCTTGATAGCGTAATCGCATGCAGCGGCAAGTTCGTCACCATCTGCACCGGTTAGGCCAATGGTTGTGATCGACATGGAACGCGCCTCACTCACTGCAGCGAGGACGTTTGGCGAAGATCCACTGGTACTGATTGCCAACAACACGTCCCCCTCATGCCCCGCGGCCCGTACCTGCCTCGAAAACATCTGCGCGACCTCATAATCGTTTGCTAGTGCGGTGAGGATCGACGAATCCGTCGTTAATGCGATTGCCGGGAGCGCTCGTCGTTCGCTTCTGAATCTTCCAACAAGTTCAGCTGCTATGTGCTGCGAATCCGCCGCACTCCCCCCATTTCCGCAAATCAAGAGTTTCCCGCCGCGTCGAAAGACTCGTATGATGATCTCAGCCACGTGAGCGGTTGGCTGGATAAGATCTGCACTCGCGGAGTTCACGTACTTCGCGCTCGCTTCCATCGAGTCTCGGACGAAATCCGACGCAGCCGTCGACTCAGTATTCCTGCCAATATTCATTGCACGTATCATGCCAGATACGCTTCTCGGAACTACGTGAAACCCTTAACCTCGATGCCCCACACTTGGCTTAAAACATGACTATATTCAACTCGATTCGTGACAGCCCATCGATACGAAGAGCCACGATATCCACCCTTCGTAAACTCGGACCCGACAATTTCCTAACACGAAAGATCGTCGCTCGCCTGTGCGCGGCATACGGTGTGCGGGTATCTTGGTTGCCTACCAGCATCGATCTAACGAAAACGGCAGAGTCCGGCCAGACAAGCGCACTTCGAGTTTCGAAGCACCAGTTCATTCATGCAGTTAACCTCGCAAGATCTTTTGATCACTACTACTCAGGTGTGCGCCCGGTAATCATCGATGGCATACCGACCGTCGATTTTTCCACGCCCAAGCAACACTTCTACTACGGGCTAAACATGCTGCTAGAAATGCCGTCATTTACCGAGAATATCTCAATGGAGTCCTGGTATTTCAAGTGGGGCCAACCCAAACTCGGTGACACGGTGTTTGACCTTGGCGCAAACATTGGCATTTGCACCATCTTCCTTGCCAATGCAGTCGGCCCCCTTGGTCTCGTAGTGGCGGTAGAACCAGATCCAATCAATTTCGCCGCGTTAGAAAAGAACATCCGATCTAGCGGTGCAAAGAATGTGCGACTACTGCAAAGTGCTGTGTCCGTAGCGAAAGGAAGAGCCGAATTTTTCGCGGACGGCACCGCTGGCTCCGGATTGAAAAGCGATCGCGGAGCATCAATAACCACTCATCCAGAGGGCGATATTGTGTCGGTCGAAACTACGACACTAATCGACATAGCGCGACAATATGGAATTCCAACATACATCAAGCTCGATATTGAGGGTTCCGAGATCGGAGTGCTCGAGCATTCGCGATCTTGGCTATCTCAGCACCGCCCACTTCTAGTCATAGACACCGACCACATCGTTGAAAATGCCACGACTGAAGTACGAGTTGCAAACTGCTTGGCAGCGTGCAACTTCACCACTCATTTCGAAGTTGCCACGTCGGCCCGGCCAGCAATGTTATATGCCAACCCGTCGCCATGAGCCTGGCAATACTCTAGAGATAGTAAATCCATAACTAGAGTTTTCTAGCATCGTTCTTGAAAAAAGGAATGACGAATTGAAGATTGCCGACCAGTGCGTCTGCTGCGAATCGAAAAAGCTCCTACGAGAACCAGCAGTCTTGATGCCTTTCCTTGCAAGTCGCATATTTGGGTGGCACTCTGTTGAGATTACAGAGGATTGGCAACTTCGCGACGTACCATTGGGCCGAGCATTACCACTTTGTAACACGATTTTTTGCTCCGATTGTCATCTCGTGTTCCTAGATATCCGGTTCGACGAAGATGAGATAATGCGCCTCTACGACGGCTACCGCGGAGCACAATACGTCACAGACCGGGACAGGTACGAGCCGGGGTATTCTGATCGAAATACGGGCCTGCAGGTCGGTATTCAATACAAACAAGATATTGAAGCCATGATCAGCACACACTTAGGTAAAGCCCCGCAGATACTCGACTGGGGCGGAGATACCGGCAAGAACACCCCTTTTCTCGAGACGGCAAGTTTGGTGCACATCTATGACATTTCCAACGTTTCAACCGTGCCACCTGCCAAACGAGTGACAGCTGAGGAAACGCTTGACGTTGCTTACGACCTAGTGGTCGTAAGCAACGTCCTCGAACATGTCTCATACCCACGCCTCGTGTTGGAAGACGTTTTGAAACGAATGGGAAAAGATACGCTCCTCTATGTTGAAGTTCCACAGGAATTACTTGTGCTAAACAAGTTAAACTCACCCTCGGGATTTCGCGACAAACGTCATTGGCACGAGCACGTGAATTTTTTCAACCCTCTCGCGCTTTCCCGCATGGCTGAAGGCCTGCAACTTTCCATCGTCGCCACAGAGATTCTAAAAGTGACCGTAGCCGGTAAACAAGGCAGTAACTTTGGAGTACTGCTAAAAAAGCATCTCAACTAGTCGCTCTCAACTCGCTTGCTACACGACGAAATCCTAACGTCGGCCCAAGAGTCACGACATGCTCGTAATCGGGTATATCAAGTGAACTTTTACAAGCCTCGGCGGCGTCTTCTTGCTCATCAA
>Ga0194055_10003469_pt1 | contig 12094 bp, 10 predicted proteins | sample SepL449m_MetaG_FD_155482 | JGI IMG/M metagenome (GOLD analysis project Ga0194055, IMG submission 155482) | Anoxic zone freshwater microbial communities from boreal shield lake in IISD Experimental Lakes Area, Ontario, Canada - Sep2016-L442-9m | ecosystem: Environmental > Aquatic > Freshwater >... | reverse complement strand
TTGGCACGCTGCTGATGCTGCTCGGCATTCTGTACCTCGGGCTGACCGCTCCCGGCGGCCCAAACTTCGACATGACGGCCGCCATCGGCCGCGGCAACGACTGGGTCTTCTTCGCCTTCGCGATCGCGTTCGCCATCAAGTCGCCGCTCTTCCCGCTGCACGGCTGGGTGTTGCCGGCGTATCGCCAGGCTTCGCCCGAAGTCGCTGCGGTGCTGAGTGGTGTCGCCTCGAAGGCCGGTGCCTTCGCCTTCCTCGCCGTGCTCGTGCCGCTCTTCCCCTCGCAGTCCGAGAAGTACGCCTGGGTGTTTATCGCCCTCGGCACGATCGGCTTCCTCTGGGGTTCGCTACTCGCCTTCCGCCAGCCCGATGGTCGTGGCGTCGTGGCGTACTCGTCGATTGCTCAGATGTCCTTCATCGTTCTCGGCATCTTTCTCCTGTCGGACCGTGGTGCAACCGGCGCGACGTTCCAGATGGTCAACCACGCGCTCGTCTCCGCTGCACTGTTCCTTGTCGTCGGCTGGCTCGAGACGCAGGTCGGTAGCGGCTCGTTTGCACAACTCGGCGGGCTGGCTCGCCGTCGCCCCGTACTCGCCACCGTCTCGATGGTCTTGGGCATGGCAGCCCTCGCCGTGCCAGGCTCCAGCGTCTTCGCCTCCGAGTTCTTGATCATGCTCGGCGCCTTCGAGAACCACTGGTGGCTCGGCGCGATCGTCGCACTCGGCGTGGTGCTCGCCGCCATGTACATGCTCCGCTGGATCTCCGCGATCCTGCACGATCGCGAGAGCGCGTTGGCCGGCACCCTCAATCCGCCCGACCTCAAGAAGGGCGCACTGATGGCGATCCTGCCGCTCGTCCTCGTCCTGATCGGCCTCAGCATCGCACCCGCGCAGTTCACGGACCGCGTCGACGCATCGGCCCACGCACTGATTAGTGCGGCAGCGAAGGAGGCCGGACGATGATTAAGGCTCCCGACGTCAACTGGTTGGCCATTGCGCCCGAGATGGCGCTGATGATCGGCGCCTTCGTCCTGCTGCTACTCGCCTCGTTCATTCGCGGCCGCGATCGTGGAATCGGCACCGCGGTTGGGTTGATCACGCTGGTGGTCTCGGCCGGCTTCGCAATCAACGCCTGGACTGAGCCCGCCACCACGACGATGGCTGGCGCCGTACAGATCGATCAACTGACGCAAGTCGTCACGGTCCTGATCGCCGGGTGTGGGATCTTGACGCTGCTCGTCTCGTTTGGCTGGAATCGCATGCGCGAGAACGGCGCCGAGTTTGTCGCACTGCTGCTCTTGGTTGCGGCCGGCATGGATCTGATCGCCGCCTCCAACTCGTTCGTCACGCTGTTCGTGGCCCTCGAGCTCTTCTCGCTCTCGCTCTACGTGCTCTGCGCCTTCGACGGCAAGAGCAAGGCCTCGCTCGAGAGTGGCTTCAAGTACCTCGTGCTCGGCACGATCGGTTCGATGGTGCTTGTCTATGGCGCTGCGTTCCTCTACGGCGCGACCGGCTCGTTCGGCTTCGAGGCAATCAACACCGCACTCAGCAAGGCTGGCTCGGGCGACGCTCTGGTGATCCTCGGCACCGTCCTCGTCCTGATCGGCCTCGCCTTCAAGATCGGTGTGATGCCGTTCCACATGTGGGTCGCCGATGTCTACGAGGGCGCACCGACGAACGTGACGGGCTTTATGTCCGCGGCCACCAAGATCGCTGCCTTCGTGGCGCTTGCACGCGTGCTGTTCGATGCGCTTCCTGCGATGCGCGACACGTGGGCACCGGCGCTGGTCATCATCGCGGTCGTCACGATGATTCTCGGCAACATCTCAGCACTCGTCCAGACGAACCTCAAGCGCATGCTCGCCTACGCCTCGGTTGGTGCTGCTGGCTTCGGACTGATCGCAATCATTGTCGGTGGTGCGGCCGGCACGCGTGGACTGATCTTCTACCTGGCGGCTTACGCGCCGATGGCAATTGGCGCCTTCGCCGTCATCTCGCTGCACGAGCGCGACCATAAGGGCATCGCGACGCTGGATTCGATTCGCGGCTGGGGCTTCCAGCGTCCCGTGGCTGCCGTCAGCATGATTGTCTTCTTGCTCGGCTTTGCGGGCTTCCCGCTGACGGTCGGGTTTATCGGCAAGTTCGTCGTGCTCGGTAGCGCGGTCGAGGGCAACTACGCCTGGCTGGGTGTGGTCGCGGTGGTCGCCTCGGTGATCAGCCTCGGCTATCTGTTGCGCATCATCCTCGCGATGTTCGATCGTGGTGCGAAGAGTGGCGTGATGATGGCAGCCGCACCTGGCATGGGTTCGCTCAACCTCGCGATCGTGCTCTGCCTCGCGTTGGTGCTCATCGGCGGCATCCTGCCGGGCCTCGGGCTCGACTGGGCAGCCGACGCCGCCAAGTCGCTCGCCGCCGGTCGCTAACCCGACACCGGCGTTCGCCAAGGTGGGTGCGATGCGCCTAATCTGCACTGAAGAGAACTCGGAGGAGAGCACGATGCCCGATAACACCACCATCACGTGGTATGGACATGCGACGTGGGGGATCACGACTCCCGGTGGCGTGCAGGTACTGGTCGACCCGTGGTTGTCGGGCAACCCCAAGTGCCCCGAGTCTGCGCACGAGCTCGCGGCCGACGTCGTCCTCGTCACGCACGGCCACGGCGACCACATCTCGGATGCGGTTGCGGTTGCGCAACGCGGTGACGCCACGACGATCGCCCAGTACGAAGTCGGTGGTTGGCTCGAGAGTCAGGGCGCACCGAACGTAATTGGCATGAACACCGGTGGCACCGTCACCACCAAGGGACTGCGCATCACGATGACGCAGGCCTTCCATTCGAGCAGCATCTCGCCTGCCGACGGTGCCTACGGTGGCGATCCGATTGGCTACGTCATCGAGCTCGAGTCGGGCCAGAGCATCTACATCGCGGGCGATACCGGCGTCTTTGGTGATATGACCTTGATCGCCGAGATCTACGACCCCGTCATCGCGATCCTGCCGATTGGCGATCTGTACACGATGGGGCCATTGCAGGCCGCCCACGCGGTACGACTGCTGGGTGTCAAGCACGTCCTCGGCTCGCACTGGGGCACGTTTGATGCACTGACCGGCACACCGGCCGGGTTGCGCGACGAGATCGCCAACCTGGGTCTCGAGGGTGTCACCGTGCACGAGCTCGCACCCGGCGAATCGCTCTAAACCAATGACCTTCTCGATCGTCGCCTTCGATCCGGACACGGGAGATGTCGGTATCGCGGTCGCCTCGAAGTTTCCAGCCGTCGGCGCCGTCGTGCCCTGGCTGGAGGCGGGTGTGGGGGCGGTTGCGACGCAGTCCTTCGTCAACGCGCGGTACGGGCCCGACGGCTTGGACCTGTTGCGCCGCGGGGAGGAGCCGATCACGGCCGCACAGCTATTGACAGCGGCAGACGATCAGCGTGCCGTCCGCCAGCTGGGCATGGTTGATTGCCAAGGACGCGCCGCCACATTTACGGGCGACGAGTGTCTCGACTGGGCCGGCGGTGTGATCGGCACCGGCGTCGCCATTCAAGGCAACATCCTCGCTGGTCCGCAGGTTGTGGCCGCGATGGAAGCGGCCTGGCTTGCCTCGACTGGCGCGCCATTCGCGGAGCGTCTGATGGCTGCGTTGCTCGCCGGCGACCGTGCAGGCGGAGATCGCCGGGGTCGGCAATCGGCCTCCATTCACATCAAACGCAAGGGTGCTGGGTATGGTGGTGCGACCGATCAGTTGGTCGACCTACGCGTAGATGATCACGTCGATCCCGTACCGGAGTTGCAGCGTCTGATCGACATCCACACGATGTTGTTTGGCTCGACGCCGGAATCTGAGTGGGTCGTTGTTGACGAGGCCATTGCCGAAAAAATTCGCGCTGCGCTACGCGCAGAAGGAAACACCGTCGCCGCGGCTGGGGCCTGGGACGACCTGCTTGAAGCCGCACTGCTCAGCTGGGTCATCAATGAGAACCTAGATGAGCGCTGGTCCAGCGGCAACCGGATCGACCCGGTCGTGTTGGACTACCTGTTGACGATGTAATACCCCTTCACGACCCGCTTGTGACTGTCTATGTCCAAGCTGTCTGATTTTGTTCTGTAACATTGATATCTATGCAAGGGAACAAAATAATGAAGCGTGGCCGTCATCCTCGGAGCGTGATCTACGAACGGGCCTACGACGATCTACAGGCCGTCCTTCATCGGCAGGGAGCGTTGCCTACTCCGATTGTTGCTCGCGCAGCCTGGGAGGAGTTATGGATTGCGGATGCCCACAACTCAACTGCAATCGAAGGTAACACGCTGATTCTGGCGCAGGTACGCGATCTACTCAATGCGCGGGAGACATCTGGCCGACACCCCCTCCGAGAATACTTGGAGGTGCTCGGCTATGCCGCCGCGGCTCGCACGATCATTGACGAGTTGGAGCGTGAACAACGACGTGCGTCAACGCATCCAATAACGCTCACAGACGTACGTCGGCTCCACCAGTTAGCGATGGGTCCGGTTTGGGAGTGGGAGCCTCACCCAGATGCAACGGCTGAAGAAAAACCAGGAGGTTGGCGCCGACACGACATTCGAGCGTTTCCACGAGGGATGCGCCCGCCACCATGGACCGATGTGCCTCAGCGAATGATGGACTGGGTGCGCGTAGCCAACGCAGCTGTCGCCACGCCTGACGTCCTCCTGCCAGAACGCATGGCGATCGTTCACGCGCAGTTCGAACAAATTCATCCCTTCCTCGATGGCAATGGACGGACGGGTCGTCTGCTGCTCAATCTGTTGCTGGTGCGCACTGGCTATCCACCGATTGTCCTCCGTAATCGCCAACGTAAGAGCTATCTTCTCGCGCTGGCAAACGCCGATGCAGGCAATCCGGGCACGTTGGGCGAACTGATCGCGCGGGGCATTATCGATTCCGTCGAGCGGCTGATCATGCCGGCCATTGCGGATCGGGCCGAGCTGCTACCTCTTTCGGCCCTGGCAGATATGCGTGTCAACAGTGCTGCGCTGAAGATGGCTGCTAAACGTGGACGCCTGCGCGCAGTACAGGATGACGCTGGACGCTGGCGATCAACACGGCACGATGTCGATGCGTACCTCGCATCGAAGTACCTCCGAGCTAAATGATCTTTAGAGGCTTCTTGATGCGCGCCAAAGGATCTTGCGTGCGCATGCCATGAAGCCGGTTGGCGAGCTCGCGAATCGCGACCGCCGCGGGAGCGTCCGGGGTGCTGAGCATGAACGGTAGGCCAGTATCGCCGCCCTCACGCAAGGTCGACTCGAGCGGGATCTGTGCGAGGAGGGGCACGTCGAGATGGCTGGCAAGCGACTCGCCGCCACCCGTACCGAACAGGTCGTCGCGCTCGCCACAACAGGGGCAGACGCGATAAGCCATGTTCTCGACGACGCCGATGACACGCATGTTGACCCGCTCGGAGACTGCGGCTGCGCGCTCGGCCACACGCTGTGCCGCGGCCTGCGGCGTCGTCACCACGAGAGCCTCCGACTTTGGCAAGAGGCTCCCGAGCGAAATTGCCACATCGCCGGTGCCCGGCGGCATGTCGATTAGCAAGACATCGAGGTCGCCCCAGTGGACGTCCTGGAGAAACTGCTGCATGGCCTTGTGCAGCATCGGTCCGCGCCAGAGCACGGCGCCGCCTTCCTCCATGAAGTACCCGATCGAAATCGTCTTGAGATTATGCGCGACAGGCGGCACGATCATCTTGTCGACCGTCACCGGGCGCTGATGGATGCCGAGCATGCCGGGGACCGAGAAGCCGTAGATGTCGGCATCGATAACGCCAACCTCGAGACCCAGCTGTTGGAAGGCAATCGCGAGGTTGACGGTCATCGAGGACTTGCCAACGCCACCCTTGCCCGAGGCAACGGCAATGACGCGTGTCTTGGGCGAAATTGAGAGCGTGCCAGCAGCGGCCGGCGGGCGGCCGCCACGCAGGCGGGTGGCGAGCGTTGCGCGCTCATCCTCGGACATGCTGGTGAAGTCCACGAGCACGCTCGTCACGCCTTCGATCGAGCCGACCTCGCGCTGGACATCACCATCGATCGTGGCCTTCAACGGGCACCCGGGAATCGTCAGTGCGACGCCAACGGTGACGTGTCCGCCGTCGATCGTGATGGCGCGCACCATCTCGAGCTCGATCAGATCTTTGCGGAGCTCCGGGTCGATCACGCGGGACATCGCGTCGCGGACCTGGGCCTCAGTGATAGCGCTCATCTAGAGCGAAGGCTACCCTAATTCGGCAGAGGGGCCGTCCAGCGTGCGGATCACGAGCCCGTCGAGCGTCTTCGGATAGAAGTACGTGCTCTTCTGTGGCATCGCGGCGCCCGAGCGGGCAACGGCTTCGACTTCGCGCACGCTGGGGGCGCGGAGGATAAAGCCGACGTCACCGCTCTCATCGACCTTCGCGGCTGCGTCGTCGGAGTAGGCGGTGTAGCGAATGCGATACGTCGTGGCAACGACGTCTGCTGGCAGGTCGAGCAGCGGTGCGAGGATGCGCTTCTGCAGCATCACCGCGTCGATGCGCGAGAGGGGCGTCTGGTCATCAAGGTTTGGCTGCGCGTGCACCAGCAACGGTGGCAGGTCTTTGCGGACGAGGCCAAAGACGCCATGGTCGTGGGGGATGGCCGCCATGGCGGCTTCGAGCTGGACGACGCCGTCACCTGCTTCGGTGACGTCGAAGCCCGCCTCGACGAGCAGTGCGGGTAGGCGTTCTTGCAACTCCTCAGCGATACCACTCACGACACGGTGGATGGGAAAGATCACGAGGCCAGGCGACGAGCCATTCGTCAGGTACATCATCATCGCGTTGGCCGAGGAATCTTGTGGAAAGGCGTCGCGATAGGCGAGTGCCGTGGCGTAGCGGTGGTGGCCGTCGGCGATCAGCAGACTCCGGCTCTCAAATACGCTGTGGATGCGATCCTGCATGGCGGGGTCGGTCACGCGCCACATCCTTATGTGGGTGCCATGGTCGTCGGTCAGGTCGATGATTGGCGTCGGCTCAGAGCCTGCGCGCAGAGCAGTGTCGATGTCGTTGTCGGGGTCGTCGTAGGTGACGAGAATTGGCGACGGTTGGGCGTGCGTGGTACGCAAGAGCCGTAGACGGTCTTCGACGATGTTCGGCATCGTACGCTCGTGCGGCAGGATCGTGCCGTCGTGGTGGGGCAGACCAACGAGCGCGATCATGCCGGTGCGCACGCGGCTGACGCCGTCGGGCCCGGTAAACGTTTCCTCTGTCCGGTAGAGGCATGGCACCTCTTCAGGCAGCAATGTCCCGTCCTCGCGCCAGTCGTCGAGCAGTCGCCGCGCGTTTTCGGCGCGGCCAACGTCGGGCAGGATCAGACGCACGACATTGCGGTTGCTACGCGCCACGAGCCGCATGCGATCCGCCATCGTGATCACGTCGTACGGCGGTGCGACGACAGAGAACGCCGGGTGGCGCTTCGGGTCATAGCGCAGCCCGCGAAACGGGCGTACGTCGAGCGGTTCGGTTGGTGTTCCCACAGCGGGCGCATGGTATCGCCGCTTGGTCATCAGCCTCGCCAGACGACAATCTGGGCCCGGGCCCAAAATGTCGCTTCGAACCACTATCTTGCGTCTCTTTGCGGCCTGCAATGCTCGTAGACGACATTTTGGGCCCGGGCCCAAAATGTCGTCTACCAGTCGCCGTTCCGCGTAGACTGACGACATGAGCGCCGAAGCCCGCACCGCTGTTCGCGACCTCGTTGAGGGGCAGTTGGTTGATTCGACGTTTGCCGTTATTCGCAAAGATCGGCGGCGCACCCGCACCGGATCGCCGTATCTGGCACTCGAGCTGGCCGACAAGACAGGGCGCGTACGCGCGACGATCTTTGACGATGCGCCGATTCTCGATGGCCGTTTTGCCGCCGGTGACGTCATTCGCGTACTCGGTAGCGTCGAGGAGTATCGCGGACGACCGCAGATCGTCGTCCGCTCGATCGAGCAGGCCGATGTGCCAGCCGACGCACTCGAATTTACGCCTGGTGCGCGCCGCGACGTCGATGATCTCGAAGGTTTCCTCGAGTTTCTCGCCGACGAGATCGCCGACCCGGCCCTCCGTGATCTGACGCGCGCCGTCCTCAACGATGGCGCATTTCGTGTCCGCTTCCGCTCTGCCCCGATGAGCGTTGAGCAGCACCACGCCTATGCCGGTGGCGCCCTCCAGCACACGGTTGCCGTCGCCACCGCATCCCGTGAACTCTGGCTGTTGCACCCACGCCTCGACGAGTCGGTCGTCTCGGCCGCGAGCCTGCTGTTCGCCGTTGGTGCGGCCGACGCCTTCGTCCAGGGCCCCGTCCTACAGCAGGCCGAAGAGGGCCGTCTGCTCGGGATTCCTCACTTGTCGGTGCGACGTATCGAGCGAGCCGCCGAGCGACTCAACACTCCACGTGAGCGCGTGGTCGCTGTTCTGCACTGCATTGATGGCGATCGTTCGCGTACGCCCGAGGCCGCGTGCGTACACGGTTCCATCGCTCTCGACGCCGCTGTCTCGGTCGCGCTGTCGCAGGCGGCTGGACGCGCAACCGAAGCGCAATAGACTGCGCCTGTGCGCATCGCGCTCGCCCAACTCGATCCAACCGTCGGCGGCCTCGCCGGCAACGCGGCCCTGATTGCCGCGGCGGCTGCCCGTGCCGCCGACCAGGGCGCAGACCTCTTGGTCACGCCCGAGCTCGTGATCAGTGGCTATCCGCCCGAAGACCTCGTGTTGCGACCCGCCTTCGTGGCCGCGTGTCAGGCCACGGTTGAGGAGTTGGCGACCAAGCTGCCGCTGCCTGTTTTGGTTGGCGTGCCGTGGCGTGATGGCGCCGGCATCCGCAACGCGGCCGTCTTGCTCGATGGTGGTCGTGTGGTGGCGCGCTACGACAAGATGGCCCTGCCTAACTACAGCGTCTTCGACGAACAGCGCACCTTTCTGGCCGGCGATGGCCCACTCCTGATCCGCGCAGGCGAGAGCCTTGTTGGCGTCACGATCTGCGAGGACATCTGGGTCGCGGAAGGACCTGCGGATGAGGCCGCGCGCGCCGGGGCCTCGCTCGTGATCAACCTCTCGGCCTCCCCGTACCACCTCGGCAAGGGGCAACAGCGGGACGCCTTGCTGGCCACGTTCGCACGCGAACATGGTTGTGCTGTTGCCTACGCAAATCTGGTCGGTGGGCAGGACGAGCTGGCATTCGATGGCCGCAGTCTCGTTCTCGATGCCGCTGGCGAGCTGATCGCGCGGGGTGCGTACTGCGAGGAAGACCTCGTTATCTGCGACATCGAACTCGCGCCAGCGACGTCCTCCACGCTCGCCCCGGCAGCGGAGATCACGGTGCACACACCCACGACACCGCGCGAGTCGACGATTGCGCCCCTGCCGGGTGATGAGTCTGCCGAGTTGTGGGCCGCATTGACGCTGGGCTTGCGCGACTACGTCGAGAAGAATGGTTTCAATGGCGTGCTGCTCGGCGTGTCGGGCGGCATTGATTCGGCGCTTGTCGCTGCGTTGAGTGTGGCTGCGTTGGGTGCAGAACGTGTGCATGGCGTGTCGATGCCGACGAGGTTTAACGTCGCAGAGACGCGGTCGGATGCGCAGGTCGTGGCCGAGAATCTCGGGATCGATTTTCGCGAGTTGCCAATCGAGGATCTCCGTCTCAATTTCCACGAGTCGTTGCCCGAGCTGGAGGGGTTGGCGGCAGAGAATCTGCAGGCCCGGATCCGTGGTGTGCTCTTGATGGCGCTCTCGAATCAGCACGGCTGGTTGGTGTTGACGACGGGCAATAAGAGCGAGGTCGCGACGGGCTATTCGACGCTCTACGGCGATTCGGTGGGTGGGTTTGCGCCGATCAAGGATGTGCCCAAGACGTTGGTGCATGCGTTGTCGCGGCACGTCAACGCGGTGGCGGGGCGCGAGGTCATCCCGGTCTCGACGATCGAGCGCCCGCCGACGGCAGAGTTGCGTGACGACCAGCGAGACGACCAGTCGTTGCCGCCGTACGACGTGCTCGATCCGGTCTTGCATGCGTACATCGAGGAGCGCCTGTCTCCGGCGGAGATCGCGGCGGCCGGCTTGGTCGACCTGGCGACTGCAACGCGGATTGCTGGTCTGGTTGATCGTGCGGAGTACAAGCGGCGCCAGTCTGCGCCGGGGTTGAAGGTTCACCCGATCGCGTTCGGTCGCGATCGTCGAATGCCAATTACTAATCGTTTCTCGTAGGAGCTCGCATGCTGATTCATCACACCCAAGACCCGCAGTGGATGGCCGACGCGTATGTCGTCGCCAAGGAGCGGGGTGGCCCCGCGATCTGGATCGATTGCAACGGCGCCCACGACGACCTGCATGCCTTCGTCGCCGAGAACGAGTTGACGATCGAGGGTGTCATTCTCACGCACCATCACGTCGACCACATCTACGGACTCGATGAGGTGCTGGAGCAGTACGGCGTCGATGTTGGCGCGAGTGCTCGCGCGATCGAGCTGATTGGCGAGGACGGTCACTTCACCGGCGAGATCGCCCACACACTCGCCGAGGGCGGCACGTTCGAATTGGCGGGCCTTCAGGTGCAGGCAATCCCGACTCCCGGCCACGCCGGCGGCCACCTCTCGTATCTGATCGATGGCACCGACGTCTTTACCGGCGACGTGCTGTTCAATGGCACCGTTGGCGGTACACGTGCCCCGGGCCATACGGATCTCGCCGACCTGCAGGCCTCGCTCGGTCGTCTGCTCGACCTCGACGACGCGGTCGTCGTGCACCCGGGCCACACGCTCGCAACGACGATTGGTGCCGAGCGCGCGTCGAACCCGTTCGTCCGCTACTTCCGCGGCGAGGATGCCTCGCTCGACGAGCCCGTCACCGCCTGGGGTAACCCGGCCACGCTGCTGGTCTGGGGCCCCGACTACGACGGCGGTCACAAGGCGCTGGTGCGCTGGGCCGACGGCTCCGAAGACATCGTCGGCGGCTCGAAGGTCGAGCGCGGCTAGCGGCGTTCAGCGGCGCGATTGCGTGCCGCGTCAACTAAATCGCGAAACGGCCCAAGCCAGCGCTCATCGCGTTGCCACATAAATTCGTTGTGCCATTGCAGGCCGACTGCAAAGGGCGCGCCGGGCGCACTTTCGGTCGCCTCGATCACACCGTCCTTAGCGCGCGCGACGGGGTGCAGGTAGTCGCCCGTGCGGGCCACGGCCTGGTGATGGAAGGAGTTGATCAGGGGCTCGCCATCGCCGATCCATGCGGCGAGACGGCTCGTTGGCTCGACCTCGATCGAGTGCCAGTGGTCGCCAGGCTCGGCCTCGGCGTGGGTAGCCCAGTCAACCATGTGGCGCTGGGCATCCGGGTGCATGCTCGGGACATCTTGGGTGAGGGCACCACCATCGGCGACGGCCAAGACCTGGCTGCCACGGCAGATTCCAAGGATCGGGATGCCCTGCTCGAGTGCCGACCGGGCGAGTCGCAGCTCGAAGGCATCGTGCTCGGCCGGCACCGTGTCGACGGTGGGGTGGCGCTCCTCGCCGTAGTGGGCCGGATCAACATCTTGGCCACCCGAGATGAGGAGGCCGTCGAGATCAGCCAGCAGGTCGGGAATGTCGGCAACGGGTGTGTCGCGCGGAATGGCAATCACGATCGCGCCGGCCTCGGCCATCGGCGTGCGCAGATTGCGCTCGACCGGGATCAGCATCGGGTCGGCGAGCTCGAGAGTGACTCCAATGCGGGGGCGGCGCACCATAGGGGAACGCTATCGCACGAGGGCGTTGGCTGCAGTAATCGCAACGCGCGGGGCGATCACTTCGACGTCGGCGCCGAGCGCGATCTCGCGGGCACCGGCGTCGACCAGTGCCTTGCCGACCGTGAAGGCCCAGTCGGCGTCGACGCCTGCGTGCAGACGGTCCGCGGCTTGGCCACGCTTGACGAAGGTGTCAATCGCGTGCCGAGCCGCAGCCATGCCGCGGCTCGAGGGCTCATCGGCGGGCGGCGTGGCTTCTTTGATCGTGCAGGTCTCCGCCACGGCTCGCATGATCGCCTCGATAAAGATCTCGACGGCTGCGCGCGGGTCGGTCTCGGCGA
>Ga0194055_10003468_pt1 | contig 12095 bp, 6 predicted proteins | sample SepL449m_MetaG_FD_155482 | JGI IMG/M metagenome (GOLD analysis project Ga0194055, IMG submission 155482) | Anoxic zone freshwater microbial communities from boreal shield lake in IISD Experimental Lakes Area, Ontario, Canada - Sep2016-L442-9m | ecosystem: Environmental > Aquatic > Freshwater >... | reverse complement strand
CTCTCATTCTTGCTTCGGGCAAACTTATGGCGCACAGCCGGTTAGGCGGCTCACTCGTGGTTCGGTAACGACCTGTAAACGCCATTCTTCCATCCGGTGGACCAGTCTCATTAGGCCGTCTCCGTGACCGTTACCGTACTCGCCGTTTTGTCACGAGAAAAGGGGAGACGTGAAGCACAAACGCGTGGAAAAGCCATGTCCAAAGGGCCTCGTGGTCGCAACTGGATCCTGAACCGGCATCGGGCGAAGCATCGTTTCCGCCCTTGAAAACCCCTGGTAACCACGTAATCGCGACTGTCCGAACGCCTTGCGATGCCGATAGTCGTGAGGGAACACCAAACCAGTTTCGGTCAATCGTGGATGTCTGCGATGAAAATGACCCTGACCTCACTGCAAACTGCGTGGCAAGCCATCGTGGCATCATGCCGGCGTTGGTGAACAACGCCGGCATCACCAAGGCACTACTGCAAACATTGCACACGTTTCGCGAACGAGACTGGCCACGGACCGCCAAAGTGATTCCGGTTTCGTCGACGTTCGGGCTCGTCGGCTGGCCTTGGCAGTGGTCCGATCACGTATCCAGGTTCGCCGACGTGGGAATGAGTGAGTCCCCATCAAAAAAGCTTCATTCCCTATGAAGCCGCGTCGCCGTCATGCTCCCGGGAGGTGTACCAATGCGAAGCCTTGGAGAAGGTTGAATTGCAACTGGTTTCCGCCCTGCAAGGTCCCAGGACGGCCCCACCGGACTATTTTCTGGATTGGATCGTGCGTCTCGGGCGCCTAGTCAAAAAGGCGGTGAAGATGGCTTCGAACCCCGAGGACGACGTGTCCACGGTGTCCGTAACAATCCACCAGGAAAACCCTTCGTACAGGCGTCCACTCGGCATCGACGACTACGTTATGCATTCAGCCCCATGCATGTGGTTGTTCAGCCAGACACTCGGCCCTCGTTCGTCTGATCGACCCCTGGGCACTCGATCAAACATCCGGCCCCGTACAGGTACATCGAACGCGCCCACACCGACAAATACCAACCACAAAGTAAACTAGCCCAACCCACCATGGTTGGAGCACGGTGCGCCAAACCGCACATTAGATTATCCATCCGCGTCTGACGGACCCGTGGCTTGGGTGAGTCGTCGCAAGTCCAAGATGAGGGCAGGTCACACGAATGGTCACGATAGGTGAGTTGCTCACCGTTGGAGGGACGGACTGGCTACATATAGGTGGGAAAGTCCGGGCACCCGGCTGGCAAATCCTTGACGCAATTCCCGCCGATCACGTTGACATCGTTGCGGACCTGCGCGACCTTACAGGGATTGGCGACAGTGCCTTCGATGCCGTCTATGCATCTCACGTTCTTGAGCACCTCAGCCATCGGGGAGAACTCGAGTCCGTCACTCGCGCGCTGCATCGCATCCTCCGGGTCGGTGGAAAGCTGTTCGTCAGCGTGCCAGATATGGACATCCTCAGCCGCTTGTTCAGTTCCGATTCCATTTCACCCGGAGATAAGTTCGCTGTCATGGTCAAGATGTTTGGCGGACAATCGGATAAGTTCGATTACCACACTGTCGGCCTTAATCAACAATTCCTAATGGACTACCTATTCCTCGGGGGGTTCCGGGACGCCTACAAGGTACCCGCGTTCGGATTCTTTCCGGATGCCAGTTCCGCGACAGTTGCTGGCGTTCCATTCTCATTGAATGTGGTCGCGATCAAGACTTCGTGACGACGCCCTCCAACTCGGGGAAGTCCCCGATGTTGAACAGCGGGCGATTGTGCATTCTTGAGGCGATGTTGAGCAGAACGACAACCCGGCCGTGGCCACCGTGCAACGGGGAAAGGTTCTGCAGCGGCTCTGAGCAGGTGCTAGCAGTCGATCCAACGATCATGGCTGCGCCTCGCCCCGAATCGCTCAGAGCAGGTTGACGATGCCGGGGAATCGGGTAGCCCTGTGATCCCGTGGCCCCCAATGGGTGATCGTGGGAGAACGCCAAGGCACTCAGGTGGTGGCTGATTATCGGTTGCCACGTGGAGTACCGACGACAAGTCGTTCGTTCGTCGGATTGCCTCGTGCGGGGGCCTCCAAGCCTGACTACGGAAGGGCGACCAAATGTCAGAACCTGCACGTATGGGACTTTCGTCGGCCGAAGCACGGGCTTGCCTCAAACGTGACGGTCCGAACGAGACCGCGGCAGATCAAAAAGGCGGGTTGATCGCAACGATTTCCGAAGTTGTCCGTGAACCAATGTTGCTCATGTTGGTTTCAGCTGGCCTCCTCTACGTGTTTATCGGGGAGGCAATAGACGCTTCGCTGCTGCTCGTGTCCGTGGTAGTTGTCATTTCGATCACGGTTATCCAGGAGCGCCGGACCCACCGTGCACTAAACGCCCTCCGAGACCTTGCGAGCCCGACAAGTGTGGTGATCCGGGACGGAACCCAAGTCCGGATACCTTCGGCAACGCTCGTCCAAGGCGACATTCTCCTGCTCTCCGAAGGTGACCGAGTTCCCGCCGACGCCAAGCTCATTGAAACCACGAATCTCCGAGTCGACGAGTCGCTACTTACGGGTGAATCAGTGCCTGTTTCCAAGTTTGGACCCATGCCAGACCGACGAGACAGCCACGGAGGGTCGAGCAATGCCGACACGTCACGACTCACGCAAGCCCCCCCAAGTGCCAATCCGGGCCACCACGTCCTTGGAGGTACGCTCGTCACGTCCGGACACGCAGTTGCAGAGGTAACTGCTACCGGTTCGCGCTCAGGCCTCGGCCAAATCGGCGTGTCCCTCGGAGCAATCACCGATCAACTAACCCGCCTGCGCCAGGAAACCGCGCGTATTGTTCGGGTCCTTGCCATTTGGGGTATCGGAGCGTGCGTGACCGTTGCCGTGTGGTACGCCCTGACCAGGGGGGCGACGCTGGTTTCGGTCCGTGATGGCATCCTCGCAGGCATTGCCATGGCAATGGGCATCCTGCCGGAGGAGTTTCCGGTCGTCCTGACCGTCTTTCTCGCCATCGGGGCTTGGCGTATTTCCAGGTCCAACGTCCTAACGCGCCGAATGCCGGCGATAGAAATGCTAGGAGCCGCGACCGTACTTTGCGTTGACAAGACCGGAACGCTCACGCGCAACCAGATGTCAGTCCGGATCCTCGAAACAATGGACTACAGGACCGACTTGACCCTTGCCCGGGGTGTCGTCGAACCCGAGCCTCTGCATAGGCTCCTTGAGGATGCCATCCTCGCAAGTCGGCCCGGCTCACTGGATCCAATGGATCGAGCCCTAGAGCTCGTCGGCGCTGACTTGCTTTCCGGCACTGAGCACCTTCACCCGGACTGGACCCTTGCCCGGGAATACCCGATTACCGAACAGTTGCTGGCTGTTAGCCACGCATGGACGCCAAGCACTGGGTCGGATCGATTCACCGTGGTTTCCAAAGGTGCACCGGAAGCGATCATTCACCTCTGTCATCTTGAAGAAGACGCAGCAGCGAAGATCCAGCGTCGCGCGCAAGAACTGGCCTTCTCCGGGCTACGGGTGCTCGCGGTTGCCAGGACAACGCAGAGCCGTGACGGACTTACCGCTATTGCACACGACATGCCGTTCACGTTCGTTGGCCTCGTGGGCTTTGACGACCCCTTGCGTGATGGCGTGAAAGATGCAGTGAAAGAGTGTCAATCAGCCGGGATCAGAGTAGTAATGATTACCGGAGACCATCCCGCGACAGCCCGGGCGATTGCAGCATCCGCTGGCATTGCCAATCCGGATTCGTTGATGACTGGCGAAGAACTTGCGCGCCTGAACGACACAGACCTGCAATTGTCTATCGAAAATGTGTCAATTTTCGCACGCGTTGTACCGGCTGAAAAGTTGCGTATCGTGCGAGCACTTCAGTCCCGGGATCATGTCGTGGCCATGACAGGAGATGGGGTAAACGACGCCCCCGCGTTGCGCGCCGCTCACATTGGCATCGCGATGGGTGGCCGAGGTACCGACGTCGCGCGCGAGGCCGCAGACCTTGTCCTGCTCGACGATCAGTTCACTTCAATCGTCGCGGCGATCCGCCTCGGCCGCCGAATTTACGCAAACATTCGCAAGGCAGTTGTGTTCATCATCTCCGTCCACGTGCCAATCGTTGGCCTCTCGATCATCCCCGTCATCGCTGGTGACTGGCCACTCTTGCTCCTTCCATTACACATTGTTTTTTTGGAGTTCGTAATTGATCCGTCCTGCACACTTGTCTTTGAAGCGGAACGAGCCGATCCACTAGGCATGCAGGGCCCTCCAAGAAGTCCGGATGAACGACTCTTCTCCACCTCCACACTCCTGGTCGCGATTGCGCAGGGCATCGCATTCCTGACGGCATGCCTCGTAATCTTCTGGACATACTTTGGAAAAGTAAGCGACGCGACTGTGAGGGGACTGACTTTCGAGTGCCTCGTGGTCGGAATCCTCGGGATCATCACAATCAACCGATCATGGTCCGAATCACTTTATAAGACGATGCGCACGCCAAATGTGGCATATCGTTATGTGATAGCTGGAACGGTCGTCCTGCTCGGACTGACCACTTGGACCCCATTTGGCAGGCTAATGCTCCACTTCGACAAAGCAGGCATGGGGGACCAGCTTCTTGCCATTGCAGCACCGCTCACGGTCGTGGCACTTACAGAAGCTGCGAAATATTTGCCCGGGACACGAAGAGTGTTCTCACTCAACTAGTAGAGGCGACCCTACGAGATTCCCATCCAAACAAAAGAATATGGGCTCCCTGACGAGGATTCGAACCTCGAACCTACCGGTTAACAGCCGGGCGCTCTACCGTTGAGCTATCAGGGAATGCACGGAAAGGTTACTGAGCCCCCGTCCATTACGGGTCAGACTATACCAAGCCAACCCGTGAGCAACCGATGAATCCGGCAGGTACCGGCATGCATATTCTTCCGGCCTAGCTCTCAAGGTAGTCTTGCAGCTGCCGGCTCCTTGAGGGATGACGGAGCTTACGCATGGCCTTTGCCTCGATCTGGCGGACCCGTTCGCGAGTGACATTGAACTCCCGTCCAACCTCCTCAAGTGTGCGTTGCAATCCGTCGTCAATGCCAAACCTTCGGCGGACGACATCCGCTTCACGCGGTGACAAGCTCTCAAGGACCTGCGCAATGTGTTCGCGCATCATTCCTTGGACCGCGAGATCCGACGGGGCTTCCATGGACAAGTCAGGAATGAACTCGCCAATCACACTATCGCTATCGTCGTCTCCACCACGCTTGGTATCCAGTGAAATCGGTGTCTGACTGATCTTGAGCAAGTCGCGAACACGATCGACGGGCACACCTGCCTCTACGGCGATTTCGTCGTCATTCGGTTCACGTCCTAGCTCCTGCGACAACCGGCGTTGCTGCCGGATCACCCGGTTTAGTGTCTCCACCATGTGTACTGGAATCCGGATGGTCCGACCCTGATCGGCAATAGCGCGGCTCATGGCCTGTCGGATCCACCAAGTGGCATAGGTTGAGAATTTGAATCCGCGAGTATGATCAAACTTCTCTACGGCGCGAATCAGGCCGATGTTGCCTTCCTGGATCAGGTCCAGCAGGTTCATTCCTCGCCCGATAAACCGCTTCGCAATGCTTACGACTAGCCGCAAGTTCGCCTCGATGAGTTCTCGGCGCGCCGCCAAACCGTCCTCAACGATCAGGGTCAGCTGCCGACGAAACCCGAGGTCTGCCGAGGTCATCGTGTGGCCTTGCGCCTCTGCACGGACCCCTTCAACCATCCGTTGCCCGATCAATCGCTCCTGCGCACCTGTGAGCAAGCGAACTTTGCCAATCTCCCTTAGGTACAGGCGCACCGGGTCATCGACCAGACTGCTCTCCAACTCGGCAATTGCTTCGGAAACTTCATCGGGCGACGGCACATCGAGTGCCGCAACCTCAGCCATGTCAGGTTCAGCGAGGTCTAGTTCGGTGACGATCCCGCCTTCCGCACTTCCGGGCACGGGAAACCCAACCTGGGATAGGGCCAATCGCCCTGCAAACGTCTCGGGATCACCGGGTCCTGAAAGTGGTCTCGAAAGCATAACCTCGCCCTCCCCAACAACTCCGGCATTAGCCTGATCTACCACGAAGCCCGTGATTTGAGAAACAGCCTCGTCACCATGCATCAAACCACCGGTCTCGGAAGCCATCCATCGGTCACCAACCCACCCAACCGGCACTCAGACACGCTCCGGTAGTACCGCCTCCATCCCCTCGTCCCATTCCGTCCTCACCGGCTCGACACTTGACCGCTAATCACGCAAACGCCGTTCCACGGCTTTGATCAATATGGACCCGACCCAGTTGCGAAGCTAATCTCTCAACCTGCCTTTGGAGAAAAACGCGTTCGTCGGGAGGGAGTTCCTCTTGTAGCAAGTATTGGGCATCCCTGATCTTTTCACGCAAGCGACGTTCGCGCAATCGGCGTGCGGCCGCAATCAGGCTTGGCACCTGATGAGCGTCCGCCTCCCGCGTTACGTTCAGAGGCATTTGACGCCCCGCTGGCGCCCGTAACCGATCAACCACCCTTCCGATCATTTCATCAGGAACGAACGTCTCACCATCCGGCAATACCATCAAACGCTCAATCACAATACGCCACTCGGATTGAAGAAAATCATCCGGACCAATTATGTATCGCACATGCTGAATAAGGCGCAGGTTGGCGATGAGTTCCTTGACGATGAACCGCTCAAGCGGGTCTTCTAGTCCAGGCGGGTCCTGTGTCTGCGAACTTTGACCAGACGTTGCCGGACGGACACCGGGTTGAGGTGACTGAGATTCAAGAGGCGGCGCTTCGCTTAGGGAATCGACGCGTCGACCGCCGTCGTCGGGCAATTTGGCGTCTGTTGCGCGTGCCTGCGACTGCGCAGCACTTCTGGCAGATTCCAGACGCATCGCCTGCCTGACTGCACCCTCCGCGCGGGTGACTTCGGACTGGACTGCCCTGAGGTCTAGACGAAGTCGTTGGGCAATCCGGTCGATGTAGTGGCTCCATTCCACGGGATCAGGAACCAGGACCAGGAACTTGGCGATTTCGCGGACGGCATGCAACTTGCTCTGCGGCTCATCCATCGAAACGGCTGCGAGTTCCAACTCGATCTTGTGATCCATCATGGGGACTGAAGCATCGATCAACGCTTTCCACCGTGCAGGATCCTCACGAACGATCTCGTCCGGATCCTTGCCCCCTGATAGAACCGCGATTCGTAGTTGCGCATTCTGGGTAGCCAGAAATCCCCCACGTGCAATGCTTCCCTGCGCGGGACGCGCGGACATCCCAAGGGCGCTTCGGGCGACCTCCAAACCTCTCACGGTCGCCGCCTGTCCGGCCGCATCAGAATCGAGCGCGAGAACGATCGTTCGCGTGTATCTCCTTAGAAGCTCGATCTGCCGGTCGGTCAACGCCGTCCCAAGCGACGCGATGACGTTCCTGAAGCCTTCCTGATGAGGCAGGACCACATCCATGTAGCCTTCCACGATCACGGCTTGACCGGCTTGCCGTATCGGACCCTTGGCCAAGTCAAGACCAAACAAGGTGGCAGACTTGTCAAAGAACGGGGTCTGTGGACTGTTCAGGTACTTTGGAACCCCGTCGCCAAGGGTTCGCCCACCGAAACCCCGCACCTGACCATTCGGATCTCTGATCGGAAACATCACGCGAGATCGAAACCGGTCCCGACGCCCGTGTTCGGTAACCATGGCGAGGCCAGCGAGTTCGAGTTGCTCGAATGTGAAACCTCGCCTGACGAGAGCCGTCGTGAGACCCTCCCATTCGTCCGATGCCCACCCAATCCCGAACTGTTCGATGGTCGAACGCGTCACTCCACGACGCCGCAGATATGCGCGCGCCTCGCCGGCGTCCCTCCCATCGAGAAGTTGGCGCGTGAATTGGGCAGATGCCTCAGCAAGCGCTTGTACCGCTGCCTGGGATTCCGGGGCGGGAGTATCGTCCGCCTTCACGGTCCGTTCCGGAAGGGGCACGCCTGTCCGGCGAGAGAGCTCCTTCAACGTGTCCGCGAAGTCAAGGCCTTGGGTGTCTTGAAACCACGTGAACACATCACCTGATTTGCCGCACCCGAAACAGTGGTACCGACCCTCGTCCGGATACACAACAAACGATGGCGACTTCTCTTGATGAAATGGGCAAAGACCCTTCATCAGACGACCGGCACGCTTGAGAGTGACCCTTGCACCGATGACTTCGGAGAGGTCTATGCGTGACTTGATTGCGTCGATCGTTGGATCAGGCATTGAACTCTAAACCGACCGCCAGCAGGGATAACGCAAGCCCAAGAAAACTTTGGAAGTGAGGCCAACCAGGTGGACAAAACGATGCGAGGCCCCACCCGTTTCCGGGTAGGACCTCACTATCATCCCGCATTTCGTCTCGCAATGCGATCAGGCACTTCCCTGATCGTCAAAGGAAGCCTAGCGGTCGCGCTCACCTGTCGCGAGCGCCGCCTGCGCCGCTGCGAGTCGCGCAATGACAACCCGGAACGGTGAACAGGACACGTAATCGAGGCCCGTTTGGAAACAGAACTCCACGGACGACGGTTCGCCACCGTGCTCGCCGCAAATCCCGACCTTGAGGTTTGGACGGGTCTTGCGACCGCGTGAGGTGCCGATCTCGAGCAACTGCCCCACGCCTTCACGATCAAGGACCTGAAATGGATCGTCCTGAAGGATGCGCCGCTCAACATACATTGGCAAGAACCGGCTTGAGTCGTCTCGCGAAAGGCCGAACGTCGTCTGGGTGAGGTCGTTCGTTCCGAAAGAGAAAAATTCGGCAAGCTCGGCAATCTTGTCCGCCAGAAGTGCCGCACGTGGCAACTCGATCATGGTGCCGACCATGAATTCGATATGGACCCCGGATCCGTCCAGCTCCTCGTGGGCAACCCGGCGAACAATGCTCTCCTGCGCACGATACTCGTTCAAGTCACTGACCAACGGGATCATGATCTCCGGATGGACAACGACCCCTTCACGGGCGACTACTACCGCAGCTCGGAAAATCGCCCGTGCCTGCATCTCTGTGATTTCCGGGTACTGGATCCCAAGTCGGCAACCGCGGAAGCCAAGCATGGGGTTCTGCTCATGCAGGGCTTCGATCCGCTGCCGAACTTCATGGGATGTCCGACCAGTCACATGAGCGAGTTCATCAATCTGTTCGTCTTCGCGGGGAAGGAACTCATGAAGCGGCGGGTCAAGCGTGCGAATCGTGACCGGGAAACCATCCATGGCCCGGAACAGACCCTCAAAATCCCGCTGCTGGAATGGCAGCAGGTTCTCAAGCGCTTGCCTCCGATCAGCGACCGAATCGGCCAGGATCATTTCACGCATCGTGCGCGTTCGAGGCTCCTCGGGATGATTGGGATCATCGAAGAACATGTGTTCAGTCCGGCACAGGCCAATTCCCTCGGCCCCGAACTCACGTGCCTTGATAGCGTCGCGCGGAACGTCAGCGTTAGCACGAACCCGCATCGTCCGGAATTCATCCGACCACGTCATCAACGTGCCGAAATCGTCACCCAACTCCGGCTCCACGGTTGGAACGAGACCGACGTACACATTCCCGGTCGTGCCGTCCAGCGTGATGAAATCACCAACATTCACTCGGACACCGTGGCACATGAAATGACTTTCGTCATCACTGATCACGATGTCCTTGGCACCCACGATGCACGACTTACCCATGCCACGCGCCACGACGGCAGCATGGCTGGTCGGGCCACCAGTTGAGGTCAGGATGCCTTGCGCTTCGATCATTCCTCGCAAGTCTTCAGGAGACGTCTCACGACGGACCAGGATGACCTTTTCACCTGCCTTGCCCTCGGCTTCGGCGGTTTGCGCGGTGAAGCACACCTTGCCGATTGCGGCCCCCGGACCAGCCTTGATACCCGTCGCAATTGGCTTGGCACCCGACTTCGGGTCGATGACAGGGTATAGAAGCTGAACCAAATCTCCGGGCGGGACGCGTTGCACCGCGGTCTTGCGATCAATCACCCCCTCGTTTGCGAGGTCCACCGCAATGCGCACAGCCGCCCCACCGGTCCGCTTCCCGTTCCGGGTCTGAAGCATGTACAACTTGCCACGCTCAATCGTAAACTCGAGATCTTGCATGTCTCGATAATGCTTCTCGAGGCGCTCCGCGATTGCGACGAACTCGTTGTAGACACCAGGAAGCATCGGGTCATCACGCATCTCGCTGATGTGCTTCGGGGTGCGGATTCCTGCAACGACGTCCTCGCCCTGCGCGTTTCGAAGGTAGTCTCCAAAGAGCTCCTTTACGCCAGTTGACGGGTTCCGAGTGAACGCCACACCGGTACCAGAGTCATCCCCCATGTTTCCAAAAACCATGGTCTGGACGTTGACACCCGTGCCCAGATCGTCAGAAATCTTCTCTCGACGCCGGTAGACGATTGCACGGTCGTTATTCCAGGAGCGGAAGACGGCTTCAACGGCGCCTCGGAGCTGCTCATTCGGGTCTGAAGGAAACGCGTGGCCGGTGTGGTGTTCGATGATTCCCTTGTACGCAGCAATGACAGCAAGGAGGTCGGAGGCCGAAAGTTCGGGGTCCGACTGCACGCCAGCCTTCACGCGCTGCGCTGAAAGGGCATGCTCGAATGCGTCCTTCTCGATCTCAAGGACCACGCTTCCAAACATTTGGATGAACCGTCGGTAGGAGTCGTATGCGAAGCGTGGGTTCCCGGTCGCCTTGGCCAGACCCTCAACGGTTGTGTCGTTGAGACCCAGGTTCAGGATGGTGTCCATCATCCCGGGCATGGAGAACTTCGCGCCGGAGCGGACCGAGACGAGGAGTGGGTTGACCGGATCACCGAATTTCTTGCCGCTGGCGTGTTCCACATCTGCAAGTGCGACAGCGACTTGGTCCCAACAACCAACGGGAAAGTGCTTGTCATTCCGGTAGTACTCGACGCACGTCTCCGTAGTAATCGTGAAACCCGGAGGCACAGGAAGTCCTGCATTTGTCATTTCAGACAAACCGGCACCCTTCCCGCCAAGCAGGTCGCGAAGCGTCCCGTTCCCCTCACGGAACAGCCATACCCACTTGTTCGGCGATCCAGCGTCCTTCGATGGTGGCATTGTGATAGTCCTGTCCATTCGGTCTGGGGACACTTTGGTCCGTGTAGGAACCAGTGCCCGGGGCGTCTACCCTTGTGGTCTCACGACCATCAAACAGGCGTGTATCTCCGTAGAAGTATACGGAGACACATCGGGAGGCAGTGGGTCGGGCGTCCTTCCAGAGGCCAATCTCCCGCCGTCACACCCGCTTTGGGTCAGGAGACTTTGTGGGGCTAGATTAGTCGGGTCGTGTCCACGGAAGCCTGAGGCGACGGTTGATTTCGTCGCGAACTCCTTCCATAGGAAAGCGAACTTGCTCCATGGTGTCCCGGTCGCGAATCGTTACCGTCCGGTCTTCCAAGCTCTGACTGTCAACCGTGATGCAATAGGGGGTTCCAATCTCGTCCTGACGACGGTATCTTCGACCCACGGCGCCAGACTCGTCGTAGAGCACCAGCATCTCGCCCCGGAGCGACGCAAAAACCTCATGTGAAAGTGCCACTAAGGCGGCGTCCTTCTTGACAAGTGGCAGTACCGCTGCCTTTACCGGCGCAAGGCGCGGGTGGAAGCGCATCACGGTGCGCACACCTTCCTTGTCTGCCTCTTCGTAGTACGCCTCAAGCATGAAGACCAAACTCGACCTGTCCACTCCGATGGACGGTTCGATCACGTAAGGAGTGACTTTCTCATTGGTCTCGTCATCAAAGTAGTCCAGGTCTCGTCCCGAGGCCTTCGCATGCTGAGTGAGATCGAAGTCGCCACGGTTGGCCACTCCCTGCAACTCACTCTTGCCGAACGGGAAGTCGTACATGATGTCCACCGTCCGGCGAGAGTAGTGCGCACGCGCGCCATCCGGATGCTCGTACAGGTCCAGTTTGGACCTCCTGACGCCGTGATTGACTAGCCATTCGACATTTATGCCGAGCAGCTCCTCAAATGCCGCATCAGCCTGATCCGGGCGAACGAAATAC
>Ga0194055_10003467_pt1 | contig 12095 bp, 13 predicted proteins | sample SepL449m_MetaG_FD_155482 | JGI IMG/M metagenome (GOLD analysis project Ga0194055, IMG submission 155482) | Anoxic zone freshwater microbial communities from boreal shield lake in IISD Experimental Lakes Area, Ontario, Canada - Sep2016-L442-9m | ecosystem: Environmental > Aquatic > Freshwater >... | reverse complement strand
GATTCTAACTGAATGTCAAGTAAGTCTGGTGCTTCGGCAACGTGTTTAATTTTACCAAAGTTGACTCTGTTGTTCAAGTTTGTTGTAGACATACGGTATAACCCAGGTTTTATTGAAATATAATTTTTGGTAGAATATTCTCAAGTATAAAAAAGAATTAAAACCATTTGTTGCCAAACAGTAATAACACTAGACTATACGCCCAAAATAAAGGATTGCAAAGTTAAGCAAAGGAGAGCACTTTTAAAAACAAATTTTGTACCAAAAGCATTGATTTTGAGGATTTTTGGAGAAAAAATGCCAAAATAAGCAATTATGACATATTTTATTTTTTATTATCTATATCTAATTCTATATTAATATATTAAAATATATATAAATTATAATATATAAAATCCCTTTCCTACCCTATTTGTCGAACATTAGGCTTTTTTTAACAAGCGGAAAAATAAAAACCCCTTCCCGATAATTCGGGAAGGGGTTTTTTTTTATAGGACCTAAGTCGAGTAAATTACTTTACTTCTACTTCAGCACCTGCTTCTTTCAATTTACCAGCGATTTCATCAGCTTCTGCTTTAGAAACGCCTTCTTTGATTGCTTTTGGAGCGCCATCTACTAAATCTTTAGCTTCTTTCAAGCCAAGACCTGTTAAATCTTTAACGATTTTAACTACGTTTAGTTTGCTAGCACCTGCATTGGTTAAGATAACATCAAATGCTGTTTTTTCAGCTGCTGCTTCTCCGCCACCACCACCTGCAACTGCTACTGCTGCTGCCGCTGCTGGTTCGATACCGTAGTCCGCTTTTAAAACGTCTGCTAACTCTTGAACTTCTTTCACTGTTAAGCCTACTAATTGTTCGGCTATTTTTTTTACGTCTGCCATGTTGTTTCAATTTTTTCCGCTTTCAAAGCTAATGCTCCAGCGGAAGGTTTAAAAAAATTATTTTAACAATATAAAAACAGAAACTCATTCGAGTCTTCTGTAATTAAAATTTTTGGGTGAAGCTTTGTTTATTCAACTATGCTTCGGGTGCTGCGTCGGCTGCTGGAGCTTCAGCAACTGGTGCTTCGGCCACTGGAACTTCAGCTGCTGGTGCTTCGGCCACTGCTACTTCTACTGCTGCTGCTACCACTTCGGTTTCAGTTTTAGTAGAACCATTTTCAGCGTGGTTTAACAACGCTGCAATAACACGTTTAGCAGGAGATTGTAACAATCCAATTACTTCACCGATCAATTCATTCTTAGTTTTGATCTTAGTTAAAGCATCTAAAGAATTGTCTCCAACAAAAATGTCTCCATTGATGAAGGCCGCTTTTAAAGTAGGTCTGTCACCCGTGTTTGCTTTTCTAAATGCACTTATGATTACAGCTGGATCTTTTGGATTTTCAGCGAACATCAATGCAGTTACATTGTTTAAACTATCTAATACACCAGCATATTTTGCGCTGTCCAAACTTTCTAATGCTTTACGGATTAAAGTATTTTTAGCCACTTTCATCTCTACTTGTTTGTTAAAACAAGTACGACGTAAATTAGTAATTTGTTCTACGCTCAAAGATTCTGTATCTGTGATATAGAAATTATTGTATTGAGAGAACTTTCCTTTAAGAAGTTCAATCACTTCATTTTTTTGATCTTTGGTCATAACTAATTTTATTTTGTTACCCGGGTCATTTCCTTTCGGATCACCAGGATTAGTTCATTAATGATTTTGTTTCCAATGATATACCAGGACTCATCGTTGATGCCATGCTCACTCCTTTTAAATAAATTCCTTTAGAAGAAGATGGTTTCATTTTGATGATCGCATTTAATAGTTCAGCACTGTTCTCTGCAATTTTATCTGCAGAAAAAGAAACTCTACCAATAGATGCATGTACGATTCCTGCTTTGTCTACTTTGAAAGCGATTTTACCGCCTTTCACTTCATTTACTGCAGCAGCAACATCGTTGGTTACTGTTCCAGTTTTAGGATTCGGCATTAAGTTACGAGGTCCTAATACTTTACCTAGTTTACCAATCTTAGGCATTACTGAGGGTGTAGCTATAATTACATCTACGTCAACCCATCCGCCTTCAATTTTTGTTACAAACTCATCTAAGCCTACATAATCAGCACCCGCTTCACGCGCAGCAGCTTCTTTATCAGGAGTACACAATACTAAAACTTTTTTAGTACGTCCAGTTCCATGAGGTAAAGAAACAGTACCACGAACTTGTTGGTCTGCTTTTTTAGGATCTACTCCTAAACGAATGTGTAAGTCTACAGAGCTATCGAATTTTGTACAGTTAATTTCTTTTACAAGTGTAGAAGCATCTTTAAGGGAATAAAATTTATTCTTATCCACCTTTGCTACCGCAACTTTTCTTTTTTTAGTCAATGACATGTTGATTAATATTTGTGGTGAATAAAATTAGTTTTCCCAAGGTGCTTTTCCGTCAACAGTAATACCCATTGAACGAGCAGTTCCAGCAACCATACTCATTGCACTGTTTAAAGTGAAGGCATTTAAATCCTCCATTTTATCTTTTGCAATTACTTCTACCTGTGCCCAAGTGACTTTACCCACTTTATCACGGTTGCTTTCTTTAGAACCTTTTTGAATTTTTGCAGCTTCCATTAATTGAACAGGAGCTGGTGCAGTTTTGATCACAAAATCAAAAGACTTGTCGGTATACACTGTAATTAATACAGGAACCACTTTACCTTGTTTGTCTTGTGTACGTGCGTTAAATTGTTTGCAGAACTCCATGATGTTCACTCCCTTGGAACCAAGGGCCGGACCTACTGGAGGAGCAGGATTTGCTTGACCGCCTTTAACCTGCAGCTTTACATAGCCAGAGATTTCTTTTGCCATTTTTTATGTTTTTTTGGTTAAGCGTACCAACAATGAGTCAGTACTCCCAAATACCCACACTTCGAAAAGTGTAAATTGGACGGCGAAAGTACGACTAATCCCAGTGTTGACAAAATTTTAAGGCCTTTTTTCAGCAAAATCAAGGGTTGGAGGCCTAAAAAGCTTGGATTGGGGGCAAAAAAATCCCCTCCGCGATTGCTCGGGAAGGGACCTTTTACCTTTTTCCTTCTAACTCAGTTTCTCTACCTGCATGAAACTTAATTCCACTGGAGTAGATCGACCGAATATTTTTACGGTCACTTTCAATTTCTTCTTTTCTTCATTCACCTCCTCGATGACGCCATTAAAGTCATTGAAAGGGCCTTCAATTATTTTAACTGTTTCTCCCAAAATGAAAGGCTCGCTGATAGAACCACCTAAGTCGTTCATCTCATCTACCTTACCCAACATTTTGTTTACTTCAGATTTTCTCAAACAAATAATATTTCCTTTAGAACCTTTGCCATCTGTCAAAAAGTGCATCACGTTATTTATATTGCTTATATGCATAACAATATCATCCGCCAAACGCCCACTGTTGTTGTCTATTACTTCCATCATGACATACCCTGGAAAATAGTTTTTTTCGCGCATTACTTTTTTACCTTTTTGCACTTTATATACTTTCTCCATTGGTAAAAACACTTGCTTAATAATATTGGTCCAATTATTTCTAACAATGTCTTTATCTAGATATTCTTTAATCTTCTTTTCTTTACCACTCACCACACGTAGCACGTACCACTTCGTTTCAGGAACGACAGCAGCGACAGGTGCAATGGTTGTATTTAAAACTTCTGTTTCCATGATCTTACTTAAATAATGAGTATATCAACTTTAATAATTGGTTGCTTGAAAAATCCATCACCCAAACTAAAGCAGTAATAATAACGGTTGCTACCAATACAATTACGGTGCTTTGTTGCAAAGTGGTCCAGGTGGGCCAGGTTACTTTTTCTTGCAACTCGATGTAACTTTCTTTAAAATAATTAGCAATCTTATTCATACTATTCTGTTTTTTTTGATCCTATTTGTGTTATAAATATAGCATTTCTGCTATAAATGTTAGCACGGGCACTAGGATTCGAACCCAGATCAAAGGTTTTGGAGACCCGTATGCTACCGTTGCACTATGCCCGTATGAACCAAAAGTCTCTGGTCCAAGCTTGCGCTTAAACCAAAGACTTTCAGTTATTATGTTTAGTTAAATTACTTTAAAATCTCAGTAACTTGTCCAGCTCCTACAGTTCTACCACCCTCACGGATCGCGAACTTAAGACCTTTTTCCATTGCGATAGGTTGGATCAACTTTACAGTTAAGCTAACGTTATCTCCTGGCATTACCATCTCAGTTCCTTCTGGTAAAGAACACTCTCCAGTAACGTCCGTAGTACGGAAGTAGAATTGAGGACGGTATTTGTTAAAGAATGGAGTATGACGTCCACCTTCTTCTTTGCTTAATACGTAAACTTCACACTTAAATTCAGTATGTGGAGTAATCGTTTTAGGTGCGCAAATTACCATACCACGACGGATATCTTTTTTCTCAATACCACGTAATAATAAACCTGCGTTATCACCAGCTTGACCTTGATCCAATAATTTTTTAAACATCTCAACACCAGTAACGGTTGAGCTCATTGGAGCATCCATCAAACCTACGATTTCAACTGCTTCACCTACTTTAACGATTCCACGCTCAATACGACCTGTAGCAACTGTACCACGACCAGTGATCGAGAATACGTCCTCTACAGACATCAAGAATGGTTGGTCAATAGGACGAGGAGGCAAAGGAATGTAAGTATCAACTGCATTCATTAATTCAGTGATTGCATCTAACCATTTTTGGTCTCCAGCCAATGCACCTGTTGCAGAACCACGGATGATTGGTGTTTTTTCACCATCAAAACCGTAAGAAGTTAATAAATCACGAACTTCCATTTCAACTAAGTCTAACAATTCTGGATCGTCAACTAAGTCAACTTTGTTCATGAATACTACGATTTGTGGAACACCTACCTGACGTGCCAACAAGATGTGCTCTTTTGTTTGTGGCATAGGACCATCTGTAGCCGCAACTACAAGAATAGCTCCATCCATTTGAGCAGCACCAGTGATCATGTTTTTCACATAATCCGCGTGACCTGGACAGTCAACGTGTGCATAGTGACGTGAGTCAGTTTGATATTCTACGTGAGCTGTGTTGATAGTGATACCACGCTCTTTTTCTTCGGGCGCACCATCAATTTCATCGTAGTTTTTCTTAGTAGCTAAGCCTCTTTTAGACAATACGTCTGTGATGGCCGCTGTCAATGTTGTTTTACCATGGTCAACGTGGCCAATAGTTCCAACGTTTACGTGAGGTTTCTCCCTCTTAAAGGTCTCTTTAGACATCTTTATTTATTTTTTTGTTTTGTTATAATTGCTGTCAATAGACCACCGAGTCCATCAACCATAGCTTTCAATTTTTTGTCATCCTTCTCTTTCCGCTTTCACCATAAACCCCTTTCCCATTTCTACTTTTCGCTCTCGAACACTTTTTGAGCCGTTGATGAGAATCGAACTCACGACCTCTTCCTTACCAAGGAAGTGCTCTACCACTGAGCCACAACGGCAATTGTCTAACCGGCTTCCATTGCTTCCCATCAACAAACCAACTTGGAGCGGGAGACCAGGCTCGAACTGGCCACCTATAGCTTGGAAGGCTATCGCTCTACCAAATGAGCTACTCCCGCATTATTAATCAGGCTTTACTGATTATTTGTAAAAGAACTAAATTTTATCAAATCTATCAAAATCTGCTCAACTAAGATGCAATCTACATAAAATTTGGTGGGCAGAGTAGGGTTCGAACCTACGTACTCGTGAGAGAACAGATTTACAGTCTGTCGCCTTTAACCACTCGGCCATCTGCCCAAATTTATACTGAGCCGGAAATGGGACTCGAACCCGCGACCTGCTGATTACAAATCAGCTGCTCTACCAACTGAGCTATTCCGGCAAGACATGAAAGAACTATCCCAAATTTTGGGATGGCAAAGGTAATGGAAATCTTTATTTATCAAAATTTTAGAGCACTATTTTATCTCAAAAACAAGCTAAAAATCAAAATAAGATCCAATTCATGCCCCTAATGGGTTAAAAGCTTGAAATCGAGCAATAAAAAATGCCCATTGTCAAGTCGTTTTGAAACAATGGGCACCAAGTATTCATCCAATAAAATTTATGCTGCAATGCGCTCTTTTTTCTTTTTAAGTTGATTGGTGATGGAATCGAATGCCCGATCAAAGGATGTTTGAAAAGTTTTTGAACTCGCTTTTACAAAACAATCTTGTTTAGGTATATGGATTTTAATTTCTACCACTTTTTCCTTTATGGTATGTGCCAGACTCTCTAATTTTAAATACACTTCCACTTTGGTGATTCGATCGTGAAAGGTGGTTAGCTTGTCAAGCTTTTTTTGAACAAAATCTAACAATTTTTGGTCTGCATCAAAATGCACAGTCTGAATGCTGATGTTCATAAGATAAAATTTAAAGGATAAAAAAATAAGCACTAAAATAGATGTTTGCTTCGATGTCACCTACCCTAGTAAGTTACGACAAATTTGAAAGTGCTACAAGAATAAAAATGTTTTAAGAAAACTTTATGACAAGCTATGATACTCGTCATATTTAGCAAGTTGTTTGACAGAGTTTTGTTACGCTTTTGGATGCGCTTTTGAAAAAACTTCTTTTAATTTTTCAATGGTATTGTGCGTGTAAACCTGTGTGGCTGCTAAACTACTGTGGCCCAGCAATTCCTTGACTGCATTTAAATCGGCGCCGTTGTTCATTAAATGTGTAGCAAAACTATGTCTTAAAACGTGTGGACTTTTCTTTTGCAAAGTGGTTACCTGTGACAAATAATATTTCACAAAAGTATACACCGCCTTAGCTTGTAGCGCTTTTCCTTTTTCTGTCACAAATAAGTAGGGGCTGCCTTTTGTTTCCGCTGGTTTTTCTGTGATGTATTTTTTTAACTCCAAAGCCAATTCAGGACTCAATGGTAAAATTCTTTCTTTATTCCCCTTGCCCAATACTTTAATAATTTTTTTAGCAGCATCTAGCTGATTTTCTTTGCATTGAATCAATTCGCTTAATCGCATGCCAGTGGCATAAAAAAGTTGAATGACCATTTTTTCGGTATAGCCCTTCCACCCTTCTGCAAAAGATAAATTTAAAAACAATTGTTCCATATCGTTTTCTGCTACAAAGCTGGGAAGTCGTTTACTTATCTTAGGGCTAATCACAGTTTCCATAGGGCTTTTGGTTAATGCCCCTTGTTGGATCTGGTATTTGTAAAAAGATTTTAAGGAAGATATTTTTCGATTCAACGTTTTTCCAGTCATTTCTTCTTCTTTCATGGAAGCCAACCAAGACCGAACCATGGTTCCTGTAATTTGATCATAAGGCAAGCCTTCGTATTGGGTTGCTACAAAATCAAAAAACTGAATCAAGTCATTGGAATAAGCCGTGATGGTGTGTATGGAATACCGCTTCTCAAACTGGAGATAGGCTAAAAAAGCATTCAGTGGAAGATAGCGGGTTTGTATAGACATTGCCTAATAAAGATACAGCATGTTGTTAAAACAAAAAACCCAAGCTAGCTTGGGTTTTTAAAATCATTAGCCTGCTTTTCGAGCCTTTATATTTTATAAAAGGTGAAGAAAAACAAAAAACCCAAGCTAGCTTGGGTTTTAATATCATTATAAGAGCTAAAAGGATTCTATCCCTCTATCTTTCCGCTGAAAATTTGTTGCTTGTAAACTGCTTTAAGCACTTCGAAACGACGTTTAACAGATGGTTTTACAAATGCTTGACGTGAACGCAAGTTGATCAAAGTCTTACTTTTTTCAAACTTCTTTTTGTACTTTTTTAACGCTTTGTCAATGTTCTCGCAGTCTTTTGAATCAATTATTAACATAATATATATACCTCCTCAGGTGTTTTAAAAAATAAAAATTGGAAGGCAAAGATAGGATTCCTTTTGAAAATACCAAATTTACTATAAGTTTTTGTCCTCAATTCCCCTTCCTTTCAAAGCCCCAGAAATGGCTTGGTCCATCACTCTTTCGGCAAAAGGACGGGTTAGGTCGTTCAATTCCTCGGTTTTTGTCTGAATCAGGTTCTTATCTTCCATGGTTATAGCCAACTGCAAAGCTTGCATGGCATTGGCTGTAGCGGTCATTTCGTCTTTAGATAATAAGGATGCATTCTTCACCATAAACTTCTCGGTCACAGAAAGCATTTGCTCGGCTTCTGTACTGGCTTCCACCAAAGCTCTAGTGGCAATATCGGCCTTGGCATGGGTAATACTTTCTAATAATCTTTGTTCTACCTCTTCATCGGTCAATCCATACTGAGGTTTGATATCGATACTTTGTGCTACCCCACTTCTTAGTTCCTTAGCGCTCACTTGCAATATACCATCCGCATTAATTAAGAAACTTACTTCCACTTTGGGAAGCCCGGCTGGCATGGAGGGAATTCCAGACAAAGTAAAAGCACCCAATTTCCGATTGTCTTTTACTAAATCTCGTTCTCCTTGATACACAGCAATATTAATTCCAGATTGTGCATCTTTTTGTGTGGTATATTGTCTGGCAGCTTTGGTTGGAATTTTTGAATTACGTGGAAGCAATACATCCATTAAACCACCCATGGTTTCAATGCCTAAGCTAAGTGGAGTAATATCTAACAACAACATGTTTTGATTGTTGCCTGCTAAAATATCGGCTTGCACCGCAGCACCTAAGGCCACCACTTCATCTGGATTCACTGAATCATTCACTGCTTGATTAAAAAATGTAGCTACTGTTTTTTTAACCAAAGGAACGCGCGTACTTCCTCCCACCATCAACACCGTATTAATAGCTGCAATATCCAAAGCTGCATCTTTCATAGCCAAACTGCAGCAATCCATTGTTTTTTGAAGGATGGGAGCGATTAAGTTTTCAAATACTTCTTTAGTGATAGAAATTTTTTCTCCAGCAAAATCTGTTTCAAAAAAATCAGCATTAGATAAAACTATTTTTGCTTTTTCAGCCGCCAGTCTTAATTGTTGTTTTAAAATTTTATGATCCTCTAAATCAGCTACCCCCATTTCTTTCATCCAGTATTCAATTATCGCTCTGTCCAAATCGTCTCCACCTAAATAAGTATCTCCATTGGTACTAAGTACTTCAAAAACACCATTGGAAATTTTTAAAATAGAAATATCAAAAGTACCCCCGCCTAAATCATATACAGCTATGGTTTTATCTTCCGTAGGATCCATTCCTAAACCATAAGCCAAACTGGCTGCGGTAGGTTCGTTGATAATACGTAAAACATCTAGCCCTGCTAGTTTTCCTGCATCTCGTGTTGCTTGACGTTGTGTATCATTGAAATAAGCTGGCACCGTAATGACTGCCTTAGTAACTGGTGTTTTTAAAATATGCTCGGCGCGTTTTTTTAATTCTGCCAAAATAAAAGAAGACAAATCTATCGGAGAATAAAAAGTAGATCCCACTTGCACTTTTACTAAGCTGTCTCTATTGTCATCAATAATTTTATACGCAAAAAAATCTTGATGGGTTCTAATATCTTGATGGCTTTTCCCCATCAAACGCTTCGCACTAAAAATAGTATTTTGAGGATCTGTTTCTAAATAAGGTTTTGCGTTCATTCCTACTTCTACATTTCCAAACGCATCAAAGTGAACTACACTAGGCACAATACTACTTCCATCAAATTCTTTTAAAGCTGTGGGAAGTTTTGTATCTGGATGAATAATGGCTACTAAACTATTGGTGGTACCTAAGTCGATGCCTACAATAATGTCTGCCTGTTGCAAACTTCCTGTTGCGATATTGATACCAATTTTAGCCATTTAAAAAATTTTACAAATGTACATTGCAAGTCAAATTAAAACTTATGATTTGAGGAAAGATTTAATTTGCTAATTACGCAACCGCTTTTATTGCATACATTAATTTAGTTTTAGAAAATGTATCATGTAATGGCTTCCCATTCCAGGCTAAGCCAAACATAGAAACAATGGTGGTGCGAATGGTGGCTCTTATAAAAAATTGGAAGATATTGGGTCTGCCCCCTTTTTCTGAAACCACTTTGGTTCCTGTAAACCACTTGGCAGGGGTCCGCAGAAAAATCCACTCAAATAAAAACACATACCCCCACATGGTAGCAAAAAAGAAGTTTCCAAATTGAATGGGCTTATAATTCCAGTACATGACGTGAAAATTCCACCATCCGTAGATAAAATAGGTAAGAAAAGCGATTAAAATGGTATCTACTAAAAAGTGTAAAATTCTGGTTCCATCGCCAATTGTGGGTGTTGTTGGGTTCATGATGCGAAATTATTGCATTTTAGTAGTTATTTTTGCCTAAAGTATTTAGAATATGACTTTAATACAAGAACTACGCTGGAGAGGAATGATTCAAGATATAATGCCGGGAACGGAAGAATTGTTTGAAAAAGAACAAGTGTCTGGTTACATTGGCTTCGACCCAACTTCAGATAGTTTACATATTGGAAGTTTGGTCCCCATTTTGTTATTGATGCACTTACAAAGAGCAGGGCACAAACCAGTTGCTTTAGTGGGTGGTGCTACAGGCATGGTGGGAGATCCAAGTGGAAAAAGTGAAGAACGTAATTTATTAAGCGAAGAAACTTTACAATTTAATTTAGCAGGCGTGCAAAAGCAACTGGCTCATTTTTTAAATTTTGACGCTGGCCTTTCCAATGCTGCTGAAATAGTGAACAATTACGATTGGTTCAAAAGCTTTACTTTTTTAGATTTTATAAGAGACGTAGGCAAACATATTACAGTGAATTACATGATGGCGAAGGACAGTGTTAAAAAAAGAATTGAGGGAGATACCGGAATGAGTTTTACTGAATTCACTTACCAATTGGTACAAGGTTTTGATTTTTATTGGTTGTATAAAAATAAAAATTGCAAAGTACAAATGGGCGGCAGTGATCAATGGGGAAATATCACTACCGGCACTGAATTAATCAGACGCAAAATGGGTGGTGAAGCTTTTGCTTTTACTTGTCCTTTAATTACTAAAACCGACGGTGGTAAATTTGGCAAAACAGAAAAAGGAAATATTTGGTTGGATGCTGCTAAAACATCTCCCTATCAATTTTATCAATTTTGGTTGAATGCAAGTGATGAAGATGCAAAAAAATGGATTAAAATCTTTACCCTCCTACCTTTTGCAACCATTGATCAATTAATTGCAGATCAGGAATTGGCTCCACAAGAAAGAATATTGCAAAAAAACTTAGCCGCAGAATTAACCAAGCTGGTTCATAGTGAGGCAGATTTAGCTTTTGCGCTACGTGCCACTGAAATTTTATTTGGCAACGCCACCACCGAAGTGCTGCAGTCATTGAATGAAACCCAGTTATTACAGGTGATGGAAGGGGTCCCTACTGTGAATGTAACTTTGGCTCAATTAAATGAAGGCTATGACTTAGTAAGCTTACTAGCCGATACCAAAATATTTCCTAGTAAAGGAGAAGCCCGTAAAATGTGGCAAAGCGGTGGCATAGGCATCAACAAAGAAAAAATTGGGACCGACTTTACCAATGTTACTTCGGCACATTTATTGCAAGGAAAATACATCCTGTTACAAAAAGGAAAAAAGAATTACTACTTAGTGATAGCAGCATAAAAAAAGCAGCGGTTAACCGCTGCTTTTTTTATGCTTACTTTTAAATGCTTACTGTATAGCTTTCCACATTTCTTCTGCTACTAATGCATTCCCTTTAGGATTTAAGTGAACCCCATCAGAAGTTAAAATACCTTTGGCTAAATTGTCTGGATTGTTCGCCAAACTGTATTCATGAAAAATAGTTCTAAGATCTACCAAGCCTAATCCATTTTCTTTTACATACTTTCTTAACCAACTGCTATAGGCATTTAAATCTCCATCCTGAGAATTAGAGTAGTCATTTTTCTCTCCAATCGCAGCAGGAGTTACCACAATTACTTTAGCCCCACTTTGTTGAATTTTTTTCACCACAGCATCATAAAAACGACCAAACTTATCAAAGTCGGTTCCTGTACCTGAACTGGCTTTGTGCCAAACATCGTTCACGCCCACCCAAATAATTACTACATCTGGTTTTTTATCAAGTAC
>Ga0194055_10003466_pt1 | contig 12101 bp, 6 predicted proteins | sample SepL449m_MetaG_FD_155482 | JGI IMG/M metagenome (GOLD analysis project Ga0194055, IMG submission 155482) | Anoxic zone freshwater microbial communities from boreal shield lake in IISD Experimental Lakes Area, Ontario, Canada - Sep2016-L442-9m | ecosystem: Environmental > Aquatic > Freshwater >... | reverse complement strand
CTGCTAATTTCCGAAATCGAAATATCTGCGTACCCGGCCAAAAGCCCAAGTTTGCAGCGCCTTTTCGCTGCCGCTTTGCAGGTAGCACCTAGCAGTTTGTACTTTGCCCGCCCCCGCATCGGCCTGAGTCACCCTCTGGCCACTCCCCACTGGATAGTTGTCATGAACCAAATTTTCTCGCGGGCCGGAGTCTTTCTGCTCGGCCTCATCATCTCTTGCACGGCGTACTGCTTGACGGTTCGTGCAGATATCGGACTGGGACCACTTTTTCTGGTTCAGGTTGCCCTTGAGGGGAATTTAGGTCTCTCTGCAGGAACCGCATCCATGGTCATCGGGCTCGTGCTCGTAGCGCTGAGCGCAATTGTCCGAGGCGAAGTTGGAATCGGCACCCTGCTTGCCCCGATTCTGGGAGGGATCATCATCGATATTGCCCTGCCGCTGATCCCAACTGTGCACGGGCTGCCGCTGCAAATCGCTGCATGTGCTTTCGGGACTGTGGTGATGATGCTGGGAGGGGCATTCATTACACAGGCCAACTTTGGGGTAGGCGGGATGGACGGTCTGATGCGCGGACTCTCTCGAAAGACCGCCGCGCCGCTCGGCCATGTTCGTCTGGCCATGGAGGCCAGCTTGTTGCTCTGTGGCTTGCTCCTGGGGTCAAAAGCCGGGATTGGAACAATCATTACTGCGCTTCTAGTCGGTCACTCGTATCAATTCTGGATTCGACTGCTGTCGCAGGAGAAAATTCCCTTTGCAACTGGCGCGTCCACTGGAGCGAGCAAGACCGAGGTCGCTATTCTGGCAAACTAAAGTTTCCTGAGTCTGCATTCTTTCGTCTGCTGGCGAGGTAGTGGTTATAACCTGAAGATGTGCACCGTCCGTCAAGGTCCTCGAACCTCATCTTCGGTCTGATCGCTGGATTTGCGGTTGTCGTCACATCGAGCCAAGTGCTCTTTGGTCCGACCGGAATTTGGGTCTTCGACTCTGCTGACCTGCCATTCCTGCTGCTCTCCTTCGCTGCCACAGCGATATGCGTGCGGACCTCCCGCAGGTCCACAGGTAAGGCAGTGCTGGTCTGGAGGCTCATTGCCTTTTCTGCTGCATGCAATCTGATCGCAGATATAGCCTGGGTTACTGCCGAAGTCTTTGGGCTGACCCATTCGGGTTCGGTCATCGATCTGGTCTACCTGATGAGCTACCCAGTGCTTCTCGTTGCTCTGGCGATGCTGATACGAGCGAGAGACCCTCACAGCGGCTCGGAGCATGCTCTGGATGGCGTCGCAGTGGTTGCTGGGCTGGCACTGTTTGCTTGGCAGGCAGTGGTGGTGGCTCCGGGTGGCCTTGCAGAGGCAGGAAGCCTGAGCCAGCAATTGCTGCTGGTGGCCTACCCACTCATGGATTTGTTGCTTCTCGGGACCCTCGCCGGATTGATGTTTGGAACGACCCGGCGCAGCCCGGCGCTCTGGGGGCTCTTTGGATACATGTTCATTTTTTTGGTCTCTGACATGCTCTATGCAGTCGTGCGTCACGGCACGGAAGGGAGCACTCTCCTGGCAGTGACAGACCTTGGATTTGCTTTGGCGTATACCCTGCTGGGAGCAACTGCTCTGAACGGTTCGGCCCCGCTGATTGCAGATGAGCAACCCGCAACTGAAGCTGGTATCAGCAGGTTTGTGCTCCTCGGTGCGGCAGTAGTTATTCCCTCGATCACAGCAGTCATCTCCATCACGTTCCTCGGCGGAGTAGACCCAAGAGTGTTTGCTGCCTCGGCAGTGGCAGTTGCCCTCGTACTCATGGTGAGGGTGGCAAGAATTATGTCGGCCGAGCAGTTAGCTCGACGTGCCGCCGAGAAGGCCCAAGGTGAACTCTCTCGTTTGGCCCTAGAAGATCCACTGACCGGCCTTCCTAATCGCAACGCACTACTCGATCGGTTGGCGAGCATCCCACCCGCTGATTCCTTGGCGCTGCTGTTCATTGATCTTGATCACTTCAAGGTGGTGAATGACACTGCGGGCCATGCCGCTGGCGACACCATCTTGAAGATTGCCGCAGCAAGAATCTGCACAGCAGTGCAGCCCGCTGGAGAAGTGTTTCGCCTTTCGGGAGATGAGTTTGTCGCCCTCTGCGGCATGGGTCAGGCCGAGTCGAACTTGAATCTGGAAGTACTCGCAGAGCAGGCGGCTCAGAGAGTTCTTGATGTGCTCTCGACCGTTTTTGTCATTGAAGATCTGCGCTGGTTCATCGGTGGGAGCGTCGGTATTGCCGCTAGTCAAGCCGGGTCAGCCCGAGACTCCGATCAACTCATTCGCGATTCAGACGTTGCGATGTACGAGGCAAAACGTCAGGGCCGCGGACGGTTTCGAAGCTTTGATCAGGACCTTCGAGAAGCTATTCGCAACCGACATGAACTCGAAAACGAGATTCGGGTTGCTATCGATCGAAATGAGATTGAAGCTGCCTTTCAACCCGTGGTGCACCTCGATGGCCACGAGGTGGCCGGGTTTGAGGCACTAGCTCGCTGGCGCGATCGCTCCGGTCGGAATCGGTCCGCTTCTGAGTTCATCGAGGTGGCTGAGCAGACAGGCTTAATTTCACAAATTGATCATGAGATGCTGCGAAAATCCTGCCGATTTATTGCCGAGTTTAATGAGCACCGACTTGATCGAGAACCTGCTTGGGTGTCGGTCAATCTCTCGACGCAGGAACTCGCGGCTCGAGACCTGAGCACTCGAATCGCCTCGGTGCTAGCGGAGACCGGGATTGATCCCTCCTGGCTCACGATTGAATTAACCGAGGGTGCGCTCACCGTCGATCCTGATGTGGCAGTACGCAGATTGACCGAGGTGCATGACCTTGGAGTCTCGTTAGCCGTCGATGATTTTGGAACGGGTTACTCCTCGCTGGCGCACCTTCTCAGGTTTCCAGTTGACGTCTTGAAGGTGGACCGAATCTTTGTTGATGGACTCACCGCAACCACCTCGAGTAGGAGCGTCGCCGCAGCTGCGCTTCAAGTTGCCCAAACCCTGGGGATCACCTCGGTTGCAGAGGGAGTCGAGACTCAAGTCCAAGCGGATGCCCTGCTCGCTCTTGGTTATGACCTTGCTCAGGGGTACTTGTTCGCACGCGCTATGCCCGCTACCGAAGCGCTTCGGCTAGCTCACGGCCCATCGGTGCACCCCCAATAAGGCACCCCCAATAAGGCCGCGCCAATAAAGCCGCGCCACTAAAGCAGGGAGAGTGGCATTTCCTTTTCTCGCCTAGTGGTTTACTCTCAAACCATCGCTAGATCAGCATGCTGTGACTAGCTGAGACAACCATCGGGCTGGGTGCGCGGAAAGGCTGAAATGGATCGGCGGGGACTTTTGCGAGGTGGCCTAGTTGGCCTGAGCGGGGCGGCAGCAGCGAGCCTGATCGGGTGTGCGCCGGGTACGGCGATGCTCCCACCACCTGAACCAATGGATTTGGGTCCATTTAGCTGTGGTATCGCCTCGGGCGTTCACAGTGACACTGCTGTTGTGTTGTGGACTCGCTTTGCACCAGCGGCGCTTGCTGGCGCCGTCCAGGTTGCTTGGCAGGTCGCATCAGACCCTGGCTTCGCGCAGATTGTTCAGTCAGGAACCGGTACTGGCTCAGCACAAAACGATGGGTGCATCAAAGTCCTCGCAGACAATCTTCCTGCGGGTCAGACCCTGTGGTACCGCTTCACGGTGGACGGACTGAGCAGTCCAATCGGCCGAACCAAGACTCTTCCTGCTCCGGGCTCAACTCCCGCCTCGGTCAGACTTGCTGTGGCGAGTTGTCAGAATTACTCCGTTGGGTATTACCCAGCGTGGCGCGCAATTGCAGCCGAGGACCTAGATGCAGTTGTGTTTCTTGGCGACTACATCTACGAGTACGCAGGGAGCGCAGATGCGTTGGATGTGCGCGCCGACCTGAGCGTGGAAGCAACCGATCTACCCTCCTATCGAGCGAAGTACAAGATGTACAAGTCAGACCCAGAACTGCGCGCTGCGCACGCGGCGCACCCCTTTGCACCTGTTTGGGATGACCACGAGTTCATGAATGACTATGACCGCATGAGCGTTCTGAGCTTTCCCAGTCGTGCAGCTGCTGCTTATCAAGCTTGGTTTGAGTATCAGCCAGTATGGCCAATTAACGCTGATCAGATCTACCGCCGCGCCAGATGGGGAAATCTGTTGGACCTATCGCTGCTCGACACGCGCCAGTATCGCGACCCGCATATCACGGGCCCTAACGGTGAGCGGCTGCTTGTCGGCAGCACAGCAAGCCTGCCGCTCAGCCAAGTTCATGACATCGGGCGCAGCATCCTTGGGACCAAGCAGCGCGACTGGCTCCTTGACGGTTTTAGCCAAGCGCAGGCCGACGCAGTTACCTGGAAGCTTGTGGCTAATCAGGTGATGATCAGTCCCATCCGCATTCTTGACCTTGACGAGCCTGCACTTCGGGCGCTCCGGCCAGACCTTCCCAAGCACGCAGGGATCTATGCCAGTTTTGATGACTGGAGCGGCTATTCCTGGGAACGCGACCAACTGACGCAGCGAGTAGCAGCAGATGGAATCTCGAACCTTGGCTTTCTGACGGGTGATATTCATGCCTTCTGGCAATCCCCGTTGCTGAGAGACTTTGATGAGCCTTTTAGTCCGGTGGTAGCTCAAGAGTTTGTCTGTGGATCAATTAGCTCAAAGGGCATTGATTACGCGGGAGACCTTGCGCAGTCGCTAGAGGGTGCAGTCAACACGCTCCGGCCTGGGTTCCGATATGCAGATTTTCGCAGACGTGGATTCGGCCTCGTGGAGTGCACTCCATCGCATGCCAGCGTTGAGTACCGAACAGTCAACGCCAGCACTCCGGACTTGACCGCTCCGAGCGCACAACCAAAGCGTCGAGTTCGCTTTGATTGGCCAGCGGGTACGCAGAAGGTGAGCATTACCCGAGGATGACGGGGCACTGCTGTTGAATAGACACAATGTCTGAGCAGGTTGCACAACCTATCTGGAGGCCACTGGCTGACGGGCTCCCGTTTTTTGCTGCGCTCAGCAATGGTAAAAGGTTGCGCTCAGTCTCGGACCTGCTGACCTTGCTAGTCACCTTGCTGCTAGCAGGGTTGTTCGCAGGGCTTTCGGTACCTACATCCGGTTTTGAACAAGCTCTGGTCAACCTGATTGGCACGATTCCGAGCTTCTTAGACGTGCTGTGGCGCCTCGGTGTTGCCTGCCTGCTGCTGTGGGTAGTGGTAATCCTTGTCTCATCGACGGTGCGTTTGCGGGTAGAGGTGCTGGTCGATATTGCTACAGCGCTTGTTGTTGCAGTTGGGCTGGCCTTGGCTTTTTCCCGTCAAATTAACGGCGTGTGGCCGTCATTCTCGCAGGCTGCTTCGGGCGGATCGGCCGGCTCAGTTCCTTTGATTTCTCTGGCTTGCGCCGTTGCCGTTTCTTCGGCAGCCTCACCGCACCTGTCCTTGCCGTTTCGACATTTCGGGCGATGGGTAGTGCTTGTAGCGATGCTCTGTGTTGTCTTGCTCGAGTCCTCAACACCATTTGGTGCACTGCTCAGCCTGTTACTTGGAATCGCTGCTGCGGCAGCAGTGCACCTTGGACTTGGTTCTTCCATGGGTGGTCCAAACCTGACTGGGGTGGGAGTTGCGCTGGCGCAGCTTGGCTTGGAGGTAGATCACCTAGTTGCGGCACCGAGGCAGAGCAGTGGCGTCTTCTTGGCAGACGCAATGAGCCCAACTAGGGGAGCAGTTCATATCAAGGTTTATGGACGAGATGCACGCGACACACAACTGCTCAGCCGCCTCTGGCGGGCAATCTGGTACCGCGGTGCTACCCGTCCGGCTATGACTCGCGAGCAGCAAGTTGAGCATGAGGGATTTGTCACCATGCTGGCGGCAAGTCGCGGCATCGCTGTGCCGCAGGTGCTTGTCGCAGGAATGACTGACTCAGGTGACGCGCTCCTGGCCGTCGCGCAGCGAGGCGACCCGCTCGAGCCGGGGCCAAACGTTGCGGTTGAAAAGATCTGGCAGATTGTGCGCTCACTGCATCAGATCGATTTGGTGCACGGTGCTCTCGATCTCGACAGCTTTGCCGTGATTGGCCAAGAGGTTCTGCTGACTGACTTGTCCACCGTGACGAGTACTGCCTCGCGTGATCAGCAACTCACTGACCTTGCCCAAACCATGGTGGTCACAGCGATTCTTGTCGGCATTGAACGCGCGGCGGTGATCGCTGGTGAGCAACTTGGTGCTGAAGATGTAGAGGAGATGCTGGCCTATGTGCAGGTGCCCGCCCTCGGGCGGGAACTTCGCGAAGACCTCAATGACTCTGGCCTTGGTGTGGAGGCAATGCGCTCAGCCCTAGCAGCAGTCGTGGGCATCGAAGTTCCCGAGATTGCACAACTCCGACGGGTGTCGTTGAAGTCCCTTGTGATGCTGGCGCTGTTGCTGTTAGCGGCTGCTGCAATCATCGTGACGCTGGGCCAGGTCAATATTCCCGACGTAGTGGCAGCGCTGGGATCTGCTCCCGTTGTGGTGGTTTTTGCAGCGGTGCTCGTTGGTCAAACCCCTTTCTTTACTCAAGCTGTGGCAACTCGGGGAGCTTGCCCCCGACCCATTTCCTATGGGCCTGTGGCGCTGCTTCAACTCTCCATCGGGTTTATGGCCCTAGCCGTGCCCTCCACCGCTGGTCGACTCGGACTCGACATTCGCTTCTTTCAGCGCCAGGGAATTCCTGCAGCCTCGGCGTTGTCGATTGCGGCAATTGATGGATTCAGCGGCTTTCTGGTGCAGATCTCGTTGCTTGTACTGACGATCGTTTTCGGACTCGGCCGGGTGGACTTGTCATGGAAGATGCCCACCGGCGGGGGCGCTGATGATCTGACGCTTGTGCTCATCCTTGCGGGGATCGCGATGGTGCTGCTGTGCCTGTTCGCAATGGTCCTTCCCGTGAGCCGCAAACGTATTCTCGCTCGGGTTCGCCCGATGTTTGTTGAGAGCAAACAGACGTTCCGTTCGCTTCGATCCCTGCCGAAACTGCTGCAAATAATTGGTGGGAACTTGGGCAACCAGATCCTCTTTGCTCTCACTCTCGGAATTTGTCTGAGCGCCTTTGGGGGAAGTCTGAACCTTGCCACGCTGCTCGTGATTTATGTATCTGCTGCACTTTTTGGTGGCTTGATGCCGGTGCCCGGAGGAATCGGAGTGATGGAAGCGGCTCTGATGACTGGCTTGATTGCTGCCGGCATCGACACCACGATCGCATCGGCCACTGCGGTGTTGTTCCGACTCGCCACCTTCTACCTGCCGCCGGTTTGGGGTTGGGTCGCGCTTCGTTGGCTGCAACGACATAGCTATCTGTGAGTTGCTGATTTGGAGAGTTGCCGATTCGTGGAGTTTCTGATTCATGGAGTTGCTGGGCAGTCGCAGGGTCCACCTCAGCAGCCCGCTGGCGAAGGAACATAGAGGGGTGAGAAAACCGCACCTCCCGATAGCGCAGAACACCTCGCCTGAGCTCGAGGCCTACATACTTCGCACTGAATCAAAACTTGATTTTGTTGCGTTGCTCACTCTGTGGATTGTCTTGATTCCATTTAGCAGCTTCGGCTCGGGCACGACGGCGTTGATGGTTTCGATTCTGACGAAGTTGGCAGTTTCATTCGTGTTCGCAGTGGATATGTTCCGTCGGGCTCGTTTGGCCCCGCAGCCTTGGACGTATGTCTGGGCGCACCCCATTGGATTACTTGCAATCGGCTTTCCCCCGATACGAGTCCTGTTCAGCATTCGACTGGTCACATCGCTCTTTCGGCGAGGGCACTTGGCCAAGTTTCTTGCCGCGGACTTTGTGCTGCTCGTCAATGGCGCGCTCATCGTCTACTTCTATGAACGAGATTCCGCTGGAGCGAATATCACTAGCCTTGGCGACGCTGCTTGGTGGGCAATCGTTACGGTCACCACAGTCGGCTACGGAGACCTGTATCCGGTAACTGCGGCGGGTCAGATAGCCGCAGGATGTGTCATGTGCATTGGCATTCTGACGCTCGCTGTTATTACAGCGCAGGTTTCGTGGAGTTTCAGCCAGCAAGTGGACGATCGAACTAGGGGATCACGCACTGAGATCCTTGAGCCCGAAGCGGTAGCGGTGGGAACCATTCTTCCTGCGAGTGATCTTGCTGGTCTGCATGGTCGCCTCGACGGCATAGAGGCCGAACTCAAAAAGTTGCTCCGCCAGTATGACCCGACTCGTGACCAGACGCTTGAGGCTATTCAAGACCAAGAAGACTCTTAGCGTTTCTGCTACAAGATTTGGGCCGGGGCCCTAGGAAGACCTTGATTGCAGCGCATCCCAGGCTTCGGTCAGAACCTTGCGAAGCACCGATTCGATGAGCGCGAATTCGGTTTCTCCGGCGATGAGCGGCGGAGATAAAACAATTAACGGTTCGGCTCGGTCGTCGGTTCTACACATCAGGCCCTCTTCAAAGAGGCGCTGCGAGATCAAGCCCTTGAGCAGCCATTTACATTCCTCGACTGAGAATGTCTCGAGGGTGACCGGGTCTCTCACGAGTTCAACTACCTGCAGGTACCCCTCGCCTCGAACATCTCCGACGATAGGAAGATCTTCAAGGCGCCTCAGGTGAGCAGTCAGACCCGACTCGTTGTCCAACACGTTCTGCAGCAGGTTCTCGCGCTTCATGATGTCGATATTGGCGAGCGCAACAGCACAAGAAACTGGGTGGCCGGCAAAGGTGAGGCCGTGCAGGAACATATCGTCCTCGCCCAAGAATGGCTCAGCAAGGGCTTCACTGATCAACATGCCGCCAAGTGGGGAGTAGCCCGAGGTGACGCCTTTGGCAAAGGTGATGATGTCGGGCTGGTACTCGTAACGCTGCGACCCAAACCAGTGGCCGAGGCGGCCAAAAGCGCAGATCACCTCATCCGAAATGAGCAGCACCCCGTAGTGATCACAAATTTCCCTGACTCGTGCGAAATATCCTGGCGGCGGAACGAGCGCGCCACCAGTGTTTTGCACGGGCTCGAGAATCACTGCAGCGACTGTGGATGGGCCTTCCATCTCGATTCGCGTCGCGATGTCATCAGCGCAGCGCAGGCCAAAGGCTTCTAAATCTTTCGCGTCTGGGTCTCTGAAGCCGTTCGTGTTGCGGACTTTGACAGCGCCTGGAACTAGGGGCTCAAACACGGTCTTGATTGCGGGGAGACCGGTAATCGAGAGCGCGCCCATGGTCGACCCGTGATACGAGAGATAGCGAGAGACGATTTTGGTTCGGGATGGCTGTCCAATTTGGGCGAAGTACTGCCGTGCAAGTTTCCATGCTGACTCGACAGCCTCGCTGCCACCGGTGGTAAAGAAGACTCGGTTCAGGTCTCCTGAGGATAAGGCTGCTAGTTCCGCGGCCAGTTCAAGTGCTGGTTCTGTTCCGTAGGACCAAATCGGAAAGTAAGCGAGTTTCTCTGCCTGCTTGGCGGCAGCCTCTGCTAGCTCCTTGCGCCCGTGTCCCACCTGAACGGTAAACAATCCAGATAGACCGTCTAGATAGCGCTTGCCGGACTGGTCAAAGACGTAGCACCCCTCGCCGCGCATGATGACGGGCAAACGTTGCTCCTCAATCGGAGATAACTGACTGAATTGACCCCATAAGTTGGACATTGCTTCGACCGTCCTGACACGAGAATTTTTCTGACTACTAATCTATGCCCTCGGAACACGTTCATTATCCTCGCGTAACGGGTAGTTTCTTGCGATGGCAACTATTGATGCAGGGCACAAACGCTCGTTGCCGTTTTTGAACGGGATTCTGCCGCTCAATCGCAAGCAGATGCCAACTGACTTGTTAGCTGGAGTGACGCTTGCAGCGCTTGGCATTCCAGAGGTGATGGGATACGCAAAGATCGCCGGCATGCCCGTGATTACGGGGCTGTACACCATCCTGATTCCGATTGCGGTTTTCGCAATCTTGGGCTCATCTCGGCACCTTGTAGTTGGTGCCGATTCCGCCACTGCTGTCATTCTCGCAGCCGGACTCGTTGGCTTAGCTTCCGTCGGATCTCCGCAGTACGTCGCGTTGGCGGGGCTTGCGGCGCTTATGACTGGTGTTGTGTTGATCGTCGCCCGACTGATCCGGCTCGGGTTTCTGGCCGATTTTCTGAGCCGGAGTGTGCTGATTGGCTTTCTGACCGGCGTTGGAATCCAAGTGGCTATGGGCCAGGTAGGTGCGATGTTTGGCGTGCCGAGCGGAACGGGTGGCTCGATCCACAAGCTACTCGGCACGTTGGCAAACTTGGGGCAAACCAATATGGCAACGCTGGCAGTTTCGGCAACCGTTCTGGTAGTCATCCTTGGCAGTGCCAAGATCAATAAGCGGATTCCAGGTGCGTTGATTGCGATTGTGGGCGCCATTTTGGTGAGTTGGAACCGTGACCTGTCCGCGGACGGGGTAAGCACGATTGGAAAAGTTCCTGGCGGCTTGCCCTCATTTGGCATGCCAGATGTGAGTTGGTCTGATCTCGCGCCGCTCACAGCCACGGTTGGGGCAATCGTGCTTGTCGTGTTGGCTCAGAGCGCCGCAACCTCTCGTGCCTATGCAGCCAAGTACGAGGAGGAGTTCTCGGAGAATGAAGACTTGGTTGGCCTCGGCGTAGCAAACCTTGCTGCTGGTCTTTCCGGAGCCTTCGTGGTCAACGGCAGTCCTACCAAGACCCAGATGGTTGACGGGGCCGGGGGTCGAAGCCAGATATCTCAGCTCAGTACAGCCTTTGTGGTGCTCATCGTGTTGCTCTTCTTGACGGGTCCGCTGCAGTACCTGCCCAATGCAGTGCTTGCCTCGGTGGTGTTTCTGATCGGCGTGGAATTAGTCGACGTGGCAGGAATGCGCGGAATTTGGAAGGTTCGCAAAGATGAGTTCACGATTGCGGCGGTGACAGCGGCAGTGGTGGTGGTTGTGGGCGTTGAGCAGGGCGTTATCTTGGCCATTGTGTTGTCAATCTTGGATTATGTGCGCCGCGGCTATCGGCCGAACATGTCATTGATGAGTATCGGCAAAGAGGGCAACCTCCACGCAAGCCCCGTGTCTGAACACACCCTCGCCGCTCCCGGGCTGATTGTGCTTCGCTTTGCAGCCGACTTATTTTATGCGAACGCAAATGGCTTCTCCATGCAGGTGCTTGAACTGGCTGGAACGCCCGATGTCAATTGCATTTGCCTGGATGCCAGTGGAATTGGCGATGTTGACTACTCAGGTTGGAAGACCCTGAAAGAGTTGCGCTCCACACTTGAGCAGCGTGAGGTGAGATTGGTCTTTGCTGATGTTCAGCCAAGCGTCCGAGCCGAGATGGACCGCTACGGCATTTCCGAAGCTGCGGGCGAGGGTTCCTTCTTTAACTCAGTCAGCGAGGCAATCCAGAGCAGCGAACCTGATGCAAACTCCTAAGCAACCCGGAGAGTGGAAGGTTCTCCCCGGGAGCGCCATTGAGCCAGCCGAAGTGATCTTGAATTCCCCCGACCTGGTGGTTTGCGTTGATCCAGAGTTCAGAATTGAGGGGGTGGGCGGAGACTCAGAGTCATTCTTGGGCATAGCAGCAGAGGAACTGCTTGGACGACCTGCGCTGGAGTTGATTCACGTTGATGATCGCGACCGTGTCATGGCAAACATGAAGCGCTTTGCGGATGGCCAAGAGACCTATCGACCCGAGCTTCGACTGCTACACAGCAGCGGGCAAGCGGTTGTGGTCGAGATAGTCGGCCGGAGGCTGAGCCGCCCAGATGGCACCCACTTTTTGCTGGTGGCTCGCCGGCAACTTGGACTTGGTGTTCGTCAGGTTGCCGATGACATCGGAATCGGAATCCTGCGCTGCGATCCGCACGGCGAGATTCATGAATCTAATGCTGCTGCATCGGTGCAACACGGCTACGAAGGCGAGGAGCTCTTCGGGCGAATTCAAGACCTGAGTGTGCAGGTGCACGGCCACCCTGAGGACTGCGTGGATGCGAAGTTGCACCCTGCGCTGCGATACCTCAAAGATGACGGCATCTCCTCGCAGGTAGCCACGATTATTGGTCGCGATGGGGTAC
>Ga0194055_10003465_pt1 | contig 12105 bp, 10 predicted proteins | sample SepL449m_MetaG_FD_155482 | JGI IMG/M metagenome (GOLD analysis project Ga0194055, IMG submission 155482) | Anoxic zone freshwater microbial communities from boreal shield lake in IISD Experimental Lakes Area, Ontario, Canada - Sep2016-L442-9m | ecosystem: Environmental > Aquatic > Freshwater >... | reverse complement strand
GCATCATCGCGATCAAGATTCGCGACGACGATGAGCTGATCGTCGTCCGCGGCGTTGACAAGGACGATGAGGTGCTGATCACCTCGCGCGCCGGGCTGACCGTCCGCTTCGCAGAATCCGATGCTCGCTCGATGGGGCGCAGCACGAGCGGCGTCAAGGGAATGGACGTTGGCGAGAAGAGCGAAGTGATCGCGATGGACATCGCCCGCGACGACATGGACCTGCTCGTAATTACCGACAACGGCTATGGCAAGCGCACTCAGGTGCGCGAGTACCGCAAGACGAAGCGTGGCGCCAAGGGCGTCAAGACGATCGCGTTGACGGAAGCCAAGGGCGGCCTTGCCGGCGCGCTAGTCGTAAAAGAGCACCAGGATTTGATCTTCATCTCACGCGAGGGAATGGTTCAGCGCACCGCGGTCAGCGGTATCAATAGGTACGGGCGCAGCGCCCAGGGCGTCAAGACGATGAATGTGCGTGACGGCGACATCGTCAGCGCCGTTGCGATGGTCGTCGAGGACGCCGAGGGAGACGCTGAGACCGCTGAGGGCGAGAGCGCCGAGCTCGAGGCCACAGAGGCCGAAGAGGCCGAAGAGGTAAGCGAAGACGCTGAGCTCGTCGAAGAAGAGCTCGAGCAAGAGGAAGAACAGGATCAGGAAGACGCTGACGAAGACGCGGCCGACGAAGACGACGAGTAGCTCGCCGCAAAGGAAAAGGGCGCCGGGCAGAAACCCGACGCCCTTCCCAACAGCTGACTGAATTTAAATTGGACGATCGGTCTTCACTCGCCACTCTGGCGGGCGGCCGGGGGGACCAGCTCCGGCGAATCGGCCAACGGTGTCCCGGATTGGATTCCGCTTAGCGGGTCCAGCCAACCGCGCTAGCGGCCGGTCACCTCCAGGGTCCCGGAAAACATTGGTTTCTCGATTTGGACCACCCCCTTTCTCTGGTATCGCGCAATCTAGCACGACTTAGGGACGGCGATTACGCCGCTTCTGCGGGGAGCCACTGGCGCCAGGCCGGCGGAATCTTCTGCGCGGCGACGGTGATGAAAACGTGCGCCCCGGGGACGCGCGGAGCCTTGCGCGGATGCATGTTGATCTGAGCCGGCAGACGGTCGGCCTTGCGCCGGTTGCAGGGAGCGCAGGAGGCGACAATGTTCTCCCAAGTTGAGAGTCCACCCTTGGAGCGGGGAATCACGTGATCGACCGTCAAGTTTGCGCGCGTGCCGCAGTACTGGCAGGCCCATCCATCGCGCGCGAAGACAGCCCGCCGCGTGATCTTGCGTTTCGAGCTATCGCGCGGAACGTTTGCGTAGACGCGAAGTTTGATCACAATCGGGCGCGCCAGCACGCGTCGCTCAGAGCGCAGCTCTCCGTCGCTTCGCTCGATCATGTCGGCTTTTTCCTTCAGCAGCAAAACGGCGGCGCGACGGACTGAGCAGACGTTGATCGGTTCATAGGTCGCGTTCAGAACTAGGACGCGGCCAACATCGCGCAGCGGCCGATCGCGCGCGATCGGCGGCGCGGGCAGGGCGGGGGCTGATGCGGTCAGAGTCTTCATCTCACTCGCCCGCGAGTCTAACCGCGAGCCCGACGGCTAGCGCAATGCCGCTAGCGCGCAGCCGCCAACTATCTCTGCCCTTAGACCGGGTAGCTGCCGAGCACGCGAACCTGCTGGCAGTGCCCGGTCAAACCAGCGAGCGCGTCAGCAGCCGGCCCTGGCAGATCGACGCGCCCATCTATGTCGATCAGGAAGATGTATTGGCCAAGCTCGAGCCGCGCAGGCCTCGATTCAATCCGAGTCAGGTTGATCGACCTGCTGGCGAATTCCGAGAGGCAGTCCAATAGCCATCCCGGCGAGCCGTCGCCAGCGCCAGAAAAGATGACCGCGCTCTTGCCTGCCTGACCCTCGCTTGGCGGCTCGCTTGGCGAGCGCGAGAGCCAGATGAAGCGGGTTGCCAACAGATCATGGTCGGCGACCGACTCGGCGAGCACGACTGCGCCGCTGTGCATCGCCGCCGCCGGGCTGGCGAGCGCGGCCGCCGGAAGATCACTACTGAGCACCTGCTCGACTGCCGCTGCCGTTGAGTTGCTGGCTACAAGCTTCGCCTCGGGCAGCTCACGGCGCAGGAACGAAGCGCATTGGGCTAGCGGCTGCGGGTGCGAATAGACGGTCGTGACTGCGCTTAGCTCTGTGCCCTCACGGGCGATCAGGCAGGGACTGATCTCGAGCACGTACTCACCGATGATCGAGACATCGGGGGCATCGTGGACGAGCGCGTCAATGACCTCGTTTACGCCGCCCTCAACAGAGTTCTCAATCGGCGCGATCGCGCGTTCAACCGTTCCCTCCTGAACCGCGCTAACAACATCGTGGACGGTTGTCAGCGCGACGATCTCGGCCTCCCCGTCAAGCCCTGCCAGTTCCAGCGACTCGTGCATCGCTTGCTCGCTGAAAGTTCCCGCCGGGCCGAGATAACCGACCCGCATCAGGAGCTCTCAGCGAGGTCGAGCAATTCGCCACTGATCGCCGCGTCGACCGCCTGCTGCTCCTCGGGCGAGAGTTCGACCGTGCCCCTGCCCTGTTCGACCTGCCGGACGTAGAAGCGAGTTGACTCGCGGTGCTGAATCGACGAGATCACGACGCCCGAGCGGTGCGCGTCGAGCAGCGCGATCGATACAGACTGGTGGCCTGAGAGCTCGTTATAGGCGTCGTATCGAACTACTGCCCGATGGTTGATCGCACCGTTGAGCCGCGTCTCCGTGGCGCTCACGCGGCCTTCGAGGCCGGTCGCAATGTCAATCAAATGATCGTGGAGCGCGACGAACTGACGTTCAAGCTCGGCGGCGTGGGCCGTGATGTCACGTTCGCTATCACCGATCACAAGCTTCTGATCGCGGCGCAGGCTGCGCAGCTTCAGCAGTGCGATGATCACGGCGATCAACGCAACGACTGCGATTACGGCGGCGATTACGGCAATTAATCCCGCGCTGCTGTCTAGTGAATGCACGCTGCGGAGAGGATAGACCCGCGAGGGGCTATCAACCGCCGGCGAAGAGAACCGTGTAGGTCGCTTCGTTGTTGTCGGTGCCAGTCTCGCCCGGGACGGGGTCGACCTTGACCGTCAGCGTGGCAGCAGTTCCGCTGGCAGGCGCGGAAGGCAATGCAATCGCCACATCGGTTTCGGAACCGGCGGTGGTCAGATTGACGACCTTCTTCACCGTTATAGGCTTGGCTCCTGGAGCGGTGAGAGTGACCGTGACGGTGACGTTCTTCTCGTCGCTTTCGCCACCATTGAGCAGCTTGACGGTGACAGCGACCGGTGGCGTCGCTGTGACCTTGTTGGCCGCCGGCGAAGGCTGGAGCTCAACACCGGCGATTGTCGTGCTGGTGATCGCGTGACCGTGGAGGCCAGGGGCGACGGCGCCGGTAGTTGTTCCGGCGCCTGCCTGGCCGCCGATAGCTGCTGCAATTGTGCTTGGCGCGAGCCAGGTATAGCCGGGGAGCGACTGGCTCTGCTCGATCGTCTGGCCGGTAATCCCAGCACTGTCTAGCGCCTGCTTGATCAGTGGTGCGGTTCGCTGCGAGTAGACGACGTCTGAAGCGAGGAATGACTGCATCTGCCCGGCGATCTCATTCGTGGCCGTCTCGGCTGCCTGACCGGTTCCCTGCGCCTTGGGCAGCAGTTCGGCGATCTTCGTCAGCGCGCCGGAGCGCAGGTCGAGCGTCAACATCAAGTTTTGCTGCGCGTCACGCATCTCGCCCGGAACGTCGAGCTCGTTAGCGCGCTTGCCGTCTTCCTCGGCGGCGAGGCGGATCTGGTTGATCTGAACCTGCAGGTCGCCGGCTGCCGCTCCTGCCGTGCCGCCGCTGAGCAGCTTGAAGAATGGCGCCGCGACCTGATTGTCGGAGTCGGAGACGATCGCTGCAACGTTGCGGTTGTAATCCTTCAGCGCGCTGTCGCTGGCGCTGTCGAGGCAGCCTTTGACGCCGAAAATGATGATCAGCAGCAGGATGACGCCTACGCCGATCGCGATTGCCTGGCGCGTGCGGAGCGTCTGGCGGTCGCCAGGAGGCGTGTCGCCCGAAGGCGCAGCAGGACGGCGCGGCTCGGCCGGGCGCCGTGGGCTGGAGCTAACTTGAGTTGGGTCGTCGTCGAAGAAAGACATTAAAAACGGCGGCTTAATAATCAGCCGGAGAAGCGAAGTATGACGACGAAACCTGAAAATCGGCCTCAGTGCAAGTTTGCTCGCAAACTCACCGCTTCGCTACTGCGGCAGGCAGCGCGCCAATAACGCAGAATGTAGGAGCTAGTGAGTACCGTCGACAGAACGATTGCCCAGTTCGATTCGCCACCTCAGAGCGAGGTTACGGCGACGGTCGTGCTCGAGCGCTATCGCTTGATGAGGCGGCTTGGCGCAGGCGCTTTCGGCGTAGTTTGGCTGGCGCTCGACGAGCGGCTTGATCGTGTTGTGGCGGTTAAGCGGATCGAGGCTCACGATCCAGAGATGGCCGCGCGCGCCGAGCGCGAGGCGATCGCCGCTGCGCGGCTCAACCACCCGGGCATCGTTGCTCTGCACGAGGCCGGCCGCGACGCCGACGCCGTCTATCTCGTTTCGGAACTGGTCCGCGGCAAGACTCTGCGCGAGCGGCTAGTTGCGGGCGAGCTCTCGGACCGTGACGTCGTGCGGATCGGTGTCGCGCTCTGCGACGCGCTCAGCCACGCACATGCTCGCGGCGTGATCCACCGCGACATCAAACCGGCAAACATCATCATTCCCGACCGTCCTGATGGCGAAGCGGGAATCGTCAAGCTGACCGACTTTGGAATCGCGCTGATTGCCGGTGACGATGCGTTGACGCGAACCGGCGATGTCGTTGGCACGCTTGCCTACATGGCACCGGAGCAGGCCGACGGGCGCCCGGTCAGCGGTCAGAGCGACCTCTATTCGCTGGCGCTCGTTCTCTACGAGGCCTTCAGTGGCGTCAACCCGATCCGCGCGCCAGGGGCGGCGGCGACGGCGCGGCGGGTCGGCACAAGGCTTCCGCCTCTAAACCAGTTGCGCCCTGAGTTGCCGGAACAGATCTGCGACGCGATCGATTGGGCGGTGCAGCCTGAAGAGCTAGATCGTGGCACGCTCGCTGAGCTGCGCGAGGCGCTGCTTGACGGGCAGGACGAGGCCGATACGACTGCAGGCGCGATCGATGCGGCCGAGCTTGAGGGCTACGAGCAGGTCGACCTGCTCGCTGACTCAGAGCAAGGCCTTCGTGACCGCCCGCTCACGCCGCTGATGCGGATCGCCGCCGCCGCTGCTGCCGGCGGGATGGTCTTGGCATCGCTAGTGGCGATCGCGCCGATCTCCGACGCGCCTCGCCTGCCGCTGCTGTGGGCCGCGGTCTGCGCGATGCTGGCCGTCGGCCTGCTGCCGCGGATCGGGACGCTGCTGGTCGGCGCCACTTTGAGCGCTTTCTTTATCGCCGCGGGAGTGCCTGGCTGGGCCGTCCTGCTCTGGGCTGCACTGTTGCCGGCGATTCTGCTGATGCCGCGCGAGCCGAGCAGCTGGCTGCTGCCGATCGCTGCGCCGCTACTCGGGCTGGCAGGCCTAGCGCTCGCCTTTCCGGCCTTTTGCGGCTTTTCGACCAGCGCCAAGCAGCGAGCAGCAGTCGCCGGTCTTGGCTTCTGGTGGCTGGCGCTGGCCGAGCCAATAGTCGCAAGCCGGCTGCTTTTTGGCGAGCTGCCGATCAAGGCTGGATGGGCTGCCACTGCAGGCGGTGGAGCCGATCTCGTCGTGCAGATGATCGGGCACGGCGTTCCGTTGGTCGCGTTCTTGTGGGCGCTCGCAGCTTGGCTCTTGCCTTCGATCCTGGCTAGCAAGTGGATCGCCGTTCAGATCGCCGCCGCGCTTCTATGGGCTGGCGCGCTAACTGCCGCCAGCATCGCGCTGGCGGGAGCGCTGCATTGGCCGTTTGCGCAGCCGCAGATTGGTGTTCTCGTTGCTGGCAGCGCGCTCGGCGCGTTGGTTGCCTTGGCATCGGTAACAGTCAGAGTTAAACGCTAAATACGCGACTCTGGCGCGCAGCGGCAGGTCCAGTCCGTAGCATTGATAGCGCAGCAGCGGAGGCCGTATGATCGGGCTCCGAGGCGCCGCCGCGCCGACCCCCAAACTATGAGCGTTTTACGCAATCTAGAGCAGCGACTGAGTGGCCTTGTTGAGGGTACTTTTGGACGCGTTTTTCGCACCGAAGTTGGGCCCGTCGAAATCTCCCGCCGAATCACTCGCGAGATGGATCAGAACGTCAAGGTTTCGCTCTCGCGCAGCTATGCGCCGAACGAGTACGTCGTCTGGCTCTCGCCCGAGGATCGCGTCCGTTACGAGGGCGTTGAGGCTGAGGTTGCCGACGAGCTCGCTGGCCACCTGCTTGAACACGCCCGCGCCGAGCGTTTGACGCTGGTTTCGCGACCGGTGATTGAGTTCGGCGTTGACGAGGCACTCGGGCTGGGAGAGTTTGGGATCGAGACGCGCGTGGTGAAGCTCGACGAGCTTCCCGCCGAGGAGGAGCCAGTTGCTGCCCCGGTTGAGCGGCGCCCGCCCGCTGCTCCAGGCCGCGCGATCTTTGATGCCGAAGGAACCCGCTTTGCGATCGGTCGCAGCGGCGCCGTCATTGGTCGCAGCAGCTCCTGCGACGTCGTACTCGCGAACCCTGACGTCTCGCGACAGCACGCGCAGATCGCTTACGACGAAGTTGATGGCTGGATCGTCGAGGACCTCGGTTCAACCAATGGCGTGATTGTCAATGGCGGGCGCGTCAACGGTTCGTTGCCGCTCACCAGCGGTGATCAGATCAAACTCGGTCCGGTCAGCGGACGATTTGAGGCGAGCTGATGCTGCAGCCGACCGCAATCGCCCTGCAGGGCGCATTCCTGCTCGTGCTCTTCCTTTTCATAGCCTGGGTCGTCCGCAGCACGATGCGCGACCTGCGCCGCCCCGACGAGCAGCGAGCCGGCGGCCCAGCTCCGGCTGACGCAACCGGAATCCACAGCGCCGTCACGGCCGGCGCCGCTCCATCAGGGCTCGGCGATCCGAGGCTGGTCGTTGAGCGTGCGCCAGGCCACACACCGGGGATGGAGTACGAGATCGCTGGCGGAGCTGTTCTCGGACGCGGTGAGCAGGCCGAAATTCGCCTTGATGATCCCTACGCCTCGTCAGCCCATGCGCGGCTCGTGCTCCAAGGTGGCCGCGTAGTGCTCGAGGACCTTGGCTCAACCAACGGCACCTTTCTTAATGAGGAGATGGTTAGCGGGCCGCAGCCGCTCCACCAGGGCGACCGAGTGCGGATCGGCGACAGCGAGTTTCTGTTCGTTGATTCCTGATGCTGCGCGTTGCTGAACATGCTGAGTTGACCGACACCGGCCGCCAGCGGCGGGCCAACGAGGACGCCTTCCTGGCGCGCGCGCCGCTCTTCGTTGTCGCCGATGGGATGGGCGGCGCGCAAGCAGGCGAGGTCGCATCGGCGACGGCGATCGAGGTCCTTGCTGGGGGTCTCGAAGATGGTGCGAGCGTTGAGCAGCAGCTCAGCGCGACCGTCCAGCAGGCCAATGCACAGATCCACGCACTCTCGGTTGCCGACGACGAACGCGCCGGGATGGGGACGACAGTTACCGCCGCTTACGTCGGCGTCAACAACATCACGCTGGTTCACGTCGGTGACAGCCGTTGCTATCGCTGGCGCGCTTCGGCGTTGGAGCGGTTGACCGACGACCACTCTCTAGTCGAGGAGATGGTGCGCCAAGGCCAACTGACGCCCGAGCAGGCACTCGAGCACCCGCAGCGCTCGATTATCACGCGGGCGCTCGGACCGGAAGCGGTCGTCGAGGCTGATGCGCAGACGATTGGCGCGCGCGACGGCGACCTGCTGCTGCTCTGTAGCGACGGACTCTCAACGATGATCACTGACGATCAGATTTCTGCTGTGCTGGCCCGTGAGGAGCCACTGAAAGCGACCGCTCGGGGGCTGATCGCGGCCGCCAACGATGCCGGTGGTCGCGACAACATAACCGTTGTTCTTCTGCGGATTGAAGAGCTCGACGACGGCTCTACCAGCGATCTTGAGCAGACCCAAGTTGGGCTTGACATTGGGCAGCTGCCGCTCGCGAAGGCGTCGGTTGGCGGCGCTGCAGCTGCGGCCAGCGTCGAGCGGCGCGTGCCGCGCGATCCGAGCAAGCCGGCGGCGCGCAAGCGGCGACGCTGGAAGCCGGGCGTAGGAACCTTGCTGGCGCTTTTCGTCGCCGCGCTGCTGCTCTCAGCGGTCTACTTCGCTTCGCAGGCGATCTACTTCGTCGGCGCCGACAGAGAAGGCTTCGTCAGCGTCTACCAAGGAGTTCCATACGAACTGCCGCTCGGGATCAATCTCTACCGTGAGGATTACATCTCCGGAATTAACCTTTCGCAGCTGCCCGCCAGTGAGCGCACGACGATCACCGAGCACAGCCTGCGCTCACGTAGCGACGCCGATGATCTCGTCCGCCAGCTTGAACTGGGGCGGCTCGGGAGCAGCACTCCGTGAGCGCCCGTAATCGCGAACTGCTGGGGCTGATCCCGGCCTCACTGCTGGTCGTCGCCGGCTTCGGCGCGGTCTTCCTTCAGGAGCAGACGCAGCTCGACAATCTCTCGCTGACCTATGGCGCGATCTTTCTTGGGCTCTGCTTTGTCGCCCACCTGATTATCCGCGTCCGCCTGCCCGACGCCGACCCGTACCTGCTGCCGATAGTTGCAGTGCTGGCAAGCGTCGGGCTGGTCGTCATCTACCGCCTCAATGAAACACTGGCGCGCGACCAAGCGCAATGGTTTGTGATCGGCCTGATCGCCTTTGCCGCGACGATCATCTTCTTACGTGACTACAGAGTTCTGGAGCGCTACCGCTACCTGATCGCCGCCGCCAGCCTCGCCTTGTTGCTGCTGCCACGGATCCCCGGCATCGGCCAGCAAGCCAACGGTGCCTACCTCGGGATAAGCCTCGGCCCGGTCTCGTTCCAGCCGGCAGAGTTCGCCAAGATCGGCATCATCATCTTCCTAGCCAGCTACCTGCGCGATACGCGCGCGCTGCTGGTCTCGCGCAAACGCTTCGGCATCACCTTGCCGCGGCTCAAGCACATCGGCCCACTACTACTGGTCTGGGGACTAGCGATGTTGATGTTGGTCTTCATCCGTGACCTCGGCTCGTCGCTGATGTTCTTCGGCGGTTTCCTCGCGATGCTCTACGTCGCGACCGACCGCCTGATCTTCCCGGTCGTCGGCTTCGGCCTGTTCGGAGTCGGAGCTTGGTTCTTCGCGACCACTGTTGGCCACGTCGGTGACCGCGTTAGCGCCTGGCAGCACCCGTTCGATCCCAAGCTCTATGAGCAGATTGGTGGTAGCTACCAGATCGCTCAATCGCTCTTCGCGCAGGCCGATGGCGGCGTCTGGGGGCAGGGCTTTGGCCAAGCCTTAATTAGCGTTGGTGACAGTCCGATCCTGCCCGCCGCGCAGACCGACCTGATCTACGCCGTGATCGTCAACGAGCTTGGTTTGGTCGGCGGGATTGCGCTGCTGCTGATCTACGTCTTGCTGATCGAGCGCGGCTTTAGGATCGCCGTACTGGCGCGCGATTCATTTTCGAAGCTGCTGGCAACCGGCCTTACAACAGTCGTGGCGCTGCAGGTTTTTGTGATCGTCGGCGGCGTCACGAAGGTGATTCCGCTGACCGGTGTAACACTGCCGTTCGTCTCCTACGGCGGCTCGTCGATCGTCGCCAACTTCGTGATCGTCGCGCTGCTGCTGCTGATCTCGGACCGCGCGCGGCGTGAGGCGCGGCGATGAACAAGCCAATTATCCGCGTCTTCGCCGTGCTGCTTGTGCTCTTTGGGTTGCTCGCCTACTTCACGACTCGTTGGACTGTGATCGACCGCGCAGCGCTGCAGGACAATCCACAAAATAAGCGCGAACTGCTGGCCCAGCAGCGGATCGCTCGTGGCTCGATCGTGGCCGATACGGGAACCGTTCTAGCGCGCTCAATCCGGCGTGGCGACGGCACCTACGCGCGCCGCTACCCCGAGAACGGGCTCTTCGCCCAGACCGTTGGCTACTCATTCCTCAACCCCGGCACTGCAGGGCTTGAGCGCTTCTACAACGGCCAGCTGACCGGGCGCACTGCCGGGCTGGAAGGGACGCTGCGCAAGCTCCAGGGCAAGCGCCAGCAGGGCAACGATCTACACACCGCGCTCGACCCGCAGTCGCAGCAGATCGCACTCGACCAACTTGCTGGCAGGCCGGGCGCCGTCGTTGCGCTCGACCCGCGCAACGGTCGCGTCAAGGTGATGGCCTCGATCCCCAGTTACGACCCCAACGTGCTGCGCAGTGCGAAGCAGACCGCGGTGCTCAACTCGGCGCCGGGCGCGCCGCTGCTGAATCGAACAACCGCTGGGCTCTACCCGCCCGGATCGACTTTCAAGGTCGTGACCGCCGCCGCTGCGCTCGACAGCGGCCTCTACGAACCGACATCGACCGTTAACGGTGCCAACGGGGTTGAGATCTCAGGCGTCCCGCTCAACAACGACGGCGGCCAGAGCTTTGGTCAGATCGATCTGACGACGGCGCTAACCCAGTCGGTCAACACGGTCTGGGCGCAGGTGGGGGAGCGAGTCGGCAAGCGTCGAATGAGTCGTTACATGGAAAAGTTCGGCTTTGGCAGCCCAGTGCCAGTGGATCTGCCAGCCAATGAGCGGCTCGCCAGCGGTCTGTACTGCTCGCCTAACGGCAAGCGTGAGCTGGCAGCCCCGACCGACGGCTGCGTCGACATCGGCCGCACCGCGATCGGCCAAGACAAACTGCTCGCAACGCCGCTGCAGATGGCGATGGTCGCCAGTGCGGTTGCCAACCGTGGAATCCTGATGCGGCCCGCGATCGCGACGCGGACGGTTGATCCAGAAGGTCGCACGGCCTACGAGAACACGCCGCAGCAGTTTTCGCGCGTGATGTCGCCAGCGACGGCTGAGAAGCTGACGGCGATGATGCAGAAGGTCGTGGAGGAGGGAACCGGCACCGCCGCCGCGCTTACAGGGATCGACGTGGCCGGCAAGACTGGCACCGCCGAGCGCGACGTGATCAACAACATCACGCAGCCTTGGTTCATCGCCTTTGCTCCCGCATCCAATCCGCAGATCGCGATCGCCGTCACGATCGAGAAGACGGTCGGCGGCTTCGGCGGTACCGATGCTGCGCCGATCGCCAAAGCTGTGATGGAGTCGTTGCTGCGATGAGCACAGGAGTTGAGCCAGGAACGACGATCGATGATCGCTACCGCGTTGAGTATCTGCTCGGCTCCGGTGGGATGGCCGACGTTTATTGCGCCACCGACCTCCAACTCGATCGCGAAGTTGCGATCAAGCTGCTCTACCGCCGCTTTGCCCAGGACGCCGAGTTTGTTGAGCGTTTCCGCCGCGAGGCGTCGGCCGCCGCTGGCCTTCAGCACCAGCACGTCGTATCGGTTTACGACCGCGGCGAATGGGACGGCACCTACTACATCGCGATGGAGTATCTCCAAGGCAGAACGCTAAAAGCGATCATCAACGAGTACGGAGCGCTCGATTCCGACTGGTCGATCGACATGACGACGCAGATTCTGCGCGCCGCCCGATTCGCCCACCGGCGCAACGTGATTCACCGCGACTTCAAGCCGCACAATGTGATCGTTGACGACGACGGGCTCGCGACCGTGACCGACTTCGGCATCGCCCGCGCCGGCGCCTCGGACATGACGCAGACCGGCTCGATCATGGGCACCGCGCAGTACCTCTCGCCGGAGCAGGCACAGGGCCATGCCGTCAGCGAACAGTCGGATCTTTACTCAATCGGCGTGATCCTCTACGAGATGGTCACCGGCCAAGTGCCGTTCGATGGCGAGAGTGCGGTGACGATTGCGCTCAAGCACGTCAGCGAAGTTCCAACACCGCCCTGCGAGATCAATCCTGCGATCAGCCCTCAACTTCAGGCCGTGATCATGCGTGCGCTAGCGAAGGATCCGTCGCAGCGCTTCGCGACAGCCGACGAATTCATCGATGCGCTTGAA
>Ga0194055_10003464_pt1 | contig 12105 bp, 8 predicted proteins | sample SepL449m_MetaG_FD_155482 | JGI IMG/M metagenome (GOLD analysis project Ga0194055, IMG submission 155482) | Anoxic zone freshwater microbial communities from boreal shield lake in IISD Experimental Lakes Area, Ontario, Canada - Sep2016-L442-9m | ecosystem: Environmental > Aquatic > Freshwater >... | reverse complement strand
AACTAAAAGACCGATAGCTGCATAAATAATAGTGTTTCGTGCCGAGGAGACTTTTCCGCTATCTCCGCCGCTAGTGGTGAACCTAAACCCAGCAAAAATTATTACAATAACTGCAATAGCACCTGCTGCCCAAGATATAATATTAGCGGCAACATCAATCGCGCCACCTTTACCGGTAACTGGATCCTTTCCTGACGTTCCCTGGTTTCCGCAAACGGAACCCTTATTGCCTGCTGCATCGCACACGCTTTTCACTGAATCATAGCTCTCCGCAGTAACAGTAGCTTTATTAGCAACAAGCTGAAGTCCGACAATTGTGACGGATATCATAAAGAGGGCAAATATTGTTTTTTTTAACATCAAAGGCTCCCTATAACAAACTTAACGATAACGGTCGCGCTCAGGGATACTGCCAGACCTACGAGAGCGTAAATAATCGCCTGTCGTGCTGAATTAAGTTTACCGGGTTCTCCGGCTGACAATATAAAACGGAGTCCTGCTATGATAATTATCAGAAAGCATATAGCTGCAAGAAGCTCAAAAGAGAAAGTTAAAATATCTTGTATTTTTGTTGAACTGGCTGGCGTTTTTGGAATTCCATCTATCGCATTATCGCCAGTTAATACATTTGCAGCAAAATTATATAAAAATATTAGTTTCATTTCGATAATAATCCTGCTACAAATCCAACAAGTTGTCCGGCTAAAAGAGCGATTGCCAATCCTATAACTGCATTTAGTAGTGTTTTTCTACCTGCCGCGATTGCGTCTGGTGCACCTTGTGCCAATGCAAGCCTAAAGCCCGCATACACTACAAAAGCAACTGCAACCAGTCCGGCAATTGTTAGAAGAATGTCTACGAAAGCCAAAGCCACAAGTACTACGACATTACCTTTTGTGCTAGCTGTATCTACGGAGCAGTTATCATTAGAATCACGCGTAACGGTCAAATACTCATACCAAGTAGAAATACCAAAAAAAGATTTTTTACATGTGGGGTCGGAGGCGGCTGGTTGTGTTTCGGAGGCGGCAGCACGTGTTTTTGCTGAAAGACTGATAACACTCATCGAGAAAACCGAAAACAACAGCATGGTTATGAGCAAACTTTTACTAAAAATCTTGGCAAACTGCTTGATCAAAATACACCTCCTGGAATTACCCACTGCAAAAATGCATAGAGAAAAAAATATGATACCAGACCGAGTAACACATTGGTTATTCTTTTTTTGGCGTTCTGCACCGTCTGAGAATTATCTCCTGATGCCGAATATTCTAAGCCTGCGAGCGTAACCATAACTATGGCTCCTACGATTATGATTGAAGAGATTACGTTTATAAAGAATCTAATCCACTGCAGAAGAGGATTGTATATAATGCAATTATCCTGATTAGATTTATCCTGATTACCAGTGTCACAACCAAAATCATCACACGGCTGAGGTATCTCTAACCCATGGCTTATTTCGCAAGTTGTCTGAGGGTTGGGTCCCAACCCTATCTTTGCGGCTGAAACTGATGCGCTGGTCGTGAACAAAGAAGAAACTATGAATAGGCTTGCGAAAATTGTTGAAAAAACTATCTTTGTATTCATTTTTTTAATCATACTCTTAAAATATACTATAAATTAAATATCATAAATACTTAACTATTTATTGAAATTTAAATTTAATTCTTTCATATTGCTTATCTTTAGTGTTTAATTTAGATAAGTTATCAGTTTATAATTATGACAAAGATTAATATAAAAATACTTCTATTGCTACCGCTTTTTGTTGGCACTCTTCTGGTGGGAGTTTTAAGCCCAAACATTACAAGGGCAGATAATGCAGCTCCAGTAGAAGATAGAGCAAAGAGCTGGTCCCTGATGCAAACGTTCAATCCTATTTTTAAAAATAATGGATGTATATTTAAGACCGGGAAAATAAGCGCGACGGACGTGTCCAAAAGAACTATTGTAGCCTTAGGATGGTATGAAGTGGCGGTCGGATATACGGTTGTTACTGGTGGAAAGGAAGATTGCTCAAAAGTCATGGAACAAGGGATGAATTATTGGGACCCTGCCCATGATACTGCTGCTTTTTTTGTAAAAATGGGATATACGAAGAATTCGGATGGCTCCGTATCGGGAAGTTTTGATTATACAAAGTTCGTAAATGCCTTACCTGCAAATCTATTCGCTGACGGCGACAGGGGTCTGAGTACTGGTGGACTAGCACCAAAAGATATTCAATATCAGTTATGGTATGACGCATTTACTAAGGGAAAAGGTACTTGTGAAGCTACTTTCAAAAGCGAATGGAAGGACGCCAGTCCAGACCTGCAGCTTCAGACCACTGCTGAAGACTTTACGTATAGAATTTTTGACGCTACACCAGATGGAAAGGTAAGAGACAGTATTTACCACTCAACTCAAGCTCGTAAAGCAGTAGTTATAAAAAACCTGAGCGCTGGAATGGGAACCACGTTTGACCTTAGAGAGGATTGCAAAACAATTGCCAAAAAACTTCAAAATCCTATGTACGCAGCATATTATGCGGCGCTAGTGAAAACTGATAGTTCGGCAGCGGCAACGGCAGCTGGTGGAGGCACCACTAACGCGACAGGTACTGAGCCGGATACGATATCTTCGACATGCTACAGCGCACTTCCAGTCATTGGATTTGTGATGTGCGGAATCATAGATCTTGCGGATGGTTTTTATAAAACAATGCAGACTTGGGTATCTGGCCTTCTCAAGATTGACAGCACGTCACTTCAGTCGACAAACGGGGGAGGAGATCTCCAAAAAGTCTGGTCGGCAGTCAAGAATTTTGCAACCGCAGGAATTGTACTAATTGGCGTTATCATGGTTGCTAGCCAAGTATTTAGTTTTGATTTTATTAGTGCCTACACAGTAAAAAAGGTATTGCCGCGATTAATTATCGCCGCAATATTAATGCAATTATCATGGTTTGTATTTACGACAATGATTCAGTTCGTGAATGCTCTAGCAATTGGACTCTATACCCTATTACTCGGTAGTTTTGGTGGCTCAGATATTATAAATACACTAGGAAACACGGATATCGGAAAAAATGGCATATTAGCAGGCGTCACTTCTCTCGCTGTACCAGCTTTGGTAGCAGCAATTGTTTTGGACCCAGGAATTATGATTGGCCTCGTTTTGGCATTATTAGGAGCCCTAATTGCTATGCTAGTAGCCCTTGTTACACTTCTAGTCAGAAAAATGATCATTATTCTTCTGCTAGTAATTTCTCCCTTTGCAATTTTGGCGTGGATTCTGCCGGGCACGAATAAAATTTGGAGTAGTTGGTGGCAACTATTTAGTAAATTACTCTTTATGTACCCTTTAATAACATTGCTTTTTGCTGGTGGGGCGATAGCTTCAAAAATTACTATGATTTCGGGCGATCAAAATACGTTTAACCTTATTGCGTCAGTTATTGTTTATTTCGCTCCTTTCTTCTTAATCCCCAGTACCTTTAAGTTTGCTGGCTCAACAATGGCTGCAGTAAGCGGGGGAATTGGAAAGCTTGGCGGAAAAGTCAAAGAAGGTAATCCTCTCAGTAAAAGTCTTGGCAAAGCTGCTCAAGTTCGTCAGCAGACAAAAGATTCAAATGCAAAAATAAATTCACTTAGCGATAACAAGTTCCGAAGAGCACGTGGCCGATTCAGTACAGGAGTTTATGGAGCGACAGGTCAAGCAAAAGAAATAATGGAAGCGAATGAAGAATCTGAAGCCATTAAGCAACAAGGCTTAGCTATCAATCAATCAATAAAAGGAATGGACTTTAATGACACAACAGATGCAGCCGGCAATGTCATTGCTGGGCAACGAAGCAGAGTTAGGGCTATTGCAATGGATGACTCAAAAACCAAGTCCGAAAGATTGGCCGCTACTCAATGGCTTGCTCAAAAAGGAGATAGCGTCGGATTACACCAAACAAAAGAAGCGATGCAAGCCCAAGGTGTTGGTACTCTCTGGAATAAAGCACAGGGTGATAATTATGGCGACATAAGTTCCGTTGCACCAGACCTGGTTGGAAAAGATTTTCACACGCTTAACGCAGAGCAGATGGCAACCATGAAGCCAGAAACGTTCAAGATTATGCAAAATCAAGTGGCAAAAAACGAAACAATTATTAGAGACCCAACTTCTAAACCAGATGCCGTCAAAGCTGCTAAAGCACAAAATGATAGTATACGAAGTACGCTTTCTGAGCTCACAAATAGCCCTACACTTTCAACGAAACTAACTCCTGAACATAAACCTTCAATCGAAGAAATAGTAAGTCCAAAAAAAGGCCTGACTGCGTTTAGTGATATTGATAACGTAGGTAGGAAAAATACTGAGGCGGGTTATAAAAATCCTTCTTTTTAGAAAAAAACTCTTATGGCCACCTATAAAGTAATACAAGATATTGAAGCAGAAGATAAATTATTTGGGCCACTTTCTCTTAAGCAATTTATCTTTGCACTGGTTGCTGTAGGTTTCGCATTCCTGGGCTACGTACTTGCCTCTAAGACCGGTCAGCTTTTTGCAGTTATACCTGTGCTTCCTTTTGTCGCAATATTTGGGATATTAGCGGCACCCATTGGGGGCTACCAATCTACAGACGTTTGGTTGGCTGCAAGAATTAGATTTTTCCTAAAACCCCATAAACGTGTTTGGCTTCAGTCAGAAATCAAGAATCTGGTTAATATTACAGTACCTAGGAAGTTAGAAAAAATTTACACAGATGGACTTAACCAGGATCAGGTGCGGAGTAGATTAAAGGTCCTTGCTGATACGCTGGATAGTCGTGGCTGGGCCGCTAAGAACGCTGATGTCAATATCGCATTTGAACCCGATTACATCAATGAAAGTGCCGACCGTCTTGTAAGCACATCCAACTTACCCCAAACGATGCAGGCAGTAGACGTAAGTCCTTCAGACGATATCCTAGACGAAAATAGTAATCATGTTGCTCAAAACTTCTCGAACATGGTTGCGGCGGCAGAAAAAGCGCAGCGCGATGCTCTCATAGAGAAGATGAATCGATTGCGTAATGAAACAAGTGTGCGTGAACCAAAAGAAGATATTGCTGAAAAAGAAATGATAGCTTCTATTCTTGAGAAAAAGATGAAAAATGACGAAGTAAACAGAGAGCTGAGTCATGCACACCATAAATCAGTAAACCCGATAGCGGATCCTCCTTCGTTCGTAAAAATAGCGCATCAACCGATGACAGCCGAACCCAAGCCTGCTATAGTTAACGAGGTAAACACCAAAAAAATCGTTACTCACGAGGTACCGTCCTCGCAACTAACGGAAGCGAACGGTGACGTGGTGATCAATCTTCGTTAGGGTGGAATATTTTTATTCAATAAAAAGATATAGGCATAACAATGAATCCGCAAAGAAATAATACAACAGCTGACCAAGGTACGAACAAGGTACCCGTTAATGGCGTAAATAAACCTCTCTCCAAGGCGGCAAAAAACAGTAGCCAAAATAGCCTGCAGATAAACGAAATCCGCGATGGTGTGGTTATTATGAATGACGGGTCGTTTAGAAGTGTTTTAATGCTCAAAAGTATTAATTTTGACCTTATGAGCCCTCAAGAGCGAGAAGGGGTTGAGTTCGCCTATCAAGGGTTTCTTAACTCACTGTACTTTCCTATACAAATCTTTATTCGTTCACAGAAAGTAGACCTTGGGCCTTATCTAGATAAGCTAGAGAAGATTCGTGGGGAGCACGATAATATGTTGCTGGCGCTACTCATGGATGATTATATAAACTTTATGGATAATCTGGCTGCACAGACAAATATCATGGATAAAAAATTCTACATCTGCATTCCATACTTTCCTGTTCCTGATGCACAAAAAACAGTTCAAGAAAGTAAGAATCTTTTTACCGGTATTTTTGGCAAGAAAGAGCAGGTTATCACGATTGACGAAGGTACCTTAGAAAATGCTAAAACTGAGCTCAGAAATAGAGTTCAGGCAGCGCTAAACGGCCTCATGCAAGCGGGTGTTCAAGGGCTACCATTGGATACGCAGGAGCTTATTGAACTGTATTATGACGCCTACAATCCTGACACGGCGACTAGACAACAATTAAAGAACTTTTCTGATTTATCTGTACCTGTCGTAACTCAGGGAGTCGGACAAGCACCGCAACCCAACATGGCAAGGGAATTACCATCATGATAGGAGTAAACAAGTAATGGCATTTGGAAAAAAGAAACAAGCACCTCTGGACCCTGTTGCACTGGCTGAACAACAAAGAATCTTAGAACAACAAGAGACTCAGTCTGCGTTCCAAAAGGGAATTACAGCACTCAGAGATTTTATAGCTCCAAGTTCTTTGGAGTTTTCAAGTAGCTATTTTCAAATAGGTACAAGGTTTGCTCGAACATTTTATGTATACGGGTATCCTCGCCAAATCTATACTGGTTGGCTTAGTGGCATGATTAATCTTGACGAAGTAATGGATATGACGCTCTACGTTTACCCTGTCGAGAGTCAAGTAGTGCTCGAAAACCTACGGAAAAAAGTAGGTCAGCTAGAAGCTGGTGTTCAAATTGACGCCGAAAAAGGTAAAGTTAGAGATCCCGGTAAAGAAGCTGCCATATTGGACGCTGAAGAGATGCGAGATAAGCTACAGGTCGGGGAAGAGCGCTTCTTTAGACTTGGCTTTTACTTCACTATCTATGGTAACTCTATGGATGAGCTTGAATTTGTAACCCACAAAGTAGAGTCAATGCTTGGCCAACAACTTGTGTATTCAAAACCTGCTTCTGCCCAGCAAGAACAAGGCCTTAATAGTGTACTTCCTCAGTTTGTTGATCAGTTGCAGATTCGCCGAAACGTGAATACCGGAGCGTTAAGCACTACCTTTCCGTTTACGAGCGCAGATCTAACTGATGATCATGGCATTTTATACGGTGTAAATATGCACAATAGCGGCCTGGTTATTTTTGATAGATTTAGCTTGGAAAACGGAAATAGCGTCGTGTTCGCTAAATCTGGAGCCGGTAAAAGCTTTGCCGTTAAACTTGAGATCTTAAGAAGCCTGATGATGGGTGTAGAAGTTTTTGTGCTGGATCCAGAAAATGAATATCAACGAATGGCCGAAGCCGTGGGTGGGGCCTACGTTAAGCTATCGCTTGGTTCCCCAACACGAATTAATCCATTTGAACTTCCGAAAGTTATTGATGCCGAAGAGGCAGATAATGCACTGAGGAGCAATCTTATTACTCTGCATGGTCTCTTGAGACTCATGATGGGCGGGGCACAGTCTCAAATGCTAGGGGCAAATGCACAAATCGCCCCAGCACTTTCTCCTGTTGAGGAGGCTGATCTGGACGCTGCTTTAATAGAAACATATGCAAAGGCTGGAATCACCAATGATCCGCTTACTCATATGTCTATTCCTCCTACTATTGCAGATCTTTATGAGACACTTTTGCACGCTGGTGGTACGGGCCCGCAACTTGCTCAACGGCTACGTAAATATACTACCGGTACTTTTGCAGGTATTTTTAGTCAACAAAGCAACATAGATATTAATAATCCTTTTGCTGTTTTTAATATTCGTGACTTGGAAGATGAGCTCCGTCCTGTTGCCATGTATATTGTTCTTAACTTTATATGGAACAAGACCAAGGTTGATAAGAGAAAAAGGATCCTTGTTATCGATGAGGCATGGCAATTCATGAAATACGAAGACAGCGCCAGTTTCATCTTTAGCCTCGCAAAACGTGCTCGAAAATATGCGCTCGGTATTACCACGATCTCTCAAGATGTCGAAGACTTCATAGAGTCTAGGATGGGTCGAGCTATTGTCGCAAATGCATCGATGCAACTTCTATTAAAGCAAAGCCCTAGCGCTATCGACAAACTTGCTGACGTCTTCAAACTAACTAGTGAAGAAAAGAAGCGTCTTAGTCAATTCCCAGTAGGGCAAGGCCTATTCTTTGCAGGACAAAATCATGTGCACATTCAGGTTATTGCCAGCCCAAGTGAGACGCGACTCATAACAACCAACCCTACAGAGGTGACAGCAATCGAACAACATGGGCAAATATCATTGAACCAAGCAAGTTCAGGTGAAATAATTACCCAATGATGCTTAAAGTTAGTATTTTTTAGTGATTAAAATGTTATTGTTTATTTAGAGAGAGATTTTACTATGGAAGACACTTCAGATAAAACCACAGCAGCAGACAGTAGCGCAGAAGTCCAGATAGCACCAACTGCTCAAAAATCTTCAAAAATTAAATCAATTGCTCAAAAATCTACAAAAAAGTATGGAAAAAAGGCTGCTCTTGGTCTTGGGGCTAGTTTATTGTTAACACTGGTAATTGGATTAGGTTCTATATTCAGTTTTTTGAATGTCTTCAAACTCAATACCATAACACAAAATATCGAGCAAAAAGCCTTCGCTCGCTATAGCGGAGCCGCAGAAAGAAGATCTACGTCATGGATGACCGCATATATTGCGGTGCGACTTGGCGAAATTGAAAATAACAGCATCAAGCCTGAGGACCGCAGAAATATTTTTTTTCAAGCTGACAGCGTAAATGCTGGTGGGCCATTCAAGAACTGGTATAGAACTATGCGTGCTTCGAGTTTTGAAAAGGATGTTTTTGAAAAAAGCGGAATGAAGTTCGTGACAGTCCTTACCCCTGACGGGCAAATTCGGCCTGGGGTTATTGGTCTAAAATTCAACGATAAAAAGGATGATGCACGTTGGGGTGCAATGATGAATGGATTAGACAGGGAAGCCTTGAGGAGGGGAGACTTAGGTGCGCTTAATAAATTTCAAGAAAAAATAAATTTTACTCTTTTTGAAAATGACAAGGCGGCAAGAAGCGAACTAAAGAAACTGGTGAATGATCATACCCATACTTGGCAAGTTATTAAACGCAGACATCTAAGAAAAGATCTCCAGAGTATTAACGGAATCAGAGACTGGCGATTTTTTGAAGGAACGCGGGGCAAGATAGATCAAAAAAAGATTGATATGCGTAATAAGTTAATTCAAAAAGTGTTTCCGGTTGATTCAAGCGCAGGACAATTATTAAGGTGCCTTCTGGGGATGGCCGATTGCGGCAATGTATCTAATGACCCGAACAGCCCTGATGCAAAAGCAGACGCACCCGATCCTGGGAAGGGTCCTGACACGACAACGGACACACATAAAGATAAAGATGGAAAAATCGTCGCATCAAAAATTGACAAAAATCTAGTGACTGATATAGTTACAAAATTTACTGAAAAAATTAACCCTATTTTAACCGCCGCTAACTATGTGGGGATGCTTGATCAATTTGCAAAAATTGACAAAAATATTAAAGGTGGCAAAATGTCTGAGCTCGTGTCGTTAGCAAGAGGCAGGCAAGCCTCAGCCTTGTATACCTCATTAACGATAGCGTCTGACCAAATTAAGTCGGGAAACGTGAATGCTAAAGAAGTTAGTAAGTTTATGGAGATTTTCAATACTTCCTCTGCGAGTGAAGGCTGGAGCTCGGTTATTAATCCTTCGACTGCAACCGCAAAAGCTGAAAATTTCCAGGCTACCACTAATAAAGCTGATTACTGCTCTACTAAACATCAGTCAGCAATAGCTAACCCAACTAATCAGCGATCTGCAAACGGTGAATTTGCATATCTTTGTGGTGATAAGAAAATCGGCAGTGGCTCTTCTCTCGCGGGAGGACTTGAGGATATGTATAACTCGACCATTGGTGTTGTTATAGGAAAAATTGCTGATGCATGGTCAAAAGTTTCTGACTCTTGGCCTCTTAGTTGGGCAAAAAGCTTTCTCGGTTCTATTACAAGTGTCTTCGGGGATTTGGTTATGGTAGCAGTTCAACCCATACTATCGGCGACAGGATTGAGTGATTTAATGTCTACCCTGATTGGATGGGTGTCCACGCAGTTGTTATCGTTTTTGGGTGGAGGACCCCTACTTAAGGGCAATGAGCCTGGCGGACAATTCTTTAATGTAGCGCTGGAAGGCGCATCGTATTCTGCTGAGAGTAGCGCAAGGCTTAATGGCGCCTCGTTAACAACCCCAGAATCACAACAAACAGCTATTGCAACTGATAGTGACTATCAGTCACAAATTAAAAAAGATACCTCTATATCTCAAAAATATTTTGCACTTAGTAATCCAAATTCGCTTCTTTCGCAAAACTTATTTGCGGTACTTGATACCCCGAAGGGCAACTTCATGGCCCATGTTAGCAAATTCTTCTCAAACGCCGGAGACATTGTGTTCTCTTTATTAAGCTTTGATACTCATGCCTCACAGACACCTTATGCTGCTGCAGGTTTTGCAGGAATTCAGACTTATGACTTCCCGCAAGAGTGCTACGATTTAAGCCCTCTAGATGAAGATTATTCCAAGGGCACAAATATTGTTGCTATCTTTAATGCTAACGGGGTAGATTCGGCAAACTTGAATTTAAGTTGGGATATTGTTACTGATTCTACGAAGTGGTCTACTTTAATTTACGGTAAACTTGGTAGCAATGCTGATGCTGGTAAAATAGCAAAACAAATCTATAACTGTCATCTTCTAGATACTACGACCTCTGGTGGTCTTGGTGCAGTTTATGGATATAACGGGGATAACGGGCTATCCTCTACGGGGCAATAATAATGAAGAGGTTATTTGCTAAATTTAAAACTCCTTTACAGCTTATTCTACAGTCTTTTTTAATACTTCTAATGCTGAGCTCTCAAGTCTTTGCAATTAGCTCTTCAGACTACTTGTCGGTGATAAGGGAAACGACATTTTATGATGAAAATTCTTGTTCGACCAATCCGGATGTGACGGTTTCAGCTGGTACTGGTTCTCCAACTGGCGCAACCTTTCCCAATCTAGACCCATCAGCAATGGCCAATGCAATCAATACATATATTTCTAAAAATTATCCCAATAGTTTAATGAATGGCCTTGGTTCAACAATTGTAGCAAGTGCCAAGCAGGCAAATGTTAGTCCTTTTATTATCGTTGGAATCGGAAGGCAAGAGTCGGGCTTAGCGAATCCAAACGACTGGAATACAAAAAATGGAAATAATCCGTTTGGAAGAACAGCGACACCTACTCAGCCACATTTTAATGGGAGTGGGAGTGCTTCAAGTACTTTATGGTATAAATGGACAACCATTAAGAGTAGTGTGGATTACACTGCCGCTGAAAATACCAATGCTGGTGGAGGGGGTGACGAAGCTTCCTATATAAGAAATCGGTTTGCTTCCCATTTAGACAAAAGTGACTTTGTAGGATTTTTTGAAGCCTATGCTCCACCTGCGGCAAATGACACTGCAGCCTATGTAGCTGGTGTCCAGGCACTAATAACTGAACTTGTGAACCTAACAACTGGAAGCGGATCACAAAGTTCTGCGGTTCAAGCATCAGCTACTTCTCAAAATTCTAGCTGTGGAGTTTGTGGAGGAGATACTTCTGGTTCAACTATTGTAATCGACCCAGGTCATAGTGGAACATCAAACAGGGTGATAGACCCTGCAACAGGGCTAATTGACTTTGACTATAAAAATACTCCGGAAATTAGTGAAGTCTTTACAATAGCAAAAGATCTTCAAGCTAAGCTCACGGCACTTGGCTATAAAGTAGTCCTAACGAAAGAAAACGAAAATGATACAGTTAGCCTGCGTCAAAGAGCGGATATAGCTAACTTAAATAACGCAGCGCTAGCAATTAGTATTCATGATGACCACGGTCCAACCTTTGCAAACATGCAAGAGATATACGACCAAGAAGTTGGTGCATACAGAACAACGCCCGCTGGAAAAAATATCACATTCACAAATCAACAGATAGCTGATAAAAGTAAAGTTTACGCAACCTATATCCAGCAAGCTCGACAAGCAGCTAGTGGAATACAGCCGACTATAAAGTTAAATAGTTTTGATAATCGAGAAGGGTTGAGTCCCGGTAATATACCTTTGGTACAATTATTCTCAAACGTGCCTTGGGTGTATAACGAAGTAGGGGCTAACGGCATAACCGCCGACCAATTAAAGCAATATGAAACGGGTCTACTCGATGGCATCGTAAAGAGTGTGCCACTTACTGGGGGTGGCT
>Ga0194055_10003462_pt1 | contig 12108 bp, 9 predicted proteins | sample SepL449m_MetaG_FD_155482 | JGI IMG/M metagenome (GOLD analysis project Ga0194055, IMG submission 155482) | Anoxic zone freshwater microbial communities from boreal shield lake in IISD Experimental Lakes Area, Ontario, Canada - Sep2016-L442-9m | ecosystem: Environmental > Aquatic > Freshwater >... | reverse complement strand
GAAAATGGCTTGGCAACGCGTCCAATTTAGAACCTAACTGGCTCGAATCGCGTATTCTCCCAGTAATGGAAAATCATCACGAAGAAAACGTGCTTCGTGAAGTTCCTGACCTTGAAACTCTTCAAGAGTTACTTAGTCGGCTCAATGAAGTTGAGCACTACAAGCCAGTTTCGCGTACCGATAAGATCACGGTTGAGGACATTGCGGAAGCCCTCAATTTGAATCCAGACCATGTTGCTCGTGAGCTTGAGGCAATCCTTGATGACCACCGAGAAGCAAGGCTTGCAGGAGTGATTAGGGAGTTAGAAGAGCCACTTTATCGGGTGGAACGGGCGGGTCATCAGGTTCACGATCCGCTCGGTAATCCACTGTACAAACTACGGTCGGTGCAGATTCTAACGGAAAAGAATCGAGCGAAGACGGAACTGCCTCGGCGAGAACTAAAGGAAACAGATTCAGATCGGCTCGGGCATTGGATTGGGAGATTCATGATCATTCTTATGTTCTCTTTGATGGCAATTTTGGTTATCAAAGCTCTCGTCGTAATTGCAATTCAAAAATAGTAAATTCGACCGCCGACAAACGTCTGAAATAACTAATGGTTACACTTGCCGCAATTTCCTTGTTGGCGCTTTCACAGGGCGCGACGGCGAAAGCTGCGCCAACTATCAAAGAGGAGGTCGGGTTTATTCGAGCGACTTTTACTTCGGTAAAAGGGACCATAACGGTTATTTTGCCAAGCGACATTGCCCAGGGAGACACCATTTCCGGCACTTACTTCCCGGACTCGAAATCGAAAGATATTGAGGACCTGCAAATTGATCTTGGAACTTCGCACGGTCCACCGCCAGAAATTGCGAACAGTCCTCGGCGGGTATGGACAGTGCCTTTGGATGCCGGTCCTCGACTCAGCTTGACGGTCTGGACTCCCGACGGAGTCTCTTTTGGAACCACTTATGTCAATGTTGAAGCTAAAAGGGCCAAGGTTTCACAGTTCACTATTCCTAGTTTCTTGCGAATTGGAGCGGCCGGTGTTTTGACGGGTCCGTTTGACGGAAACGCCGAGAATACGCGCGTTAATGCCACCGGGGTTAACTGCGCGGTTGTAGCGGAAAGCCCTCGTTCTTCGGTCATTCTCGTACCTAGCTCCATGAAGCTTGGAATGTCAACTCTTGAGTTAACCGAGCAAAAACAGAAAGGAGATGCTCAAACCCGGATGCTGGGAGTTCAGATTAGTTCGCCGAAGGCAAGCCTCACGCACGGGGAGTTATCGAGCGTAACGGTGAAAGTGGATGGACTGATGGGGGTTGCAGAATCAAAATTACCGATGGTGATTCTTGAGAATCTCACTCCCACCATTATTGACCTTGACAGCAAGGTTAAGCATTACTTGATTGCAAAGCCACTTGAGGACGGCACCTATTCGAAGACTTTGAGCATTACGAGCCTGTTGGGGGGCAAGTTTGCGGTGTCGGCCGTTGTCGATCCTGGATCGGGCACAAAGATTGATCTCAAGCCAATTGAATTGAATCGGCATTAATTGTGAGATAATTGCCTCATGATTGCCTTTGCCTTATTGCTTGCGGTTCAACAGCCCAAGATTGTTGCCATCGTTCCGCAGCAAGAAGACTTCTTTGACAAAAAGACCGACTACCATGGGATTGTTATTCGGGCGAACAAAGTTGTCTCGGATGAGGCAATGTTCGAGGCATACAGGAGGATCCATATGGTTCTCAAAAATATGCCCAATGCATTGTCTAACCTTGTTTCGGCAAAGGCTGGACTCGACATTATCGGGAAGGATCAGGTCACTACCGATTTGCCCGACTATCGGCATATGAAGGGAAAGCCGTTTCAGGGTAAGCCGACTGAAAAGGTTACAACGGTTGACGAACGAACTCGTGGCTTTGGTGGACTACGGTTTTCTTGTGGTGAAGAGAACCTACTCAAGCTCAAAGAGGATCGGTATTTTGGTCGCGATATCTGTGTTCATGAGTTTGCGCACACTCTTCAAAACTACGGATTGTCAAAAGATATTCAACAGAAGATTCGCGATCAATACAAAGCTTCTATGGATAAGGGACTTTGGAAAGGAGCTTATTCGGCCAGTGATGTTGGTGAGTTCTTTGCCGAATTGACCATGTGGTACTTCGGGACTCACGGAGATACGCCGAGGGGATCGGATATCCCTGCTCCGGGTAAAGAGGCTTTCAAAGCTTATGATCCCGAAGCCTTTCAGCTACTTGATGATTTGTATTCGGGCAGGCTAAAAGTTTTGGTTAGGAAGTAGTTGGGCAGTCAGTATTGGTTAGAAGAATTTGCTCCCCCATTTCAGCCAGCTGTTTCAAATGTTTGATTTGGATTGGTTTCAACGACCCCTCGGCGAGCGAGGGATATGAAGGTTGGGAGTCGGGAGTCAGCAAAAGTTGAATGTACATGGCTCATGGCTATAGATTTCGAGTGTTGAACGTATCGCCGTCGCTGAGCTTTCCGCTTCGGAGACCTGCCATGAACCACTTCACCCTTTGAGCAGAAGTGCCATGAGTAAATGAATCGGGATTTACGTAGCCCTGACCTCGCTTTTGAAGCGTGTCATCACCAATTTGTTGGGCGGCATTCATGGCTTCTTTGACATCTTGTTCGTCAATTTGCAACTCGGTTGCGTAATGGGCCCAGACTCCAGCGAGAAAGTCTGCTTGGAGCTCCATTTTGACGGAGATCTTGTTAAAGTCTTTCTCTGAAAGTCTGGCTCTCAATTTGTTGACTTGATCGCTGGTTCCAAGCAGGTTTTGAACGTGATGACCGACTTCGTGAGCTACAACATACGCTTGGGCAAAGTCTCCACCTGCCCCAAGTTGCTTCTCCATCGTCTCGTAAAACGCGAGATCAATATAAACTTTTGAGTCGGCCGAACAATAGAACGGTCCCACTCCGGTTTCGGCAATACCGCAACCAGACTGAACTTGATCGGAAAAGACGACAAGGCTTGGCTTTTCGTAGGCTTTGCCGAGTTGATCTTGGAATACTTTGTCCCAAACGACCTCGGTTTCCTTGAGGACCTTACTGACAAACTTTTTGCCCTCGTCATTGATTGGTGCTCCTCCGCTGCTTTGTGGTGCTTGACTGCCTTGGGTTGGCATTGCGTTTTGTAGGTCCTGTGGATTGCCGCCAAGGAGTGCGTAGATGATCACAATTACAAGGCCACCAAGACCTCCACCAATAGCTAGTTTGCCGCCGGGTCTGGAACCACGACGGTCTTCTACATTGGAACTCTCTTCAATCTCATCTAAGCGCATGAAAATATTCTACGCGATTGATGGACTATAAACAAACTTGATTGAGTACTTGGACGGTCCGAAACCGTCCAAGTACTTTTAACTAGCTGCCGCCATTCTTGACTCGGTCCTTCGCTGGTGGGACTTTCGAATTGACGGGAGGCCGCTTCTTCAGTTCATTCAAAAGGTGCTCGATGGCTTTGTCAATTTGGGGGTCCCGATTGAGGATAAACGCATTTGGATCACTTGGCACATCAATGTCAGGTGAGACACCTTTGCCTTCAATGAGCCACTCTCCATGGGGAGAATACATCCCGTATCCAGGAACATTGATGGTTCCACCGTCAATGAGTGGCCATGCTGGATCTGATCCGACTTCCCCGCCCATCGTTCTTCGACCGATGAGTAGACCACGCTTGATGTCCTTGAATCTATGCGGAAATTCTTCGCCACAGGAAACATCGAATTCATTGATGAGCATCACCATTGGTCCGCTAAAGAAGTCCTGTTGGCGAGTCCACGATTCTTTACTATTTCGCATGTTCCACAGGCCGGACACGGATTCGTTGAGGATTCGATTGATGAAGTTCTGAACGAAACCTCCATTGTTAAATCTGCCGTCAATAACGAAGCCTTGCTTGTCCCGCTGATAGAAGTACTGTCGAATGAAATCGTTCATATCCTGGGCGCTCATCGCGGCAAGATGGAGGTAACCCAGCTTGCCGCCACTATTTTGATAGACATATTGTCGATTTGCTTCGACCCAACTGAGATAACGCATTCGGGCTTCGGACGCAACCGGTTTGATTAGGTAAGTCTTTGCCCCCTCCATTGTTGGCTTAGAGTTAACGGTTACCGAAATCGTTTTGCCGGCTCGACCGGCAAGTTTCTCGTAAGGATCTGTGTCAATGCTGAGCTGTTCTCCCCCAATTGCGAGGAGGAACATGCCTTCAGTAATGTTCTTACCTGCGCCGAGCAACGGAGATCGTTCGGTTGTATTGTAACCGTCGCCTTTGTATATCTTGTCTATCCGGTAGCAGCCACTTGGGTCGATTCCGAGCTGAACGCCGAGGTATGCGCCTTGGATTCTGGTCTTGATATTTTGGCCATCGCCAGTTGACAAGTAAGCATGTGAACTTCCTATTTCAGCCTGCATCCACCTGATTAGTTCGTCGAGTTCGTCTCGTGAGCGAACTGAGGGAAGATATGCGGAGTACTTTTCGCCGACGGCTTTCCAGTCCACTCCGTTCATATTTGGCATGTAGAAATAGTCACGCAGGTGTCGCCAGGCATCCCAAAAGATTTGATTCCACTCTTTCTCAGGTTCAATTCTCAGTCGCAAACCGCTAAAGTCGATCGCTTTCTTCCCTTCTCCGCCGAGACCAACGACGGTGTTGGATGGGCTTATTAACAGTGACTTACCATCAGATGAGACTTGGAACGATGAGCCAGGGGCGATATCGGCACCTGATTTTGAACTAACGTCAAATGACTTGACGCCTTCTTCGGTCGCGTAGATGATCTTTGATCCAACCATGGCAACTTTTGAGATATTTACTGGAGGAGCAGGAATTTCGACTCTTCTTCCGAAGAGACCATCGAGATCAATCTTGAATTCCGATTTTTTCTCTTCTTCCTTCTTATCGCCTTCGTCGGTATCTTTGGGGGCAAGAGGATCTTCACCGTCTGATCGAAGAGGAGCAACGCATACCATCCCCATTGGACTTGTATTGAGTTGGTTCAGAATTGGGTCTGGGTTAACCGCAATATTTCGATTCGATACAAAGACCAGATACTTTCCGTCGGACGAAAACGCTGGAGCCGAGTCATTCCCTCTTCCGTCGCTGACTCGATGGGTCTTTCCGGTCGAAATATCGTAAAGATCGATGGCACTAAACAGCGTTCCGGGCACGGTCTGCGTAAAAGCAATCCACTTGGAGTCCGGAGAAAAATCGAATGGAATGGCGAACCAATTGAATGAAGTGGTTGCCGCGGTTTTCACTTCCGATGTTTCGACATTAACGATCTGGATTCTCATGTGGGAATCGGAGTAAGCAATCCACCTGCCGTCGGGGGAGAATCGCGTTCCCCATATCTGTCCTTCGGTGTTCTTGGTTAACTGCTTAGCTTCGGAACCGTCGGCGTTGGCGATGAAAACCTGCTGTTCTCCGGTTGAATCGGCGACGTAAGCGATCTTTTTTGCATCGGGAGACATGGACGGATGGCGGAATCGAATGCCGGGTGAAGCTTTGATGACTCGTGCTTCGCCTTCGCCAAATGGCGCAGAAATGAGTTGGCCTCGAGCACCTATCAATGCTCGTTTAGCGGTTGAGGTTATGTTGACATCCTGGACGTATGGCTCGGGAGAAACTGAGGTTGGTCGGGCATGAATGAGATCGCTGTTGAGGTTGAGCTTAATATTTTCTGCCTTGCCAGTTGCTGGTTCAAAGATTTGCAGTTCTCGCCCGTTTTGGAAGACGATTCGCTTTCCGTCGGTCGAGAGTTCTCGCATCTCGTATTGGCTATCTAGCTCTTTTTTGGGACTCCCACCGGTTGCAGAAATTGACATCAGGGTGAAAAGAGCGTCCTTTTCATTCACGAAAAAGATACGGCTTCCACACCAAACGGGGAATTCGTTCGTTCCTTCGAGGTTGGTGATTTGTCGGAATTCTTTGCCTTTTACTGGTTCATGAATCCAGATTTGGTTTTGGAGTCCACCAATGTACCGAAACCATGCGGCGTAGGTGTGGAGGAACCTCGTAAAGACGTAGTAGTCCTTGTCGGGTCCGAATGAAACGTGAGATGCGAATTCGAGGGGTAGGTCTTGGACAATGCCACCCTTAGCGGAAACGAGACCTTGGGCGTAGGCGGTTGGCTCATGAATATAGCGAACCAGTACTTTTTCTCCGTCTGGAGTCCAGCCCGTTACGGTTCGGAAATTTTCGACACTCGTAATCTTTTTGGGAGGTCCGCCAATGACAGGCATGACATAGGCTTGCCGTTGACCATCGTATTCAGCTTCAAAAGCGATTTGAGTTCCATCGGGAGAAAATGTGCCGTGGCGTTCGTTGCCCGCGTCGCTGGTGATTCGTTTAGCTTCTCCGGTTTTGAGGTTGCCTAACCAGAGGTCAGCTTCGCTGGTGAATAGAATTTGATCGCCATGAATGCTTGGGTATCGCATAAATGGCTTTCCATCGGCGGCGGCGGCAATCGATAAGGCAAGAGCGAGGGTGTAAACCACACCTAAACTATATCATTTTGAAAATGAATATGGTTCCTGACTGCCAATAGTTAGACGATTTGATTGCGCAGGCGTATAATGCCGTCAAGAGGAGTCGGTTTTGAAACGTTTCTTTGCAGTATTTTTTGCCCTTTTGAGTTCGCTTTCTTTTGGAGATCAGAGTGTCTTTTCTGACCAGTTGGATAGTGCCTGGCAAAACTGGAGTTGGGCATCGACGAATACGAGCAATGTTTCCCCTACCCATAGTGGAGTTCGGAGCATATCGGTTTCGGCGACTGGTGTGGGACAGGCGTTGTATCTTCACCACAACGCTCAGTCGGCGGTTGGGTATCAATCACTAACCTTTTGGATTCATGGAGGGACTACTGGTGGACAACTCCTTAAAGTTCAGGGGACGCTTGATGGTAATGCTATTCCGGCTTATTCGATACCGGCTTTGACACCCAATGCATGGACAAAAGTCGTGGTTCCTTTAAAGGGTCTCGGAGTTCGAGGTGCACGCAATTTCGATGGATTTTGGATTCAGGATCGAAGCGGCGCTATTCAGGGCACCTACTATGTAGACGACGTGTCATTGGTTTCTGAGGTTGCTCCGCCGCCTACATCAACCGTTTTTACTGACTCTCTACAGAATAGTTGGCAAAATTGGAGTTGGGCGACGGTTAGCCTGACAAATAGCAGTCCGGTGCATTCGGGAAGCGCCTCGGTCTCAGTTCATGAAGTGAACGCATTTGATGGATTTTATGCTCATCATGCCAGCCTCGATTCTTCCCTTTATAAAACGCTTTCGTTTTGGATCCATGGAGGAGCTGGAGGTGGGCAAATGCTGCAGGTTTATGCCACAGCCAGCGGGGTGGGACTGGTTCCCTTTGCTATCCCAACCTTGTCAGCCAATAGCTGGACTCAGGTCGTGATTCCGCTGAGTAGTCTTGGTATGAGGGGTCGTGGTGACTTTGATGGTTTCTTTATTCAGGGGCGGGTCAATGCGCCGCAAGCCACTTACTATCTTGATGATATCAGTGTAAGTGTTGCTCCGATGGTTAATCCTGCGACGACGATTACGATTGACCCAAGGCAGAAATTCGACATTTCACCACTGATTTATGGAGCAAATTCGACAGATTATGCCGGAATGGGTTCGGGTTTTCGGTTTGCACGGTCGGGTGGAAATCGGCTAACTGCTTATAACTGGGAGAATAATGCCAGCAATGCAGGCTCTGACTGGTTTTTTCAGAATGACGGATACCTGGGTTCAACGAATGAGGCAGGTTGGACAGACCGAACGTTTATTCAAGCTGCATTGGCGGCTGGAGCCGTGCCATTGGTCACAATTCCTTGTGCCGGGTATGTGTCGGCGGATAAGAATGGTGATGGCGATGTCCGTAATTCGCCAAACTACTTGAGCACTCGGTTTAAGGTGTCTGTACCATCGAAGCCCGGCGGGAGCTTTGCTTACCCTCCTAACGTCAATGACGGATTCGTCTATCAGGATGAATGTGTGAATTATCTGAAGCAGTTTGCTCAGCCGGGATTACCAATCATGTTTAGCCTCGATAACGAGCCTGATCTTTGGTCTTCTACTCACGCCGAAATTCATCCTAGTGCGGCGACTTATGCCGAGATGATCACCCGGAGTACCGATTATGCTTCGGCAATTAAGAATGTATATCCGAGTGCCACGGTTTTTGGCCCAGTGAACTATGGTTGGTACGGATTTATGGCTTTGCAAGGGGCGCCGGATCAGAATGGTCGAAATTTCTTGGATGTGTATTTGGACGGAATGAGGGTCGCCGGGAACGTTGCAGGCAAGCGTTTGCTCGATGTGATGGATGTTCACTGGTACCCAGAGGCGAAAGGTGATGATACGAGAATCACGAGTGATGGAGATACCCAAGGGTTGAGCCAGGCTCGGATTCAATCGACTCGGTCCTTGTGGGATTCGACTTACGTTGAGGATAGTTGGATTACTCAATCTTTTGGCAACCAATCGGTCAATCTGTTGCCAATGCTAACGGGAAGGATTCGAGCTCATTATCCCGGCACGAAACTGTCAATTACCGAATACAACTATGGTGGTTCGAATGCGATTAGTGGGGCGATTGCTCAGGCTGACGCTTTAGGGTTGTTTGGTCGGAACGGGGTTTATGCCGCGGCTAACTGGGGACTCAATGCTGAAGCAAAGGCACAGTTGGCTGGCTTTAAGGCGTTTATAAACTACGATCGGCTTGGGTCTAGGTTTGGTGACCAAGGGCTGTTTGTGACCGGGGAAAAGGCTTCGGAGAACTCTTGCTATGCTGCGGTGGACTCTACCAATCCTAATCGAATCACGGTTGTGTTCATTAATAAGACGGAAGGAACGACGCCATTCAAATTGAACCTGAGTGGTTACCAAGTTAAGTCATCGAAGTCGTTTACGATTGTTGACCAACAGTTCGAAGTTCCAATAACTGGCGGGATTTCATCTTCCCGCGACAATTTGAAATTTAGCGCACCGCCTGAGAGCATTACGACGTTAGAACTGTTTGCGTATCCTAAGAAGTGAGTCAAAACCTAAGGTCTATTTCTTCATCATTGAGGGAACAATGTCATATACAAAGCGGAATTTTCCTTGTCCGCTTGATTCAACGAGCCCAAACCATCCTCGATCATCCCATGGAGTAACGGACATCCCTTCTAAATCTGCTGTCTGTTTTACCGCTCGATAGTAGCTTCTGACTATGTCTGTATTTCGTTCTGAAGGCGTTTGGCGGCGACCGACGCCAAATTCGCCATAGTTGATTGGCAAACCTAGCTTTCGACCGTGAGCAGCAACAGCCTTTATTGGGGCGATAATGGCGTTGATACCGGGCCACTTATCCGCCGTTCCGTCTTGACCACAAAAGGGCCACGGATCATAAGTGTGAACGGTGGCGATCAGAAATTTGTCTTTCCCTGCCCCTGGCAAGATCTCTGACGAAGGATAGACATCATCAAGCATTGATTGGTTACCTTGACCATTGACACCGATCATTACGACTCGGGTTTTACTTACCGATCGGACTGCTGTCCAGCCGACCTCGTTAATCTGTCGTGTGTACTTTATGGCTTGAGGATCAAACGGCTTAACTGGACCGGACCAATCTCCAAATGCCTTCTCGGGCTCATTCAGAATTTCGAATAATAGTTTTGGTGATCTGTCTTTGAAGTGCCTGGCAATTCCGGTCCAAAGATTCGCAAATGAATTGTTGTAGTGAGCCGATCCATCGTATTTTTCTTTGATCCAATGCTCATGATGGGTGTTCACGATGACATAGAGGCCCTTTTTGAGGGCGTAATCCACTACATTGTCCAAATCTTTGATCAGTGGCTTTTTGGCATCAAATTGCCCCTGTGAATTCATCAATGTGTCGTCTTTTACGGGACTGCCCCAAGTCACGGGAATTCGAATATGCCGCATCCCCGCTTGGGAATATATGTCAATCAATGGAGCAACGTCTGCTAATTTTGTTGAGTGAATCCCAAGATCGAATGTGTTGCCCAGATTGAAGCCAGTGCCCATGCCCTTGTTTACTTCGAACGCAGTTGGAGCAGGAGAGGTCAGAACAACCTGTTCTTTACAGCTAGTAAATGCTAGAGCGCCTAGTACAAAGATAGAAATCGCGGCTATGGAACGAACCATGCGGGCAGATTACCGTCAACGTGGAATTTCTTTCTAGCCATTCCGGGTTTCTGCCAAAAGACAATTTGACACAACTTCTCCTTGCTGCACATGTATGGTTCCATGCTCCTGCTTCTTTAACCGTACTGATTGACTAACTTGTCTTCGAGCTCATTGTGGGCTTGGTTTAACAATTGTCGAGTTGGATCGGCGTCATACCAGGCGATGATTTCTTCAGCACCACGGCGGAATGGGGTTGTACAAGTGAAGTCAGGGGCGAGCTTTTTGATTTTGCTATTGTCGAAGATCATGCTGTTTGCTTTGTCTCCCAATAGCCCTGGCCCCCAGTTTGGGTCATGCTTAGCAAGGGTCTCGGAAGCAACATGGACTTTGATTGCGGTTGTTCCGGCTGCTTCTGCAACTTGATCGTAAATCTGATTCCAGGTGAGGAGTTCATCGGACGTGATGTGATAAGCCTCGCCAATGGCGTGGGAATTACCGAGTAACGGAACAAAGCCTTTAGCGAAGTCGGTGTGGTGAGTAAGAATCCAGATTGAAGTTCCGTCACCGTGAACGATGACCGGCTTCCCTTTTCGCATTCTGTCAACAACGGTGTAACCGTGGTCGAAAGGAAGAAGACGCTGGTCGTAAGTGTGAGACGGTCGGACAATCGTCATTGGAAACTTTTCTTTGCGATACGCATCCACAAGGAGTTCTTCGCACGCGATCTTGTTTCTCGAGTATTCCCAAAAAGGGTTGTCAAGGATCGTTGATTCGGTGACTGGTAGGGTCGAAGGAGGAGTTTGGTAAGCACTTGCGGAGCTAATAAATATGTACTGCCCGGTCTTTCCGCGAAAAAGGTCAATGTCCTGCTGAATGTGGTTTGGCGTAAAGGCTATCCAGTTGACGACGGCGTCAAATTTGTGGTCTCCAATTGCTTGCTCAACAGACTTTGGGTCTCGGATATCGCCATTCAGCTGCTTGATGCCTTCAGGAGTCTTTCTATCAGATTGACCTCGGTTAAGGAAGTAAAGGTCAGTGCTCTTTGCTAGAGCTAAGGGGGCGCAACCGGAAGATATGATTCCCGTGCCGCCAATGAAGAGAACTTTCATGATGAGATTGTACTTGGGACAAGAACATGGTTCCCGTTAAGGTGAGTCGTGAGAAATCATTGGAATTTTCCTGGTTGGATCGCATATTCCAGTGATAATTGGAAGTTTAGTGCTCGACCGGAGAGCATCACGACTTTAGAGCTTTTTGCGTATCCCAAGAAGTAAATGGAGGATGGCTCTTATTGCATTTCTGCCTGAAGTTCGTACGCCTCTTTTATCCAGCCAATAAGTTCGTCGTCGATTCTGGCTTCGCTTGTCAAGTCAACTTCGTTATGGAATCGCGCCCTCGATAATTGTTCTGACTTTTGAATTCGGGGGCTATCGGGACAATAGTCTTGAACCAGATTGATTCGAATTCCATCTTTACGGGGGTGAACACCAAGAAACCCGGCTCCATTAAAGACTACGTGTAAGGAAGTCTTCTTTTCATCAATCGTTATGCTGTCCAGATTTTCGAGTTCAGCAAGGAGCATGGCACATGCCCGACGAGCCGGATCGGTTCTGAAAATAGCGGGAACGTGGTCGGTGTTGATGATCATATCTTATCAGATTTGAGTACCATTACTTCGTGCCGCTACTCCTACTCTGTACGTTGACGATTGCTACTACAACTGACTTAACATTCGTTCGTCATGGCGAGACTATTGCTAACGCGACAGGAAAGTATAACAGCCAAACCATTGATACATTTTCGAAAAAGGGGCAAGATCAAGTGGCTCGATTGACTCGTGATCTCTTGGTTGAGCAGCCTTATGACGTTATTCTTGTTTCGCCTTCACCGAGAGCGATGAACTCGATTGCTCCGTACCTCAAGGCAAAGGGCAAAGTTGGAACCGTTTCTGC
>Ga0194055_10003461_pt1 | contig 12109 bp, 7 predicted proteins | sample SepL449m_MetaG_FD_155482 | JGI IMG/M metagenome (GOLD analysis project Ga0194055, IMG submission 155482) | Anoxic zone freshwater microbial communities from boreal shield lake in IISD Experimental Lakes Area, Ontario, Canada - Sep2016-L442-9m | ecosystem: Environmental > Aquatic > Freshwater >... | reverse complement strand
CGGCAGGAGCCTCGCCCTCCCTTTGTGTTCTAGACGGTTCAAAGTCCTGTAGGATGTTTAGAGCTTTGGGTTAAGGCTCCCCTCGTCGATGGATGGCATCGTTTGTGTCGCTAGGATTTCTCTCACCGGTTCTTTGAGAAAGTCCGTTAGATTCTCGCATGTTGTTAGCGGTGGAATCGACAAAATGAGAACCCTTCCGTCGCGCGATTCCCGAAGCGTTGTTTGAATTGCGAGGTACGTTTCAGAGATCGATGCGACCAATGATGGCGGCGCGTGGGCTGCATCCGAGAACTCTTCCTTGCGTCCGCTTAGAAAGCTCTTTCTTTCGTGATTCATATTCCTTGCGATCGTTGCCAACGGCAATTGGAACCTGCGATCGATTTGCACTTTACATTGACCATCGAATTGGAGGCTGCGGGTTTCGACGATGAGCCCGAAATGTCGACCCCCTTCGAACAAATGGATGATTTGGAAGTGTTGCTTGAGGATTGCGATGCGACTTGTTCTGCCGATTTCGGGGAAGACCTCTATCAGCGCAGGCAGTACACTTTGTGCAAGCCATGTTTTCAGCAGTACATTCTGAACCCGCTGGCAAAAGCCCCTCAAGCCAAACCGTTCGGATACCAACCCGGATAATTGTCAGTCCACTTCGGAAGACTTTGTATGGATCCGCAGTCTTTACGACCACGCATCATTACGGGCGACTGCATCGCGTGGTTTGCCAGCGGTGGTCCGTGGCGGATCGCTAGGATTTGGAGCTTGCTGGTGTGCGGGTTCCTCTGCGTTTCGTTGCCCTGCTTGGCCGACGACTCGAGCGCTGTGTCGTTAAGGGCGAAGCAGCCATTCCGCGTTCGGATCGATGCGTATCACGCCCACACGTGGATCGAAACCCTACCTCGACCGGGGTTAACGGACTACCACTTGCTCTATGGTCCTGCTCGGGCCGTAGCCGCCCTGGAAGCCATGGGGTTCGAGTCAGAAACTCAGATTGGGCCTTGGACGGAAGCTGATCTTCGGGAAACCGATTTGGTCATCATCAATTTGCCATCGGCCGATCGCCCTCCCTTTTTGGTGTCTGAGATCGAAGCGTTGATAAACTACCTTCGCGAGGGAGGCGGAGTCGTAATCATCACCGATCACACCAATTGCTACTTTCATAATCATGTGCTCGGGTCGTTATTTCACGAGTTGGGACTGCAACTGACCAGCGATTTGGTCTGCGAGCGTTCTCCGTTCGCATTGCCCGATGGCAATGCATGGATCAACATTGAATCGTTTTCAGACCATCCGGTCGTTCGAGGTCTGCGCAATGTCGGGTATCTTTCGGGTGGGAGTGTCGACGAACGATTCGCGATCGCATGGAGCAGTCCCAAGAGTTGGGCCGACGAAGCGCGAATTCCCGCGTACGGGGAAGGTGTTGCCCCCGGGTTAACTGGCGATTTCAAACAACAACCGGCGGAGCGAGTCGGTCCTTTGGCCGTGATCGCGGCCAAAGAAATAGGGCAGGGGAGGGTGGTCGTCGTCGGGGATCAGAATTGCATCGGCGGGGCTTTTTTAAACTTTGCGGACAATCGACAATTGTGGTTGCAGAGCTGTTTGTGGGCGATGTCGAGCAAACAGGATCGCCTGCAGGAAAACGAGTTTTTGCAACACGGGTTAGCGGCCGAAAAAGATCGGACGTTGATATGGTGTTTGGAACCTCTCCGCGACCATGAATACTATTGGTCGAACGGAAGAGACGATGCGCTATTCAATGCGTTTGTCTTTCTGAACAAACATGCGGACGCGAGAGGGACCGATCGACCTCTCTTGGATGCGTCTTGGATGATCGTTCCGGATGTGAAGTTGCTGGGGATCGCACGATGGCGCGAGATGGTGCGCGTTTTTGCGGAACAGCCCGACCGTCACGTGCTGGTATTGGGGGAAGAGGAAGGGGAAGTGACCATGGCAGAGTGGTCTGCGTGGGTAGGTGCTCTGGCTGGAGATCGGGCAAGTCCGGCCATCGATACCACCTATCGGATGCCATCGGGGAGCCTAGTCCATTGGACGCGACGGCGCGGCGATTGGACGAACAGATCGATGCCCGGACCGAGCGAGGCTCGCAACGAAGGGGATGAACGGGACGACAATGCGAAACTGCAGTGGATGCACGATCTCGGACTGCGGCGTGTTCCATCGGTAAACGAGCAAGTTCCCTGGCCAGTGGACTGAATGTTTTCTTGGTATTTCGGGATGTCGCGAAATACCGATCTTTCGTACTCAACGAACCCAGTTCGCGCACGCATGGAGTCAAAACAATTCGCAACCTCAAAGCGGACGCGTCTGTTTGGGTTCTTCTTGGGTTCTTCCGTGGGATAGCCTTCCAGGCTGTCATTCTTCCCTTCGAATCAGAGCCCGCGAGCGTCGCCGGCTGCTGCACAATGACAGTGCCAAATCCGACGTCTAGTTGAAACCCGTTCGAAGTTGCAGGTTCTGACGTCCCACAGCCCGGCGCTCACGCTTAGGGCTCTGACGAACCGTTTGCCCTTTGCGGACGCGTCGGTTCCGGTTTCCACCAGCCAACCCATTTCTTAACCCGATATTCTTTTGCAATGGTTCTCTTTGGAACCCAATGGCACATCCGTGAAATCGCTGTGAATTCATGAATAAAGACCGTTCAGCGACCTGTCGCAGGGATTTCGCCGCTTGAAAAACCTCGCTCTCTTGTTATGCTTCCATCCGGATAAGCGGATAATCGCTCAGTGACCGACCGCCGGCCTAAACGCAATGGCTAGGTCGAGGTCCTACGGAAGGATTTTGGGACGGTCCCAACCCCTATGAACACAGCTCCCCCCATGATCGCCTGGATGCAGAGTCTATCGGACCCGACGCGGGTTCGATTGCTTCGATTATTGGAACGGAGTGAAATGTCTGTCGCTGAAATGTGCTCGACCTTGCAACTACCACAAAGCACCGTCAGTCGCCATTTGAAGACGTTGTCGGACGATGGGTGGACGAGCGCTCGCCGGGAAGGGGTCAGCAACTGGTATCGCTGGAATGGCGGTGAGATGCCAACCAGTCAAAAGAAGTTATGGTCCGTTGCTCGCGGGAGCAGCGTTCCGGAATCAACGGCCGAACAAGATGACGCGAGACTCGAACAAGTGCTCGATGCGCGAAGTTCGAAATCGCAGAATTTTTTCTCCAATGCAGCCGGAAAATGGGATCGCTTGCGAGGAGACCTATTTGGACCACGGCTGGATGCCTGGGCGATCGCCGCCGCCTTGGATGGTCATGCCATCGTGGGGGATTTGGGTTGCGGTACGGGGATGATCAGCCAAACGTTGGCACCTTGGGTGGAGACGGTTATCTCTGTCGATTCGTCCACGGCCATGTTGCAAGCCGCCCGGAAACGACTCAAAGACTTCGACAATGTCGACCTGCGTAAGGGAGAGCTGACGGAGTTACCCATCGATGAGGCGACGTTGAAGATTGCAATGTTGGCGTTGGTACTCCCTTACTTGCCGGACCCACAAGCAGTTTTTGCAGAAGCCGCTCGGGTTACGCAAAGCGATGGTCGATTGATTGTGATGGACATGATGCCCCATGATCGCATCGAATATCGCGATGAACTTGGACACATTTGGATGGGTTTTTCCAGAACGCAAATAGCTGACTGGATGGAACGATCGGGATGGACCCCGGAACGATGGATCGTGGTGCCTCCCGACCCGGAGGCGAAAGGAACACAAATTTTTGTGGCGACTGCCGTGCGAACGTAGCGATCTCGCTGCGGCTCGCAATGCGTTGCCGACTTGGGATACGGATCTTTTATTACCTGTTACTGGAGTTAGTTCTCATATGAGTACTGTTGTTGACAAGAAAAAGTCGGTCGGAAACACCGACACATCGCGCGTGCCGTTCAAAGTTCTCGCCTTTGATTTGCTGGCCGATGGGAAGCGAACGCAAGCCGAAGAATTGGCCAGCCTCGGCCGAAAAGAAATCCAACTTGCCGAAGACGAAATGCCTGGCCTGATGGCTCTCCGCGCACGCTATGGCAAGACCAAGCCATTGGCCGGTGCGAAGATCATGGGTTCGCTCCACATGACGGTGCAGACCGCAGTTCTCATCGAGACGCTAGAGGACCTCGGTGCCGATGTTCGCTGGGTCAGCTGCAATATCTTCTCAACCCAAGACACTGCCGCTGCGGCCGTTGTCGTCGGCCGTGGTGGATCGCTTGATAAGCCCACTGGAAGTCCAGTCTTTGCATGGAAGGGTGAAACCCTGCCTGAATACTGGTGGTGCACACAAGAAGCCATCGTATGGCCAGATGGATCCGGTCCAGACCTGATCGTCGACGATGGTGGCGATGCCACGATGCTCATTCACTTGGGCACCCAGTTCGAAGCCACCGGGAGCGTTCCGGACTTTGATCCTGAAAACCAACCCGAAGAATACGGTGTTATCCTCGATCTGCTCCGCAAGGAACTGGTCAAGAATCCCGGTCAATACACCGCCATGGGCAAAGCCGTTCAAGGCGTCTCCGAAGAAACCACCACCGGCGTAAAGCGTCTGTACGAAATGACCGCCAAGGGAGAATTGCTCTTCCCAGCTATCAACGTCAATGACTCGGTTACCAAGAGCAAGTTCGACAACCTCTATGGTTGCCGTCACTCGTTGATCGATGGATTGAATCGCGCTTCGGACGTGATGCTCGCTGGCAAGGTAGCGGTCGTGTGCGGTTACGGCGATGTGGGCAAGGGTTGCTGCCAAGCTCTCCGCGGACAAGGTTGCCGCGTGATCGTGACCGAAATCGATCCGATCTGCGCTTTGCAAGCGACCATGGAAGGCTACGAAGTCAAGACAGTCGAGGACTTTATTTCGACCGCCGATATCTTTGTGACCGCTACCGGCAACAAGGACATCATCACGGCCGAACACATGTCCCAGATGAAGGACAAAGCCATCGTCGCCAACATCGGTCACTTCGATAATGAAATCGATATGGCTGGCATTGAGAAGCTCCAGAAGAGTGGCAAGGTCGAACGCCGCAACATCAAGGCTCAATTCGACCAATGGTACTTCCATGACACCAAGCGCAGTATCTTGATCTTGGCCGAAGGCCGGCTCATGAATCTGGGCTGTGCAACGGGTCACCCAAGCTTCGTGATGAGCACCAGCTTCACCAACCAAGTCTTGGCACAATTGGAACTGTGGCAAGAACGGAACAGCGGCAAGTACGACAAGCGAGTCTACACATTGCCGAAGCACTTGGACGAAGAAGTCGCACGATTGCACTTGGAAAAGCTCGGCGTGAAGTTGACCAAGCTCAACGAATCGCAACGAGCCTATTTGGGTGTCGATGCGAACGGTCCATTCAAGCCGGATCAGTATCGCTACTAAGCGATCGTATCCGAGCCGCGAACGCGACGACTATCTATTCATCCCTCGCCCCCTTTGGGGGAGAGGGACCGAGGGTGAGGGGGCGGCGACAGTTGAGCATCTGCCTCACATCTAGCACGCCAATCGCTACCCAAGGCATCAGTTAGGAACGGATATCCATCGGAATTCAGTGCGATGTCGATCCATAGAACTCAGCGAGTTAAGCCACAGCATCCTTGGCGCAGTGATAGAAGTTCGTTGTCGTGAAGTTGAAAGCCAAGTCGGCGATCCATCCGGTGGACGAGGCGCAACTCCTATCGCATCTCCGGTTGCTCAAGTTACGGTTGGGGCTGCTTATCAACTTCTACAAGTGAAATTGGTAGATGGTGTCCGTCGGGTGATCAACGGTTTTTAGGCTTATAGCTAAACCGTTTTAAACACAGAGGCACAGAGATCACAGAGTTTCTGGGAGGAGTTTTCCATTGTGTCCTCCGTGACTCTGTATTTCAGTTCTTCCACGCAAACGGATGGGGAGGGTCTGCTAAGTGTCCACCATTCGCTGGAAAAATCAAGATTTTTATTTCGGGCAGCGCAGATTCCAGCGCACTCAGCGATCTAATACTCGGACCCGTATATTAACTTGCTACTGATCGGTCATAGTCTCTCGAAACAAGCATCGAACACAAATGCAACGCGGCGATTGAGTCGATGGTTAAACGTCTGTTATCGCCGCACCGGTTTGGGGTGATCGGTGCGAGGTGGAAACCTGCATTTCCGGGAACGTTCGACGCTGAAGCCAATGCATCCGAGGTGACTTTGAGAACGCTCGCACCTGCCTCGATCATCCGGTCCCAAGGAAAAAAAAGCGGACAGCAAAATGCACAGGACACGCCCTCCTGTGCGCTTCGGTGCGTGGGGTTCGTTGGTGCCGGAAGATTGAGCTAAACTCACGACGGTTTGTCCACGTCCGCAACTTTCCTCAGAAGCCAAAGCGCACCGGTCTTGGGTGACCGGAGCGAGTTCGAACGACGAACCTCTGCGTTGATCGGTCTCTGAGGTCAATCAAATTGCCGGGAATTTCGATTTGGGTTGAATCCACCGCCCAAGGCTTACAAGACTGGGAATATGAACCAATGCAGCCAATCGAAGAAAACAAAGCTAAATTTAGAAAAATGGCCGCCTGGAGCGTTCGAACGGTCATCCAACCGGCTACCAGCACCAAGCGGCCACGCTTTTAGATTTCGCCGATCGGGATTTCTCCCGACCAGACTGGAAAACGATCTGTTCCGTCTGGAAACTCAGGTTAGCCATTCCTCCAGCGGAATTCAGGGCTAGGCGGAAGCCGTTGTTGTTGTTGCGATTCGAGGGATTGTTCCTATTCCGATTCGCCGACCGGCAGTTGCCAGCGTCGTTGTTCCAACTGCCGCCCCGGTTCACCCGATTCGTGCCCTACGGACCGTCCACCAAGTATTTTTCTAACACAGCTTGTCGAAAGCGCCAACTCTTGGCGCCAGCGCTTGCGGCAAAGGCCGTCAACGCGGTCAATCTGGCTTGCAACGCAGACTCTGAAATCAATCCGAGTCTCGCGGCCCGTTCTAACAGCCGAATGCGACGACGCCAACGGCGTTTGCTACGTCGATTAAGTTTCACATGTGTCGGCCAAATACGACAACCTAGAAAATCGACTCCATTCGCTGTTCGTTGCAGGATCTCCGGTTTCAACTCCAAAGACAGCGTGTCGTGTAGGAATTCCTGGCATCGTAAATGAGTTGATCTAAGATAAGTCAGATCATCGTCCCAAAGGACCATGTCATCCATGTATCGAACGTAGCCTCGTATTCGTAAAGCTTCCTTGACAAATCGATCAAACCAACCCAAGTAAAAGTTCGCGAAATGTTGCGATGTTAGACTTCCGATCGGTAAGCCTACGCCGATCTGCCCGCGAAAAGCAAAAATGATTGCCTCCAACAACTCAAGAAGACGCTGATCCTTGAATCGTTGGGACAGTTGTGCGATTAACTTGCTATGCGAAATACTGTCAAAGTATTTTCGGATGTCCAATTTCAAAAACCATTTGCCTCGACCTGAAAATGCTTCGGCGCGTTGAATGGCTGCCTCACGTCCTTTTCCAGTTCGACAGGCAAACGTATCATCTATCAGCCATCGATCCATAATCGGTTCGCAGATGTTCATAATCGCGTGATGCAAGACACGTTCATCGAAGCAAGGTGCGGTGATGATACGTTCTTTTGGATCGCGAATAATGAATTGGTGAAAGCGGCCCAATGGAAACGATCCGCTTTCAATCCATTCCGAAATCCGCTGAACTCGCATGTCCAGATTCTCGGAAAACTCGACAATAGCCAATTGTGACCTCTTACCGCGAGCAGCCTTATAAAAAGCCAGCCGCACATTTTCCGGGTCGGCAATCAGGTCAAACAGATTCGCTGTTCGGCTCATCTTTCGACTCTCGCAAGGAGGTTAGCAATGGTAGCAAATGATCCGCGTATTTATCAATCTTGCTCTCCCCGATCCCATCAATTCTGGCGAAGTCCGCCTTCGTTTGGCAACGCTGTTGGACGATCTGAGCCAACTGCTCGTTCGTAAATAAAGCGTAGACAGGGACGGCTTCCTTCTGTGCCAATTCCTTGCGAAGCTCGCGCAATCGGGAGAACACATCAAACTCGATGGGCGTCAGTATTTCTTTATAATCAATTCGGCTACGATTCACGTTGTTGTTTCGCGTCGTAACAGCGCTACTACCACCCTGCAAATAGTTCACGCAAAGTGCCCAGTACGAATTCGAGCCCAAATCGACCCAATTGCGTTCAATTGTCAAAATCTTGTGACCTGACAAAAACGAATTCAGCTCCGCAGTTGCTGCGTCCATATCTTGAATTGGAATCACAAAGAATCGAAGTGCCATAGGAACTCAATGATTTTAGTTTTGCGACCTGAGCCGCAGGCGCTAGCCGCGTTTTCGGTAACACAATTCACCAAGCGGATATTGCCCGCGGATCAAAAATCGAGCGCCTCGCTGCGCTCGTCGGGTCATTCTCGCCGCTACGCCATGTCGCTACGGCAACTTTGGTCATCGCTCCGCTCTCTCCCTCCGTGCCTACGCCACATGGCTGCGCTACTTATCATGTACAGCCTCCGGCTGCTTGACAGACGGACTCAGGGCTAGGCGGAAGCCGTTGAGGAAGTAGCGACCCGAGGGAAAGCTCCCATCCCGAACCGCCGACCGGCAGTAGCCAGCGTCGTAGTCCCAACTGCCGCCCCGGGCCACCCGATACGTGCCCTTAACGTCGTATAAGTCTTCGCACCACTCAAAGACGTTACCGTGAACATCGTGGAGGCCCCAACCGTTCGGAAGTTTAGCGCCACAAAATGACGTTAACTTCGATGGATACATCTGGCAATAGCTAACTAACATCGTCTCATCGTTACCCATCGAATACTCCGTCCCAGTCCCCGCTCGACATGCATACTCCCATTCTGCCTCTCTCAGCAAACGATAGCCATTTGAGCCTGGAATCAATCGCCATGCATCGTAATCCTCCTTATCGGAAGAACCTTTCTCCTTAGTGCCTGTTCGCTCGTAACACGGCTTACGCCCTTCTTTCTGACTCAGCCAGTTGCAATACATCACCGAATCGTACCAAGACACCATCTGTGCTGGATGATCCGCCGTCGGACTTATTCGCTTTTCTACACCCTCCCACTTTTCCGGCTTTTCCTTCGCTGCATACGATGCGTCGCTCATAAACATTTCAAACTGGCCGCGACTCACCTCGCGATCTGCTACCCAGAACTCTGGGATTCGCCCAATCTCCCTCAGAAGTGATGCAAATCGGACATCTTTATGTAGATTCGCAAAATCTGGATCTTCTAGAAGCTGCTGCTTATTTTTGTAGCCTCCACGGATAAGTTCTCCGAGAAGTTCAATGGCTCGATCCGCAAATTGCTTTGCCTGCTCTGGACTCTTGACCATTGCCGCCTTAGAGCAAAGCGATGCGGCACATGCCACGTTATACCGATCATTCTCCGTCTTGGACGGAGCTTCTATTGCTGATTCCAATTGCAGCGTTGCCTCGGCATTGTCTCCAAGCCAGGCTGGTAACTGAATCTCCATATAAGTCCCAAAGGATTTTGGTATCTTCTCTTGAAGATACTTTGTCAGCGATTCTCTGGCCTCATCCGCTTTATCCAAACGGGCAAGCGCCAGAGTTCGGTACTGAAGTATCTCCGGCAGGGGCACGCTTTCGCCATGCAAAAGCAACCAATCGAGATCCCCCAACGCCGATTCGATATTTCCGACCTGGTAATGTGCAATCGCTCTCGTTCTGCGGGCTTCTGGTTTATCCAATTCCGAAGCAGCTAGTTGCGACATCGCTAACAATTGCTTGCGGAATGTTTCCAAAGGATCCACTAGGTTAACTGGCGCTGTGTCACTGGATCGGATCTTCAGCATGGTCGCGCCCACCGAATTGACAAACCAATTTTGCTCCGGAACGATCTTGTCACGGTCCGGTGCCTTCGGCTCCGCAATTCCCCAACGTCGTAGCAGCCAACCGGCAGCGCTATGCGTTGTGGTGTCGCCTTTCTCCACAAACCAGCGTGAGGCGAGGCTTTGCCAATGCTCTTTGTCAGCATCGGAGAGCTTATCGACTGCGATCTGACCGACTGCTAAGCACATTCCTGAACGAAGAGCGGGGCTATCACTCTTAGACACCAAATCATGTATGTCCTTTAGACGATTCTCCCAGCGCGGGAGCTCGTCGATAAACAAGGTCCGCTGTTCCGGATCTGGGCGATCTTCGATCGCACACACATCCAAGGCTATTGTTGTCTCGCCTAAATTCAAAGCCGCGATTGCCAATTTCGCCTTGCGACGCCACAGAGATTTTTCAATGCACTTGGCTGATTCTGCGTTGATCGACCCAAGGGCGGCAGGCACATTGGATTTCAATGCTATTAAGTAATTGAGTCTATCTGACTCGGCAATATCATCGATACGGGAAGCCAAATAGACAGCATCCAATTGCCCATAGTCCGCCAACGCAAAAGAGAGCGATAGTTTGTGACGAGGATTCGTTGCTGACACAAAACGAGTTTTTAATTCTGGTAAGACTAGGTCTTTGGGCAGAGTCTTGAGTTTCTCCAGGTTAAAAGGAACGCTCGGGCCGAGATTGTTCTGAAGCGCTTCGACCGATGTTTGTGTCTCACTCTGAAGACTCTTCAAACGTTCAGAGGTGATTTTCTGAAGATTCTTCAAGCGTTCCGATGAGATCCATTGCTGGATTCCGAAACCAATGAGCAACGTTGCCAACATGAGCCCTCCCCACCAGCTTCCATGCACGCGGCCAGCTCGCTGCATAATGGTTCGTTCAAGTACTGACCACTTTTTCGGATCGGTAAGTGTACGAATGCTTAGCCATTCGCTCACGGTGGGGAGTTGCTTGTTCTCTCGTTTGTCGCTCCAAGTGGCGGCGCGCTCAACCAGTTTCAACTCCGCTCTACCTTTGCGTGTCTCTCGCTGTTTCCGCGTTAGCCAATCACGGAGCGACGGGACTAGGTAATCGTGCGTGAGCTGGAAATACTTCTGCCCCGCTTGGTTTTGCACCGCGTAATCTCTGTCAGTGTTCTTGCCTTCAGGGTCGGTCGGCGTGATCAGCCGGATTTCACTGTCCAGAATGCGGAGTAGGTCATCGAAATCTCTAGGGCGATTGGCGTAACCGGATACTGCCAACAATTCGTCACGGGATTTCATCTGACCCTTGATATCGGTTCCGGAATCGGGAAGCAGATCTCGGAGTACGGCACGCGCGGCACTTTGGTGCAGTCGATGCTTGGGATGTGCAGTCTGCGCACTGAACGTCTCCTCCAAAAACGTGACGCCGACTCCTTTCGTCCCGCCGACTTCTTTCAGTGCGGCAGGTGACCACTCCTTGCCTTTCATCATTTCGGCGAACAGGGCCAGACGCACGCAGATGACTTTTCCATCTTCTGCTAGGCCAGCAACCGATTGTTTCATAAAGTCTTTTTGATCTTTCGTCGTGTCGATGATGTTCCCTGGAAGCTTTCCAAATGCTCGACCAAACGCACCCAACACTTTCCTTGCGTGATCGAGATCAAATAAGTCAGCTAATGCCGTATTCTGGCCTTGAAGTAACTCGACTTCTAACGCGCCCATGAACCTCGTTGCCGCCAGCCAGAAATCATCTCGCACCATCACGATGCACTGCACGCGGCCGCCGTCACACTGCCGTAGGGCTTGCACCAGATCGGTGTTTTCCTCTTCCTTCTTAGCGTGCAGCCATTGCTCGAATTGGTCCAGCACGATGAGAACCTTCTTGCCGACCGGAATTCCCTGTCCTCGCCTCAACTCTGCCAGCGTTTCCTTCAGCGTCAGGTTGTCTTCCAACCCCGGGCAGCGTTTCCTCAGGCCGTGCAGCAGACGGGTTTCCGTTTCCTCCGGTGTGGCTTCGACATAGACGGCAATAACCTCGTCCGAAAGACGTGGCAACAGTCCTGCTTTGACCAACGACGACTTGCCGCAACCAGATGGACCATAGATCAAACCTACCTTGAAGGTGTTGTCAGTATCGGTTTCTTCGATGCGCGTCTTCCAAAACCGCAAACTGTCCGGCAGTCCCTCTCGATCTCGCGGGCCTGGCAGCAGTTCCAGGAAGAAATCGGCATCGTGAGCGTCGAACGAACGCAGTCCTTTCGGCACAATCTTGATAGG
>Ga0194055_10003459_pt1 | contig 12116 bp, 12 predicted proteins | sample SepL449m_MetaG_FD_155482 | JGI IMG/M metagenome (GOLD analysis project Ga0194055, IMG submission 155482) | Anoxic zone freshwater microbial communities from boreal shield lake in IISD Experimental Lakes Area, Ontario, Canada - Sep2016-L442-9m | ecosystem: Environmental > Aquatic > Freshwater >... | reverse complement strand
CCCCGGTGTGGTGCTCGATGGCCCCGGCGATCTGCTGGAGGATTTCGCGGCGGTGGCAGATCACGGTCGAGCGACGGCCGGTAGAGCGGTTCAGGCGCACGATCTCAGCGATCAGTGCCGTCTTCCCTCCGCCGGTCGGCAGCACCACCAACGGCGACCGCTTGGCCTTGAGGGCGGCGCCGGTCTGGTCGATCAGCTCCTGCTGGTACGGGCGAAGGATGAACCCCTTGGCGCTCCCCCCAGGCTCCGCCAGGGCGCCGTCGGGTTTGGTGGTGCGATGCTTCGCTACAGGAGTTCCAGACACGTTGGCTGACCCGCAGAAGTTGTGTAAAAAAGTGCTGCTCTGCGGCTATTACGGCGAGCACAACCTCGGCGACGATGCATTGCTGGAGGTGCTGCTCAGCCAGCTACCGCAGGGTTGGGAGCCTCTGGTCACCGCCAGGGATCAGGCGATGGTGCAGCGCCGCTTCGGGGTTGCCACAACCGATCGGCGCAGCCTCAGGGGGGTGCTGCGGGCCCTGGCTGGTTGTGATGCGCTGGTGCTCGGTGGAGGCAGCCTGTTGCAGGATTCCACCAGCTTCAAGAGCCTGCTGTACTACGCCGCCCTGATCGGCGCCGCCCGGCTCCAGGGCAAGCGGGTGTGCCTATGGGGGCAGGGCCTGGGGCCGCTGCATCGACGCCGCAGCCGCCTGCTGGTACGGAGCCTGTTGCCTCTGGCCAACGCGATCAGCTGGAGGGATCCAGCCTCCGCCAGCCTCGCGGCCGATTGGGGCATCGAGGCTCCGGTGGGCACCGACCCGGTCTGGGGCCTGGCGCCGCGAGCCTGGCAGGGGAAGGGCGGGCCGATCGTGCTCTGCTGGCGGCCTGTGGCTCAGTTGCAGGGCACGGCCTGGACTCCCTATCTCAAGGCCCTCGATCAGTTGGCGGCTAACGCGGACCGGGCGGTGCTCTGGTTGCCCTTTCACCTGGACCAAGATCAGGGGCTGCTGGAGGCCCTGAACGCCGAGGGACTAGTGCCCTCGCGCCTGATGGAGCGAAGCCATGAGCTCGCGGTGGACGACCCAGCCGCCGCCTTAGAGCAGTTCGCCGGAGCTTCCCTGGTGCTGGCGATGCGCCTCCATGGCTTGATCCTGGCGGCGCTCGCCGGTGCGCCTTGCGCCGCCCTCAGCTACGACCCGAAGGTTGCCGCCGCAGCCAAAGCCATCGGCTGCCCCCTCCAGCTGCTGGGCGAAGGCGCGAATCCCAGCCTCGCGGCGCTCTGGGAGTCCACGCTCGATCGTCCACCGCTCAGCGAGCGGGTGGCGTGGCTCCGGCGTGAGGCCCTGACCCACCAGCACCTGCTGCGCAGGCTCCTGAGCCCTGAGGGGTGAACGCTGCTCATGGTCGGCTTCAGCGATTCAGCACGGCCGAGTCGATGCGTTGGCCCCGGTCATCCCAGCCGGTGACCTGGAGGGTTGTGGCGGTGGCGCTGAGTTCCGCGAAGCTGTGGCGGCTGAGAGCCCGGGCGCTGTGGTCGGCGGGCACTACGGCCCGCAGCGCAGCTCCAGCACCGCCCACCTGCAGATAGGTGGTTCCGTCGATCACGCGACTGCGTTCGTAGTGGTGTTCGTGACCGTTGATGTAGAGCTGAACCCCGTGCTGGCGGAACAGCGGGGTGAGCCTTGCGATGGCGGCTGGATCGTTGCCATAAAAGCCACTGCTGTAGATGGGATGGTGACCCACCACCACTTTCCAGGGGGCGCTGCTGGCCGCCAGGACCCGCCGCAGCCAAGGCAGCTGGTGCTGCCAGCGGGCATTCATGTTGGTGTCGAGCATGAAGAACTCCACCGGGCCCCGCCGCAGGGTGTACCAGCGGCCCTTCATGCCGAAAGGGGGATAGGCCATCTGTGGTTCGCCATTGCCCGTGCGGATGTCGTGGTTGCCGAGCACGGCATGGAAGGGCACCTTCGCCTCCAGCAGGGCCCGGTAGGGCCGCAAAAACGTGGCTTCGACCCGATTCAGATTTCCATCGGGGTAGATGTTGTCGCCGGCCATCAGCACCAGATCCACGGGCCTGCTCTGCTGCACCTTGACCATCTGATTGGCAACCGCCCGCTGATTGGCGTCGCCACTGCCGCTGTCGGCGATGGACAGCCAGCGGAGGGAGGACGCTTGGATCGGCGGTGGCGGCAGGGCGGGGCCGGCCAGACCAGCCCCAGCGCGGTCGACCAACGCAACCAGGATCAGTAGAGCTGCAACGATGAGCGGGCGGCGGGCCAGGCTGGGAGAGCGCTGAGGCTTCGGCTCGGACAGGCCAAGGGCCGTGAAACGTGGTCGCGTCGGGATGGGTGCGCGCATATCAGGAGGTGCCGGCGCTTTGCAGGTTGGTGAGAGCGGCCAGCACCTCCTGGCTGTGCTGGGCGGGACGCACGCCAGTCCAGATCTGCCGCAGGGTTCCCTGCGGATCGATCAGGAAGGTGTGACGAAGGGAGTAGGGCGCCATCCACGATCCGTAACGGCGGCTCACTTCACCGGCTTGATCGGAGAGGAGCGGATAGGCCAGGCCCTCGCTGCCGCAGAAGGAGGCGTGGCTTTCGGGATCATCGGCGCTGACCCCCACCACCGAGGCCCCCTTGGCCTGGAAGGCGCCCAGGTCCTTCTGGAAGCCTCGGGCTTCGAGGGTGCAGCCGCTGGTGAAATCGCGGGGATAGAAATACAGCACCAGCCAGCGGCCCTGGAAGGCGGCCAGGTTCAGGCGGCTGTCGATCGGTTTGCCCTGTTGATCGGGGGTCACACCGGCGAGATCAAAGTTGGGGGCGGCTTCGTTCAGCGCGGGCAGCACACCCCCGAGCGCCAGAGCGGAAGGAGCGCGCCCCAACAGGGTGGCCGGCAGCAAGAAGAAACCCTGGAGCAGGGATCGGCGAACCAGGGTGGAGGCCATAAAAAAGCGCCGGAAGCCGGCGCATTCTGGCGGATCATTGGGCCCAGCCGGCGTGCCCTGGGGATCCTTTTGTGTCGTGGCCGTTGACTCAGATCTTGGCCAGGTTGATGCCAAGTTCCTTGGCGTAGGCGCCGAGGCCCTTTTTCTGGATGGTCTTGAGGGCACGGGTGGACACCCGCAGCCTCACAAAACGATTGCCCTCGGCCCACCACAGGCGACGCTCCTGGAGGTTCACCTGCTGGAGTTTCTTGGTGCGGACATGGGAATGGCTGACCGCCATGCCGTTGTTGGCACGCTTACCGGTGAGCTCACAGACGCGGGACATGGACGATCTACCGATCGGAAACAACAGGCCCAATGGCCATGAGGTGAACTTAGCAAAAGGCCCTCCGTTGCTGAGGGGCGAGGCCGGGATGGCAGGGGGGACCCGCTGGCGCGGAACCCACAGCGGACCGGCGGTTCAAGCGAGGCCGCGCTGGAGCAGCTGACCCATCAGCTCGGAGCTGCGCTGTTGGAAGCCAGCCAGCTGCTCGGGGGCCAGCCCCCCTACCGCCAGACGGGCCGTGTCGTGGAGATGGCGGCTGAGGCGCTCGGCCAGCTCCTGGCTCGGGGAGGCGCTGGCGGTGGCACCAGGGGTGGTGATCACACCTCCGGCGCTGAGCTTCAGCAGCCCCTCCACCAAGGGGTGACGACGGTTCACCAACAGCACGTGGTGGTCGGGAAGGCCGGGGAGCCGCTGCTCCATCAGGGCTCCCATATCGTTGAGGCGACGCATCTGCTCAGGTAGCAGGATCAGCGCCGCCGGGGCGTTCTCGCCCTTGAGCGCTTGAACCTGCACCGTGATCCGACCATCATCGAGGGCTCTGCCGAATAGCTCCCGCAATTTTTCTGAGCTGTCCTTGCCATCGGCATCCTGGATCTCGCCTTCGCTTTCCTGCAGGGAGGCGTCGAGTTCGGCATCCACCCGCTGGAATTTGAGTTCGTTGTGGCGCATCTCCAGCCAGGGGATGAACTGGGTGTCGATGAAGCTGTCCGCCATCAACACTTCCGCCCCCTGGCCAATCCAGAGCGCCAGGGCACCGGCCTGACCCGCCTCATCGGTGCAATAGAGAACCCGCTGGCCATGGTCCGGGCTCAGGCGGCTCCGGTAGCCGGAGAGGGTGGTGTAGGTGCGCTCCCCGCTGGCGATCGGGTCCAGGGGCTTCACCAGGCTTGGTTCCCCTTCGCCATCCTCAGCGCTGGCTTCCGACGGCGGGGCGGCGGGGGCGGTCGTGCCGAACAGCACCAGATCGGCCACCTGGTCGGCGAACTTGCCATCTTCCAAGGCACCAATCTTGATGAAGGGAGCCACGGCATCCCAGATCTCCGCGTAACGGGCTGGATCATCGCGATGCAGTTCCTTGAGACGGTCGCCCACCTTTTTGGCCACAAAACCGCCGATCGAACGCACGCGGCGATCGGTCTGGAGGGCCGAGCGGCTCACGTTGAGCGGGATATCGGGTGAATCGAGCACGCCCCGCAGGGGCAGCAGGTAGCGGGGCACCACCTCTTTGATCGAATCGCTCACGAACACCTGATTGCAATACAGGCGGATCTCCCCCTTTTCCCAGTCGGCGCGGGAACCCAGCTGGGGGAAATAGAGGATGCCCTGGAGGTTGTAGGGGTAATCGGTGTTGAGGTGAACCCAGAGCAGGGGATCACCCTGGAAGGGATAGAGATAACGATAGAGCTCGATGTAGTCGTTATCGCTGAGCTCACGCGGACTCTTGCGCCAGGGCGCTTCGCGTTTGTTCACCGTTTCCCCTTCCAGCTGCACCTCCACCGGCAGGAAGTCGCAGTAGGTGGTGATCAGGGTGCGGATCCTGGAGGGCTCGAGATACTCCAGTTCCTCCTCCATCAGGTGGAGGATGACATCGGTGCCAGGCTCGCTCCTTTCAGCGGCTTCCAGGCTGAAATTCGGGGAGCCATCGCAACTCCAGCGCACAGCCTCGCTCTCGCCCCTGGCACTGAGGCTCACCAGCTCCACCTGGGAAGCCACCATGAAGCTTGAATAGAAACCGAGGCCGAAGTGGCCGATGATCGCATCACTTTCCTGCTTGTACTTCTCCAGGAAGTCTTCGGCACTGGAGAAGGCCACCTGGTTGATGTAGCGCTTCACCTCATCAGCGTTCATGCCGATGCCGTTATCGGAGATCGTGAGGGTCTTCGCTTCGCGATCGATTCGGATCGCGATCACGCCCTCCGCACCCTCGCTGCAATCGCCAGCCATGGACGCCATGCGGCGCTTGCTGATCGCATCCACCCCATTACTCACCAACTCCCTGAGGAAGACTTCGTGGCCGCTGTAGACGGCCTTCTTGATGATGGGGAAGATGTTTTCGGTGTGAATCTGAATCCGGCCCTGTTCCAGCACCGTCATGGCAATAAGTGTCACTGGCGGCGAGGCTAGAAGTCCGAGCCCTCCTTGTTCAAGGCCGATCAGGGAGGGGTCTCCGAACCCGCAAGTCCAGGCGCGTGGTGCTGCCTGTGTTTCTCGGGAGAGGGTCTCAGGCGCTGGTCTGAAGCTCCGGCTTTTCCTCTGGCAGGATCGCCCCCTCGACGGGACACACCTGCAGGCAAATGCCGCAATCGATGCAGGTGTCGAAATCGATCCAGTAGAAAGCCGTTCCTTTGCTGTTCGCCCCCTTGCCGGGGTGGATGCAGGCCACTGGACAGGCGTCAACGCAATCAGCCACCCCTTCGCACACGTTGGTGACAATCGTGTGGGCCATGCTGCGAATGAACTGCTGAAGCGGATCCTAGGTAGGCGCCAATCTCGGCGCTCCGCCCCAAACCGTTCCGTCAGGAGGTGACCCAGACGGTGCCGCGACAGCCCCGTTCCGCTGCGATGATCTCAGCTTCCACTTCGCTGTCGCAGCGGCTGAGGCAGAGTTCGGCCGCTTCTCCCCGTTGGTGGAGCCTGGCCTGGTGGCTCAAGGCCTGGGCCAGGTCCACCCCCGGGGCTGCGGCCACCAGCCAGGCACCCTGCGGAGCCGGTGGTTCCCCCGCTTCCAGCAGCTCTCGGATCGCCTCGATGGCGAAGCCGAAGCCGGTGCCGGCCGCCTGGTCCAGGTCCGCGCCGAAGCGGCCCACCAAGGCGTCGTAGCGGCCGCCGCTGGCGATAGCAACCGGGGCATCGTGTCCCTGGCACACCAGCCGGAACACCAGCCCGTCGTAGAGGTCGAAATGGGGCTGAAAGCTCGGATCGAGCTGCAGGCGCACCCCCCGTGCCGCCGCCGCCGGAGCCACTGCGGTCAGGGTGTCGGCCAAGGTCTGGAGCAGGGGGATGGGCCCGAGCCATTGCTCCAATTGGTAGAGCACTCGTTCGGGTTCACCTCGCAGGGCCAGGAGGGTGCGGAAGCTCTCCCGCTGCGGAGCCGGCAGGTTGAGTTGTTCCAGAGCCAGAGGATCGAAGCCGGTGAGCGCCCTGCGGATGGAACCACGCTGCTCCGCCGGCGCCTGGCTGAGCAGGGCGTCGAGGAGGCCATGGTGCCCCACCAGGAGGGTGGGGCGATGCGCTTCCTCCAGGCCCAGGGTGGCCACCGCTGCCAGGAGCAGCTGCAGCAACTCCGCGTCGGCCGCGGAGGACCCCTCCCCCAACAGCTCGACACCACTCTGGAGCTCCTCATGGATCCGCTGTCCGCCACCATCGCTGATGGAGGTGCGGAAGGTGGTGCCACTGGCCCAGAGACGCAGGGGCCTGGGTCGACCGCGCATGCGACTGCAGGCAGCCCTGGCGATCGGTGCGGTGAGCTCGGGCCGCAGGCCGAGGGGTTCATCCGCCGCCAGCCGCAGGATCTCGCCACTGTTGATCGCTCCGCCGGCCTCGAGGGAGGTGAGCCGTTCGATCGTGGGCGGTGTCACCTCCTGGTAGCCCCAGAGGCGGTAGACCCCCGCCAGCAGTTCATTGATGCGGCGATTGCTCTCCACCGCGCCGGGCTGGAGATCCCGGGCGCCGGCAGCAGGTTGCAGAGCCATGGTGGGGAGAGGCAGGGCGGCGGAATGGCGTTGCGATCCTATGGAGCGGCCGCATCGAGCTCGGCGGCGCCATAGCTGCTGCCGCTCAAGGGGCTGCAGCGGGCCAGATCGGCCACCATTTCGGCATGCAGGCCCGGTGCGCAGGCCAGCACTCGGCCGCTGGCCAGATTGAGGGGCGAGCCGTCGTAGCCGCTCACCAGGCCGCCTGCTTGCTCCACAAGCACCACGCCGGCGGCTAGATCCCAGGGGGAGAGCCCTCGCTCCCAATAGCCATCGAAGCGGCCCGCCGCCACATAGGCGAGGTCCACGGCCGCCGCACCGGCCCGCCTGACCCCATGGCTGCGGTGGGTGAACCAGGCAAATTCGGCGTAGTTGTTATCCAGCCGTTCGATGCGGTCGTAGGCAAAGCCGGTGGCCAGCAGGGCATCGGCCACGCGGCCGCAGCTGCTCACCTGGAGTCGTTCGTCGTTGCACCAGGCGCCATGGCCTGGGGCCGCCCAGAAGAACTGGTCGAGGGCCGGCAGGGCCAGAGCTCCGAGCAGGGGCCGGCCCCGCCAGGAGAGTCCCACGGAGGTGCCGAAGAAGGGGAAGCCGTGGGCGTAATTGGTGGTGCCATCCAGGGGGTCGACACACCACTCCAGATCGCCTTCCCCGGCCCGGCGGCCGCTCTCCTCGGCGTTCACCGCAATGCCGGGGGTCTCGGCCGCCAGGACCTGCAGCACAGCATCCTCGGCGGCATGGTCCGCTTCGGTCACCAGGTTGCCGGCCGCCCCCTTGGCGCGAATCTTCACCGCCTGGCCGAACAGCTCCTTCAAAGGCACGGCGCCGGTCTGGGCGGCACGCTTCGCCACCGAGAGGAGCCTCTCCAGTTCCCCGGATGGCAGGTTGGCGTCCCGCAGCGCTGCGTCGGACTGACAGGGAAGGGCGGGTGTTGGCATGCTGCTCATTTCATTCCTCTTCGAGGGGCAGGCCCGGCCGCACGCGGCCGCGACCGAAATGGCGGCCGAACTGAAGCTCGTAGACCTCATCCTCATCTTGGGTCTCCAGCTCAAGCGGACCAATGGCGCGGGCCACGCAGAGAAGGCCGTAGCCCCGGCTCCTCAGCTCCCTGGACAAGCCAAGGGCTTCATGCTGATCGATGCTGCCGCTCAGCACCCGCACGGCACAGGCCGTGCAACAGCCATTGCGGCAGCTGAAGGGCAGCGGATCGCCCTGCTCCTCGAAACTGCGCAGGATGTAGGCCCCTTCAGGAACCTGGTGGCGTATCACCCGGCCTTCCTGGCGCCAGTGCACGGTGATGGTGTGGCTGGGGGGCGGGTTCGCTTCCATATGGTGATGACGGAGTCGTGACGGCAGAATCGTGGTGGCTGAATCTTGATGGCAGAGTCTTGATCCCTGAGGTGCGGTGCACGGGCTGCTAAGTTTGCACCTGCCCCATTTTGCCCCTGGAGAGGTGGCCGAGTGGTCGAAGGCGCAGCACTGGAAATGCTGTATAGGGGCAACTCTATCGAGGGTTCGAATCCCTCCCTCTCCGTATTCAAAAAGCCGGCCCTTGGGCCGGCTTTTTAATGACATTCTCCCTTCTCTGCGAATAACACAAAAAAATGCGCTGCCATGGAGATAAAGAGCAGTCTCCAGAGCAGCGCAGGAAGCTTGATCCGGAGATCAACCAAAGCGGCCGCTGACGTAATCCAGGGTGGCCTGCTGGCTGGGGGAGTTGAAGATTTTTTCAGTACGGTCGAATTCCACCAGGTATCCGACTTTGCCCGATCCGCCATCCACTGCTTCGGCATTATAAAATGCAGTCATGTCAGCAACTCGAACAGCCTGCTGCATGTTGTGGGTCACGATAACGATTGTATAGCTCCGCTTGAGCTCGTGCATCGTTTCCTCGACCTTGAGGGTAGAGATCGGATCGAGGGCGGAGCACGGTTCATCCATCAGGATCACCTCCGGCTCGGTGGCAATGGCGCGGGCGATGCAGAGGCGTTGCTGCTGGCCACCGGATAGGGCAAAGCCGCTTTCCTGGAGTTTGTCTTTGCATTCATCCCACACGGCCGCCTTGCGGAGGGAACGTTCCACCAGTTCGTCCATGTTGCCGCGATAACCATTGATGCGGGCACCGAAAGCGATATTTTCGTAGATGGTCTTGGGGAAGGGGTTGGGTTTCTGAAACACCATGCCAATCCGGCGGCGCACCTCAACCGGGTCAACGCGCTTGTCATAGAGATCCATTCCATCAAAGATGACCTTGCCCTTGAGGGTGCAGCCTGGAATCAGATCATTCATCCTGTTTAAGCCGCGCAGCACGGTGGACTTACCGCAGCCGGAAGGACCGATGAAAGCTGTAACTTTGCCGCGGGGAATGTCGACAAAGACATTGCGAACAGCTTCGAAGCTGCCATAAGAAATCGTCACATTCTGCAGCGACATGCAGGTGTCGGCCTGGGCGGTTTGATGGGTGGCGTTGCTGGAAGTCATGACGGTTTGGGGGATGGTTGGTAGTGGAAATTTTGAAATCCAGAGAATTTCAGAGCCTTGTCTTAAGTGCGATTTAAACGAGCGATCCAGCGGGCAAATAGATTAGCGGCAAGGATCATCGCAACCAACACAAAAGATGCCGCCCAAGCAAGTTGATTTTGGGGTGCATACGGCATAATGGCGAAGTTGTAAATCAACACCGACATACTGGCGATTGGATTGAAGATGCCTTCTGGCCAGAAGGGAGAAAACAGGGCTGTGAAGATCAGCGGTGCCGTTTCGCCCGCCGCCCTGGCGATCGCCAGCACTACCCCGGTGGCGATCGGGGTGAAGGCCGCGGGCAACACCACCTTCAGGATCGTGACCACCTGCGAGGCACCGACGCCAAAGGCACCCCAGCGAAGTTCCTGCGGGACAAGCTTGAGGCCTTCATCAGTGGTTTTGATCACGGTGGGCAGCATCAGCACCGAGAGGGCGATGCCGCCGGCCATGGCGCTATAGCTTTGGCCGAAGAAAATCCGGGTGGCCACGATCAAGCCGTACACAAAAACGCCACTGATGATCGAAGGAACCCCTGCCAGCACATCGTTGCAAAACCGAACCACCTGGGCGAACCAGCCGCTGCGGTTGTATTCGGAGAGGTAGATGCCGCCCCCAACTCCGATCGGGATGGCCAGGAGGGATGCGATCAGCGTGACCACCACGGTGCCGATCATGGCGTTGCCGATGCCGCCGCCGCTCATTCCTGGGGCCGGTGGGAGCTGGGTGAAAAGGCTTGGGGTGATCAGGCGCCCACCCTGGTACAACACATAGAGGAGCACCAGCACCAGGGGGAGCACCGCAATCGTGGCAAAAAGGCCGGCAATGGAGGTGCAGATGGCATTGAATAAGTTGCGACCGAGGCTCGGTTTAAAAAACAGTGTGCCCCGATCAAAGAGGGAAGAAGCCGAGTGAGCTTGTGGAACTTGTGGAAATGGGGTCATGGGAGTTGGCTTGGCAACGGGTTACGGCGGAAGTGTCAGTAGCGGAGGCTGAGTTTACGCACGATCCATTGGGCCGCCACATTCACCAAAAAGGTGAGCAACATCAGGATCAGGCCGGCATACATCAGCGCCGAAACCTGGATGCCATCGGCTTCGCCGAACTGGTTGGCGAGCATCGAGGCGATCGTATTGCCGGGAGCCAACAGGGAAACGTTGAAATTGAGCGCGTTGCCAATGATCATGGTCACGGCCATCGTCTCGCCCATGGCCCTCCCTAGAGCGAGCATCACGCCGCCGACGATCGCCGAGATGGCGGCCGGCAGGATGATGTTGAAGATCGCACCCCAGCGGGTGGTGCCAATGCCGTAGGCACCTTGGCGCAACTCGATCGGCACCTGGTTGAGGGCATCGCGTGCAATCGCCGTGATGATCGGCAGGATCATCACCACCAGAATCAGAATCGCCGGGGCCATGCCGGGACCCTGGGGCACGGTGTTGAACAATGGAGTCCAGCCGAGCAATTTGTGACTGAGGTTGAGCAGAGGCCGGATGGCCGGCTCCATCACGAAGATTGCCCATAGTCCCAGCACCACCGAGGGGATGGCGGCCAGCAACTCCACCATCAGACCGATCGCCTCGCGAAGGGAGCTGGGAATGATGTCTTCGGTGATGAAGATGGCCGTACCGATTCCGAGCGGCACGGCCAGCAACAAGGCAAGAAACGAACTGACCAGGGTGCCGTAGATGGCTGTGAAGGCCCCGTACTTCTCATTGACGGGATCCCAGGCCGAGCTGGTGAGGAAGGACGCGCCGAATTCGGCGATCGCCTCGCGGGCACCGCTGAACACCGTGATCAAGATGGCCAGCAAAACGGTTGCCACCAGGGCAGCCAGGCCCATGGTGAGGTTGCGGAAGCCCCCATCGAGCAGTTTCTCGGACATCGGCCGGCGTCTCAGGGTGTAGGCCCCGGCCAGAGACTCCGGCGTTGCTGTGGTGGTCGAGAGGCTGCTCATGCGCTACTGGCGCGGTGGATTTAGGCCGTTCCAAGGCGTCAAGCGCCCAAGAAACACCATTTGTTCAGATTACGGAGAACCACGGGGTGCCTTGATTAAGTCGGGTTTAACGTCCTGCCAACGCCCGGTAGCGTGAGGGCGTATCCGGGAACCGGTCGCAGCCGGACCATCAGTCGAACATTCATGGGGCGCATCGTTGGCATCGACCTGGGCACCACCAACTCGGTGGTGGCCGTGCTCGAAGGTGGCCGCCCCCAGGTGATCGCCAATGCGGAGGGGGGGCGCACCACCCCCTCGGTGGTGGGCTTCAACCGCGACCAGGAGTTGCTGGTGGGCCAGCTGGGCCGCCGCCAGCTGGTGCTCAACCCGCGCAACACCTTCTCCAATCTCAAGCGCTTTGTGGGGAGGGCCTGGGACGAGCTCGATGAGGGCAGTCTCGGTGTGCCCTACAGCGTGCGGGCGAACGACCAGGGCAACGTGCGGGTGGTGTGCCCGGCAACCGAACGGGAATACGCTCCAGAGGAGCTCGTGGCCAGCATCCTGCGCAAGCTCGTGGACGACGCCTCCACCTATCTGGGGGAGCCGGTGGAGGCGGCGGTGATCACGGTGCCTGCCTACTTCAACGATGCCCAGCGCCAGGCCACCCGCGATGCCGGACGGTTGGCCGGGATCACGGTGGAGCGCATTCTCAATGAGCCCACG
>Ga0194055_10003458_pt1 | contig 12119 bp, 5 predicted proteins | sample SepL449m_MetaG_FD_155482 | JGI IMG/M metagenome (GOLD analysis project Ga0194055, IMG submission 155482) | Anoxic zone freshwater microbial communities from boreal shield lake in IISD Experimental Lakes Area, Ontario, Canada - Sep2016-L442-9m | ecosystem: Environmental > Aquatic > Freshwater >... | reverse complement strand
GTAATTCATATAAGCTTTGTGGTCGTTTCTCGTTAGGAATAGTAATCAACTTATATTAACCGCATTAATTTGGGGTTCGTAACTTCCTTTCGCTGACATTCCTTCATGGTAACTTGTATATGAAGAAATTTTCTTGGTGCACTTATTAAGTTCTGCAGTTCTTTTAATCAGAATTGGCAGAATTATTACTCAGATTTAAGCGGGCAACCTTTCTGATTAATTCACTTTGCTAATCCTTGACCTTCCCACTTTTTTAGCAGATCATAAGTTCTGCCTTCCAGATTATGATTGTTTCAGGAATCAAATTTATTCCGGAATCTTATGATGCCACGCATGTTTGCCTTTACTTTATTTCTTTGGAACTTAGCCCATGCTGCAATTGCTTCTGATGCTTTAATTTTAAAGCACTATGAAGCAAATGCTCAAAATCTTGCAGAGCTTTATCAGCAGTTTCATTCACAACCCGAGCTTTCTGGTAAGGAAGTCCTTACTTCTAAAAGGCTTGCAAACGCTTTGGAAATTGCGGGGTGCGAAGTTCATGAAGGTATTGGTGGCCATGGTGTGGTCGGGGTTTTAAAGAATGGCAAAGGCATGGTCCTTATGATCAGGGCGGATATGGACGCCCTTCCACTTATCGAAAAAACCGGGCTCCCTTATGCCAGCAAAGTTCAAGCGCGAGATGATAACGGGAACTTGGTCGGGGTGATGCATGCTTGTGGCCATGATATCAATATCACTTGTCTTGCGGGTGTGGCTTCGGTTCTTGGAAAGATGAAAGATCAATGGCAGGGAACGATTCTTTTGGTGGGCCAACCTGCGGAGGAAACAGGTAAAGGCGCCCGGGCAATGCTTCTTGATGGGTTGTTCACCAAGTTTCCCAAGCCTAATCTTGCGCTTGCACTTCATTGCGATGGTAGGTTTCCCTCTGGCCATGTTAATTACAGGGTAGGGCCAATGCAGGCCAATGTTGATTCGGTTGAAATTATAATTAAAGGCAAAGGTGGGCATGGTGCATCCCCCGATAAGGCAATCGATCCCATTGTGATCGCTGCCCGGGTTGTTCGAGATTTGCAATTGATTATCAGTCGAGAGCGAGACCCATTAGATCCTGCAGTAATTACGGTTGGTTCTATCCATGGTGGAACAAAACATAATATTATCCCTACTGAAGTAAAATTAGAATTGACGGTAAGGACCGTGCGTACTTCTTCGCGAATTAATATTTTGAGTGCCATCGAGCGATTGGCGCAGGCTGCATCGCTTGGTGCGGGTGCGCCAGAACCGGTGGTTAGATTGAACGCATCTGAATTCACGCCAGAGTTGATCAATGATGTTGAATTAACCACTAAAACCGTCAAGGTTTTTGAATTGCTTTTGGGTAAAGATAAAGTTCACGAGCGCCCGATGAGCCTAGGCGGTGAAGATTTTAGCCAGTTTGTTCGGGCAGGTGTGCCTGGGTTTTATTATTTCCTTGGGTCTGCAGATCCTAAAGCAGTGGTTGTTGCCAAACAAGGGGGCAAGCCCTTAGCTGTTACCCATTCAGATTCTTACTTTCCAGATTACGCAACTGTGATAAAAACAGGTGTACGAACCATGGGTGCGGCTGTACTTTTTCACCTTGCAGATAAATAAAAGGATGAGGATTATGCCATTGAATGATCTTTCTTTGTTGAGCAGGCGTAACCTGATGGAACTGGTTGCATTGCAATCGAGCTTGATGGCAACGGGAACAACTCCTTTGGTATCTGCGCAGAATAATCCACCGCAATACAACCATTTCCCGAGGATGGTCCATGATTATCTGGGTAGGCGGGTGCGAGAAATTGATCGCGCAAATCTTGAAGGTATCAATCGCCTTCAATCCAAAGAAGACGCGCAACAGTATGTGCTATCTGTGCGTAAGAAAATCCAATCATGCTTTGGTGTGTTTCCTGCAAAAACTTCTTTGAATGCCAGAGTTACTGGCAAAGTGGAGAGGGATGGTTATACCATCGAGAAGGTGCTTTTTGAAAGCCGTCCTAATTTCCTTGTTAGTGCCAACCTTTATATCCCCAAGGGTAAAAAACATCCATTGCCGGGCGTGGTTGCTTCTTGTGGGCATTCCAGCAATGGAAAAGCTGCAGATGCCTATCAGGCTTTTTGCCAAGGGCTTGCAATGATGGGGTATGTGGTTCTAATTTTTGATCCGATCGGGCAGGGCGAAAGGGTTCAGTATGGCCATGTTGAAAAAAGTAAACGGCCAAGCATTGGTGTGGGTGAACATATGCATGGCGGGAATCAACAACTTTTGGTGGGCGAATTTTTTGGGAGTTGGCGTGCTTGGGATGGTATTCGCGCACTTGATTATTTGCTTACCCGGCCTGAAGTTGATTCGACTAAGGTTGGGGTAACCGGAAATTCGGGCGGAGGCACCATGACCACTTGGTTATGTGGCGTGGAACAACGCTGGAGCATGGCTGCGCCTGCGTGTTTTGTCACCACCTTCAGGCGTAATTTTGAAAATGAACTCCCTGCAGATTCTGAACAGTGCCCGCCTAAAGTGTTGGCGCTAAACCTCGATCATGCTGATTTTCTTGCTGTGCTTGCACCTAAACCCATTGTTATTCTTGCCAAGGAAAAAGATTTCTTTGATGTTAGGGGCTCTGAAGAAGCCTACGAAAAACTTAAAAAGCTATACACTCTTTTAGGCGCTCCTGAGAATATCAAACTTCATACCGGCCCGACCGAACATGGGTATTCTGTTGAAAACCGGGAAGCCATGTATCAGTGGTTTAATGGGGTAACGAAGATATCTGATCTGCAAAAAGAACCCAAGGTGGTTGTCGAGAAGGATGAAACGCTTTGGTGCACGCCTGAAGGACAAGTAACCAAGTTTGGTTCACGATCGTTATTTTCGTTTACGGATCAGAAGGCGAAGGCCTTGGTTGGGGCAAGTAAAAAGGGCGTTGCTGAGTTGACCACCCGCATCAAATCTGTTTTGAAAATGCCTAAGGGTATTTCCAACCCTGATTACAGGATTTTGCGCAGTATTCGAGATAAAGACTTTCCCAAACCGATTGCCAATGTTTATGCAATTGAAACCGAGCCTGAAGTTTTTGCATTGGTATACAGGCTTTCAGACAAACCCCACGATTCCAGGCCCCCTAAAATTACCAAGCGTGCGGTCCTTTATATTGCGCATCATTCCTCTGCTGATGAATTGCGCAAGGAAACTTTCATTCGCGATCTTTTGAAAGCTGAACCTGAGTCTGAATTCTTCACTTGTGATGTTCGTGGCATAGGCGAATCCAGACCCGATACTTGTGGCGTCAACCAATTTCTTGTGCCTTATGGCAATGATTATTTTAATGCGGTTCATTCCCTGATGCTTGATTCACCCTTACTTGGGCAGAAGGTTTTAGATGTGATGGGTGTTTTAGATTGGCTTAAAGGTAATGGCTTTACGGAAGTGCATCTTGCTGCAAAGGGATGGGGAACCCAGCCCGCCCTTTTTGCATCAATGCTTACTCCTAAAATCAAACAGATCACCCTTAAAAACGCATTGAGTTCTTATACAGAGCTTGCATGCTCTGAATGCTATGATTGGCCTTTGTCATCCATGCTGCCCAATGTTTTGGATTCTTTTGACCTACCTGAATGCTATGCGCAACTGGGTGGAAAATTGAAGCTTATTGATCCCGCTGGCGCAATGCTTAATCCCGTAACTAAGTAGTATTGAGGAGAATTGTGATGTTTAGAATAAATGCTTTTGGAATTGCTTTGTGGCTTTTTACAGTGCTTATGAGTCAAGCGATTTCTTGGGCAGGCGATGAGCATTTAATGATCCCCATGCGGGATGGGAAAAAACTTTCGGCGTATCTTTTTGCTCCAGAAGGCAAGGGCCCTTGGCCTGTACTTTATGAACAAAGGTATGCCGATATCAAATCTCCTGCGGTTCGGAAAAGTTACGAAAAGCTTATCAATGAAGGGTATGTGGTCGTGGTGCAAAATTTTCGTGGCAGCCATCTTTCCGAAGGAACTTGGGTTGGTTACAGAGCGTTGGGTTGGGGCGAGCTAAAGGATGGTTATGATACGGTGGAATGGCTAGCAAAGCAGCCTTTTAGTACAGGTAAAATCGGAACGCTTGGTAGTTCGCAGGCTGGGTTTGCACAGAATTTTCTCGCTGTTACGCAACCTCCTCATCTTGTTTGCCAGTATATGATCGATACGGGCCTTAGCCTTTTTCATGAAGGTTACAGAATTGGTGGCACTACCCGGCCTACTCGATTCAAAACTATGAACACGGTTCCAGGAAACCCCGAAGATAACATGCACTTGCTTAAAGAATGGTTCAAACATCCCACTTATGATGCCTACTGGGCAGATGAAGATTGCTCCAAACATTTTTCGAAAATGAATGTGCCCTGTTTTACTGTTGGTAGTTGGTATGATTTTATGTCTGTTGGTTCCATCGATAGTTATGTTGGTCGCCAGCATCAGGGTGGCCCTAAGTCTAAAGGTGCGCAGAAACTTTTGATCGGCCCTTGGTTGCATGGAAGATTCAAGGAAACCAACAAAGCAAACGAGATGGTCTATCCTGACAACGCTAAGTTTTTTATGGATGATCATATGATTCGTTGGTTTGATCATTACTTGAAGGGTTTTGCTAACGGCGTGGAAAATGATGCTGCAGTCAAGTATTATGTGATGGGTGCGGTGGGTGAAAAAGATGCGCCGGGTAATGTTTGGAAAGAATCTGCAGACTGGCCTTTAAAGTCTATACCCACTTCCTACTATCTCAGCACTGGTGGGAAGCTTGGGCTAAATCTCACTACGATTAAATCCAGTAAAACTGATTTTATTGCAGACCCCATCAAGCCCGCAACTATTCCTGCAAAGGGTTTTCCCGGAGGGATCGATGCCCGAACTTTTGAATCGCAAGACCAGGTTAAAACTTTTACCACGGAAATACTCGATGCACCTGTGGAGTGGACAGGTAAAGTTCAGGCTGAGATGTTTCTCTCTTCTGATGCCTTGGATACGGACCTTATTGTTAGGGTGAGTGATGTCTACCCCGATGGTAGATCGATGCTGATTATCGATTATATTCGTAGGGTGCGTTACCGCGAAGGCTACGATAAAGAGGTGTTTCTAGAAAAGGGTAAGATTGCAAAAGTTGCCTTTGATGTTGGATCTTTAAGCATGAAGTTTAATAAAGGGCATAAAATAAGAGTGACCATAGCAAGTACCGGCGCCCCTTTTTATGAACCCAACCCTAACACTGGCGAACCTCTGGGCGTTGATTTTCCCGCAAACGCTAAGATGGCTAATAACTCCATTCATCATGAGATTGGGTTTCAATCAAAAATTATTGCACCACTGATCAAGTGATTTAACATTCAACTTTGTTGACATGAACCTTCGCAGGTGCGAAAATTACTTTGCATACCTATAGGTTTTAGTTGATCATTCCGGAGTTTAAGATGTATTCCAATAATCGATCGGGTTTCTTCTTTTTTACCACTGCTAATTCTATTGCTTGCAGATGGACCCCTGTCGTTTTGTTGGTATTGATGGTGGGGACTTGGTGCGAGGGGCAAGCTCCTTTGATTCCCAACCCTTCCAATGTTTTGAAGGGGCATACCGAAACTATTTACTCTCTGGTATTCAGCCCCAGCGGCAAACAAATTGTCACGGGTAGTTTTGATAAGACTGTCAAAATTTGGGATGCCACCACGGGTAAAGAAATTCGAACACTTACCGGCCCCCAAGGCCATAAGCAAATGGTTCTTAATGTTGCAGTTAGCCCCGATGGCTTGCTTATTGCCTCTGGTAGTTCAGACAATACCGCCAACATTTGGGATTATCCTATGTCTGATCCCCTCAAAAAATGGGCACTCGGCGAGGCGGTTCATTCTGTTGTGTCTACACCTGATGGGACCAAAGCTGCTACAGGGCTTAAAGATGGTAGCATTCGCTTGTGGAAAATCGCAGATCCTAAAGAAGTTTTCAAAGATCCTGTTGTTTTGAAAGGGCATCAAGGCCCGGTTACTTCTTTGGCCTTTGTTAACAATGGCTTGCAGCTTGTTTCTGGTGGAACCGATGGTACTCTGCGCACTTGGAATGTCGCTGATGGCAAAGCTGGCCTGGTGATTGGTGCACATGTTGGCTCTGTCACTTCCGTCCTTTCTAAAGATGGCGGCGCAGTTTCTTCTGGGGAAGATGGCTCCATCAAATCTTGGAACCTGCTTACTAAAGAATCTTCCTCCAATGATAAAAAACACTTATCACCTGTGATTGCCTTTGCTATTTCCAACGATGGCTCGATGATTGCAACCGCTTCCAAGGATGCTTTGATTAAAATCAATTCGGGTGAAGGATTCAAAACTTCCCAGGATATTGATACCAAGTTTGCAGGCCTTAACAAAATCTCTTTGAGTTCTGATAAGAAGTGGGTTGTTGCAGGTAATGATAAAGGTGTTGCCAATGTTTGGTCGGTTGCAGAGGGGAAATTAATTTCCAGTAAGATTGTTCACCCCGAAGGTATTGCTGCTTTAGAATTTGCTCCTCAATCTAGTCAATTCATGTCTTTGGGAAAAACAGGTGTAATGAAATTCTGGCAGGTGTCTGCTACTGCTACTGTTGCTCCCTCGCCTTTGCAAGAAGTTCCTTTGGTCGGTGTTTCCAGCCAAGATGGCAAAAAATGGATGTGGGCCGGTTCGGGTAAACAAATCCGTATGAATGGCCTCGGTGCCACGGCTACACCTATAAACATTGGTGCTGCACTTAAGGATACTCCCTTGGCGATTTTGCCAAGCGATGGCGACAAATCTGCTTATGTTGCATTTGCAGATGGCAGCATATTGCTGCAAAATGCGGAGAAGAAAGATGTGCTGATTCAAGCTCATAAAACCAAGCTCTCTGCGTTTGCTAACCCTTCTGGAATGATTTTAACTGCAGGCGATGATGGGTTTGTTCGTAGTTGGAAAACTACACCATCCTCAAGCAAGGCAGGAACAGCAGAGTCCGGCCCCAGTGCTGTTTATGTTGAAGCTTTTTCTAAAAACATCTGGATGATTCTTCCCGATGGCTCTATTAAAACCGGCAATGCCATCGGTTCTACCGATAAGGGCCGAGTGATTCCTAAGCCTGCAACACCGTTTAATGTTGCAAGCTTTTCCCATGATGCACAAGTGATGGTGCTTGCAAATAATGATACGGTGCAGATCATCAAAACTGATACCAAGAAGGAAACTAGGCCGCCCGTAAAACTACCTGCCCCTGTGCGGAGTTTGGTTGTAAGAAATGATGGAAAACAAATCGTTGCTGGGTTGGTTGATGGTAAAATTGCGGTGCTGGAATCCGAGGGTAAAGCTGAACCAAAGCTGGTCCCTGTTCATGCAGGCGAAGTCTTAAAGCTCGAGTTTTCGCCCGCAGGATTGCTTTCGCTGGGCGCAGATAAAACCCTGAAGTTAAGCAAGGCTTCGGATTTTACTCCAATTGCCTCTGCTCCTCTTGATGCCCCGTTGAATAAGATTCGTATTTCTCCTCAGGGTAAGAAAATCCTACTCGCGATGGCTGATAAATCGATTCGCATTCTTGATGCGAACGATTTGAAAACACTTGCAAAGCTTCCTTTGTTTGGGAATCCCCTATCCCTTGCATTTGATAACGAAGAGAAAAAGATTCTAACTGCAATCGAAGGTTATGGCTTGGCTTTGTTTTCTTCCGATGGCACTACTTTGGAATACATGCCCATGGTTGATCCTATCTTAGAAGTGGCATGGTCTTCAGATAATTTAAAGGCTTTGGGCGTGGTTAAAGATAAAGGCGTATTTAGCTGGTCCCCTAATGCTAATTGGTCGGTGCGTGTTGCTGCTCCCATCAATGTGATCGCACCTTTGATCAACAAGGATGTTTCTGTTTTGGGTTGCGAGGATGGCAAGCTCATTCTTGTGAAAAATGCAGATGGCAAACTGGTATCCGAGAAGAATTCGCTTGGTGTACCTGTGAAGTTTATCAAGTCTTCAAAGGATGGATCCACGGTTGCAGTCATTGGCAAAGATGGCAAAACTGTTTTTCTTGCTGTTGCTGATCTTGCTCAGGATATTTATAAACCTTTGGCTGAGTGGAATGTTGGTCCGGTTACTTCTTTTGAATTGGCTCAGGATGGCAAACAGGCTGGAATGGTTCTTGAAAAAGAAACTGCCGAATCAGCTAGGGTTTATGATGTTTCGTTGGGTAAAGAGATATTTAGAATCGCTGGCGAGCAGGCTAAGAATCTTCAGTTCTTGCAGGAACCGCGATCTCTCATGGTTGTGGGTAAAGATTCTCTTTCCTCCCATGATATTGGTATCTTGAAGATGTTGGATGTTGGAACGAATCCAGTGAAAACTGCAGTTTATGGCGCTGCGGATAATATCATTTGGTCTTTTGGCGAAGATAAAATCCCTCACAAGTGGGATGTTAACACCGCTAAGGAAACCCTTAAACATAAAGCCTTGGCAGTCGATGCTTTGAATGATGTTGTGTTATCAAGGGATGGCACAAGATGCGCTGTTACCAGTGGCAAGAATGTTCGTGTATGGCAAACAGAAGATGGCAAAGACTTATGGGTCTTGGGGCATCCTAAAGATGTTACCAAGGTTGCTTTTTCATCTGATAAAACCAAGCTTGTTACCACTTGCATGGATGGCATTGCCCGATCCTGGGATCTTTTGTTGGGTAGGGAACAGCAGTTCTTTGAAGGTGCTGGGTTCGCGGGCGGCGTAGTATTCGGCCAGAACGGTACTTCAATTCATGCGGTAGGAACCGATGGCGCGCTTTATCTTCATAACCTTGCGGTCACTAAAGTTTTGGTTACAGGGTTCCCGGTTCGTAGTTTTGCATTTGGTCAAGGTGGCCAAGTTGTTTGGGTTGCTTGCGATGATAAAATTCTTCGCTCTTGGAATTTTGGTTCGAACATGCTTGATAAAACCATCGAAGCAGGGGGCAATGCCGTGCGTGTTGTTGCTCTTTCTCCTAACGGACAAGTGATTGCAACGGGCGGCTTAGATCCTGAGGTTCGATTTTTTCAAGCTAGCGACCTTAAACTTATTGGCACGGTCAAACTTCCTGGTGTTGTTAAAACCATTACCTTTGCCAAGGATCAACTTGTTGCAGTGGGCACGGAAGATGGTTCAATCCAGATGCTTCAGATTCCGTTTAACCAAGGTCAACCGTTGCCTCCCGATTTTGGTAGTGTTGTTCAGACCTTTAATCTGGGCAGTATTCCCAACGCCATTTCTTTTTCCAAGGAAGGTAAAGTTCTTTTTAGTGCAGATGCAGCAGGCAATTTTAGTGAGTGGAAGATTGCAGGTGATGCTCCGCTAAAATCTTTCGGTCATCCAAACTTTGTCGATGTAGTGGCCTTTGATCCTAAGGGGCTTTTACTTGCCACTGGTTGCCATGATGGCAAAGTCAGGCTCTTTGATATCGCAAAAGGTAATGTGGTTAAAGAAATTGATGCACATACTAAAGCCGAGCCTTCGCCTGTTTATAGTGTGCTTTGGGCCAACGATGGCAAACGATTGATTTCTTGTTCCATGCAAGGTTCAATCAAGGCGTGGGATGTTCCTTCCGGTGCCATGGCTTATGAAATAAAATCATACAAAGAAAAAGAGGCTGATAACGGGCATAAAGAGGGTGTTTTCTCACTTGCAATAAGTCCTGATCAAACCATTCTTGCAACTGCGGGCGGGGATCGGGTGATTAAACTTTGGAATCTGCAAGATGGAAAGTTCATTCGCAATCTGGTTAACAAGGGACTTCCTAATTCGGACAAAGAACCCGCTTCTCATCCAGGCTGGATTTATTCTATCCGGTTCACTCCTGATGGAAAGCAATTGCTTGCAGTTGGTGGAGCTCCAAAAGGCAAGGGCGTACTTACGCAATGGAGGCCTTCTGATGGTTCACTTGTTGCAGCGCATGAGGTTCCGACGGGTGTGTTGTATTCCTTGAGTATTAATCCTGATGCGTTAAGTATTGCAACTTCTGCTGGCACAGGAAAACAAGGAACAGAATTTAATCAGGGCCTCGTCATCAAACTCCCCGGGTTGAAATAAGTCTTAGTCCGCGATTAATTTGCTGCTATTGATGGCGCATTGATAGAAGGCTTACTCAAGGGAAGCTAAAAAAATACTAGAATTTTTTGGAGTCTTCCTTTTTCATTTGAAAATAAGATTATATTTATGCATACATTTTTTATAATTTTAAGTCGATGATTAATCAATTAACAGTAATGAAAAGGTAATTCCTGCAGTTTTTGAATTTGCATTAATTATTATAGTCTTAGTAATCTCGTTTAGTTATTATCTATAAAGTTGATTATATTATTAATTTTCAAAGGAGTTGGTTTTGGATATTCCGAGCACAATAACATCATCGTTATTGGAAGGCATTCGTTCAAATCAGCAAGATGCTTGGAACCGAATGGTGAAATTATATTATCCCTTGGTTTATTCGTGGTGCAGGAAAGCAGGTCTTAAACCGGAAGATAGTTCAGATATCAGCCAGAATGTTTTTAATGGGGTATCTCAAGGAATTAGAAACTTTACCAGAGAAAAACCCGCAGACACTTTCACGGGGTGGTTGCGGACGATAACCAAAAGAAGAATTTTTGATTTTAGGAAGAAAACCAGTAATCAACCTTTGATTTATGAAGGTGATATCCACTCTATACCTGATTTTATTGAAGAAGAAATACCCATTGAAGGCAGCAACCAAGATTATCTCATATTATTGAGGGGGGTATTGGAAATCATAAAAAAAGAATTTGAAGAAAATACATGGAACATTTTTTGGAGACATGTGGTTGAAGAAATACCTTTGGAAGATGTTACCAAGGAATTTAATGTTAATGCAAATTCTGTTTATTTGGCTAAGTCGCGAGTCTTAAAAAAATTGCGCTCCCACTTAAATCCACCAGCATAGTAGTTTTGGAGCCTTAAATTGGAAATCCTGGATTTTCAGAAATTACTAGATTATTTAAAAGATAAATTATCAACAAATGAACATGAACAATTCAGTTTATTCTTCAAAGAGAACCCGAATTTAATTGAAAAATTAAATTCTTTTCTTTCTTTAAATGGTCAATTTGAAAAAGAACTTCCCTCTACAAAGCAAAAAAGTCTCAAAGAATCTGATTTATGGAATAGCATTGAAAAAATTCTTGGATTTCAGTTTAAAGGTTTGCAGGATGATATTATTTTTCCATCTTTATTTGGGGATTACACTTTAATAAAATGCATCTCGAAAAAACATAATGCAACAGTTTATCAAGCTCATTGCCCCACATCCGCTTGCATGATCGCGGTAAAAGTCCTTAATTCTCCATTCGATTCTAGTTCCGGTCTATTCATTAGGTTTAAGCGTGAAGCCGATTTTCTTCGAAACTTAAATCATCCTAACATTGTTAAGTTTCTTGATCATGGTGAATGGAATGGTCAGTCATTTTTTGCTATGGAATGGCTTGAAGGAATGAATTTATCAACCTTGGTTGACAAAAATGGTCCACTCCCTTTTCCATTAGCGTTTGAATTGACACGGTTAACTTTAATCGGACTTGAATATGCCTGGGAACACAAAATTATTCATCGAGATATCAAGCCCTCCAACATTTTTTTAACGACAACTGGAGAAATTAAAATTCTTGATTTTGGGCTTTCGAAAATGATTGAAACAGATGCAGATTATAACTCTATAACAGGATCTGGACAATTGCTTGGTACCTTTGATTACATTGCCCCGGAACAAGTTTTTGCTAGCAATGCCGTAGATTTTCGAGCCGATATTTACAGTCTTGGATGCACTTTATTTAAACTGTTAACGGGACATGCGCCTTTTTCCCAGACAGAATTAAAAGCTACTATTCCAAAACTAATGGCTCATGTAAATTCACCTTTTCCTGATATTAAAGATTTCTTACCAGAATGCCCAAAAAGACTCATTCGAGTTTTTAAAAAAATGGTTGCAAAAAAACCTGATGACCGTTTTCAATCTTTTACGGAAATTATCAAAAAGTTTGATTTATTTTGCAAAAATATAAATTTAATCGAACACATTGACTTAAAATCGGGGGCTATTGCTTACATTAAAAAACC
>Ga0194055_10003455_pt1 | contig 12122 bp, 11 predicted proteins | sample SepL449m_MetaG_FD_155482 | JGI IMG/M metagenome (GOLD analysis project Ga0194055, IMG submission 155482) | Anoxic zone freshwater microbial communities from boreal shield lake in IISD Experimental Lakes Area, Ontario, Canada - Sep2016-L442-9m | ecosystem: Environmental > Aquatic > Freshwater >... | reverse complement strand
TCACCGATGGGACGGCGCCGGGGTGCGCTCGGGGCCAGAGAGCGGCTGGAGATGGCCGGACGGCGGGACATCGTGCGCTCAGCCCCGGGCCCCGCCCGACACCGTGATCAGGGAACCGGCGACGGTGTTGCCGCTGGAACCGGTGATCCGGCTGACGGGTTCGGGTACATCCTCGTTGCGCTTCGGCAGTTGACCGGGCATCGCCGTGAGAACACCGCGGCGGCTGGGGTTGCGACGGCGGGCCGACACACCCTCGGTTCCGGTCACCCGGTCACCACGGTGAGGGTTCCGGTCACCCGGTCACCACGATCCCAGTCGTCACCAGTGATCCGAAGACCGGAACCCTCACCGGTGACCCGGGAGACCGGGAGGGCTGTCGCTGCGGCTGCAGGGACCTGGGCGGGAACCAGCACCGGCTGACTGGGACGGCGATCGAAGCGGAACTGCTCCGTACCGGTCACCTTGTCAGCCGCCATGTCAAAAGGGCCGGTAATCCTCCCGCCGAACTCGTAGCTGCTACCGGTCACGGCACCCTTTTTTTCACGCTGCACCTGGGCTACCCGCGCCGGTGACTGCACGCTGAACTGCTGCCAGGGCGCAGCCTCCAAGGGCTGGGGGAAGTCGCCATCGGAGACCGAGGCGGCGCCGCAGGCTTCGATGCGCTGGTCTGCTCCCACATAGGGGGTGCCGGACACATCGCCGCAGGCGCCTCGCTCGGCGCCGGTCATCACACCACCGATACCGGGCTGAATGCCGGTCATCACCGACCCCATTCGCATCGGAGTGCGCTGGCGCACGGCGGCCACCTGACTGGTGGAGCACCAGTTGCCAGCCTCCTCAAGGCCGGCGTAGGGGGTGCCGGTTACCACCTTGCAGGTGCCGGGCTCATCACCGGTCACGTTCTCGGAGCGGCCGGTGCGGGTGCCGCTCACCACCAGGTTGCGGTTGGTGACACTGAAACCCACCTTGGCGGCTTCCGGAGCGGGCCGGACTTCGCAGAAACGGTCGTATTGCTGGCTGCCGACGTATTCGTCGCCCGTGACCATCCGGCAACTTCCGGGTTCATCGCCGGTCACCTGATCGCTGCGGCCCACGTGAGTGCCGGTGATACCGGTGCCGCGCAGGGTTTGCAGGCTGGCCACCTTCACCGGGCTGCGGCCGCCCAGGTCAGAGTGATCGTTTACATATTGGTCGCCGGTGAGCTGGCGAGCCGATCCGGCCTCGTTGCCGGTCACCTTCTCGGAGCGACCCACCATCACGCCAGAAACCTGCCGGCCGGCGGTGGTTGTGGTCTGCCCCACCTTGCGGGGGTTGGGGGAACTGATGCCGCAGTAAGCGGCGTCCTGGTTGGCCGACACATATTCGGTGCCAGTCACGAGCTTGCAGGTTCCGGGCTCGTCGCCGGTCACCTTCTCGGAGCGGCCCACCTCGTTGCCGGTCACCCGGTTGCCGTGGCTGGTGGCGCTGACGCGCACCTTGGCGGGCTGGCGACTGGGAGCTTCGCTCTGGCAGAAGGTCTGGAAAACCTCGGAGCCGAGGTATTCAGTGCCAGTGATCGTGCGGCAGGTGGCATCTTCATTACCGGTGGTCTTCACCGAGCGGTTGGCCTGGGTGCCGGTCACGAGCTGGCCGGAGAGGGTCTCACTCACGCCCACCTTCAGGCTGGCCTGAGCGTCAGCGGCGGCGGCCTGTCTGGCGCCATTGCGGTTGGGACCACTGGGGCGGGTGCCGCCACTGCGGCTGCTGCTAGCGGAGCCCAGCTTGCACTTCAGCTCCCGCAGCTTCTGGGCCAACTCCCGGCTGCTGATGTCAGGGTTGCCCTGGCGCGCCACGCTGGCGGCGCTGGTGCTGTTAGAGGTGCTGGCCGATTTGCCGCGCTTGGAGAGGGCCTCGCGACGGGCCAAGACCAGGGCACGGCTGGGGTTGTTCACGGCAGCCCGCTTGGTGGTGGCGGCACGGCGTTCGGCAGCGGGCGAAGCGGCCGACGTGCGGGAGGGCGCGGAAAGGGATGGCAGGCTGGAGCGGTTGCTGCGGCTGGTCGCGGAGGTGGTGCCCTCCTTCTCCTGGCACTTGCATTTGTGCTCAGGATCCCTGGCGGCAGCTGCTGGAGCCGGGGCGGCGTGGGCCAGGTCGGTGCGGGTGCGGTCCTTGGAGGCATCGGCGCGCTTGCCGCGGCGGGAGAGGGCCTCACGGCGGGCCAGCACCAGATCGCGGCTGGGGTTGGGCACGGGGCGCGCGGCGCTGCTGCGATCGGGGGAAGGGCTGCCGAGGGCGGCTACGGAAGGACGGCTGCGGGATGCCGTGGCCACGGGGCTCACCGGAACCGCCACGGTGGGGGCTGCCGCTGGTATCACTGTTCGGGCCGACAGGGCATCGGCGGCTGTCCGCACTCGGCCAGGGGCCGAGTTGTAGCGGCCAGCGGATTTCTTACCGCCTTCGGTGAGGGCCTTGCGGCGCTCCAAGGCTGCTTGACGACTCGATGTGCTGGCCATAACCGCCCGGGTAAAGGGTTTGTCGACGTCGGAAACGTCAGGGGTGAAAAAGACCTTGCTCCTATCCAACCCACCCTGCTCGCCATAGCCCTGTAGAGCCGTGGAAAAAGGGTGAGAATGGAATGAAGTCAGCCGATCTCTGACGAGATCTCCTCCAGAATGATCCACAAGTCTTGGACTTGTGGATCAGATCGCCGGAAAAGGTGAGGTTCCGCCGCAGGACGGAACCGCTAGCCGCGAATCAGCGGCCTTCGAACACCACGAAGCAGGCACCCTGGCTCTGGGTGTAGGCGTCGTAGCCCACCAGACGCACGTGGTGGTCGGGGTAGGCGCGATGGGCGGCCTCGAGTTCGCTCACGATCACACCGAGATCCTTCTCACCGAAGAAGGGCAGCTTCCAGTACGACCAATAGGTCGCCATCGAGCGGCTGGGGTGAACGTGCTCGATCAGGGGGCTCCAACCCTGGGCGATGATGTAGGCAATTTGATCGTAGATCTCGTCCTGGGTGAAGGGCGGCAGGAAGCCGAACGTCTCCAGGGTGGCGACTGTTTGGTAGTCACCCACGGTGCTCTTGAAGGGCATGGGGATCCTTGGGATGAAGGGGGATGGGCAGCTCTGGCAACAGCCGCGACCGGGGGAAAGGAACTGAAAGCGCTCCTATTCCGCTGATCAACGGCGATTGCGCCTTTAGACGTCGAGTTTGTCGACGGTGTCGAACTCGAACTTGATTTCCTTCCAGGTTTCCAGGGCGATCGCCAGCTCCGGGCTGTGCTTGGCGGCTTCCGTGAGGATGTCGCGGCCTTCCCGTTCGATTTCACGACCGGCGTTGCGGGCCTTTACGCAGGCTTCCAGGGCCACCCGGTTGGCAGCGGCACCGGCGGCCGAACCCCAGGGGTGGCCATGGGTGCCACCACCGAACTGGAGCACCGAGTCGTCACCGAAGATGGCTACGAGGGCAGGCATGTGCCAGACGTGGATACCGCCGGAGGCCACGGCAAAGACGCCGCCCATTGAACCCCAGTCCTGGTCAAAGAAGTTGCCACGGGTGCGGTCTTCGGGAACGAAGGATTCACGCAGCTGGTCGATGTAACCGAGCGTGGTCTGGCGATCCCCTTCGAGCTTGCCCACCACGGTGCCGGTGTGCAGTTGGTCGCCACCGGAGAGGCGCAGGCACTTGGCCAGTACCCGGAAGTGGATGCCGTGCTTGGGATGACGGTCGATCACCGCGTGCATGGCGCGGTGGATGTGAAGCAGCATGCCGTTCTTGCGGCACCACTTGGCCAGACCGGTATTGGCGGTGAAGCCACCGGTGATGTAGTCGTGCATGATGATCGGCTGCTCGAGTTCCTTGGCGAACTCGGCCCGCTCGTACATCTCTTCGGGGGTGTTGGCGGTGCAGTTGAGGTAGTGCCCCTTCTTCTCGCCGGTTTCCTCCTGGGCAGAACGCACGGCCTCAGCCACGAACTCGAAACGGTTCTGCCAGCGCTGGAAGGGCTGGGAGTTGATGTTTTCGTCGTCCTTGGTGAAGTCGAGACCGCCGCGCAGGCACTCGTACACCACCCGGCCGTAGTTTTTGCCGCTCAGGCCGAGCTTCGGCTTGATGGTGCAACCCAGCAGGGGACGGCCGTACTTGTTCATCCGATCGCGTTCGACCACGATGCCGTTCGGCGGACCCATGCAGGTCTTGATGAAGGCGATCGGGAAGCGAATGTCTTCGAGGCGCAGGTGGCGCAGGGCCTTGAAGCCAAACACGTTGCCAACCAGGGAGGTCAGCACGTTGGTGATCGAGCCCTCCTCGAACAGGTCGAGGGGGTAGGCGATGAAGGCATAGAAGGATTCCTTGTCGCCAGGAACATCTTCGATGCGGTAGCAACGGCCCTTGTAAAAGTCGAGGTCGGTGAGGAGCTCGGACCACACGGTGGACCAGGTGCCTGTGGAGGATTCAGCGGCCACAGCGGCAGCCACCTCTTCGCGGGGCACACCTTCCTGGCCGGTGCACTTGAAGCAGGCCAGCAGGTCGGTGTCGAGGGGGACGTAATCAGGAGTCCAATACGTGTCGCGGTACTCCTTGACCCCGGCGTCGTACTTCTTGCTCATGGGGATTCTCCGGTTGGGTCGTTAGGGATGAGGAAAGGGAAGCGCGTCAGACGCGGTCCGCTCAGTCCTTCGAGCCCAGCCCGAAGCTGCTGTTCAGGGCAGGTTCCACTTCGCGGTGGGGGCGGGCAATGATGTGAGCTGCCACTAGGCCATCGCCCACGCGCTCACAGGCGTCAGCACCGGCGCGGACAGCAGCGTTCACGGCACCGGTTTCGCCGCGCACGAGGACGGTGACGTAGCCGCCGCCCACGAATTCACGACCGATCAGGCGGACTTCAGCGGCCTTGGTCATGGCGTCAGCCGCTTCGATTGCGGGAACCAGACCGCGGGTCTCGATCATGCCGAGGGCAATGCCCATGGTTTCGTTTGCCATTACCTGCTCCTGGAGGAGGGGGGTGGAATGTTCGTGTGCAACCCTGCTCCGCCGCCCAACCTCCCGTCAACCCATAGAGGCAAGAACCGCCATCACCGTTTTAAGCCGCGCAGATAAGCGAAACTGATCAATACAACACAAAACGTAAGCGAAGTTGGTCCTTGTCCATCCCTACCCCTTGACTTGAGCCTTAGAACGCCTCCGCCGCCGAAACGAAACCCACGCCTCCATAGCGACGCAGCAGGGGTTTCACCGCCTCTCGGACTCCCTCCAGCAGCGAGGCTTCGATGAACACGATCACGTGGGCATTGGCACCAAAACTGCTGAAATCCATCGCCTCGGAGATCTCACCACCAACACCCATGCCGGTGACATGCCGCATCACCGAGTAGCCCGAAGCCCCGGCAATGAGCATGGCTTTACAGACCTTTTCGACTTCCCGTTCATTGAGAAACAGATCAATGCGCTTCATGGTGTGCCTTCAGGCCTGGGGAAAAGTTGAACGAAAACAGAGGAAACGAAACCATTGGAACTGTGGAGGGGTTATCGGGTCGGTTCGGGCCGCGTTCAGCTGGCCGGGATGAAGCGCAGGACCAGGGCCATGTACACCGGAATCCCCACTACCACATTGAAGGGGAACGTCACCCCAAGCGAGGTGGAGATGTAGAGGCTCGGATTGGCCTGGGGCACCGTCATCCGCATCGCCGCCGGCACGGCGATGTAGGAGGCGCTGGCACAGAGCACCATGAAGAGCAGGCCATCACCCTGATTCATGCCCAGCAAGCGGGCGATGCCGAGGCCCACCAAGGCATGAAGCAGGGGAGCCAGCACGGCGAAGCCGATCAGAAAGGCCCCAACCTTGCGGAGTTCCTGCAGCCGCTGGGCGGCGATCAGGCCCATGTCGAGCAGAAAGAAACAGAGGGCTCCGTAGAAGAGTTGCTCGGTAAAGGGCTCCATCTTCTCCACCCCAGCTGGGCTGAAGGCCGCCACGAGATAGCCGATCACCAGGCTGCCGATCAGCAGGAAGATCGAGCCATTCAGAAATGCCTCCCGCAATAGTTCCCCCCAGCGCAGGCCTCGGCCCTCCTCATTGTCGAGACGGGCCTCGCCACGATCGGGATTCTTGTCGAGAACACCGGCGCTCAGCCTGGCCAGCACCACACCGATCACGATCGCAGGGGATTCCATCAGGGCCAGGGCCGCCACCATGTACCCGTCGAAGGGAACCTTGAGCACATTGAGAAAGCTCTGGGCCGTGATGAAGGTCACTGCACTGATCGAGCCGTAGGAGGCGGCCACGGCGGCGGCGTTGTAGGAATCAAGACGGGTCCGCAACACCAGGAAACTGGTGATCGGCACCAACAGCGACATCAGCACGGCCGCCCCGATCGTGAGCAGCACCAGACGGCCCAGACCGCTATGGGCCAGCTCCACACCCCCGCTGAAACCGATCGCCAGCAGCAGATAGAGCGAAAACAGCTTCGGCAGCGGCGAGGGAATCTCCAGGTCGGAGTTGAGCACCGCGGCCAGAACCCCGAGGAAGAAGAACAGCACCGGTGCCGAAAGCAGGTTCTGCAGGACCAGGCTCGTCTGCATGGCTGGTTCGCCCGGAGGTGCAGGCAACCTAGGAAGAGGTGGTGGCGCCAAGGTCAGCGGTCCCACAAACTTCCGGCTGCGGTCTACACCAAAACCCGCTGCCCTGCTTAATCTCCCGCACGAGGCAGGTTCCCCAGGCGTTTGCTCGGGGGTGGAATGTTCAACCCGTCCTGCCTCACCCCTTCCGGCATCCCCCATCCCGCACAATGGGGCCCTCAGTGCCGCGTCCCCGTGCCTCCGGAACCCCGCAGCACCACCCTGTCGTGTTTCCCGCAACCGACCCGGCTGGTCATCGCCAGCGGCAATCCCCACAAGGTGGCCGAGATCGCAGCGATGCTGGAGATGGTGGAGATTGAGGTGGTTCCCCAACCAAAAGGCCTCGAGATCGAGGAAACCGGCAGCACCTATGCCGCCAACGCTCGTCTCAAGGCCAAAACCGTGGCCCGGCTCACCGGCTGCTGGGCCCTCGCTGATGACTCGGGCCTGGAGGTGGATGCCCTCGGAGATCGGCCAGGCCTTTACTCAGCCCGCTATGCCCCCAGCGATCCGGAGAAGATTCAGCGGCTCCTGCATGAACTTGGAGACAGCCTCTACCGGGGTGGCCGGTTCGTGAGCGCCATGGCCCTGGCCGATCCCCAGGGCACCACCCGCCTTGAGGGCTGCGGCATCTGCCACGGCAGCAACCCCCAGGGCAACGGCGGCGGCTACGACCCGATCTTCTGGGTGCGCGAGGCGGGCTGCAGCTACGCCCAGATGGCGCCCCATCTCAAGAGCAAACTCGGCAGCCGCGGCAAAGCTGCCCGTGAGCTGGCGCCGGGCTTGCGCCAACTGCTGGGCCTGGAGAGCTGAATCAGCCGTTGATCTGAGCCACGGCCCGCATGGCGGCAGCGGCCGCTTCCTCCACATCCCCCTCCTTGCCGGCCAGGGTGAGGCGGCCGAAGGCCCCCACGGCCTTCACATCCACCACGGTGATGCTGGACGACTTCTCGGCCTCGTTGGCGGCGATCAGCACATAACCAGCCGGCTCGGTTTCGAGGATGAACATGCTCATGCCGGCCTGGATCATCGAACCGCGGCGGTTCAGACGGTTGATCAGCACAGCGTGATCCGGGGTGATGGCGCGGATGATCTCGGTCCAGGTCACCTCGCAGCGGCTGCGGCGCTCGATGCTGCTGCCGATCGCTTCAAGCACCACCTCGCCGGAGTGGAGCACGTTGCTCTGGTCGCGGTGGTACATCGCGATCGAGCCGAAGGCCCGCTCCACCACCATCTGGCCCAGGCGCACCGTGCTGGCCTTCAGGGCGATATCGGTGACGCGGTGGACCGCCATGCCGGGCGACACTTCCAGCCAGAGGCAGGCATCTCCGGGAATGGGAAGAAAGCCCTGGCTCACGGTGCCCATGTAGGCGGCCAGCTGGGGCTGCAGCGAATCGAGAAACACATAAGTGCGCAGTTCAATCGACTGCACATGGCTGCTTTGGCGGGAGATCCGCCTGCCCTCGCTGTCGGTGGTCACCACACAGCTGGCGCCGGAGGCATCACTGGAGAGCGAGCTGCCCAGTCCGCCGCCTCTTGAGGCGCCCATCTCGGTGCCGGTGACCAGAGGCCGACTGCCCTGCAAGGCGGCCCGTCGGCGGCTGATGGCCCGGTCTTCGGCGGTGAGGGGGCGGAAGGTCGAATCCATCAAGCGCCTGGCGTGACCTCCTGAAGAAATGGGAAAGGGAATCTTCAGGCTCCGCTGGCGCATCCCCAGAGGGCGGACCGCGGAAATCCCTGGGGCTCGATCAAAGAGCCCACTCCGGACCAATCGGTCGAAGCGTGGCGCAATCTTACGCCGCTGCCGTCGCCAGCCCCTGACAGGGGAGGCTTTTTGGTGGCTTCAGGCACCTCAAGGCGATCAGGGGTCGCTATGAAAAGCATCATTTCGGCCGATCGATGCCATCCTCACGCCCACCACTGGCCTGCGGTTGCAGGACATCCTGGGGCGGAGCGACAACGATCAACCCGTGGCTGCGGCAGGCAAGGTGGCGGCGCCACCAAGCCAATGGTGGCGATGGTGTAGTCCGCTTCCTGGATGCCCTCAATCTGAGTTCCGGCGAGCCCAACGACACCGACCTGCCTGGCAGAGACAACATTGAAGGCAAGTTCAGGGGAGCACCGGGTTGGCTGCGACGCAGCTGACCCCCTTGCGATTAAAAGGGTTGCCGGTAACTTCCGGCCAGTCGCACCCCAACCCGATGGCCGAAAAGCGCACGACCGCCGACGCAGTGGCTGCCGCGCCCGAGCCCATCGCCGGTCAGAGCAACCTGCCGGAGTGGATGGCTCAGGCCGTGCAGCAGGGCGTCAAGCCGGAGCAGGCTCTGGCCTTCATCGGATTGGGACTGATGGGCAAGCTCGCCGATGGCAACAAGGACAACCCCATTCCCTGGATCTGGAACGAAGACGAGGATGGTGGCAGCTTTGATGGCACCGCGCTTCGACACCGGCTGGAGCTTGTTCAACTGGCCCTCCTGACCGGGGCACCGCTGAGCACCGCCGAGGTCACCCACCTGCTGGGTGCCCGGCCTGGATCTGCCGTGGTGCAACGGGGCGGCCTCACCGCCCGCCGCCTGAGCCGCAACGTCTGGAAGCTCAGCCGCAGCAGCGAGGATTCGGAGAAGGCCTCAACGACCAGCTTCGGTGAAGGTTTCCGGCGGCGGCTCTGAAGCGAGCGGGAGGCCCGAACCGGGCCAAGACGACCAGCCTCGCTCCCTGGCCAAGGCGCACGGCCCAGTAGTGCAGAGTTGATCAGGGATGCAGCATCATAAAGCTGGAAAAAGGAGATAAAAAAAGAAGATAAAAAATGAATATGGAAAAAGAAGATAAACACCCAAGTTTTGATTAAGCGTTAGCCTTTGATTCCCTTACGATTGATTCCGAGCAACCACGTCATTCCGCGGGCTTCGGCAGCAACGCCCTCATGCTGACTCTCGGTCCACCACACCGGCCCAGGCCACGCGATCAAGTCCCGATTCCGAAATCCCCCGCCCGCATGGTCCTGAGTCCCACCACTTGGAGCGAACCCTTAGCCCAGCCGAGCCAGACCGAAGCGGCTCAGAACGAAGAGGCTCAGAGCACCGCAGCGGGGCCTGCAACGGGGCAACCGGAAATCCGCCGGGAAAACGGCCAGCGAGAGGTGTTCTGCGGCCTCACCTCGATCGTGTGGCTGCATCGCCGCATGCCGGATGCCTTCTTCCTGGTGGTGGGCTCCCGCACCTGCGCCCACCTGATCCAGAGCGCCGCCGGCGTGATGATCTTTGCCGAACCCCGCTTCGGCACGGCGATCCTGGGGGAGCGGGACCTGGCCGGTCTGGCTGATGCCAATGAGGAACTCGATCGCTTGGTGGCCGATCTGCTGGAGCGGCGCCCCGAGATCCGCACTCTGTTTCTGGTGGGTTCCTGCCCCAGCGAGGTGATCAAGCTCGATCTGGCCAAGGCCGCCGAGCGGCTCACCCACAGCCACCGCGGCCGGGTGCGGGTGCTCAATTACTCCGGTAGCGGCATCGAAACCACCTTCACCCAGGGAGAGGACCAGGCCCTGATGGCCCTGCTCCCCCTGATGCCCGCCAGCGATGAGGAGCAGCTGCTGATCGTGGGCACCCTGGCCGATGGCGTTGAAGACCGCTTCATGGCCCTGTTCGCCCGCATGGGCCTGCCGGTGGTGCGCAGCCTGCCGCCACGCCGCTCCACCGAGCTACCGCCAGTGGGCAAGGGCACCCGGGTGCTGCTGGCCCAGCCCTTCCTGAGCGCCACGGCCCGGGCCCTGGTGCATCGAGGCGCCCAGCTGATCGAAGCGCCCTATCCCTTCGGTGTGGAGGGCAGCGCCGCCTGGATGGCGGCGGCGGCGGCGGCCTTCGGGATCCAGGCCGAGGCCGTGGCGACCGTGCTCGATCCCCTGGTGGAGCGGGGCCGCCGCGCCCTGGCGCCGCACCGGGAGCGGCTGGAGGGCAAGCGCCTGTTCCTGCTGCCGGATTCCCAGATGGAGATCCCCTTGGCCCGCTTCCTGAGCCGCGAATGCGGCATGGAGCTGGTGGAGGTGGGCGTTCCCTACCTTGATCGCCAGCTGATGGCGGCCGAACTGGCCCTGCTGCCGGCCGGCACCCCCATCTGCGAAGGCCAGGATGTAGAGCGCCAGCTCGAGCGGGTGCGTAGTGAGCGCCCGGATCTGGTGGTCTGCGGCCTGGGCCTGGCCAATCCGCTGGAGGCCGAGGGCATCGCCACCAAGTGGTCGATCGAACTGGTGTTCAGCCCCATCCACGGCTGCGATCAGGCCGGTGATCTGGCCGAGCTGTTCGCCCGGCCGCTACACCGGCGAGGGCTGCTGGCCTTCAGCTGATGCCGGCGCCGCCTTCCTCGGCGGCTGCCAGCCGTTTCATACCTCGGCATCGGCCGACACCACCCCTCTCATTTCCCCCATGGAACTCACCCTCTGGACCTACGAAGGCCCGCCCCATGTGGGCGCCATGCGGATCGCCGCCTCAATGGAGGGGGTGCACTACGTGCTCCATGCCCCTCAGGGCGACACCTACGCCGACCTGCTGTTCACGATGATCGAGCGGCGGGGTCGCCGCCCACCGGTGACTTACACCACCTTCCAGGCCCGCGACCTGGGGGGCGACACCGCCGAGCTGGTGAAGCGCTCGATCGCCCAGGCGGTGGAGCGCTTCCAGCCCGAAGCCCTGCTGGTGGGGGAAAGCTGCACGGCCGAGCTGATCCAGGATCAACCCGGTGCCCTGGCCATGGGCATGGGCTTCGGCGACCTGCCGATCGTGAGCCTGGAGCTGCCGGCCTACTCCAAGAAGGAGAACTGGGGGGCGGCGGAAACCTTCTACCAGCTGGTGCGGAGCCTGCTGAAGAACCAGCTGCCGGCGCCGGGCACCCCGAAACCTTCACCGCTGCTGTGGAAAGCGGAAGGCCGCCGGCCACGGGTGAACCTGCTGGGCCCCACCCTTCTTGGTTTCCGCTGCCGCGATGACGTTCGCGAGATCACCCGCCTGCTGGCCGAGCGGGGCATCGATGTGGCGGTCACCGCACCGCTGGGGGCCCGCCCGGCCGATCTGATGCGCATCCCCACGGCCGACGCCAATGTCTGCCTTTACCCAGAGGTGGCTGCTTCGGTATGCAGCTGGCTGGAGCGCAGCTTCGGCATGGCCACGATCAAGAGCCACGATCAAGATGGTGCCGATCGGCATCGCCGCCACCGAGGCCTTCCTGGCGGAGCTGGCCCAGGTGCTGGGGCTTGAAGATGGTGGGGGCTCAGGGGATGGCCCTGCGGCAGGTCTCGGAGAACGGGCTTCGCGCCTGCCCTGGTATTCCCGCTCGGTGGATTCCACCTACCTCACCGGCAAGCGGGTGTTCATCTTCGGGGATGCCACCCATGCGGTGGCTGCGGCCCGGATCGCCAGCAAGGAGCTGGGCTTTGAGGTGGTGGGGCTGGGCAGCTACAGCCGCGAGCAGGCCCGCGAGGTGCGGGCCGCCGCCAAGGAGCTGGGCCTCGAAGCCCTGATCACCGACGACTACCTTG
>Ga0194055_10003454_pt1 | contig 12126 bp, 13 predicted proteins | sample SepL449m_MetaG_FD_155482 | JGI IMG/M metagenome (GOLD analysis project Ga0194055, IMG submission 155482) | Anoxic zone freshwater microbial communities from boreal shield lake in IISD Experimental Lakes Area, Ontario, Canada - Sep2016-L442-9m | ecosystem: Environmental > Aquatic > Freshwater >... | reverse complement strand
CAGCTCTGCGGCCGGCGACTGCCGACGGTTGCGGACATCCTGGCCGCGATCCGCGCCGCCGACCGCCCCGGGCGGCTGACGATCGTGGAGGGGGCCGGGGGACTGCTGGTCGAAATCGCCGACGGCGGCGCCACGCTGCGCGACCTCGCCGTCGATCTGAACGCGGGGGTGCTGGTGGTGTGCCAGGCCGGGCTGGGCACCCTCAATCACACCGCGTTGACACTGGAATGCCTTGAGAGCAAAGGGCTGTCGTGCGCCGGACTGGTGATCGGATCATGGCCCGAGCATGCCGGCCCGGCCGAAACCTACAACCGGACCGTCCTGCCGCGGCTGGCTCTGCTGCGCGCGGTGCTGCCCGCCGGTGCCGGCGGTCTGTCCTCCGAGCAGTTCGCTGCGATGAGCCGTCAGGCGTTCGACCCGGCCTGGGTGACTGGGCTGGCCTGAGACCGTGGCGCACTCCGTCGAGTTGCTGCTCGACCTCCACGCCGAGGCCGCCATCCGGTCCAGACCATCTGCTGGTCGGCGGATGAGGGTGCACTAATCTGGCGGGGTGACCCAGGAAGAGCACCCGTCGGACATCCTGACGCAGGCCCGCGAACAGGTTCTCGAGCGGGGTGAGGGGCTCACCCGCGACCAGGTGCTCGAGGTGCTGCGGCTGCCCGACGACCGGCTCGAGGAGCTGCTGGCCCTGGCCCACGAGGTGCGAATGCGCTGGTGCGGCCCCGAGGTCGAGGTCGAGGGCATCATCAGCCTCAAGACCGGCGGCTGCCCGGAGGACTGCCACTTCTGCGCGCAGTCCGGCCTGTTCGCCTCGCCGGTCCGCAGCGCCTGGCTGGACATTCCGAGCCTGGTGGAAGCGGCCAAGCAGACCGCCAAGACCGGCGCCACCGAATTCTGCATCGTGGCCGCGGTCCGCGGCCCCGACGAGCGGCTGATGGCGCAGGTGGCCGCGGGAATCGAGGCGATCCGCAACGAGGTGGACATCCACGTCGCCTGCTCGCTGGGCATGCTCACTCAGGAGCAGGTCGACCGGCTGGCCGAGATGGGTGTGCACCGCTACAACCACAACCTGGAGTCGGCCCGGTCGTTCTTCCCCAACGTGGTCACCACCCATTCCTGGGAGGAGCGCTGGGGCACCCTGCAGATGGTGCGCGATGCCGGCATGGAGGTCTGCTGCGGCGGCATCCTCGGCATGGGGGAGACGTTGGAGCAGCGCGCCGAATTCGCCGCCGAACTGGCCGAGCTCGACCCGCACGAAGTGCCGCTGAACTTCCTCAATCCGCGTCCCGGAACCCCGTTCGGCGACCTCGAGGTGATGCCGGCCGCCGAGGCGCTGCGGGCCGTCGCGGCGTTCCGCCTGGCGCTGCCGCGCACCATGCTCCGGTTCGCCGGCGGTCGCGAGATCACCCTGGGCGATCTGGGTGCCAAGCAGGGCATTCTCGGCGGCATCAACGCGGTGATCGTCGGCAACTACCTGACCACCCTGGGGCGTCCGGCCGAAGCCGATCTGGAACTGCTCGACGATCTGCAGATGCCGATCAAGGCACTCAACGCCAGCTTGTAGTTGAAAAGACTCCGCATGACCGACGAGCTTCTCTCCCCGGTAGGCGCCGGTGTGTTCAACGTCTACACCGGTGTCCGGCACGGTGACGCGGAGCCGCTCACCGCACGCCTGGGGCTGGAACCGCCGCGGTTCTGCGCCGCGTGCGGCAGGCGGATGATCGTTCAGGTGCGCCCAGACGGCTGGTGGGCGCAGTGCTCGCGGCACGGCCGGGTGGATTCCCGGGATCTGGAGACCCAGCGGTGACGTTTATCCCCGCAACCCCGCCGCGTCACACGCTGCGGTTCGCCGCCCTGAGTTTGATCGGCGGCCTTGCTCTTTGCGGTGCGGCACTGGGCGCGGTGTGGGCCTGGATCGCCCCGCCGATCCACACCTTCACCGCGCTGACCAAGGCCGGTGAGCGGGTCGACGGCTTTCTGGGCAAGGAGTCCGACAACCTGTTCGTGGCCAGCTCCATGATGATCGGCCTGCTCAGTTTCCTCGCCGTCGTATCGGCGGTGCTGGCCTGGCAGTGGCGTGCCCACCGCGGGCCGGTTCTGGTCACCGCGCTCTGGCTCGGCCAGCTCGCCGCCGGCGGCGCGGCCACGGGAGTCGCTGCGGCTCTTGCACATTGGCGATACGGCACCGCCGATCACAACGGGGCGGTGTTGAGTCCGGACAACCGGGTGGCCTACTTCACCGAGGCGCCGCCGGTCTTCGTCGGGCAGCATCCGCTGCAGATCGCCGTGACGCTGCTGCTGCCCGCGGCGCTGGCCGCTCTTGTCTACGCGTTCCTGACGGTGGCGACGCCGCGCGATGATCTCGGCGCGTGGCCGGAAGAGGACCCGCTCGCGCGGGCCGCGACGGTTTACTGACGTCGCGGGCCGCGACGGTCCATCGACGTCGTTGTCAGTTGCCCGCATCGAGCGGTAGCCGGACGGAGGCGAGAAGCGCCCGGTGGTCTGAGCCGGTGATGGTGATTGTCCGCACCGACGATGCCGCGGCGTTGCGGATGAGCAGGTGGTCGATGGTGATCAGTGGCGGGAGGGCGATATCGGTGCGGAACGTCGGACCGAAGCCTGCCCGGGTCTGTTCCACAGCGTCGCGGTACCCATTGGTCAGCAGGTCTCTGAACTGACGCATGTTCGGCGTGCTGTTGTAGTCGCCGCCGACCAGCACCGCGGCCGGCCCGGCCGCTTGGGCGAAATCGTCCAGCTGGGCCTTCGCAGCGGCCATCCCCTGATTCCACTCGGCAATAGTGTTTGTGTCGCCGGCCACGGGCGACATCACGTGCACGCTTGCGACGATCGGGTCGTCATGAAGACCCGGGATCTTGACCCGCACGGCGGGCATGGTGGCACGGCGGTGCTTGGGAACGGTCACCGGTGCGATGGGATATCTGCTCCAGATCCCGATTCCGCCGGCTCCAGGCCCGGGTTTGAGGAACGAGTACGGGAAGTCGCGTTCGATGCCTGCCTGCTGGAACCGGTCGACGGCCTCCGGAGTCAGTTCCACCACCGAGATGACGTCTGCCTCCCGCTCGGCCAAGTGCACGAATTCGTCTGGATCCGCCCGGCCGTAACGGATGTTGGAGGCCAGCATCCGGATGTTGGTGGACCCCTGAAGGGGTGTCGGAGAGCCGAAGAAGTACCAGGACAACTGAACCAAGGTCGTCGCCACTAGCAACACCACGCCGGCGACTGCCAGTAGCCAGCGGCGGCAGCAGACGGCCAGAACCAGCCCGGTGAGTGCCACCAGCGGAACGAACGTCGCGCCGACCGCGATGATCAGCCGCGGGATGCTCGACACCGGCTGCACGCGAAACGCCACACTCAATGCGCTGAGAAGCAGCAGGAGCAACGCGACGACGGTGAGTGCCGTGCGCGATCGGCCCGAGGCGGTCCACATGTTCCGGCCTTGGCCGGCAGGTTGTTTTCTCATCCGTTGGTCGCGCGGCGAATTGTTCAGTGCCGATCTCTACAGCGGCCGGAACGGCACGCGTCCACCCATCACTACCCGTCCCACGATGCCGCCGAGGCGCCACATGCCGGGGTAGGTGATCGGGTTGAACAGGGTCGGCCACTTGGTCCGGATGATGTGTGCGTCCAGCGGCCGCTCGGCGAAACGGTCGATTAGCCAGCGCAGCGTCATCGGTGCCGACATGGGATGCAGCAGGAGATGCTCGCTGAACATGTCGCGGTGGTAGGTGACCCTGGCCCCGCCCTCGGTGTAGAGATGGGCCAATTCGTCGATGTCGTCGACATTGATGATCGAGTCGTGGACGGCCTGCACGATCAGGACCGGCGGCGTCGGTGCGGTCCGGCCCAGGCGGATCGCCTCGAAGACCTCCTGGACCTCCGGCATCCCCAGGACCTGCTCCAGCGGCGGATGCAACAGGTCGTCCATGTCGGCGCGGAACATCTTGACTACCGCCTCGGCGGTGGTCATCGACTCGAGTCGCTTCAGCGTTGCGCGGCCGTGGTCGGTGGCATGCTCTTCGACCACGCTGGCCAGACCCGGATACGTCTTGGCCAGCGCGGAGATCACCAGTGCCGGCAGACCGGAATAGCGGGTGCCGTTGAGTCGCTGGAAAGTGTTGCCCAGATTGCCCACCGGCGAACCCAGCACGGCGCCAACGATATTCAGTTCCGGCGCGTACTCGGCGTGGGTCTCGGCCGCCCAGGCGCTGGCCAACCCGCCACCGGAGTATCCCCACAGGCCCACCTTGCTGTCCCGGTCCAGGCCGAAGCGCTCGAAGTTCAGCGTGGCGCGCAGTCCGTCCAGAACCCGGTGGCCCGGTTCGTGCGGAGTGCCCCACATGCCCTCGCGGCCTTCGTGGTCGGGCACCGAGACCACCCAGCCCTCGGCGACGGCGGCCGCCATCAGCAGGTACTCCCACTGGGCGAGCGCCCCGAAGGCCTTGGCGCGCCGGCGCAGCGCATAGGACGGGAAGCACCGCGAGGTCACGGCGTCGATGGCGCACTGGTAGGACACCACATGGCGGGGCTGGCTGTGACTGTGCGAGGCCGGCACCAGCACCGTGGTGGCGGTCGCCTCCGGATGTCCGTGCCGGTCGGTGGTGCGGTACAGCAGCTGCGTCGCCCGGATCCGCTGCGGGATCAGGCCGAGAAAGCCCAGTTCGACGTCGCGGGAGCGCAGCACGGTGCCGGGATCGGCGTGCTGAAAACCGGCCGGTGGCTCGTAGAAGGGATCCTCCGAGGGCAGAACCGGCCGCAGACCGCGCTGGAAGTCCTCGTGCGGGGCCCGGCCGATCCATTCGGGGCTGAACCCCTCCGCGGTTGTCATTGAATCATTCATACCTTAAGAGGGATCTAAGAATCCAGTCCCGGCGCCGGGCGGTCGCAGCGCGGCGAACTCGTCGGTGACCCGCAAACTGGTGCCGGTGAAGCGGTAGTGTGCCGCCGGCCGCCCCCCGCTGCGGCCGGGATGGGCCGTGGTGCCGGTACGGGTGATGACCCCACGCCGGGCGAGAACCCGTTGCAGGTTCGTGGCGTCGACCTGGTAGCCCAGGGCTGCCTCGTAGATGTCGCGCAACGCCGAGAGCGCGAATTCTCTTGGCGCAATGGCGAATCCAAGATTGGTGTAGGAGAGCTTTGCGGCCAGCCGGGATCGCGCGTAGGCCACCATCGGGGCGTGGTCGAACGCCATCGGGGGCAGCTCGCCGACCGGGTGCCAGCGGGTGTCCGGCGGGAGTGCCGGGCGCGCGGGGGAGGGCACCAGGCCCAGGAAGGCCGAGGCGATCACTCGGGATCCGGGCACCCGGTCGGGCTCGGAGAAAACGGCCAGCTGTTCGAGGTGGGCCACCTCGCGCAGGTCCACCTTCTCGGCCAGCTGGCGGCGCACCGAACTGCTGAGATCTTCGTCGTCGCGGACCTGCCCGCCGGGTAGAGACCATTTGCCCAGTTCGGGCTCGAGTGCCCGCTGCCACAACAGCACGTCGAGGTGGGGTTTGCCGGAGTCCAGTCCGCGGACCTGGAATACCACGGCGAGCGCCTCGTGTTGAGTGCTAGTATGGCGCATGTTTTCGATCTTAGATCGAAAACTAATCGGAGGAAGTTGTTCTGAGATCGAAAACCTCGGACACGAGACAGGAGGCGGCGATGACCGTCGTGGATTCTTCGGCCATCCTGGTGGCAGGCCTGGCCGGCCGCATCGTCGACGGCCCCGGCGGCTACACCGGCGTCGACGGCGACGCACAGTGGGCGGCCGAGGTGCGCCGTCTCGCCAAGCTGCGCAACGCCACCATCCTGGCGCACAACTACCAGCTGCCGGCCATCCAAGACGTTGCCGACCATGTCGGTGATTCCCTGGCGCTGTCGCGAATCGCTGCTGAAGCTCCCGAGGACACCATCGTGTTCTGCGGCGTGCACTTCATGGCCGAGACCGCGAAGATCCTCTCACCCGCCAAGACGGTGCTGATTCCCGATCAGCGCGCCGGTTGTTCGCTGGCCGACTCCATCACCGCCGACGACCTGGCGGCCTGGAAGGCCGAATACCCCGATGCCGTGGTGGTGTCCTACGTCAACACCACCGCCGCGGTGAAGGCGCTGACCGACATCTGCTGCACATCGTCCAACGCCGTCGAGGTGGTGCAGTCGATTCCCGCCGACCGTGAGGTGTTGTTCTGCCCTGATCAATTCCTCGGCGCGCACGTGAAGAGGATGACCGGCCGGGAGAATCTGCACATCTGGGCCGGCGAGTGCCACGTGCACGCCGGTATCAACGGCGACGAACTGGCCGCCCAGGCCACCAGCCACCCCGACGCCGAACTCTACGTACACCCCGAATGCGGTTGTGCCACTTCAGCTCTCTACCTGGCGGGCGAGGGCGCCTTCCCGGCGGATCGGGTGAAGATTCTGTCCACCGGGGGCATGCTCGACGCCGCCAGGGCCTCGAGCGCCAAACAGGTCCTGGTGGCCACCGAGGTCGGCATGTTGCACCAGTTGCGAAGAGCCGCACCAGGGATCGACTTTCAGGCGGTCAACGACCGGGCGTCGTGCAAGTACATGAAGATGATCACCCCGGCCGCGCTGCTGCGCTGCCTGGTCGAGGGTGCCGACGAGGTCGATGTCGACCCCGGTACGGCCGCTCGGGCCCGCGCCAGCGTCCAGCGGATGATCGAGATCGGTCAGCCCGGCGGTGGGGAATGAACCGCCGGCCGGTCGGGGTTGCCTGCGGCGGCGCCACCGGTGTCGACTGGCAGCAGCGCGCTGACGTCGTCGTGGTCGGCACCGGCGTGGCGGGGCTGGCCGCGGGTCTGGCCGCGCACCGGAAGGGCGCCCGCACGGTCATCCTGAGCAAGGCCGATGATACGGCGACCTTCTACGCCCAGGGCGGGATAGCGGTCGTGCTGCCGTTCACCGACGACACGGTGGAATCCCATGTCGCCGACACCCTCGCGGCCGGGGCCGGATTGTGTGATCCCGAGGCGGTGCGGTCGATCGTCGCCGACGGGTTTCAGGCGGTCTCCGACCTGATCGCCGACGGCGCGAGGTTCGACGAGAGCGCGCCGGGACAGTGGGCGCTGACCCGCGAGGGTGGCCACTCCCGCCGGCGCATCATGCACGCCGGCGGAGACGCCACCGGCGCGGAGGTGCAGCGTGCTCTCGACCACGCCGCGGCGACTCTGGATATCCGGCGCAATCACGTTGCGCTGCAGGTGCTTCACGACGGCACCGCCGTCACCGGTGTGCTGGTCCGCAACCCCGACGGCCTGGGCATCGTCCACGCACCGTCGGTGATTCTGGCCACCGGCGGCCTCGGCCATCTCTACAGCGCAACCACGAACCCCGAGGGATCCACTGGCGACGGAGTCGCGCTGGCGTTGTGGGCCGGCGTTGGCGTGACCGATATCGAGTTCATCCAGTTCCACCCGACCATGCTGTTCGACCCACTGGGCAGCGGACGGCGTCCGCTGATCACCGAGGCGCTGCGCGGGGAGGGTGCGGTGCTGCGCGACGCCCGCGGAGACTCGGTCACCGCCGGGGTGCACCCGATGGGGGACCTGGCCCCGCGCGACGTGGTCGCCGCCGCCATCGACGCCCGCCTGCGCCAGACCGGCGACGGCTGTGTCTACCTCGACGCCCGCGGTGTGGAGCGCCTGGAGCAGCGGTTCCCGACCGTCACCGAGGCCTGCCGGCGGGCCGGGATCGAACCCACCCGCGAGCCCATCCCGGTGGTGCCGGGCGCGCACTACAGCTGCGGCGGTGTCACTACCGACGTTCACGGGCGCACCGAACTGCCGGGTCTGCTGGCGGCCGGCGAGGTGGCCCGCACCGGAATGCACGGCGCCAACCGGCTTGCGTCCAACAGCCTGCTGGAAGGCCTGGTCGTCGGTAGCCGGGCTGGCCGGGCCGCCGCCGACTTCGCCCGGTCGGCGGGTTCGGCGATGGCGAGCGTCGAAGTGCTGCAGCATGTTTCGCTCGATCGCCGGGTGTTGCAACAGGCCATGACCCGCTGTGTGTCGGTGGTCCGTGACGGTCACGGACTGCGCGAGTTGGCGGACGTGCTTGAGGGTGCGCCCGAGAGGACCATCAGCACCCGGGCCGACGCCGAGGACGTCGCGCTGACGGCCACCGCCCGCGTGGTGGCTGCGGCGGCGCTGGCTCGTACCGAGAGCCGGGGCTGCCACCACCGCGGCGATTACCCGGAGACCGACCCTGCTCAGGCCGTCAGCCGGCCCATGCACGATCTGCCTGCCGCGGCCCCGCTGTCATGACGCTGACCGCCGAGGAGAAGGCGCAGGCGCTGGAGACGATCCGGCGCGGCCTCGACGAGGACCTGCGGTACGGACCGGATGTCACGACCGCCGCCACCGTTGCGGCCGACGCGGTCACCGAGGCGGCCGTCGTCGCGCGGGAACCGGGGGTGGCCGCCGGGATCGACGTCGGGCTGATGGTGCTCGACGAAGTGCTCGGCGCGGACGGCTACTCGGTGCTCGACAGGGTCGAGGATGGCACGCGGGTAGCGGCCGGTCAGGCGCTGCTTCGCGTGCGGGCCCGCACCGCGGGTCTGCTCACCGCCGAGCGCACTCTGCTGAACCTGGTGTGTCATCTCTCCGGGATCGCCACCGCCACCGCCGCCTGGGTCGACGCGATCGACGAATCGGGCGCCAAGATCCGCGACACCCGCAAGACCCTGCCGGGGCTGCGGGCGCTGCAGAAATACGCCGTCCGCGTCGGGGGCGGGGTGAACCATCGGATGGGCCTCGGCGATGCGGCGCTGATCAAGGACAACCACGTCGCCGCCGCCGGATCGGTCGTCGCTGCACTGCGCGCGGTGCGTGCCGCGGCGCCGGATCTTCCGTGCGAGGTCGAGGTCGACACCCTCGAACAACTCGACGAGGTGCTCGGCGAGGACGTCGCGTTGATCCTGCTGGACAACTTCCCGGTCTGGCAGACCCAGATCGCCGTGCAGCGCCGCGACGCGAAATCGCCTGGGGTGCTGCTGGAATCCTCAGGCGGGCTGTCACTGGACAGCGCCGCTGAGTATGCCGGCACCGGGGTGGACTACCTCGCCGTCGGGGCGCTCACCCACTCGGTGCGCGTGCTCGACATCGGCCTGGACATGTGAGACGCCGTCAGTCCGCGGAAGTCTCGAGGGCGAAATCGGCACCCGCGTCCAGCGTGAAATCGGCGAAGTCGAAGCCCGGCACCACGACACAGCTCACCAGTGTGGGTTCGGATCCCTGCTGCCGCGCACGCTGCCAGTGGCTGGGCGGGACGATCAGCTGTGGGTGCTGCCCGGCGCTGAGATCCGGGCCGAGCAGAAATGTCGTCGGCTCGTTCCGGTCTGGTCCGACTTCGAGCACCACCGGGCTGCCACGGTGGTGCAGCCATATTTCGGCCCCCCGCACGGTATGCCAGGCCGACTGCTGGCCGGGCATCAGCAGGAAGAGGATGGCCGTCCCCGCGCTGCGCGGGCCGTCGTAGCCGGCGGGCAGCGCGTCCGTACCCAGCGTCAGCTCGCTGCGCCAGGTCTCGCGGAACCAGCCGCCCTCGGGATGGGGCTGGAGGTCGAGTGTCGCCGCCCAGTCCGGTAGGTCCGTCACTGCGCGATGTCCGCGATGAAGACCCCGACCCCGCGCTTGGCCGCCAGCCGGGCCATCAGAGGCAGCGACGGGTCGTCGGTGCCCGCCTCGACAATCCGGGGATTCACCAGGTGGACGTCGCGGCCGCGGAGTTGAACGTCGGCCTCCCCGGCGGCCAGCACGTTCTTGACCCAGTTCGTCTTTCCATGCGCCAGCATGATCGCGACCGTATGGCCCTTGCGGTAGGCCGACACCGCTGTTTCCAGCGGCCGCCCGGACTTGCGTCCGCGGTGCTTGATGACGGTGATGCCCGGCGTGAAGCGGGCGATCGGCACCGCGACCGGGTTGATGTACTTGATCTGGAAGTTCTCGAACCAGACCGGGAACCTCATGGGCACGCCGGGCGCGTTGTTGGGGTGGTCCTGAGTGCGCATCCCCCCATTCTGCCCGTCGACTCTGCCCCGAGAGCGTCCCCGCCGAAAAAATCGGGATCTGGGCGCAGCGTCGATGCGCCGACTAGGCCGGTGCAACCGCACATCACGATGACGTCGACCACCGTCACGGTCGCGGCGATCGTCAGGTACTGCGGCAGCAGCGGCCGGGTGGGGATCACGAACTGCGGCAACACGGCCAGCAAAAAGACCAGCCCTTTGGGATTGGTCAGATTGACCAGGGCGCCACGGCAAAGCAGGGCGAGTCGCCCGCCGTGGCCGTCGGCGCTGATGGCGAGTTGCTCGGTGAGGTCGCCGGCCGTCGTCCGCCACTGCCGAATCGCCAGGTAGACGAGGTAACCGACGCCAATCCACGCCGCGGCGCAATCCGTGGGTCAGGCCGGTGGACATGGACTGGATCGCACCGGCGCCGGGGGAGACGCTGATCGCGATCGAGGCGCCGACGAACGCCAGCCAGAGCTCCCACTTCACTCGGGGATTATGCGGTCGGGCGGTGCGCCTGCTCAATTCGATGCGTAATCGATTTTCCATCGCCTGTGCTGATCGGTGACAATTGGCGGTGATGATCACCCCACCTGTGCTGCCCCGCATCGATCTGCGCGGCCGAACGCTCTCGGCGGCGCAATTGCGCGCCGCGCTGCCCCGCGGCGGAGTCGACGTCGACTCGGTGGTTCCCACCGTCCGTCCGATCGTCGACGACATCGCCGAGCGGGGCGCCGTCGCTGCCCTGGAGTACGGGGCGAGGTTCGACGGCGTGCGCCCGGACACGGTGCGGGTGCCGGCCGCCGAACTCGACGCCGCGCTGGCCACGCTGGACCCGGACGTGCGCGCCGCCCTGGAGGTGGCCATCGAGCGCACCCGCGCGGTGCACGCCGACCAGCGCCGCACCGACACCACGACGGTGCTCGGGCCCGGCGCGACGGTGACCGAACGCTGGGTCCCGGTCGAGCGGGTGGGCCTGTACGTGCCCGGCGGCACCGCCGTCTACCCGTCGAGCGTGGTGATGAACGTCGTCCCGGCCCAGGCCGCCGGGGTGGAGTCGCTGGTCGTCGCCAGCCCGCCCCAGGCCGAATACGGCGGGATTCCGCACCCCACCATCCTGGCCGCGGCCCGGTTGCTGGGCGTCGACGAGGTGTGGGCGGTCGGCGGGGCGCAGGCCGTCGCGCTGCTGGCCTACGGCGGCGCAGATACCGACGGCGCGGAACTGGCCCCGGTCGACATGATCACCGGCCCGGGCAACATCTATGTGACTGCGGCCAAACGGATCTGCCGATCGCAGGTGGGCATCGACTCCGAGGCCGGTCCCACCGAGATCGCCGTTCTGGCCGATCACACCGCCGACCCCGTGCACGTGGCCGCCGATTTGATCTCGCAGGCCGAGCACGACGTGATGGCGGCCAGCGTGCTGGTCACCGACAGCGTCGCGCTGGCTGACGCCACCGACGCCGAACTGGCCGGGCAACTTCAGACCACGGTGCACCGCGAACGGGTCACCGCCGCGCTCACCGGTCCGCAGTCGGCGATCGTCCTGGTCGACGACGTCGACACCGGAGTGCGGGTGGTCAACGCTTATGCCGCCGAGCACCTGGAGATCCAGACGATTGACGCGCCCGGGGTGGCGTCCCGAATCCGCTCTGCGGGAGCGGTTTTCGTCGGTCCGTGGTCGCCGGTGAGCCTGGGGGACTACTGCGCCGGCTCCAACCACGTGCTACCCACCGCCGGGTGCGCACGGCATTCCAGCGGTCTGTCGGTGCAGACCTTCCTGCGCGGCATCCACGTCGTCGACTACAGCGAGGCGGCTCTCAAGGACGTCTCGGGATACGTGATCACCCTGGCCAACGCCGAGGATCTGCCCGCGCACGGCGAGGCGGTCCGCCGGAGGTTCGAAAGGTGACCTTGGGCGAGCAGGTGGGTCTGGACGAACTGCCGTTGCGGGACAACCTGCGCGGCAAATCCGCTTACGGGGCGCCGCAACTCGACGTCCCGGTGCGGCTGAACACCAACGAGAACCCGCACCCGCCCAGTGCGGCCCTGGTCGGCGACGTCGCCGAGTCGGTGCGCGAGGCCGCGACACAGTTGCACCG
>Ga0194055_10003452_pt1 | contig 12131 bp, 10 predicted proteins | sample SepL449m_MetaG_FD_155482 | JGI IMG/M metagenome (GOLD analysis project Ga0194055, IMG submission 155482) | Anoxic zone freshwater microbial communities from boreal shield lake in IISD Experimental Lakes Area, Ontario, Canada - Sep2016-L442-9m | ecosystem: Environmental > Aquatic > Freshwater >... | reverse complement strand
ATGGAAATATAAAGCAACATGCTATTGCTACTCACCAGACATAAGCAACATAGAAATGTAAGAATAACAACGTAATTTTTTAAATTTTTATTATGTTTTAGTAAATTCTGTGTTTTCTTGAGTCGTCTAAAATATAGCTTCAAAACAGCTTGTATATAAGGGGCAAAGAGAGGTTATCTATACCGCAAATCGGAAAAATAAACATCTAGAACAAATAATATACATGAAGACAAAGTTTATCCACCAGGATAGCCAGCGTATCAAAACTACCTGTGCTTTTAGTCTAGTGCTTATGTACTACCTGGTAACAGCCGCATTCTAACTTCCTAGGTTCTCTACAGAAGCAATAGTTATGAAGCTATCTCCAGCAGTGTCGGTGTTTTTAAAGGTATTTAAGTCTAAAATATCTAATAGTATCTCAGGCGAGCCACTCTGATGTGTAGCCAAGACTCAGCCGGCTGGTAGTTAGTAAGATTGATCAATGTCACGCGAACGCTCACCGTAAGCATTAAGCTCGTAGTTATGGTTTTTAGTGATGGCCAGTAGTAGCGCAAAATCTATTTGAACCTGGGCAAGGCAACTTAAAAATCCAGATGTCAGGTATTACCGCTGTTAATGCTTTACCAAGATACTGCGAGCTATATCGATGGTATTCAGTTTGGCAGGGTCGGCCATAACTCATTCATAATAATCCGTCATTTAACAGATGGCAAAAACAATTGAACGTTAATTATAAGTTAACATTTGTCGGTAGGGTTTAAGATGTTACCATAAGAGTAATGAAAGCCCTGATTCTATATCATCCTAAATCCCAAGAAGCCCGTACCGTCGAGGATTACGCCCGTGATTTTGAGCAACGTAAGGATATGAAGATAGAATTGTTGAGCCTAGAGACTCGCGAAGGATCGTCAACTGCAACGCTGTACGACGTCATGCAATATCCAGCACTTCTAGTGATTGACGGCGATGGCCGCATCCAAAAAGGTTGGCAAGGACAGGCTATGCCGTTAATGGATGAACTAGCCGGCTACCTACTCGCCTAAACAAGTATTTGTTCTACGGGGGTGATGGTCTATAATAACAGATACAAATTATGCCCAATTCAACTAAAAAACACTTCCTAGCTGAAATCGAAGAACAAATGCTAGCCTCCTGGGAAAAGCATCAAACTTTTGAGAAAAGCTTAGCGCAGCGCAAAAACGCTGAATTATTTAGTTTTTACGACGGCCCACCGTTTGCCAACGGTCAACCGCATTATGGCCACCTCGTTCAAACCACCATTAAAGACAGTATTACTCGATACAAAACCATGCAGGGCTACTACGTGCCACGCCGTATTGGTTGGGATACTCATGGTCTGCCAATTGAATACGCCATCGAAAAAGAACACGATTTTAAGGGTAAAAAAGATATTCTTGAGTACGGTATTGCTAAGTTTAACCAAGAATGCCGCGATTCCGTGTTCAAATACAAAGACATCTGGGAGTCGATGTTTAAACGCGTCGGTCGCTGGGCGGATTATAGTCAAACTTATGCCACCATGGATGATAACTACATCGAAAGTGTTTGGTGGGCCTTCAAAACCATCTACGACAAAGGTCTTATCTATAAAGACTTCCGCAGCTCACCTTATTGCCCACGCTGCGCCACTCCTTTAAGTAACTTTGAACTTAATCAAGGCTACCAAGATAACGTCTCTGACCCCAGTTTATACGTTAAATTTAAGATAAGAAATAATAGCGTCGGAACAGGGGATGCCTCACTACTAGCCTGGACCACCACGCCTTGGAGTTTGCCAGGTAACGCCGCTATTGCAGTTAAACCAGACGCCGATTATGTCTATGTTCAAGTTAAAGATGATGAAGGACAGGAAGAAACACTTGTACTAGCTCGTAACCGCCTGGAAACTTTGAGTGTGTTGGATTACCATATTGTAAAAGAGTTAAAGGGACAAGAACTGGTAGGATTAGAGTACGAACCACTTTTTGATCTCAATAATCTCGATCAGTACGATCACGCCAGCAACCTGTACAAAGTTTGGGGTGCCGAGTTCGTTAGCATCGATGACGGATCCGGCGTCCTGCACGTTGCCCCAGCCTTTGGTGAGGACGATTTACAGCTCGGCAAAGAGCAGAATCTACCAGTATTATTAACTATTGATGAAAACGGCCATGTTGTTAGTAACGCTGGTCTACCAGAAGAGTTTGCCGGCAAATTCTTTAAAGCTGCCGACAAAACCATTATTGCCGAACTAACCAAGCAAAATAAAGTTTACGCTGCTGAAAACTTCCTTCATACCTACCCATTCTGTTGGCGTTGTGACACGCCACTACTGTATTACGCCACCGATTCCTGGTTAGTTAAGGTCACGGACTTTAAGGACGAGCTAGTTAATAGTAATGAAGAAGTTAATTGGACGCCCGGCCATATCAAAGAGGGCCGGTTTGGGAAATGGCTCGAGAATGCCCGTGACTGGGCAATCAGCCGCAATCGTTTTTGGGGTGCGCCATTGCCAGTTTGGATAACTGACGATGGGGAAGTCGTCGTTATTGGCAGTATTGAAGAGCTCAAAAAACGGTCCGTCGATCCAAACAAAGTCAAAGATCTGCACCGGCCGTATATTGATGACGTAGTCATCAAAACAGACTCTGGTAAACTCGCTAAGCGTATCCCCGAAGTATTTGACTGCTGGTTCGAAAGCGGTTCCATGCCATATGCTCAAGATCACTACCCGTTCCAAAAAAACCAAAACCAGAATTTTCCAACCGCCGACTTCATCGCCGAAGCCGTCGACCAAACCCGCGGTTGGTTCTACACGCTGCACGTTTTGGCCACAGCGCTCTTTGACAAGCCAGCTTACCAGAATGTTATCACAAGTGGCTGGGTAGTCGCTGCCGATGGCGAAAAGCTCAGTAAGAGGAAGAAAAACTACGCACCAATGGACGAAATCTTCGATCAGTACGGTGTTGACTCACTCCGTTATTTTATGGCCAGTAGCCCAATTGTTAACGGCGAAGACGTCCGTTTTAGCACCGACTTCCTACGGGACATCCAGCGCAAGGTTTTCATGACTCTCAACAATATCTACAGCTTCTACAAGCTTTACGCTGATGTTGACGGCTTCCAACCAGACAAACCATTAAACGAGCCAAAGTCCGATAACATACTAGACCAGTGGATATTAAGCCGACTCAATCAAACTATCGAAGAAACCACCAAATCTATGGATAATTACCGATTAGACAAGGCCACCCGTCCGCTAAACGACTTCTTGGACGATTGTTCTAATTGGTTTGTCCGTCGTTCGCGCCGCCGCTTCTGGAAGTCTGAGGACGATGGTGACAAAAAGCAGGCCTATGCCACGCTGCACTACACGCTGCTAAGAACCTGCCAATTACTGGCACCATTCTCTCCATTCCTACCTGACTATATCTGGCAGAAACTTGCCATAGGCACAAATGCACCGGATTCTGTTCACCTTAGCGACTGGCCTGTTGCCGGTACAATCAACGCCAAAATTCTGACCGAAATGTCTACCGCCCGCGATATCATCAACCAAGGTCTGGCTCTTCGTGCTGAAGCTGCCGTTAAGGTCCGCCAGCCACTCGAAGAGCTAATTTACCCCGGCACCGCTCTCACTAAAGAGCTGGAAAACATTGTCGCCGAAGAGGTTAATGTAAAGAAGGTGACTAATATTGCTCACCATTCCGATATATTTGTTGATACCACGCTAACGCCGGCGCTTAAGCGTGAAGGACTGATGCGCGACGTTATTCGCCAGGTTCAGAACGCTCGCAAACAAGCCGATCTCCAGGTTGACGACCGGATTAAGTTAAGTCTTTTCACTGAAGATAAAGAATTACAAAAATCAATTGAAGAACACGAAAAAACCATCATGGCCGAAACTTTGGCTATCAGCCTCAGTAAAAAAGAACTCAATGTCGTCAGCACCAGCAAAATCGCCGGCCACGAGATCCAAATTTCCCTCCAGAAGTCTTGACCGCTATCTTTAAAAAGCGAAATAGACAAAGCCAACAGGTATTTACATAAAGCTTCCAATCTGTTAATATCCTTTGGTACCTATGAAAAAAGCAATCATCGCCACAGGCGGCAAACAATACGTTGTAACCGAAGGAGAGACCCTTGAGGTAGAGCTATTACATGCCGACAAAAAGACCGTCAGTTTTGACGCGCTTTTAGTTATCGATGGTAACAAAACTAATGTTGGTACTCCAATTGTCAAAGACGCTAAAGTTACAGCCGAAGTTGTTAAAGATGACGTCGCTGGGGACAAGGTAACCGCAATTCGCTATAAGCCTAAAAAGCGTGTCCATAAAGTTCGCGGTCATCGCCAGCATCACTCCTTCATCAAAATTTCCAAAATAACCTAATTTAATAACTTTTTAAGGTTTGTATTAGACTCAAGTACCTGAGTCTTTTTTAATGTCGCACAATATTTTCTACAAAGCGTCGGCCAGCCTAGCTCAAACGTTGCCGACAGCCCAGTAAGATGGTAAGCTAATGCTTAGATACAGTAGGGGAAAAATAGATACATGTCACAAACAATTGCAGTATTGAATCAAAAAGGAGGCGTTGGCAAAACCACCACCGCTATCAATTTGTCGGCCTACCTACAGAAAATGGGTAAATCAGTGCTTTTGGTTGATCTTGACCCGCAGGGTAATGCCACTAGCGGTCTTGGATTCGATAAAACTAATTTAGAAGGCGGTTCCTATGAGCTGTTGATGGGACAAATTACCCTTGATCAGGCTGTACGCAAGCTGGATAGCAGCGGTATTTATATTATTCCTACTAATGCCAACCTGGCAGCTGCTGAAATCGAGCTAGTAAATAAGTCTAATAGGGAGGTATCTCTTAGGCAAGTCCTACAGCAGGCGACATACGAATACGTGATTATCGATTGTCCGCCAGCCCTCGGTCTGTTGACGATTAATGCCCTAACCGCCGCCGACAGTATAATTATACCTGTTCAAGCCGAATACTACGCGTTGGAGGGGCTTGGACAGCTTTTACAAGTATTTCAGCAGGTTAAGCAAAATCTCAATCCCAAGCTCGAGATTATGGGGGTCCTGGTGACTATGTACGATAGCCGAACTAGCCTTTCAGAACAGGTATTAACAGAGTTAAAAAAGCATTTTAATGACAAGCTATTTAATACTGTCATTCCGAGAAATGTGCGTTTGGCGGAGGCTCCGAGTTATGGGGAGCCGATATTACAGCACGATAAATGGTCAAAAGGGGCGCGAGCCTACAAACAGTTAGCCAAGGAGGTAGTAGATTATGGCCAAAAATAAAGCTGGATTAGGCCGAGGTTTTGGAGCTTTAATTCCCGAAAACTTTGACCCGTCTCTGTTAACTGACGAGCAAGATCGAATACAAAAATTACTCATTACTGACATTAAGCCCGGCAAACAGCAGCCGCGCACTGAATTTGACGATAAAACCCTGCAAGAGCTTGCTAACTCTATCAAACAACACGGCATTCTTCAGCCATTGATTGTTCGTAACCAAAATGGCACATATTACATAGTAGCCGGCGAACGTCGCTGGCGAGCCGCCCAAAAGGCTGGTCTTAGCCATGTGCCCGCTATCGTACGTAGCCTGCAAGAGCTGGAAGAATTAGAAATGGCCTTGGTAGAAAACGTTCAACGCGAAGATTTATCACCGTTAGACCAGGCCATGTCGATTCATCGTTTGCTGAATCAGTTCAATCTAGCCCAAGACCAGATCGCAAAAAGATTAGGTAAGGCTAACTCAACGGTTGGTAACATGGTTAGATTACTGAACTTACCAGCCGATGCTCAAGAAGCTTTGAGGGATAGCCGAATTACTGAGGGCCACGCCCGAGCTATACTGGCGATCAAAGAACCAGCTAAACAGACTGAGCTACTTCAATTAATCATTGCTAATAAGTGGACGGTCCGTCAGGCTGAGCAGTTTGTGGTGGCTACTCGTAAGGGGGCCCAGACCGAAGGTGCTCACAAGCATTTAGCTAAAACCACGCCAGCCACCGAGAAGTTAGGTAAGAGAATCGGCGCACCGGTTAGTATCAGGCGAACTGCCAAAGGTGGTAAACTGGAGATCGCTTTCAAATCTAACAGTGAACTAGAAAAACTGATTAAAAAACTTGGCTCTGTTTAAAAGGGTAGACTCTGAGACCTAGTTTTCCAACAATATAGCTAGCTGGCACGGTACCGAAATAGCGTGAGTCTAGTGAGTTACTGCGGTTATCGCCACAAACAAAGATCTCGCCATCTGGTACGGTCAGGTCTACATCACCGGAGGTTCCTTTAATGACTGAGCCGTAGGGCATGGTGTGATCGGGTGAAAAACCATTAGGATGTTCTTTATTGTAGACAGTTAGCTCGCCGTTTTTAACCACCACGCGCTCACCAGGAAGTGCTATAACGCGTTTGATAAGCTGTTTTTCGCCAGCTCCAAGCCCACTGATATCGGGGTGATTAAAAATAATCACGTCGCCTCGATTAGGAATGTAATCGTGATGAGTTATTCGAGCCCAGGTGCGGGGAACTTTTAGCACAATTAGACGATCTTTATTCTGTAAACTGGTTTGCATACTAGGTCCTTCGACTTGGTAGGATTGAAAAACGAAAGCCGTTAAAAACAATGCCAATAGAGGCGCTAATAGTAGCAGTCCTAATGTCGATAGAATACTTTTGGCGCTATCGCTGTTTGAGCCTTGATTTGGATTATCATTCATTACAGATTATAACTATACCTCATTGAGGGGGGTTTTCCCATTAAGCATGTGTTTACTGACGGCCGGTAAGCCGTTATACTAAGGACCACTTGCATGGATAATTTTCGACGACCCCAAAAACCAAAATTCGGCTTAGCGGTGGATGGACTCTTGAAACCGTCCAAAAAGTCTTATAATCCTAACGGTGTTGGAAATTTTCGTCGCCAACCTTCCGGCGCATCGTCGGCCAAGCGTCAATCGATCGGTAATTTTAAGCAACCCGATGGCTTTAGAGTCACCACACAACCAGTCTTGCCAGAAGCCTCACCTTTTAAAAGGGCATTACCTAAACAGATTGAGGTTATCAATCAGCCGCAGAAGGGTGAAAAGAAACGTTTTCGCCGCAGTGCGGCTAAAAAACAGGCTAAGCGGGAGAAACGTCAGGATCATAAATGGCGAACCTTATTTAAAAGAACTAGTATAGCGCTTATGGTGCTATTGATGGTCGGTGGTGGTTATGTTGGTGCCAAAGCTTACTGGAAGTCACGTCACGTGTTAAGGGGCGGTGGTTCGGCAGCTGCTTTACAGGCCAACGTTAGTCCTTCTTTACTTAAAGGCGAGGGAGATGGCCGAATTAATGTTCTGTTGCTGGGCAAGGGTGGCCCCGGTCATGATGGCCCGGATTTAACAGACACAATTATTATCGCTAGCGTTGACCCAGTCCATCATGACGCTGCTCTTTTAAGTATTCCGCGCGATTTTTGGGTTAAGGCGAGCGGTGGATACGGCTATAGTAAGATTAACTCCGTTTATCCTAATGCCAAATACTCCGTGCAAAACGGAAAGAAGATTACTAAACAGAACCAGGCCGCCGAAACAGCTGGCGAAGATGCTATCAAAAACACCATTCAGGACACTTTTGGTATCCCGATTCATTACTATGTAATGGTCGATTTTTCGGCTTTTAAAGAGTCGATTGATACTGTTGGAGGGATTGACCTTAATGTTAAGACACAGTTGTACGACCCGACTGTGGCTTGGGAAAACAATCGAAATCCGCTAATTGCAGCCGTCGGCCAGCAGCACATGAACGGCACCAAAGCTTTGCTGTATTCTCGTTCACGTCACGGTAGCGCCCGTGGTGACTTCGATCGGGCGGAGCGTCAGCGCGAAGTTATGATTGCTCTAAAAGAGAGAGTATTTACGCTGGGCACATTTAGTAACCCAGTTAAAATCTCCCAGTTAATTGATGCTTTTGGTAATCATGTCCAGACGAACTTTAGTGTTGGTGAGGTTTCTCGACTCTATACTATTGCTAAGCAGATTTCTTCGTCCGCGGTTACCTCAGTAGATTTAGTTACACCACCGAACGAATTACTAAGTACCGGAGATGTCGGCGGGCAATCGGTTGTTCTGCCTAAGGCGGGTATTGGCAACTACGCCGCCATCCAGAATTATATTCGCAACACTCTAAAAGATAGTTATATCAGGGACGAAAATGCCAAAATCGTTGTACTCAACGGTACAGCAACACCTGGCTTGGCAACCGTGAAAGCCAATTTTCTCAAGTCCTACGGCTACAACGTTACAACATCTGGTGACGCTCCTACCAAGAATTACACCAAAACTCAGTTAATTGATTTGCGCAGCGGAACCAAGAAGTACACCCAGCACTACCTAGAAAATCGCCTGAACGTTAAAGCTGTCTCCACACTACCAGCCGGTATCGACGCTGGTAACGCCGATTTTGTGATAATATTAGGGCAGTAGGGAGCGAACATTAAAGATGGTTCAGGTACCAGCTAGACTCAGTCGGTTAAAGCCTAAAAAAGGCTTAGCTAATGTATTCCATATTATCCTAACTTTGTTACTGCCAATTTTGGTCTACGTAATGGTTCGGATTCACTTTACTCAGATTGCCTTGTTGATAATATTACTTAGTAAGTGGCGCATGTTTGCGGTTAAACCGCGACACTGGCCAGCCAATATTAGAGCCAACGCCATCGACATCATTGTCGGTGTTTCTATATTAGTATTTATGATGCAGAGTGGTTCACAGTTGATGCAACTGACGTGGGCCGTCGGTTACGGAGTTTGGCTAATTTTCATTAAGCCAGGTTCTAATGTCCTATCGGTATCCTCTCAGGCTTTAATTGGTCAGTTTGTCGGTATGACAGCTCTGTTTATACGTTTCGGTGGAGTCAACTCAGCAATTCTAATGATGGCGACCTGGGCTATTTGCTACCTGGCAGCCAGACACTTCTTAGCCAGCTTTGATGAACCGCATACTCGGTTTTTTTCTTACCTATGGGGATACTTTGGAGCGGCACTAGTTTGGCTACTTAGCCACTGGTTGCTGTTTTATGGACCAATTGCTCAACCAACCTTATTGCTCGGAGTGATTGGCTTTGGATTAGCAACTTTGTATTACCTGCAAGAAACAGATCGCTTGTCTACTTTCTTTCAACGGCAGATTCTTTTTATTATGTTCGCTATCGTAGTAATTCTCATTATTTTCTCAGACTGGGGTGATAAAACTATATAGAATGAAACTGAGTAAACCTTCAAGTTCAAAAACCAATTGGCAATCGCCGTTGCGACGAGCCCAATTACTGAGCGTTAGTTTTCTCTTGGTCCTTAGTTTTGGTGGAGGTTTTGTAGGCGGTTGGGCTGCAATCCATTTCCGTAATGGTAACCTCAATACGAACTCCCAAAAGCAGGTCATATCATCGGAGAGCAGTCTAATAAGTCAGATCGCCAAAGACGTTGGCCCTAGCGTTGTCTCAGTAAATGTCACCGGAGCCTCGTCTCGAACTAGTATATTTGGGCAGTCTAGCGGTACGCAAAAAAGCGCCGGTACAGGCTTTATCGTTAGCAGCGACGGGGTTATTGTTACCAACCGCCACGTGGTTCCGGCCGGCACTACTAGTGTCGGTATAGTTTTGTCCGATGGCACGCACCTGGATGACGTTGCTGTGCTGGGCCGAACAGGCTCGAGCGACCCTCTAGACGTCGCCTTCTTAAAAGTTAAAGATGCCAAAGGTAAGACCTTTAAGCCAGTAAAACTTGGTGACTCTGGCAAGATGCAGGTTGGTGATAAAGTTGTTGCCATCGGTAATGCTTTGGGTCAGTTCCAGAACACAGTGACGTCGGGTATAATTTCTGGCTACGGCCGCGACGTTGAAGCTGGTGATGTGGCCGGTTCTACAACTGAACAACTCCAAGACTTATTCCAGACAGACGCTGCTATTAACGAGGGGAACTCCGGTGGTCCACTAGTTAATATTAATGGGGAAGTAATTGGCATGAACACAGCGGTAGCTGGCAATGCTCAGAACATTGGTTTTGCCATCCCGGTTAATGACCTGAGCGGACTGATTAAAAGTGTCCTGGCAACTGGCAAACTCGAACGACCATACCTAGGCGTTCATTACATATCCATTACTGATGATTACGCCACGGCCAAAAATCTGCCGGTTAAAAGGGGCGCCTTTATATCCACCACATCTAACAGCGTAATTAGCGGTAGTCCTGCGGCCGACGCTGGACTAGAGCCGGGGGATATTATTACTAAAGTAAACAACACGAATATAGATGAGAATAATAGCTTATCAACCCTTTTAGGGCGCTATCCGGTTGGCCAAAAAGTTAGTCTAACAATTGTCCGCGATAGCAAAACACAAACTGTCAGCGCCACGCTTGGCGCCGCTCCTCAAGTCTAGTTCTTGAAAACCTGTATAAAATCATCCCTAGCTTCTAGCTTGTAATAATGTTTATTAGCGATAATCTCTAAATCTTCATGCTGAAAGGGCATAGCCTCCGTTAAAACGTAGCCCCGATGTTTCTTGACTTTGAGTTGCTCGAACAAATGACGGTATAAATCCAAACCGTCCTGGCCACCAAAAATAGCCTGCGAGGGCTCCTGTAAGGCTGCCTGGTTAATAGTATACTCGTCTGGGACGTATGGGAGGTTAGCTACGATTGTAGCCCCGTTCGGCAAGCTGACATTAACGACCAAGCTAGCCTCGAAGAATTTAATATTTACCCGGTACTTTCTGGCATTACTTCTAGCAATCGTTAAGCAAGCTGGATCGATATCTGTAGCTAAAACCTGGACGTCATTAAGCTCGCAGGCGACAGTAACGGCAATTGCGCCAGATCCGGTTCCAACGTCTACCACGGCTCTTTGGGCAGTCTGCGGTAGACTTTTAAGCAAATCTATCATCGGTTCGGTCTCCGGGCGGGGGACTAAAACGGCTTTAGAAACATTGATTTCACGGCCGTAAAATTCGCATTTACCACGAATATAAGCTAATGGTTCGTGCTGTTTTCGACGCTCAAATAGTCTGTTTAACCGCTGTTGTTGGCCTTTGGACAGGATTCTGTCGGGCTCGGCTAATAATTGAGCACTATTTTTGTTCAATGTATCGCCTAACAGCACCAGGGCATCGAGCCGGGGAGTACCGGTTCCAGCTAGTTCTTTAGTGGCATACAGCAGCCAGTCGTTAACCGTCATGGTTAATAAGTTCGCGCTCAAAAGCCTGAAGTTTTTCGACTAGGTCATCGATGTCGCCGGCTAGGGCGGCCGGGATATTACTGCGGCTGTAGTTGATACGGTGATCAGTGATGCGATCCTGCGGGAAGTTATAGGTGCGGATTTTTTCGCTGCGGTCGCCAGTTCCAATTAATTTTTTACGAGTGTCACTAAGCTCTTTTTGTTCTTCATCGATTTTTTGTTGTAACAAACGGGAACGCAAGACACTCATTGCCTTAGCCTTGTTTTTAATTTGAGATTTTTCATCCTGGTTACTGACAACCAAGCCTGATGGCAGGTGAGTGATGCGTACGGCTGAGTCGGTGGTGTTAACCGACTGACCACCGTGGCCGCCGGAACGGTAAACGTCAATCCGCAGGTCGTTAGGGTTAATTTCTATATCCGATTCTTCGGCTTCTGGCATAACGGCGACTGTAACTGTCGAGGTGTGGATCCGGCCCTGGCTCTCGGTGGTAGGCACCCGTTGGACGCGGTGGACACCGGCTTCGAACTTGAAGGTTTTGTAGGCTTCTAGTCCGCGAACGGCGAAGATCACTTCCTTAAAGCCGCCGCCTTCGTTCGGACTCTCGTTTAGCAACTCTAATTTATAGTTTAGTTTTTCTGCGAACCGAGCATACATTCGATACAATTCGCCGGCAAACAAACTAGCCTCGTCGCCGCCAGCGGCACCGCGAATTTCAATGATACAGTCACGCTCGTCATTAGGGTCTTTAGGGGTTAGGGCCTCACTTAAAGCCATCTCTACCTCAGTTAGGGTGACGTTTAACTCGGTTAGTTCGGCCTGTGCCATTTCGGCCATTTCTGGGTCGTTGCTGTTGGCGAGATCCTCAGCTTCGGACTTGGCTTTTAGGCCAG
>Ga0194055_10003451_pt1 | contig 12133 bp, 6 predicted proteins | sample SepL449m_MetaG_FD_155482 | JGI IMG/M metagenome (GOLD analysis project Ga0194055, IMG submission 155482) | Anoxic zone freshwater microbial communities from boreal shield lake in IISD Experimental Lakes Area, Ontario, Canada - Sep2016-L442-9m | ecosystem: Environmental > Aquatic > Freshwater >... | reverse complement strand
CTACCAATTGTAGCCCCCGCCGAGGTAAGCTCGGCGGAAGGCCGTCTGGAAACGACCGATAAGAGTGAGCCTGAGGCGCTAGCCGAGAACCTGCGGCATCGAGGATCGGCTAGCGCCTCAGGCTCATAAAAACGAAAAGCGACTTCTCTTAGAAAAGAGCTGAAGCGAAACAGATACTCGTAGCTACCAATTGTCGCCTCCGCCGAGGTAAGCTCGGCGGAAGGCCGTCTGGAAACGACCGATAAGAGTGAGCCTGAGGCGCTAGCCGAGAACCTGCGGCATCGAAGATCGGCTAGCGCCTCAGGCTCATGAAAACGAAAAGCGACTTCTCTTAGAAAAGAGCTGAAGCGAAACAGATACTCGTAGCTACCAATTGTAGCCCCCGCCGAGGTAAGCTCGGCGGAAGGCCGTCTGGAAACGACCGATAAGAGTGAGCCTGAGGCGCTAGCCGAGAACCTGCGGCATCGAGGATCGGCTAGCGCCTCAGGCTCATAAAAACGAAAAACGACTTTTGTCGGTTTCGACGTACGGTGCGGGTTTGAGTGCGCGGTCATCGATTCTAAGAATCGTTGGAAATGCCAATCCATTCCTGGCAAGGAACTACGCTTCGATACGAAGGCACGAGCACATTTTTAACTAACGACTTCTAGCTCATTTTGTACGGATCGAACGCCAGGGGACTTCCACGCAACCGTGCAGGCTTCCCTTCGTTCAGCCCATGAGTGAACCGTTCCTCGCAAGAACACGACATGGTCGTTGTGGGTGACCGAAATCTGGGAAGAGTCGACTTGAGCATTCCGATGCAGCGCATCGAGTATTTCGCCGCAGATCTCGCTCGCGGAAAGCGAGGGCGACAACTCAATGCTGTTGTAGATACCCTTGATTCCTGGCAAATAGCGAATCGCGTCTTCGGCAGCATCGCGTTGGTACGCCCAGCTGACATTTCCGGATAGGGTGACCCAACTATCTTCGACGATGGCCTGCACGACTTCGGGAACCAAAACGTGCAGCCTCAGCGCACGCACCACCGTTTCAGCAATATCCGTGTCGGAAAGAACATAGACGCCTGAAGGGGAAACGATCAGATGTTGGGCGATCGCCCGAACCCCCGCGACACGCTGTGTCGCCCGTTCTGCAGCAAACTTGTCTGCAAAGTGCTTTACCGTACCGCTCAAGGTGACGGTTCCCAAGTGCGTTTGCACTTTGATATCGATGATATGCAAACTGGGTTCGCTCCGCAGTTCAAACAAGACATCGTTCTGTAGCTGTGAATCTGATTTCATTTTCGCCTCGCACGTCCAACCCTTTAGGGATTCCTAGAAGGAACTTAATTCACTCCGAAGCGGATCTCATCGCGCGGTTTCCGACGGATAAGCGAACGACTGGCATTCGATCGGACAGTGAATGCAGTATCGCAATCCCCTATGTGATTGAGGATCGAGATCCTCGTGGATAAAGCATGGTGGATCGAACCAGACTGCGTCGTTGATGGATTCGGCTCGCGGAGGTCCGCTCGCCGAAATGGCCTGCCAGGAGTGCGGGACACGAAAATGCTAGCCTATTCAACACTGAACTTTGCCGGAAAGGTAGGAGTTGAGCGGCTGGGCAAGAAAGATCCATTGTAACGATCTCAACTCCCGAAGATTGAATATGGTAAACGTGAGCGCTTGTATCCATCGATCGGAATTTTCCGAATGGTTTGTTGTCCAATCAATCCAAAGAAAACGCTCGGTGCACGACGATGCGGACTTGCATTGCCCATGCTTGCCATCACTCTCGCACTCACTGGCTGTTGCAATCCGCCCTTGTGCCTCGATCGCCACTATGTGCGAGACAGAATTGCCAATAGCATTGGAATACTGCCGCAGGAAATCCCTCCCTGTCGCGAGGTTATTCCAGCAAACGTGGCCCTAGATGACGGGCTGAGCGAATTTGAAGCGGTCGATATCGCGCTCGCTAATAACTCTGCCTTTCAAGCCTCCTTGGCTCAGCTTGGAATGGCGGGAGGAGATGCGATCCAAGCCAGCTTGATAGCCAATCCACAACTCCTCGTCTATTTCCCGACAGGTGCAAAGGAAGGACAAGCCACTCTTTATGCACCCATTGAATCGTACCTGCTCCGTCCGACGCGCATGCGTATTGCGAACCGCGATTATCATCGGATCGGTGACACACTCGTCCAAAACGGGCTGAATGTGGCTCGCGACGTGCGGCTTGCGTATGCTGACTACGCATTGGCGATCGAACGCTTTCAACTGGCACAAGATGCCAGCCGCATTCGAAACGACATTGCCGATTTGACCAACAATCGTTTTAAGAATGGCGACATTAGCGAATTGGAAACGATTACGTCTCGCGTCGATGCGTTGAACGCTGGGGCAATGATTGCTGCCGAGCAACACAACGTAAATATCGCTCGAGCGCGGCTGGTAACATGGATGGGAATCCCGTCAGTCCAGGAAGATTTACTTCCTGAAGGCCTAAAGAATTTCCCGGTCATGGAATTCGAAGAATCGGAACTGATTGCTATCGCGCTCGCTTGCCGCCCTGCCTTGGAAGCGGCCAAATGGCAAGTCGCTGCCGCACAGGAACGCCAGATCTTGGCTCGTCGATTGTTTTGGCGAATCGACTTCGGCTTCGACTCGCGATTGGGTCAAGGCTACCAAAGGACCGGGACTGGTTTGCGGTTGGATCTTCCCATTTTCAATCGCAATCAGGGTGGCATAGTCCGCGCGGACTGGGAGTTAAACGCTGCGCAACACAATCAAGATGCGGTCAGCGATCAAATTCAACAAGAAGTTCGCGTATCGATGCAGCAGTTCGAACAGGCGGAAGAAAATCTCGCCGTCATCGAGCGGGAAATGCTTCCCAAATTGACCGAAGCCATCGCGATTGCGGAAAGAGGCTTTGCCGACGGTGGCACCGACTATTTGCTCGTCCTTCAAACAACCACCCAGTATTTGGATGCTCGTAGCCGAGCCTTGATCGAAAGAGCCAATCGGCAACGGGCTCGAGCCGAATTGGAACGGAGTATTTCCCGATCTCTTTCCGAATCACCGCTGGTCCCATCACTCAACGAGTTGAAAACCACTTCTCAGAATCGTGATCTGGAAGCGATTTCCACAGAAACCGATCGAACGATCGAGTCTAAGAACCCATGAGAATTTCTTTGTTAGCCGAGTAGCGTCAGTTCGAGGCCGAATTCAGACTATTATTATCGTATTGTATGTTCAGCGACCCTTGATTCCCCTCGAACCCCCCGTCGTAATGCTTATTCGTTTCGCTCGCCTGTGCATCTTGATCGTTGGGTTGCTAACGATCTTTTCGGGATGCAGTGGGAAAATCAAATCGGACGCAAAGAGCAGTCCTCCTGCAAAAGTGGAACTACTCCCTCGCGAGTCGGAGCTAGCATCGTTGACTCTCACTGAGGATGCGGTTAAACGGCTTGGTATCCAAACGGTTGCGATCGAACGCAAAGCCGTTCAGCAGCGTCGAACCTTCGGCGGTGAAGTGATCATTCCCCCGGGGAGATCGATTCAAGTCACCGCGCCGATCGGCGGAAGATTGATCGAATCCGAAGCACGCTCTTTTCCGCGGAGTGGATTGCAAGTCACTCGTGGCCAAGCGTTATTGACGCTGGCACCTCTCCTGTCGCCCGAACGGGACGTACCGACCCCAGCGGAACAAGTCCAGATGGCCGGTGCCCGCGCCACCTTGGTCGCCGCCCAAGTCACTGCGATGGGAGATGCGGAAAAAAGCGCTGCGGACGTTGCGGCGGCCAATATAAACGTCGACCGAGCCAAAAAACTGTTGGCGGACCGCGCGGGTAGTCAACGGGCCGTCGATGATGCCGTTGCATTCTTCAAAGTTGCCGACGCGAACCTAACGGCCGCTCGCAATCGCTATGAAGAACTGACATCGCTACTTCAGAAAATCGATGCCCCTCCCGGAGAAGTGGCACAAGCCATGACGATCGAAATCAAGTCACCTCTGGATGGAGTCATTCGCAACGTCAACATTTCCCAACTGCAACCGGTCGTGTCCGGTGCCCCCCTCTTTGAAGTGATCGATTTGGCTTCGGTCTGGGTTCGAGTCTCCATCTTTGTCGATCTTCTTTCAACGTTGGAAACAGAGGCCCCGGCCAACATTGTCAAGCTGGATGGTTCTCCGATGATCCACCCCACCAGTGGGAAGGAGTTTCAGTTCACTGCGATGCCTGCGGACGCGCCACCCAGCGCACTGGCGGTAACCTCTTCGGCCGACATCTACTACGAAGTGCCCAACGACATGCTTCATTTGAGACCGGGGCAACGGGTAGGAGTATCGATCCCAGTGGATCAACAGATCACTGCGGTCGTATTACCTGCCCAGACCATTTTGTATGACTACCACGGTGGAGCATGGGTCTATGTACAAACCGCTTCGAACAAATTTCAACGCGCCCGCGTCAATCCTCTCTGGTTTGAAGGAGAGGTGGTGGTCGTCGAGGATCGATTGGCCAGTGATTGGAAAGTGGTGACCGACGGAGCTGCGGAATTGTTTGGAACTGAATTCGGTCCAGGCAAATAGGCGCACTATGAGTTGGCTTGTTGAGATTTCATTGCGGTTGCGACTTCTAGTCCTCTTGCTCGCAATTGCCCTGATCATCGTCGGGATTCGTTCCGCAGGTTCGATTCCCCTAGATGTCTTTCCCGAGTTTGCACCTCCGCTCGTCGAAATACAAACCGAAGCCCCAGGGATCTCGACAGAAGATGTCGAGCGATTGGTGACCATTCCCATCGAAAACGGGATCAACGGGATTCCGTTTGTGAAAGCGGTGCGATCGAAGTCGGTGTTGGGATTGTCGAGCGTCCGGTTGATTTTCGCGCCCGGAACAAATCTGTTGACCGCTCGGCAGTTGGTGCAGGAACGACTAGCCATCGTGGCAGCGCAATTGCCGTTGGTCGCGCGAAGCCCTGTGATCTTGCCACCCTTATCCTCCCTCAGTCGCTGCATGAAGATAGGGCTCTGGTCCGAAGATCAAAACCAAGAGCAGATGACGGTCCTGACCAAGTGGACGGTTCGCCCACGCCTGATGTCGATTCCAGGAGTGGCCAACGTTGCCGTATGGGGAGAGAAAGAGCCGCAGCTCCAAGTTATCGCGGACCCCGATCGGTTGCGTGCTAACGCCCTGACGTTGGATCAACTCACGCAGGCCGTGCGCGATGCGACGGCTGTTGGTGCAGGTGGATTCGTAGACACCCCCAATCAACGATTGGCGATTCGCAATGTGCCACCCGTCTATACACCGGAGCAATTGGGAGAAATCGTCGTAGTCTACCGTTCCCCCAACAGCGGCGGTCCAGATGGTTCCAATGGCGGAACACCCATTCGCATTAGCGATGTGGCGGAGGTGCGATTTGATCACGCACCACCGATTGGAGATGCGATCATCAATAATCGTCCTGGCCTTCTGTTGATTGTTGAGAAGCAACCGTGGGCCAACACGCTCGACGTGACACGGCACGTGGAAAAGGCGATGGAGGAATTGAAACCCGCCATGGGGAGCGTTCAATTTGACACTTCCATTTTTCGGCCGGCTACGTACATCGAGAGATCGATTGAGAACTTAAGCCATTCCATGTTGCTGGGCTGTGGATTGGTGATCGTCGTGCTCATCCTGTTTCTTTACGATTGGCGTTCGGCCTTGATCAGCGCCGTCGCCATCCCGCTTTCACTGATCGCGGCCGTACTCAGTTTGTCGTTTCGTGGGGAGGCTATCAATACGATGGTCTTGGCAGGGCTCGTGATCGCGTTAGGAGAAGTCGTCGATGATGCGATTATCGATGTGGAGAATATCCTGCGAAGGCTGAAGCAAAACGCGCTTTTAGAATCCCCGAAATCAGCGGCAAGGGTCGTTCTCGATGCATCTCTTGAAGTGCGAAGTGCGGTGGTCTATGCCACCATTATTGTGGTTTTGGCATTCTTGCCCGTTTTCTTTTTGGATGGGCTATCAGGAGCCTTCTTTCGGCCTCTGGCGGCCTCATACATCCTGGCCATTCTGGCTTCTTTATTTGTCGCGTTAACGGTCACGCCGGCCATGAGTTTGATCCTGTTGCCTGCGACCGCAAAATTGCATCGTGGCGATGGACCTCTCGTTCGCTGGCTAAAAGCCTTGTACCGACCGATTCTTTCCTGGTTGTTGCGATTTCGCGTTGCTGTTCTTGCTTCGGCGTGTGTGTTGTTCGCTCTCGCGGCGTCGACGATTCCTCGTCTCGGCGAGGAACTCATGCCCAACTTCAAAGAGACCGACTTTCTCATGCATTGGGTCGAAAAGCCTGGGATTGGGATCGATGCGATGGATCGAATCACGACCCGGGCGAGCGAAGAACTGATGGGCATACCAGGAGTGCGGAACTTTGGATCGCACATCGGTCGAGCGACGGTCGCAGATGAAGTCGTCGGACCGAATTTTACGGAGCTATGGATTAGTGTGGACGAACACGTCGATTACGATGCCACGGTAGCCCAGGTCCAATCCGTGGTCGACGGCTATCCTGGATTGTATCGAGATCTGTTGACCTATCTCAAGGAGCGGATCAAAGAGGTACTGACCGGAACAAGCGCGGCCATCGTGGTACGGATTTATGGTTCCGAAATGTCCGAATTGAGGATCAAGGCAGCCGAGGTCGCGGCACAGGTTAAATCGATCGATGGAGTCACGACACTCAAAGTAGAACCGCAAGTCCTAATACCACAGATCGCGATCAAGCTGCGTCCCGAGCCCGCCGCACAATTCGGAGTCACACCCGCATCCCTATCGCGAAGCGTGCAAGCGCTCGTCAACGGCACACAGGTCGGGGAAGTGTACGACGGACAAGCGATCTTTCCCGTCTTAGTACGTGGTCCGTACCGAATCCAGAAAGACCCCACGTCCATCGGCGAGATCATGGTCGACACCCCCTCGGGTGCGCAAGTGCCACTGAAGACCGTGGCCGATGTATCGATCGTACCCGCAGCCAACGAGATCAAACGGGAAGGGGCTTCGCGCCGTATCGACGTCACTTGCAATGTGGCCGGACGCGATCTTGCATCCGTAGCCACCGAGATCGAAAAGGCAGTTCAAGCCAACGTATCCTTTCGCCAAGGCTACTACCCCGAATTCCTCGGTGAATATGCCGAAGCCAAAGCGTCTCGACAGCGGATGTTACTGCTGTCGGGCATCGTGGTCGTGATGATTGCCACCATCCTGTACATCGACTTTAAATCGTGGAAGCTGGTACTCGTGATGTTGATCGCTTTGCCATTAGCAATCTTGGGAGGAGTATTAGGGGTGTTTGCGGGTGGCGGTATCGTGTCGCTCGGCTCCCTCGTCGGTTTCGTGACCGTGATTGGAATCGCTGCCCGCAACGCGATCATGTTGATTTCCCACTACCGTCATTTGCACTGCGAAGAGGCGGTGCCATTGGGTAGAGAATTGATTGTTCAAGGTGCCGAAGAGCGTCTTGCTCCTATCTTGATGACGGCATTAACTGCCGCGCTGGCTTTAGTCCCCTTGGTGTGGACTGGCAACCTGCCTGGGCAGGAGATCGAGTATCCGATGGCTTTAGTCATCCTGGCTGGATTAGGAGCCGCCACGGCAGTGAATCTTTTCTTGTTGCCTGTGATGCTCTCCTTTCGCCCCGCTCTCCAAGAATTGAAGGCGAGGGGGGAATTACTACCAGCAGAAGAATCGTCGCGTTGATTCACGCTTTCACGTAGCATCGGAACGTGTGATCCAATGCAGTCCGTATCAAGCGGTCGGTTGCGAGGATGCTGGTCGGCCAGAAGGTCGACCTGTTTGCGGATACAAACAACAATTGGCTGGGCACAGATCATGACTCGGGCCATACGTCCCAATGGTTGGCCTCGAAGTGTTGATCGCCAATCGTTCCTCAATCAAGTCCACGATCATGGACACGAACGCGGGATGGGTTCCGATACTTGCTGCTCGCACAAACGGAAGGCCATGTTCGCGTGCTGTGTCGGCCGCTTCGTGATCAAGGTCGAAAAGCACCTCCATATGATCGGAGATGAACCCTACAGGCTGGACGACGACGGGGATGACCGGCGATTCCTTAGCGAGTTGCTCGATGCGATCGCATACATCCGGTTCGAGCCAGGGCTGTTGGGGAGGGCCAGAGCGACTTTGAAAGACCAATTCCCAATTGTGCTGTCCCGCAGCGTCACAAATCAGACGGCATGCTTCACGCAATTGCTCTTCGTATCGGGAATTGTCCGCCATCGATTTGGGAATGCTGTGGGCAGTAAAGAGAATCTTGCTCGATGCGCGGGCATCCTCCGGTATCTTCTCGAGAGCTTCCAACAAACAATCCTTTTGAGCTGTGATGAAGCCTGGGTGGTTGAAGCCCATCCGAACTTTTTCAACCAGCGGCGAGGCGTCACCTACCTCAGCCATCGCAGCGGCGATATTCTCGCGATACTGTCGGCAACCGCTGTAGCAGCTGAACATCGAGGTAAAGAACGCGATAGCCCGCTTTCGGCCATCTTGCGCCATGGTGCGGAGAGTGCCGGGCAGGAGGGGATGCCAATTGCGGTTTCCCCAATAGATAGGCAAGTTAAGCCCGCGCCGTTGGCATTCCGTCGTGACGGCCGCGATCAATGCGCGGCAATGTTCGTTGATCGGGCTGATGCCACCGAAATGTTGATAATGCTCGGCGACTTCCAGCATCCGTTCGCGCGGAACGTTTTTTCCTCGCAGCACGTTTTCAAGAAATGGTAGAACGTCATCAGGTCCTTCGGGGCCGCCAAAGGACACAAACAAAATGGAATCGATCGGGACTTCTGCCAGGGGTGGCAAGGGTCCGAGGGGTGCTGCGGGCAAGTTCGCCGGTGGAATTGTGGCCGTCTCACGGTTTGTCGTTAGAGGACTGGATGGATGGGACGTCATGTCGACTCGTAATATGGAAGGAATCTATCGTCGTTCAAAGGTACACACGGACACCATGGGTACCGCCGCGAATGGGTCAGAAACCTAGGATGCTTCACTATATGTTGCTAATCAAGCCTTCCCAGTTGGGATCGTATTCCCGTCGCCAAAGCCCCGGAGGGAGATCGGTATCGATTAAGTGTCCATCGGTTGGCCGCGTTGGAATCACACGACCTGTACGGTAGGCGATGTTTCCGAGATGGCAGAGCAGGGTGCTTTGATGCCCGCTTTGGATCGGTTGGTTCAGACGGCTGGGGTCGTTGTGTCGGGCTGCATCGATGAAATTGGCAACGTGTTCGCTTTGCCCCCAACCTGTTTTGGGAGACGATTCGACCGATTTGTCGTTCGCATCGTAGATCTCAAAGCCCCCATCCGAATCGATTTCCATATATCCATCGTATCCGTAGAACGAAACGAAGGGACCGTTGCTCCGCTTGACGCAAGACAACCCTTCGTAATGGATCTGACGGCCCCCTTCGAATTCCCAGGCTACGGATTGTGTATCCGGAGTTTCTTGGTCATCGAAATGGCGATAGCGTCCACCCAGCGACGTGGTCCGAATCGGGTAGTCGGCTTGCAATCCCCAGCGGCAAACATCGAGCGAATGGACACCGTTGTTTCCTAATTCGCCGTTTCCCCAATGCCAGAACCAATGCCAGTTGTAATGGACGACGTTTTCCCGAAAGGGGCGACGTGGTGCGGGCCCTTGCCACAAATCGTAATCGAGTTCTCCAGGAGGGTTCGAGTCGGTTTTGACACCGATAGGACCGCGCATGCGATTGAAGAAGGCGCGGGCTAAATAGACCTTGCCGATCGCCCCCGCATGGAGCTTGGCGATGGCAGATTGAAATCCCGGACTGCTGCGCCTTTGATTGCCGACTTGGACACAGCGCTGAAACTTGTTGGCCGCTTCGATCATCCACTCTCCTTCTTGAGGGTTATGACAAGCAGGCTTTTCCACGTAAACATGTTTTCCGGCTTTGCAGCCCAGAATGGTCGCCGGTCCGTGCCAATGATTGGGAGCAGCACAAAAAACAGCATCCAATTTTGGGTCATCGAGCATGCGTCTCAGGTCGGTCACATGCTGCGCCTTGCCCCCCGCTTGAGCCACGCGCTGCACGCCACTTTCACCTCGCTTGCGATCGGTTTCGCAGATATAGGTGATCGATACTCCCGGTATTTTGAGAACTTCTTCGGCCAGATCACGCCCGCGGCTGAAACCCATAATACCGACGGTGATGGGAGGTGCATTGCTAATCGGATCGTCTGTCGAACTTTGTGCAGCGAGTGCGGAAGTCATCTGTTGGGTAGCGATCATCGCAACCGAACTGCTTTCAAGAAAGTGACGTCGATGCATAGGTGAGAATCTCAGCAAGTGTCTTGGAGGGATAAATCGGCAAGGAATTGGCTGAACGATCGAGGTTGGAATAAGGAAGGGGGTTGAATCAGCCCGAACGAGCGCCAATGGAGGTTTGTGGGAGGTGCGTGATCTCCGAGCTAGGAGGAAACTCGCCCCAGGCAGGGTTTCGAGCACTCCGGAACTTCCCCTCCAATTCCACTGACATTCGAGTGAATCTGGGAATCCAAACTCGCAAAATAGACGTTGGCCCCGAATCCTCGTTCTGCGTCCTTCGATTCGCCGAACCGGTTTATTGTAAACAAAATGCTGTGGGAAAGGGGCATTCCCGGTCCTTGTCAATCGACGGAATCGATACCAATCGTTGATGAATCGGAGCGCCCCCGGACCTGCACTGTACTCTTAGACCTTCATCGAACGGGCGAGATGGTTAGAATCAACTCGAACGAACACACATGACGCCCTAACCAAAAGCTCCTGACCGCCATGCCAACCAGCCGATTCGAGTTTGCCGAATATCTCAAGCAATTGCAGGCAACTCGGGGTAAGTCCTCGGACTCGGAATATGACTCCTTCCATTCCACCATGAGTCGCAAAGAAAAAGACTCGTTGGTCTCTCGCAGTCACCGCTCCTTTTGGGTGCTGTTTCGGGAATTTTGGAAGTTGGTCGCGGGGCACCGTGCTCAGGTCTTGCTCGGATTAGGGACCTTGACGGTATCCACGTTGTTGAGCCTCGTGCCACCTTTAGGAACCAAGTTCGCCATCGATAGCGCGTTAACCCAACCCCCTGCACCGTTGCCTGCATGGATCTCCGATCGGATCGGATCGCCGAATCCGTTTGCCATTTTGTTGGGGATAACCATCGTAGTCTCCGCGGTCACACTGATCCGAATCGTGTTCCATCTTTGGGGCCGCTGGGAGTGCACCAAAGCGGTCAACCGCGTTCAGACATCGATTCGCAAGCGGGTCTTTGAACACATGCTCGATATGCCCCTTCACAAAGTGCAACAGCTCAAGAGTGGAGGATCGGCCAGCCTGCTTCGTGAGGACGCGGGTGGCATCGCCGATTTGATTTTCAGCATGATCTACAATCCTTGGCAAGCCATCGTGCAGTTGATCGGCAGTTTCCTGGTATTGGTACTCGTCGATTGGAGATTGCTGGCCGCCGGATTGCTGCTCTTGCCGGTGGTCTATTTCACGCATCGCACTTGGATTCATCGCATTCGGCCCTTGTATCGCGATCTGCGATCCACGCGGCAGCGGATTGATTCGAATTCGACGGAAACGTTTTCTGGTATCCGTGTCGTGCGCACGTTTGCGAGGCAAAAGAGTGAAACACGTCGCTATGTCCGAGGCAATCATTATTCGGTGCGACAAACTTTCTTGGTCTGGTGGCGAACTCGGATGATCGAATCGATTTGGGAAGTCATCATTCCGCTTGCATCGACATTGCTTCTTCTCTACGGGGGTTGGCAGATCTTGCAAGGACAACTGACGCTCGGGGGTTTGATGATGTTCCTAGTCTATCTGGCCATGTTGTTGGGACCGATTGCCACGCTCACGGGAAGTGCGGTGCAGTTCCAGAACAACCTGGCCGGCTTAGATCGCATCCTAGACTTGCTCAATACCGATACCGAGGTCAGTACGATTGCCAATGCCCGAAGATTGGCAGGGGAGACGGGACCCATCCGACCCGTCGACCGCGACGCGGTTCGGGGGGATATCGTTTTCGAATCGGTTGCGTTCCGTTATCCCGACACCGAGAAACGGGTCCTGTCCGATATCTCGTTTACGGCTCGGTCCGGGGA
>Ga0194055_10003449_pt1 | contig 12134 bp, 10 predicted proteins | sample SepL449m_MetaG_FD_155482 | JGI IMG/M metagenome (GOLD analysis project Ga0194055, IMG submission 155482) | Anoxic zone freshwater microbial communities from boreal shield lake in IISD Experimental Lakes Area, Ontario, Canada - Sep2016-L442-9m | ecosystem: Environmental > Aquatic > Freshwater >... | reverse complement strand
CGCCAAGGTCATCGAGGCGAGCGTTGCCATTGACGATCAGACCGCCGGCCACGGTTTCGATATAAAGACCCTGATCAGCCTGCGGAACGGCGGTGCTCAAGATCTCTTCGATGAGGTCAGCGAGGGTGACGATACCCTCCGTGCCCCCGTGTTCATCGAGGACGATCGCCAAGCCTTGCGGGTGTTGGAGAAAGCTCCGGAGCAAATCAATGGCCTTCATCGTCTCAGAAACGAAAGACGGCGGGCTAAGTTGCTCGGTATAATGGACATCGGAGTTGAGCAAAAAAGAGCGAACATCCAGCACCCCCGCGATTTCGTCGGGCGTGTCTCCATACACAGGAACGCGTCGATAGCGCTTGCCCCGAAGCAGTGGAATCAATTCCGCGTGCGTCAAATCGTCAGGAACAGCGAAAGCGTCGACCCGCGGAGTCATGCAATCTTTGGCCGTCTTCGCTCCCAACTTAATGATCTCTTGAATCATCGTGCTTTCGGTGGCGTGGAGCGCCCCATCTTCGGCACTGAGTTCGACGAGCGTCTCCAACTCATCTTCATTGAGAAAATTCCCCGCTTTTAAACCCGCGGGGGTGATCCTATCAGCCACGCCATCGCTGACCCGCTGAAGAATCCGCGCCACGGGATCGAAAACCACCGTGAGGACGCTGAGGATGCGAACCCCCAAACGGGCGAAGCGGTCGGGATTGGCAAGCGCACCCAACTTTGGAAAGAGATCGCAGGCGAAAACCACGATGACAAAAATCAGGAACGCCACCATCGAAGTGGGAATCGTCGGCCCAAATTCCCTCCGAAAAAGAGCCAGAGAAAGAATCATCAGGGGCAAATTCGCCAAGGAATCGCAGAGGAGAATCACACTCAACAAGCGCCGGGGATTTTCCATCAGTCGCGCGAGGTCATCGGCGAAGTCTGCCCGCCGAGATTTTAGGCGCTCGAGATGGAAAGGTTGCAGCGAAAAAAGGGCGGTCTCAATGGCCGAACACAGCGCCGAGCACCCAGCGAGGGTGAAGATTCCGAGAACCACCAAGGTGAGCAGTTCAAAAGACATCGCGGGGAATGCGGTCCCAAGCTGGTAAATCCAATCGCTTCTTGTCAGGCACAAAGGTCTGAAGAATAGTTTTTTCCCTTCCGCCGTGCGATGAAAAAAAGCGAACGCATCACAGTTCTAGTCGACCAGTTAACCTCCGCCAACCATCAGTCCGGTGGGATCGACCCGCATTATGCGGGGTTCTTTACCGCTTTTAACCAGCAACAGTATTACGAAGCCCACGATGTTCTCGAGCAACTGTGGTTGCCATGCCGCGACCGCCACGCCCTCTTTTATCAAGCGCTCATCCAATGCGCGGGGGCCTTCGTTCATTTACAAAAACAGTTCGCCCATCCCCTCCACCCCAAGCACGGTCGACGCCTCCGTCCCGCCTCTCGTCTCTTTCTGCTCAGTGCGAAAAATCTCTCGGCCTTCGCCCCTCGCCACCTCCACCTCGATGTCTCTAGCCTCACGGAAAGCTGCTTAGATTTCGCCGAGAGGATCATCCGAAGCGGCTACACGCTGAACCCTTGGGATCCCGCGGCCCCACCGCAGATCCATTTAGAGAGCCCTACGTCTCCGCCTCATTCCTAAAAATTTTCGCGCCTCCATCGTTTGGAAGTAGGCAGGACCACCCTTCCAGAGAGATGGTAGCAGACCAACAACCTCCGCCACTTTTCATCTAATCCGCCTTCTCCTTCATGCCCGCTTCCATCGCCTCTCCACACCAACCTTCCACCAATAATTACGACGTGCTCATCGTTGGGGCGGGCGCCGCGGGACTACTCTGCGCCATCGAAGCCGGCAAGCGGGGGCGGCGCGTGGTCGTCTTGGAACATAATCAGCGGGTCGGGCTGAAAATTGCCATCTCCGGTGGAGGCCGTTGCAACTTCACCAACCTCGGCACCACCCCTGATCATTACCTCTCCGATAACCCCGATTTTTGTAAGTCCGCCCTGGCCAGATACACCCCATGGGACTTCATCGCCCTCGTGGAAAAACATCGCATTCCTTACCACGAAAAAAAGCTCGGCCAACAGTTCTGCGACGGAAGTTCTCGAGCGATTATCGAGATGCTCCTCACGGAGTGCTCGAGTGCTGGGGTGGAGATTCGCACAGGTTGTGGAGTCGAAGAAGTCCGCCACAGCGACCGCTTTCAACTCACCACCACCACGGGGGAAATCACCGGCACTTCTCTGGTGATCGCCACCGGAGGGCTCTCCTTTCCGAAACTCGGGAGCACCGACTTCGGCTACCGCATCGCGAAGCAATTTGGATTGAAAGTCACCCCCACCCGACCCGGCCTTGTCCCCTTGACCTTCGTCTCTCAAGATCAAGCCTGGCAAAGCCTTAGCGGCCTTTCTCTCCCCGTGATCGCCCACCACGCGGGTCAAGCTTTTCGAGAAAATCTCCTCATCACTCACCGAGGACTGAGCGGTCCCGCGATCCTCCAGATTTCCTCGTTTTGGCGCCCCACCGAAACGATCCACTTTGATCTCCTCCCCGACTTTTCCGCTGGGAATATCCTGGAACGCGGTCGGACGGAAAACACCGACTTCGCATCGGCCATCGGCACCGCCTGGCCTCGGCGATTTGCGGAAGTCTGGAGTGAGCGCGAGACTTTAGCCAAACCGCTCCGCCACTACAAAGCTCGCGAACTGACCGACCTCACCGAACGCCTCCACCGGTGGCCGATGAGTTTTTCAGGGACGGAAGGCTACCCAAAAGCCGAGGTCACGATCGGCGGGGTGGACACCCGGGAACTCTCCTCAAAAACCATGGAAGCCCGCCGGGCGCCCGGCTTATTTTTCATCGGAGAAGTCACCGATGTCACGGGTTGGCTCGGGGGCTACAACTTCCAGTGGGCTTGGGCGTCTGGTCACGCCGCTGGTCAGGTCGCCTGAAAATGAAGCGCCCAAAGCAACCTGATTTAACCAAGGGCGCCCTCGCCAAGGTGCAGGCCATTTATACGGAGCTCGCCGAACGCCCGATCACCCGCGCCTGCACCTCCCGCACAGAATGTTGCCACTTTAAGATCACGGGAAAAACTCCTTATCTCACGAAGGGGGAAGCTCTTGTGGCGGCCAAGGCTTGGCAGGCCACGGGCCGCACTCGTCTCCCAGAAAGCCCCGATGGCGCTTGCCCGCTTCTCGACCGCTCTTCTGGCCGTTGCCAAATTTATGCAGGTCGGCCCTTCGGCTGCCGAACCCACTTTTGCGCAGCTGCCGGTGGTCCCTACGCCCGACGCGAGGTCGTCGATCTCATTCACCGATTAGAAGACCTCGATGGCGAACTCGGTGGCGACGGTGCCATCCCACTCCCCGCCGCCCTCGAGCACGCCCTCAAAGCTCGCCGCGCTTGAGCACCTGCCCATCGCCATCAGCACCACAACCGTTGGTCAATCCTCCCCTCGACACCACCGAAACACGATGGTTTAGTTTGCCCCTATGACTGGACGGAATCTCGCTAAACCTTTTGCCATCGGTGGCTTTATCCTCTCCGAAATCTATATGCTTTTTACGGTACTCGGCCCCTATGGCTCGGAATCTCGACCGCTTCCCGTCCCCATTCCTGAGCCTTCCCTCGTCGAACCGGGGACCCCGGCTCCGCTGGCGGCCAAGGCTCAACGGGTTTTGATTTCCGCCCTCTTTTTCGGTCCGTTTGGGGCGATCGTTGGCACGGGGCTAGGGTTGATCGCCAGTGGTTTACGTGGTGATTTTCGGCGAGACGACCCAACCCAAGACTAAAAGTAACCCTCAGACGAACGAGTCCACCCATCCGCCTCCCTTTCAAAACAATCCACGAATTCTATGCCCGCCAAAATCGAACCAGACTCCGCCCCAACCGACCCAGCGGTCCTTTATGTCTGGCGAAAACTCAGCGGAGCCCAATGGGAAGACTCCTGGTGGGATCGGTTGTCTGGGGTCCGCAATCACCTAGCCATCACCGAAATCGCCGGTGCAAAAACCATTCGCATCGAAGCCTTTGGCCTCACCGAAAATCAGGCGGAGGTCTTGCGCAAATCCTTTGGCGGATCAGTCAATAAACAAGCGGCACCGCGCGCCATCTCCTCCTCCCCGCGACCTCCCATTCGGGTCCGCGAGAAACTCCTTGTCGTGGTCAGCGACGCCGAAAAAGATGCCCTCGCAAAAACCGCTGGCCAGCGACAAATCCTCGTCATCCCAGCGGGAATGGCGTTCGGCACTGGCGACCACGCCACCACTTCCACTTGCCTCCGCTTTCTCGCCGACATCAGCGATGAAATCGGCACCCATCCTTGGGAGGTCCTCGACCTCGGCTGCGGGAGCGGCATCCTCGCCATCGCCGCGCGGATGCTCGGAGCAAAGAAAGCGGAAGCGGGAGACTTCGACCCCCACGCCGTCCGCACAACGAAAGAAAATCTCCAGATCAATCAAGTGACTGGCATCACCGTCAAGCGGACCGATGTGACCACTTGGCAACCCAATCGGACGTGGCCGGTCGTAGTGGCGAATCTCTTCAGCGGTCTCCTCATTGAAGTCGCCCCGAAGATTGCCGCCGCCATCGCCCCCGGTGGACACTTGATTTTTTCTGGCGTCTTGCGGATTCAAGAAGCTGAAGTCCTCGCGGCTTTTCGTCTCGCGGGATTGGAAATCGGCCGGGTGATCCGCAAAGGCAAGTGGGTCAGCGGTCGAGCTCGCCGGAGCGCCTAACCCGCTTCCGCCCGCCTGCCGTCCGAATGAAGTCGGCGTCACCGCAAAAGGAATCAGCGCCGCCCGAATGGCTCGTGCCACACCCGAGAAATGAAGAAACTTTGCAATTTCCTTTGCCTACCTTCCGTCCCTTGTTGAGGGTGCCGCGTGTTTTTTTCTCGTAAGCTCGACGCCCTCGCTTTACTCGCCATTTGTTTCGTTGCCTTTTGGTGGCAGCTCGGCTCCCTCGGCCTCATTGACCCCGACGAACCCTTCTACGCCCAGACCGCCCGCGAGATGGTGCAAACGGGTGATTGGGTGACCCCCCAAATCTACGGAGCGCCCCAGTTTGAAAAGCCGATTTTCTATTACTGGCTAGTCGCCGGTTCATTTAAAGCCTTTGGCGAAAGCGAGTTTTCTGGACGTCTGCCAGCTTCCATCTTCGCCACCCTCCTCGTCTTGCTGGTCTGGGCTTTCAGTTCCCGGGTCTGGAATGCCCGCGCGGGTTTTCTCTCCGCTCTCGTTCTGGCCACTGGCCTGGAATATTCGGTGATGTCCCGATTGATGCTCACCGATATCCCGCTCGCGACCTTTATCACGGGGGCGATCTTTTGTTACTGGTTAGCGATCCGCGAGCCCCAGAAAAAAGATCAATGGATCTTCTGGCACTTCGTCTGCGCTGGCTTTGCCGTCCTCACCAAGGGCCCGCTCGGTTCACTGGTCACCATCATGGCGACCGTCGTCTTTTCTTGGTCCACTGGTCGACAAATGCTCTTCCGCGGCCGGGGCCTCTGGACGGGCTTGCTCGCCTATGCGGTGATCGTTGTTCCTTGGTACGCCACGATGTTTGCTTGGCACGCCAAACCGTTTTGGGACGAATTCTTTATTCGCGATAACTGGTATCGCGTGCTTCGGGCGGAGCATCCTTCAAATAATCACTGGTGGTATTACGTCGGCCTTCTATTTCTCGGTTCACTGCCCTGGATGCCCGCCATCGCCCTGACCGTTCGCCGGGCCTGCTTCCGGATTCGCCCAGACGACGCTACTTTTTTCCAATGGTGCTGGCTTCTGACCAGCTTGATCTTTCTGACGATTTGCCAATCAAAAATTCCCTCATACGCATTCTACCTCTTCGTGCCACTCGCCATTATCGTCGGCAGGAATCTCGACGACTTTTTATCCAACGGTTTTGCCAGCAACGGGGAGCGACGCCTTGTCCTCGGGACGGCGGTCTTTCAATGCGCGGTCGTGGGAATTTTTGCCGCCCTGACTCTTACCGAGCCTGCGATCGATCCAACCTCCTCTTGGCTAGCGAATAAAGCGGTTTCCCTAAACAAAACCCTCCGTCCTTTCGACGCCCCGATCCTCCTCGTTTTTGGGGGACTCGCAGCCAGCATGGTCTGCTTCTTCCTGAAAAAATATTCCGCATGGATGATGGTCAGCGGAGCCGCCGGCCTCGCGCTACTCGTCGGGGCTCTAACGGTCGCCCGGCCGGCGGTGGAGGCCGAAAGCTCCGCCCGCCCCGTGGCTCTGGCGCTCCTGAAAATGCGACAGAATAACGAGCCCATTCTCACGGGAAAATTTCTTGCAAGAGGCATCATTTATTACACCCACGCGGATGTCACCGCCCCCGAGCCCGCCGTCCAAATCCTTGCCAAAAACCCCCAACCTTTCTGGGCAAAACATCCCATCCCCGTCGTTCTCTGGAAAACAAAAAAGGCCACAAATCCGGCAATCGATTTAGGAAAGTTTCTCGAAAAGCATCCCGTCGTACTTTGCACCCTCCGAAAATCAGAGTGGCAAACTCTCTCCAAAGAGCCCGCCTTTAAGGACCAAGACGGCTATGCCGAAATCGGAGAAAACATCGTCGTTCGCGCAATTCGGCCTGCCACCCTCGAGGTGGCCAAGTAAGTCCAGAGGCTGCTTGGCAAGCGATTCGCTCCGTGCCGCGTCTCTGATAAATCACCCTCCGACCGACTGATAACTTTTCAAGCCTCGCACCCAAAGGAACCTCGCGCAGAGCAACCCGACGACGAGCCACCCCGCTTGAATGGCCAGCCCTTCATACAAGGCGACTCCCTGGATGCGCTCCATGGCGACCTGTGCAGGAAAGAAGAGTTCGTAAGTAAATGGCGACCACCGAATGAGTGGATGAATCCAATCTGGCATCACATCGAGTGGGAAAACATGGCCACTAAAGAAGTACTCAAAAGAGTAAATCACAAAGACCACCGAGGATATTTCTAAAACCCAAAAGGCGAGCATCGCGGTGGAGTAAGCAATACAAAATTGAATCCCTCCAGCCATCGCCGTGGAGAGCGCAAAAAGGGGCCAAGTGGCGGCGTGTTCGGGAAGCCGTAAACTCCCGCGAAAGAACCAGCCAAGCAGCAAGAGCGGAATGATGGTCACCGCTATGTAAAGCAACCGATAGCTTAGATAGGCGCAACAACGGTAGCCGAAGTAGCTCAGTGGCTTAAGCAAATACGAACTGATTTTCCCATCGCGAATTTCCCCAGCAATTTGCCATTCGTCATCGGTCGGAGTGATGAAATTGTCGATGAGTAGAGTCACGACAAAGTAGAAGATCATCTCCGAATAATTGTAACCACTGATCGTGCCCTCTTTTTCAGAAAAGATCGCCTCCCAGATAAACACCATCCCCAGAAGCGGGATGACCCCGAAGCCCATCCGGAGGAGAAAATTCCATCGGTAGACGAAGGTGGTTTGCAACCCGATCTCAAAGATTTTCCAATACTTCTGAGCGAGTGCGGACGGCGAGTGAAAGGGCGAAGACATGAAAATGAGGGAGTGGACCTCCCGCTAAGGGATAGCTGGCACTTTCGGGACGATCGACGCAACTCGCAAGGTGAACTCTTGGGCCTCTGGCAACTGCATCGGAGTCAGACTGGTGGGCGGGGTGGATCCACGCGAAAAAACTCATTGATCCACTCCTGCAAACGATCCATCGCCAGCACCAGTGGAGCCAGCGGCGCCCGTTGGCCACGAATGGCCACGGGGTCCACCGAGGCGACCGCCAACCCATAGCGCTCAGCCAAAGGCAGGCCCGTCGCCTTGTTCCCCGCTTCCTCGAGAAGCTCCTCCACCTCCTCCACCCGGCGCTTCGCCTCGACGATGGTCCGCAACGCCTCCTCCTCCGTGCGCGTTTCGGTAGCGACTTCCTCAATTTGCGCACATCGAAAATCTCGGCAACGAAGTGGCCGAGCATCATAAATCAGGCAACGACAAGACGCCAAAAAACTGCACGGTTGCTTGAAATAAGGGCCCCGCTTCTTTCGTCCAATCTCCATCCCCAGCGACGCGAGTTCTTCCACGGAATCGCTGGGCTGGAGGCGAACAATCTCAAAGAGTACCCCATTGCAACAAAGCCCGCAGGCCGTGCAAAGGCGGGAAGCGGAGGAGACTAGATCAGACGGAGACATCAAGAATCGGAGATAAACCGCAACCCCGCCTGCCGAGCAACCCGAAACCGCCCCGATCGTCACCAAATCCTCACTTTACACCGCTAATTTACATCGCGATGATCCTCGGCTTTTCTTCCTATGCAAACCCTCGGTATCGGACTCGCTGGACTGGGCAATGTCGGCGCAGGTGTCTTCAAGCACCTGACCCAAAATCGTGCCCTCCTCCGAGAGCGACTCGGCACAGATCTCGAAGTCCGAAAGATCGCCATTCGCGATCCGATGAAGCGCCGTGACCCCTCAGTTCCTGAGGCCCTCCTGACCACTCGAGCGGAAGATTTACTCGATGACCCGAGCATTCAAATCATCGTCGAACTGATGGGGCAAAAAGAGCTGAGCCTCGCCCTAATTCTTGGCGCCCTGGAGCGGGGAAAGGTCGTCGTGACGGGCAATAAAGCTCTCCTCGCCGAGCATGGTCAGGAGATTTTTGCCACGGCGACTCGGTGTAAAGTTCCGATCTTTTTTGAAGCCGCGGTGGCTGGAGGAATTCCGATCATTAAGGCGATCCGCGAAAGCTTTATTGGCAACCATATTCGTTCGATCCACGGGATCATTAACGGCACGAGTAACTACATCCTCACCCGCATGACGGAGGCAGGCTTGGGGTTCAATGAAGCCCTCTCGGAAGCCCAAGAGGCGGGCTACGCGGAAGCCGATCCTAGTCTGGATATCAACGGTGGCGATGCCGCACACAAGGCCGTGATTCTGGCCTCTTTGGCCTACGGATTTTGGATTCCCACCAGCAACGTTTTCGTTGAAGGCATCGAACAAATCACCGCCGGCGATATTAGTTTTGCCCGTAAACTCGGCTACGCGATTAAGCTCCTCGGGATCATCAAGGCCGACGACCAAGGCAAAATCGAAGTCCGCGTTCACCCCACCCTCATCCCCAAAGATCATGTCCTCGCCAGCGTCAACGGCGTCTTCAACGCCCTCGCCGTTCATGGAGATATCGTCGGGGAATCCCTCTTTTATGGGCGGGGTGCTGGCCAAGATCCCACCACCAGTTCGATCATCGCCGACCTCGCCGACGCCACCGTCGCTCTCCTTTCGCCCCGAAGCAATTACGGATTCATTCCCCACCAACTCTACGGAACTTGTCTGCCCATCGACCAGATCGTTTCTGAATATTACCTCCGCCTCAGCGTCTCCGATCGGCCTGGAGTGATCGCCCAAATTGCCGGCATCCTGGGCGACGGCGCCATCGGCATTTCCTCGATCTTCCAGCCCGAAGGCGAAGATGGCGAGGTCGTTGAGCTCGTCCTCCTGATTCACAAGGCAACCAACGCCCAGATGACCGTGGCCTTAGAAAAGATTGCCGCTCTTTCGTGCGTCAAAAAAATCCCTCGCTTGATTCGCGTCGAAAACTTCTCATGAAATTTAGTTCTCACCTTGATCGCGGCGTGATGGCTCGCTGGCGCGAATTTCTCCCCATCACCGACGCCACTCCGATCATTTCGCTCAATGAAGGAAGCACGCCACTAATCCACTCGCCAAAGCTAAGCGCCCGAGTGGGAAGGGGTTGCGAGGTTTACATCAAGTATGAAGGACTCAATCCGACTGGATCCTTCAAGGATCGCGGAATGACGATGGCGCTCTCCAAGGCCGTGGAAGCTGGCGCCAAGGCGGTCATCTGTGCCAGCACTGGCAACACCAGTGCCGCTGCCGCCGCCTACGCCGCCCGAGCCAGCGTGGCTTGCATCGTTCTCCTCCCCGCTGGAAAAATCGCCTTCGGTAAACTCGCCCAAGCCTTTATGTATGGCGCTAAAGTCGTCGCCATTGACGGCAACTTTGACGACGCCCTCCGCCTCGTCCGGGAGATCGGAGAGACGGAGCCGATCGCCATTGTCAACTCCATCAATCCCTTCCGTCTTGAAGGCCAAAAAACCGCTAGCTTCGAAATCATCGAGGCTCTCGGCGATGCCCCCGATATCCATGTCCTGCCCGTCGGCAACGCGGGAAACATCAGCGCCTACTGGATGGGCTATCGGGAATTCCACGCCCTCGGGCGCGCCAGTAAACTCCCCAAAATGACCGGCTTCCAAGCCGCAGGATCCGCCCCGATCTTTCACCGCAAAGTGATCGAAAAGCCCGAGACGATCGCCACGGCCATCCGCATTGGTAATCCCGCCAGTTGGTCCCTCGCTACCGCCGCCATCGAGGAAAGTGGCGGGTCGATTGATATCGTCACCGACGCCGAAATTCTCTTTGCCCAGCAATGGTTAGCCGCCAACGAAGGAATCTTCGTCGAGCCCGCGAGCGCCGCCAGCATCGCGGGCCTCTTCAAATGCCTCGGCTCCACCCCTTGCGCCTCCTGCCCATTTCCAACCATCGCCGAAGGAAGCAAAATCGTCTGCACCGTCACGGGACACGGGCTAAAAGATCCCGACATCGCCCGCGAACAATGTGGCTCGGTAATTCCTGCCAGAGCCTCCAAGGACGAAATCCTTCGCCTCATCGCCAGCTAATTTTCACTGACCAAACTCTTATGTCCGATACTTCAACTGATCCATTTCGCTGGATCGAATCCACTTCTTGGGAACTCGACTTCTTTGGCCTCCCTCATCTGATTCCTTGGCCCGAAGCGGTTGACCCCGCGATTGCCAATCAAGATCCTTTCGAAATCGAGCATCTCCTGACCGCGATCGAATCGATGGGCTCCGCACTTCAGGAACCTTGGGCTTCTTTTGCCAAGGCCGCTCCATCCCTTGATCCACTCGCCGAGGCTATCGAGGATTCCGAGCCCACCGAAGCGACTCAAGCGCTTGATCAATTTGAAGCCATCCATCCTGGCACCGCCTTCGCCCTCTTCCACCGCGGGACGGTCGCCCGCCTCGAAGGTCGTGAAGAAGACGCCATCCGCCTCTTTATCGAAGCCACCGCGAAGACCCCGAAAATCGGGGCCATTTGGAACAACCTCGGGGTGATGTATACGATGCGCGGACAAGGACAGGAGGCGCTCGACGCCTTTCAAAAAACCCTCGAATGCAACCCCAACGACCGGACCGCTCTGGAAGGGCTCGCCCAGTTGCGGGCGGTCGTCAAACTTCTCCGCGACCCCAACGATCCGGAATCGGTCGCTTTTGTGGACCGCCCGACCTTTGCAAAAATGGTCATCCAACAACTGCAGCAAGTCGGCGACGATCCAGACTCTCTTCTCTCACAAGGCGAACACCTTCTCCAACAAGGCTTTGCCCCTGAACTCGGGCTTCAAGCTCTCCAGCGTGCCCACGCTCTGAGACCAACCGACCGCCGAACCATTTTCGCATTGACCGCCGCCCACCGCATGGCAGGCCAACTCGACCAAGCACTGGCCGTGATCAGCGCCTACACCGAGCAAGTGCCGACCGACGCGGAAAGTTTTTTCCAACTCGCTCAGCTGTGCAACGCCACGGGCGATTCCGCCGGGGAAAGTGCCGCCCTCAATACCCTCCTCGATCTCGATCCCAACGCCCAGGCTCCACTAGCGATCCGCTTTGGCATTGCCCAAGACGAGCACGACCCGATCAAGGAACAGGCCCTCGTCAAATTCGGTGAGGAGCGCGGTTCTTGGATGGCGCTGATTCTCGCGAGCAATATCGCCCGGAAACGCGGCGATGCTTCCTTCGCGGTGAAATGGGCCGCCCAAGCTCATGCGATCGCTCCCGAGAGCGAAGACGTTCTTCTCCACTACACCGCCGCCCTCGGGGAAGCGAAAGGCTTCGAGAAGCTCGTCAGCGTGATCAAACCCCAGGTCGAAAGTGGAAAATTTAGTAAGCGTGTCGATTGGAACTATGCCCAAGTCCTCCAGCAGATGGGGCTCGCCACCGATGCCGTTGGCGTCCTCCGCAAAGCGATGGCGGGCGAGGCTCCCGACGACTTCAAAGCTTCCTGTAGCTTGATGATCGACGCCTGGAGCGGGTTCCTCGCGGGATCAGGAATTCCCCTCGAAGTCCACAAATCTGG
>Ga0194055_10003448_pt1 | contig 12135 bp, 11 predicted proteins | sample SepL449m_MetaG_FD_155482 | JGI IMG/M metagenome (GOLD analysis project Ga0194055, IMG submission 155482) | Anoxic zone freshwater microbial communities from boreal shield lake in IISD Experimental Lakes Area, Ontario, Canada - Sep2016-L442-9m | ecosystem: Environmental > Aquatic > Freshwater >... | reverse complement strand
ACTTGGAGCTGCGAGCCAAGCAGATTAACGGTACTTATCCGAGTTCGTTTGACGCATTTAGTACTTCTGATCACGCATCGTTAAAGCCTGCACTCAGTGCCGCACAGCGACGCGAACTGGAAAAAGACTTGGGTCGCGTTGAGCGACAACTCGTCAAAGTAGATGCTGCCATATCGTTATTACATACCCAGCTGAATGAGCATGCCACTGATTACGAAAAGGTTGCTGAACTCAATACTCAACTGCGCGAACAGGAAGCCCGCAAAAATGAGCTTGAAGAAAAGTGGCTGGTGGCCAGCGAACCGCTGAACTAACTACGTATTGAAAATCTCATACGAGTACCCGCTGTCACTTGCGCGAGCCTTGACATATGACTTGGTTCAATTACGCCAATCACGGGATACCCGGCTGTGGTTGGGTGATCTGGTCCAAATATTAACGGCACACCATCCACTGGAATCTGAATTGAACCTCGGACCAAACCCTCACTGGGTAAGCGACGAGTTGTGTCCCACGAAAAAGCATGTCCCTCTAGGCGCACACCTACACGATTTATTTTTGTAGTGACCACAAACTCGTGATGCACTAACTCCATGGCATCGCTAAACCAGTCCCAGCGTGGACCGCGCCACACTCCAAGTTCCACATCGGATGCAAGCGATACACCTGTCACTGGTCCTAATACGACAGGCATGTCATTGGCAATTGCATTACCGACCGGAATCACATCACTCGCGCCAATGGGCGCAGGTCCCAGCTTGGCGAGTTCATCAAAACTGCGCGAACCCATGATCGCAGGAACATCAAATCCGCCACGAACTCCAAGGTAACTGCGAAGCGCCAACTGCGTCGGCGACAACGTGACCATTGACTGTGCTGAAACATACAGCGGTTGATTCATCGCTTGTTCAAGCCCGTTTACCCGGATGCTTACTGGGGCACCCGTAACGACAATCTCGCACTCTGAGAGCGCCTCAAGAACCAGTGATGCCCTAGCACTCTCGATAACTGCCGCATTGGCATCATTGCCTAGTAGCCGATTAGCCAGCGCATACGACTCTGAGTCGAAGGCACCTCCCGATGGGACGGCCAGGTGAGCAACTCCATGGCGCCCCGAATCTTGAAATGTCGCAAAACCGGAGCAGGACACGATGCGAATGGCTCTCATCGGGTTACCGCTCGATACCGCACGGTGTCGCCAGGCTGCACAAACGATGCCGGTTCGCGCATCATGTCGAACATCGCAACATCAGTAGTGCCCAGCAGGTTCCAACCACCCGGAGAGGCAAGCGGATAGACCGCGGAATACCCGTCTGCAATCGCCACAGAGCCCGCTGGAACCGCAATCCGCGGCGTTGGGCGCCTTGGCAGGATTAATTGCTTGGGAAGCCCTATGCAATAGATAAAGCCAGGAGCAAAGCCCGCAAAAGCTGCGTAAAAGGTCGTATTCGTGTGAAGCGTGATGAGTTCGTTAACGCTCATGTCGGTAGCGCGAGCCACGTCTTCCAAATCCGGTCCGTCATAACGCACTGGAATTTCAATGTGGCGGGCCTTGGAGGTATCTGTTGCCATCGGTGCCGATTCCGCTAAGGCAAGAATCTGGCTATGGGCCACAGCGTGCTGCGAAGTCCAACTCACAAGTACCGAAGTTTCAGCGGGAACAACCTCAACGAACAAACCTGATTCCCGCAGAGTCAGCGCGACAGACAAAACTCGATCGCTGTCACAATCAACTAAGCACGCAAGTGGACCGCATGGACGAACGTTCATAACCTAATCAAGCCAAGATTTGATGACATATCCTGCGCTCAGTAAATCGCGGTGAATAGTTTGCGCATTGTCCACAGCACCAAGAGTGTCTCCGTGTAAACAAATAGATTCCGCCACTACGTTGATAACAGATCCATCAGTAGCGACAAGTTGGCCGGTCTCTAACCACTGCATCACTCGCTTTGAGATGACATCTGAGTCATGCAAAACTGATCCCGGCATTGATCTTGGAGCAAGTGTGCCCGCAGGTAAATAGGCACGATCAGCAAAAAACTCATGTGCGATACGCAGGCCACGCGAATCTGCCGCAGCCGCAATTACGGGCGTGTTAGGCACCAACACATGCCACGTGGCGTCGATGTCAGCTATAGCGTCGACTACTGCTTGCGCCTGTTGCGAATCTGAACCAATCCGGTGATACAGCGCCCCATGTGGCTTGACATAACGCAGAGCCACGTTGAACTCGCGGGTAATCTCGAGCAATGCTTCGATTTGATTGCGTGTCAATTCGTATAAGTCCGTATAAGACATCTCAACATCGTCACGTCCGAAGTTTTCGCGATCTGCATAACCAACATGGGCTCCAATAGACACTCCATGCTCTACGGCAGCCTGGACCGCTTGACGCATCGCCACTGGTCCACCTGCATGTGCACCACAACAAATATTGGCGCTGGACAATTGCGGATACAGCGACGCATCATCGCCACATTCTTCGGCCAAATCTGCGTTGAGATCAATGGCGCTTACTGCCACTGCGGGAAAACCAATCCGTGGTTGCCGGCGTACTCAGCGCGTGTTGATTGCGACCAACCTTCAAGCAGAGACTGCGTTGGCTTGTAGACCTCAACACCAAGTGGTCGACACACATCTAGTGGATCACGAGCATCGGGTCCCCACAGTGGAACCGACAAGTCGCCACCCGGACACGTGGACAATGCTGCAAGTAAGTCAATCTCAGCGAAGAACTCGAAGTAATCACCCTTCTTAGCAGGACACGCCTTCATGAAGTATTGGTCCTTATCGTTTAGTCCAGTGCACTGGAAAACATTCAACACATCATGCACATCAAATTCCGTCAGGCCATGCGGCAGGACTGCTCGCACTAAATTTGAGTGGCAGTGATAATCAAAATCTTCACCAGTGAGCATGCGATTAACGTACGGGTCACAACGAGTACCGAGTAAGTCATGAATACGTCCGCCTTCGGCATCACGCCCATAGTCAGCCAAGCTGTCAAACGTAATCGTGGCCATAGGGCGTAGGAACGGCAAGATCGACCACAGTCGATTAAATGTAGTCAAGTGAGCAGCATGAAGTTGCTTAGTGCGCGAGGCCCAGAACCGTTCGCGTGGATCGTTCAAGCTCCACAAATTCAGGTCTGCAACTTGAGGACCTTCAATTGTGACAATACGACACAAGTGACCGGCAGGAATCTTCCACGCTCGCCCACTACGAATCGGAAGGACGAATGAGTCGACAAGTTCGCGACCTTCATCGTTCGCTAACGCCGTGTAAAACGCACGATTGACGTCTAGTGGTCCACCCTCGGTGGCTTGGTATGCAGCTGCTGTTAAGTCCATGACTCGATAGTACAGACGGCATCCAACTTCGCCATCGGGTGCAGGAATCTTGCGCAGGGCCTTAGTTCACCCAACCGGCGCACTGTGAGTGCGCCAGCTTTTCGAGGTCAACTGTAGGTAAGGCAGTTACTTTGCCAGGGCCATCAATGACATGATTTCGTACGACAATGTCGCAGCCGCCAACGATGTAATTTCAGCGTGGTCGTAGGCCGGACTGACTTCAACAATGTCTGCGCCAACCATCTGGTCGCGTGGGAGCGCGCGAACCATTGAGAGCAACTCGCGTGACGTGAAGCCACCCATTTCAGGTGTTCCAGTGCCCGGGGCAAAAGCCGGATCAAGCACGTCAATATCAATCGACAAGTAATAAGGCTGATCTCCGACACGCTTCTTTGCAAGCCCAATGACTTCATCGACGCCCATACGATCAAAATCTGAGGCACGCACTGTCGAGAAACCAAAGCGCTTGTCGTCATCTAAGTCGCTACGGTCATACAACGGTCCTCGAATACCAACATGCAGTGAAGAGTCTTCAATGAGTAGACCTTCTTCAAATGCCCGTCGCATGAAAGTGCCATGTGTACGTTCTGCCCCAAAGTAGGTGTCCCATGTATCAAGGTGAGCATCGAAATGAATCACTGCTATTGGTCCATGGACAGCGACCATAGATCGCAAAATACCTAGGGTGATGGTGTGGTCACCACCGAGAGTCACCAACTTGTGTGAATCGCTGATGTACTCAGCTGATACTTCATTGATTTGCTTGAGCGCACTGTCAATATCAAACGGGTTACACGGAACGTCGCCCGCATCAACTGCCTGAATCGTTCGAAACGGTGCAATGTCCAAATCGGGATGATACGCAGGTCGCAGATGGCGAGATGCTTGACGAATGGCAGTCGGTCCAAAACGCGCACCAGGACGAAATGACACACCACCATCGAACGGCGCACCGAGGACGGCAACGTCATAGTCGGAGACTTGATCAATTCTGGGAAGTCGTGCAAATGTTGATTCACCCGCAAATCGTGGCACTTTCGTTCCATCGACTGGGCCAATGATGTTTTCGCTCATGGGATTACCCTATCCGCGCAGTTTGCCGTTCGTAGGGTCATAAAATGCTTGGTCGCTCACAACAGCCGTACTGAGTTGGCCGGCACAATCAACGGTGTAGTCCCCATCAGATGGCAAGTGTGCCTTGATGTACGCCACGCCACATGCGGCGCCAACTGTGTGCCCGTATGCCCCTGATGTCACATGGCCCACTATCTGACCATCGCGAAGGACTGACTCATCGTGAACAAAAAGTAGATCGGGGTTGTCCAATTTGATGAATACCTGGCGATGGGTTCGCTTATTTTGCTTGTCCAGGATGGCATCGTGTCCTGTGAAGCCTCCCGGCTTATCGATCGCTACTGTGAAACCTAAACTCGCGCTGTACGGGTCATCGATCGCTCCGATGTCATGACCAAGGTGTCGGTAACCTTTTTCAACCCGCAAACTGTCGAGGGCGTGGTAACCAGCACGAACAATGCCCAGATCCTTTCCAGCTTCCATGACAGCGTCATAAACGTTCACTGCTAAATCATTCGTGGGATATAGTTCGTAGCCCAACTCGCCAACGAAACTTACCCGCAAACACAATGCGTAACCATCTGCGACTTGGATCATGCGTGCTGTGCCCCACGGCTGAGCTTCATTAGAAAAATCATCCGGTGAAATGCGTTGCATCAACTCCCGAGAGCGTGGGCCCATCACTGCGATAGTGGCAAGTGTTGAGCTTTGATCCACTACAGAGGCGGCAAAAGTACGCGCGGCTCGTTTAAACAGTGCAAGCGTTTTGGTCAATGCTGAAGTTGGCGTGACGATAAGGAATCTGTCTTTATCTAAACGAGTAACCGTTCCATCGAGTTCTATGCCGCCCGCTTTATTCAACATCAGCGTATACACAACTTTTCCAATGGGTACATCCACATTTGCCGTGCACGAATGTTGCACAACTTGCAACGCGTCCCAACCATGAATCTCAATCTTGCTGAAAGTAGAAAGATCAAATACCGCTACCGCTTCGCGAGCTGCGCGATGTTCGCGTGCCGAGTGATCAAACCAATTTTGCTTACCGTAACTGTATTGATATTCACGGGCAACACCTTTAGGCGCAAACCAATTAGCTCGCTCGTACCCAACAAGCTCACCGAAAACAGCGCCGGCTTGGTCTAATCGGTCATGCAGTGGAGTACGACGCACTCCGCGCGCAGTAGTTGGTTGTAAGTGTGGCCAATGCATTGCGTACAGGCGACCCAAGCCTTCACGGGTGCGCTCATTAAGGTAGCGCCGATTCGCTTGCTGCCCAGCAAAACGCTGGACATCGACACTGGCTAGGTCGTAAGTTGGTGAACCCGACACCATCCACTCAGCCAATGCGCGACCAGCACCAGGTGCATAAATAATTCCTTGGCTGTTAAAGCCAGCTGCGACCCACAGTCCATTGACTTCAGCAGTTTCGCCGAGGCAGAAATTTGAATCTGGCGTAAATGATTCCGGCGCATTCAAGAATCGTTCGTACTTTGATTTACGCAATGCTGGTACCCGACCTTCGGCCAATGTACGAATTTGCGCAAAGTGATCCCAGTCGGCGTCAAACTCACCGAACGAGAACGACTGCGGTAACGTCTTTGGGTCTACCGGCTTTCCGTTGGGTTCGAAGGCACCAACGAGAAGTCCGCCTGCATTTTGTCGGATGTACAAATATCCATCGAGGTCGCGAAGGACAGGAAGTGGTTCTTCTGCCCCAGTGATTGGGGCCGTGCGAACATGTATGTGAGCTGCGGGCCATAGTGGAACTTTTGCGCCACACATTTCAGCCAGATCACGAGTCCACAATCCTGCTGCCAAAACTACATTCTGGGTTTCAACAACTCCGAGGTCTGTTTCGACATGGGTGACTCGCCCATGCACTGTGCGAATGCCAGTTACGCTGACGCCTTCACGTATCGTGACGCCTTGTTCGAATGCACCCTTAGCAAATGCCAGTGCGGCCATACCTGGATTGACGTGTCCATCAAGTGGATGGAACATGCCACCCAAAAGTTTGTCCTTAGAAGCCAACCCATGTAACTCAGTTATCTGTTTTGGCGTGACCAGTTCAGAGGGGATTCCGGCATGTCGGGCAACCATGTCTGAGTACCGTACTTCGTCCATGCGCCCTTGAGTGCGGCATAACGTGATTGAACCGGGCTGACGCAAATTAATGTCAACGTCAGTTTCTGCTTGCAGTCGAGAATATAGGTCTACGCCGTAGCGTGAGAGTTTTGTTAGCGCATGCGATCCACGTGCTCCAGCAATGAGACCGGCTGCATGCCAACTCGTGCCAGATGCAATGGAACTTCGCTCAAGGAGTAACACGTCACGATGGCCTAAGAGTGCTAAGTGGTAAGCAATGCTGGACCCAATGATTCCCCCGCCAACAACGACGGTTTCGGCACGTGATGGCAATGGTCGAGTTCGCGCCTCGGGATCAAACTGCGTTGCACTGATGTCTTTTTCTAAGAGCCGGTCCATCTGATAAATGTATCTTGGGCTACCGTCATAAATTGGGAACTTACCAAAAAAATACACACTTTACTTTTGGCTATGTCCTGCATTAACGCTTATTAGATAAGGCAATCGGCGCGGTGTGCTTTGCTACCCGCCCGTCGCCAGAAGACTTGCCTGTGAGCCGGCGCAGCATCCAAGGCAGCAAAAACTGCCAGATCCAGACCATGGTCGATGCGACCCGAGATGCCGCACGGACCCTAGAAGCGGGTGGCATCGGTTCTGCCCAATCGGCATCATGAGGAAGCCCTAGATTTGCAAGGACCGCAGCTGCGACTCTCCTATGACCCTGGTCATTTAAATGAAGTCTGTCTGAAGCAATCAGGCGTCTGTCAAAAAACACCTCGTATGCATTGCCATCGAGAAGTAGCGCGCCCAATTCCCGTGCGGTGCTGCGCACCATGGCATTGAAGCCCGAAAATCGCGCGTTCCACAAATGCTGTGTGCGAGTTCTTGGCTCGGCAACCTCTTGCACAGTAAATAGCATCAACTGAGCGCCTGTCGCTGCAAGCGCTCGAGCTGCACTTTGATACATCGGTAAAATGACGCTTGGGTCATAACCAGGTCGCAAAATGTTATTAGCGCCTGCGTGAAAAGAAACTAAAGTGTTCGCGCCTTCGATGTATGGCATGCCCAGTGGAATCTGATCAGCAATCACTTGCTCGAGTCTCTTCCCACGTACTGCGGCATTGAAATATGTGAAGTCTTCGGACTGGGTTGCGAGTACCTGCGCCACACGGTCGGCCCAGCCGATGTACTGGCCATCGATGCGGTCATCACAAAGACCTTCGGTAATCGAGTCACCGAAAGCGATGAAACGGGTGTAACTAGTCACCACACTATTGTCTCGCATCAGCAAGCTAGCGATAAAGTCCCAGGTATGACACACGAAAAGTTTGCCTCCGAGGCCGAAAATCTTTGGGGCACAACAGTTGCGTATGAACAATCCCAGCAGAGGCTTAGGCACTACACCCCTGAAGACATAGAGCTATCGAAAAAGCATGCCCAAGAAGCAGTAGATCTTTTCCTTGAAGCAATGCGTGGTGATTTACCTCCTGACAGTGAACTAGCACGCCAGGCGGCTGAGTTACACAGAAGCGTCATCACACGATGGTGGTACGACTGCAGCTACGAAATGCAAGCCAACCTTGCAGGCATGTATGTTGCGGACTCACGTTTTGCCGAGAACTATAACTCGCAACAACAAGGACTTGCCCAATATATCCACGATGCAATACTGGCTAATGCCATCGAACATCTGTAATCGCTAATCTGGCGATTTACAAACACGCACCAACTCTTTTCAGAGCCTTACTATGCCTTCAGTTCAATCTCGAGCATCCGAGCTGAAATGAGTTTTCGTACTAACGTTTTTGGCAGGGGTTTATCAGCAGCGAAATGTAAAGCTGCTTTAGTCGTCGAATAGTTCACCAACTCATCAGCAAGCGTCTGCAATGTCGAGCCACTAAATGGGTAGAACGAACAGCCCTTTTTCGTGGGTAAGAAGCCGGCCACTATCCCTTTTGGCATCTTGAACGCCGGCATGTTGTAACTGATGACTTCCTGGGCAGCGGGCACAATCGCAAGAATTATTTCGCGCATCGCAAGCAATGTCGACAACTGTGGCTCTGGAGTTCCATCCAGCCATTCGTCAATGACTGTCTTCGGCATGTACGTAAGTCCGGAAGTTCATTACTGCGCAAAGGGAAGCGTTATTCGGTGGCATCTTCGGAAGTCTCCGTGAGTGCCTGCCCGCTGCCAGTGCTTAACCGGCCCACTATTCCGAGTCGTTGACCATCGAGTTGGCCCTGTGCTCGATACAGGTCTAGTTTCTGACGAGTATCTTCAATATCTAAATTACGCATTGTGAGTTGACCAATGCGGTCGGCAGGTCCAAATGCAGCATTCTCGGTGCGTTCCATCGAGAGTCGATCTGGGTGATAACTCAGAGCTGGGCCACAAGTATTGATGACTGAGAAGTCATCGCCACGGCGAAGACGCAACGTCACAGTGCCGGTGACCGCGGAAGCTACCCAACGTTGCAGCGATTCCCGAAGCATAAGTGCTTGGGGATCAAACCAACGACCCTCGTACAACAAGCGGCCAAGTCGACGACCTTCTGCGTGGTAGTTCGCGATTGTGTCTTCATTATGTATTGCGCTGACTAAGCGTTCGTATGCGATGAAAAGCAGTGCCATACCGGGTGCTTCGTAAATACCGCGACTCTTTGCTTCAATGATCCGATTTTCAATTTGATCATTCATCCCAAGCCCATGACGACCGCCAATTTCATTGGCCTTATGCATCAGCGCAACAATATCTGTGTAGTCAACGCCATTGATAGCGACTGGATATCCTTGGCTAAATGTAATTTCCACATCTTCTGAAGCAATCGCAACTGCTGCATCCCAGAATCGAACACCCATGATGGGTTCCACGATTTCCATCGATGTATCAAGGTGCTCGAGGGATTTAGCTTCGTGTGTGGCGCCCAGAATGTTGGCATCCGTTGAGTAAGCCTTCTCCGTACTATCCCGATACGGCAAACCGTGTGCGACGAGCCATTCCGACATTTCTTTGCGCCCACCAAGTTCCCGCACGAAATCGGCATCGAGCCACGGCTTATATATACGTAAGTTTGGGTTAGCTAATAATCCGTAGCGATAGAACCGCTCAATGTCGTTGCCTTTGTAGGTTGAGCCGTCCCCCCAAATTTCAACATTGTCCTGTTTCATTGCCTGCACCAAAAGTGTGCCTGTAACTGCTCGTCCGAGTGGAGTTGTGTTGAAGTATTGCTTGCCACCAGAACGAATATGGAAGGCACCGCACGCAATTGCTACTAAGCCTTCGGCAACCAATGGCTCTTTGCAGTCAATGAGCCGTGCAATTTCTGCGCCGTATGCGCCAGCTCGCGAAGGAACTGAATCAATATCAGGTTCGTCGTATTGCCCTAAGTCAGCGGTATAGGTACATGGAATCGCACCTTTATCGCGCATCCACGCCACAGCAACAGAAGTATCGAGACCTCCAGAAAAAGCGATTCCCACTTTTTCGCCAATTGGCAGCGATGCAAGCACTTTAGACATGTCTGAAGTCTAATGTTCGTCATGCCCGCTAAATGTCAATCAACTTCCTTTTGCGAAACCTCTCAAAACAAGGTGCTGCCGTCCTAAACTGTCGACATCATGGCTAGTACACCTGGCGCAATCGCCCGCAAGCAGCTTCGCACCTTACCGCTCGTTGCCTTGATCTATTTCAGTGTGTCCGGCGGCCCCTATGGACTCGAAACTGCGATTTCAAGTTCCGGTCCTGGCATGACAATGCTCATGCTTATTGTGATTCCTCTGATTTTCAGCGTGCCTTGCGCTCTGATGAATGCCGAACTTGGGTCGGCCATTCCACTGCAAGGCGGCTACTACAACTGGGTGAAGTTCGGAATGGGTCGATTCTGGGGCTTCATGGAAGGCGCCTCAAGTTGGATCGCATCGTGGCTCGATACTGCGCTTTACCCCGTCTTGTTCATCGATTACTTAGCCGTCTGGTACCCAGCCTTAGAACGTGGTAATCATTCTGTCTTTTCGATGTGGGATGGCGCATTCTCTCTTGACCTGCACTGGGTCGCAGCAATCGTGTTTATGATTCCACTCGGGTACTTAAATGCTCGCGGCTCAACAGCTGTAGGCAACACATCCATCGGACTATTTGTTGTGATCATTGCGCCGTTTGTTGTCGTATCGGTTTTGGGATTGATTCATCTGGCGAACACACCTGGACTCAATCCGTTGCAGCCGTTTTCGCTACCTGACATGAGCAAGATGCAGGCAGCTGGTGCCGGGCTTGGTGTAATCATCTGGAACTACATCGGATTCGACGCTGTTTCGACAGTCGGTGGTGAAACAGAAAAACCAAGTCGTACCTACCCACTCGCTTTGTTAATTTCAGTTCCACTCATCATGGTGACTTACTTATTCCCGATGTTTGCTTCCTTGGGATCGGGCCTACATTCCGACGATGTCACACTGTGGGATAACGGTGACTTCGCTCTTGTTGGTGACATACTCGGTGGACCATGGTTAAAGGGTGCAATAGTTGTGGGTGCGCTTGTGTCGCAAGTAGGTCTTTTTTCATCGCTTCTTATGTCAGGGTCGCGCGTGCCAGCAGTACTTGCGGCCGATCACTACCTACCCGATGCTTTAGCGGAAGTTAATCCTAAGACTGGCACGCCCGTGAAATCCATCATCTTGAGTTGCGGAATTTTTGCACTATTCACGGCGCTGAATTTCTCAACCCTCATAGATGCCGACATCATGCTCAACATGTTTAGCATTTCACTTGAATTCATTGCGCTCATTGCTCTGCGGCGAAAATACCCGCTTATGCGACGACCATTTAAAGTTCCTGGTGGCATATTCGGTGCTGTCGCAATTTCGATCTTCCCTATCGCTTTGTGTGTTTGGATCATTCAAAGCGCTTGGGTTGAGGAGCCTGTCTCGTTCTGGATCGGTGTCACAATGCTGGGCGGTTCAGCGCTGCTCTACCCCGTGCTGAATAAGTTCGTCAAACGCGGTCGCCCTGATGATGTCCATGTCTCAGACACCATTGATTTTGGACCAGGCATTGATACGGCGGCGATCTTGGCGGGTACAAGCGTTCGCTAGCGTCTGGCCATTGCCACCACAGCGGTAGGCGGTTTCGCGCAGGCTATGCGTTCAGCGCAGTGAGCAAAGTTTGGTCAAATACTTCTTGCGGTTGTGCGCCCGAGATTCCATACTTCATGTCGACCACGAAAAATGGGACACCATTGGCACCCAGCTGTTGGGCAAGTGCTTGATCTTGCTCAATCACACTGGTGAACTCGACAGATTCCAGAGCGCGCCTGACCTCGTCACTATCCAGGCCAATTGAACTGGCGACAGTTACTAGGTCTTCATCAGTAAACAAAGCGCCACTTTTTTCAAAATACGTCGAATACATTGCTTCGAGTAACTCATCTTGTTTGCCGACAGTATCTGCCCACAGAAGTAATCGATGAGCATCGCCAGTGTTCCCAGACAAGGTGTCGTTCAGGTTGTAACACAAACCTTCACCATCGGCTACCGAGCACACATTGGCTTGCATTTCATCTACCTGAGTTTTATCAAGTCGATACTTATCCGCGAGCAACTTGGCAGTTGGCACAATAGCGTCA
>Ga0194055_10003447_pt1 | contig 12139 bp, 9 predicted proteins | sample SepL449m_MetaG_FD_155482 | JGI IMG/M metagenome (GOLD analysis project Ga0194055, IMG submission 155482) | Anoxic zone freshwater microbial communities from boreal shield lake in IISD Experimental Lakes Area, Ontario, Canada - Sep2016-L442-9m | ecosystem: Environmental > Aquatic > Freshwater >... | reverse complement strand
CGAGCGGTTCCGCCGTCCCCCTGGATGGCGTGGGCGGAAGGTTCTGAAAACGGTTGATGCAGTTGGTCGTGCTGTGCCGGGGTGGATTGTGCCAGCTCGGATTCCATGTGCAGTCGCAGCCGCCACGCGAGTAGTACGAGACAGTGAAGTGTGACGACAACGGTACCGAGAAAAGATGCGAGCATCATTGTCAAAACCCTTCGAGAATACGTGTTCCGGCGACTGCGAGTCAGGCAGCAAGGAGAACGGCTAATCTAGATCGTTCTCAGAGTTATGCGGCGCGCTGCGATTTCGTGGCGGGATGTGACAGCAAATGGCGAATACGATCAAATTCTTCGATGCTCGTGAAGTGAATCGTGACACGTCCACGGCCGCGGCTGGTTTGGCTGATTTCGACGCGGGTCCCTAGGGACATTTTGAGCTCGCGTTCCAGCGTGGCCAATTGGTCGGATTTGGACGCACGCCGTCGAGGCATTGCCTTGAGATACCCCTCTTCGGATGCTGCCGCTTCGGCTACCGCTTCCGCGACACGGGCTTCGGTCTCGCGGACACTCCACCCTTGTTCGCCAATTTGTTTGACAAAAGCCAATTGCTCTTTGACGCTTCCTAGACTGAGGAGCGCTTTGGCGTGTCCAGCCGTAATGATTTCGCTTTGAATGGCATCGGTGATCGGATCTGGGAGTTCGAGCAATCGCATCATGTTTGCGATCGTGCTGCGATCGATTTTGAGACGCTTCGCCAAGTCGTCCTGCGTGCAGCGATGTTCGGTCAAGTAGCGTTTGAAGGACAACGCTTTTTCGATCGCGTTAAGGTCTTTGCGCTGGAGATTTTCGATGATGGCGAGTTCGGCAACCAAGCGATCATCGGCGACGCGAACTTCGGCACGGATCGATGGAAGTCCGGCACGCACCGTGGCTCGCAGGCGTCGTTCGCCACTGATGAGTTGGTAGCGTTCGCCGATGCGCCGAACCAAGATCGGCTGGAGTTGTTGATGTTCCTTGATGCTCTCAGCCAGTGAATCCAGCTCAGCATCGCTGAATTGGCGGCGTGGCTGGAATGGGTTTGCATCGATGCACTCCACGGGCAACAGGAGGGTCATCGGTCCGGAAGTGGCTATGGTCGAAGAAGCGTTGGCGACTGAGTCCATCGGGATGGTGACAGGGTTGGTCTGTGGTGTGGCGTGAGAGCGAATCGTGGCTTCTTCGGAGAGCGCACGGATGGTTTGAGTGCGATGGTTCGGATCGACGGGAGGGGTCCGAAGGATTTCCGTATTGGACGGAAGCTCCGTTGGGTTTGCTGGCAAAGCCGTCATGTCTGCAGTGCTAGCATTCGCGGTCGGCAGGGCTGTCACCGGCTCATCGATAGGAGTTCCTAGGAGTGCAGCTAATCCACGTCCCAATCGTCGGTCTTTAGTCACGGTCAAGTACCTCCATGCACAGTTCAATGTATGCTCTTGCCCCGCGTGATCGAGGGGCGTAGGTCAGAACGGTCTGACCGTGGCTTGGGGATTCGCAGATGGCAATGTCACGTGGGATGACTGTATCAAAAACGATGTCTCCAAAGAAATCCCGAACTTCGGCATCGACTTCCGCTGTTAGTTCAAATCGGGGGTCGACCATGGTGAGAAGGATCCCACCGAAGGTCAGTTTTCCGGGATGATGAAGCATGACATCGCGAATGACATGGATCATTTGGGTCAGGCCTTCCATGGCGTAGTATTCACACTGGATAGGCATCAGGACTTCGGTGCTGGATGCCAAGGCAGCTTGGGTCAGCTCCCCGAGGGACGGTGGGCAATCGATGAATACGCCGTCATACCCTCCCATCCCCGCGTCGAGATGTTGTTTGAGCATGGCCCGCTGGCTTTGGGGGCCTTTCTCCAATTGATCGACATCCTGGAAGGTCCTGCATCCGGGGAGGATTTCCAAGTTCGCGAGTGGGGTTGGGAGGGTGCTGTCCCGAAGTGCGGAATCGATCAACAGGGGATGCCGGGCGGCTGGAACGACCCCTAGTCCGCTGGTGGCATTGCATTGAGGGTCCAGGTCTACGAGGAGCGTGCGATTGCCGGCGAGGGCAAAGGCCCAAGCGAGATTCACGGCGGTGGTGGTTTTACCCACCCCTCCTTTCTGATTCGCAATGCAGAAGATCCGCGCCATGGAAATACAACGTTGGTCGGCTAAAGGCACAACAGACTCGCGATCGAGCAGGCAGGATCGGTCACGGAAACCGAGTGGATCGAGTCAGTGGAAAAATACGAAAACGGGGGAGTTGATGGGAATGCCAGTTCCACGATTCACGCAAACTTTTCCGACGTATAGAGATGCGATCGAAAGAGGGGAGGTCGAGACTCGGACTTTAGGTCTGCCCTGGCTCTGCTACAATGCGGGTTCAAAATCCGTTTAGCGATCGTCTTGAGCGAGCCTTACTCCCACCCCACTAGTCACGGAAATGAATCACAAACTTAGCTTCCTTTTTGCGTGTTCGATGGTGCCATCGCTGTTGTTGGCTTTTATTTCGATCGGGACGGCACAGGTTGAGAATGGTGTCGCCAATCAAGCCAAGGGGCCACTGCCTACCGACTGGAATCATTGGCGTGGGCCTCAGCAGAACGGTCATTCGGTCGAAAAAGGATTGCCAACATCCTTTTCGGTGGATGGCGAGAATTTGGTTTGGAGGAAGGAGGAGTACGCGACACGATCGACTCCCGTGGTCATGAATGGGCGGCTTTACATCGTTTGCCGACATGCCCCGGATACGAATCAGGAGGGGGAAAAGACCGTTTGCCTCAACGCGGAAACGGGGGAGTTGATTTGGGAGAGCGTTCACAACATCTTTTTGTCAGACGCTCCCTCGGAGCGTGTGGGTTGGTCCAGCGTGATTGCGGATCCGGAAACGGATCGCGTTTTTGTGTTGGGACTTGGTTGCACGTTCCAATGCCTGGATGGGAAGTCCGGAAAGATCATTTGGGAGCATTCGATGCTCGAAGAATATGGGATGCTTTCGACCTATGGTGGCCGAACCAATTTCCCGACCGTGTTCGAAGACTTGGTCATCATCAGTGGGGTGATGACCGGTTGGGATCAAACTGCGATCCCGGCGCACCGTATCGTTGCGATGGATAAGAATACAGGTGCTGCGGTTTGGCTCATGAGCACCCGCGTGCGGCCAGAAGATACGACCTATAGCACTCCCATTTTCACGGTATTCAATGGCCAAGCCGCAATGGTGCTTGGGGCTGCTGATGGAGCCGTGTATGCCTTGCAACCTCGAACCGGCAAAGTCATCTGGAAGTACCAAGCATCCCCTCGCGGGCTAAACGTGACACCATTAATCGATCAAGGGATCGTGTATATGGGGCACGGGGAACAGAACGAGAGCGACCGAACGGTTCTTGGAGCAGTCTTTGCGTTTGACGGAAACAAGGTCGGAGATATTACGGAAGACCAGCTTCTCTGGAAGCTCCCGAGCCGCACGGTGAGCCGTAGTTGTCCAGTGCGCGTTGGGGATCGCATTTTCTATTGTGATGACGGCGGTGCGTTCTTTGGAGTGAACGCTAAGACGGGTGAGGTCGAGCTAGAGAAGAAGCTCGGTCGAATCATGTTTGGCACACCTGTCGTTGCCGATGGCAAGATCTACATCGGTGAAAACACAGGCCGGATTTGGTGCCTTGAGCCGACGGAAAAAGAACTGAAAGTACTTGGGCAAATGCGATTGAACGATAGCAGCGAAGTGTTCGGATCGTTTGCAATTTCGAATGGGCGGCTTTTCTTACCCACCAATAAAGCCCTCTACAGTTTGGGGTTGGCAGACAAGGCTTCGACGCAAGATTTCGCGTTGCCAACACCGTCTGTTGAACCTCCCATCACAGACACCAAGATCGCCCATATCCAATTGTGCCCCGTGGAAATGCTGGTTCAACCTGGCCAAAAGGCCAATCTCCAAGTGCGAGGTTTCAACGCTGCGGGACAGTTTTTAAGACTGGTTCCCGAGGCCACTGTTTCTCTGGAGGCAGGTGGTGTTGTCGGAGAAGACCACGTGTTTGTGGCGGGGGAATCCGCGACGGGGTCTGCATTGATCCTCCAAGCGGCGTTGGGGGAATTGAAGAGCACTGCTCGCGCCCGAGTCATCCCTTCGCTCCCATGGACCTTTGACTTTGAAGACAAGAAGGTTCCGATGCAATGGATTGGGATGGCCTATCGCCACAAAGAAGTCGAACTGCCAACCGGTGGGAATGGCTTGGTGAAGGTAAGTACTATTCCTCGGGGAACACGAAGCCAGGGCTTTTTCGGACTCCCCAAGTTTCATGATTACACAGTCCAAGCCGAACTCTATGCTCTTGATACCAAGAACAACGTTCCTACCAATCGACTTCCCGACATGGGGGTGGTCAATCAGCGATATACGTTGGCATTGGAAGGGTCGCAGCGATTGCAGATCCGCTCGTGGGTCTCTCAACTGGAACAACGATTCGCGGTCACGATTCCTTTCGAATGGCAACCCAAGACGTGGTACGTCCTGAAGTTCCGAAGCGAGACTGGGGATGGCAAGGTCACGCTGAAAGGGAAGGTCTGGAAGAAGGGGGATGCGGAGCCCGAGGCATGGACCATTGAAGGAACGGACCTCACACCGAATCTACAGGGAAGTCCTGGCTTGTTTGGCAATTCGACAGACTCGGAATTCTACATCGATAACGTCGTCATTACGCCCAATTCCTAGTTAGACGGGCAGTGCGACGACGACTGAAAATGCCTACCCATTTTCGGCTTCGCAATTCTCATCAATTCCCTTAGAATCCTGCATGAATTCTAGTTATGCAGGATTTTTTCATGCGCATGCGGGATGGGATTGGTTCCTGCCCGGAGGATGACAACGGAATACGATGAGTGAAGCGACCAAGCATTTGTATATCGAAACCGTCGGCTGCCAGATGAATGTATTGGACAGCGAGATGGTGGTCGCCGCATTGCGCAAGGAAGGCTACTCACTGACTCGGGATCCGGCGACCGCCGACGCGATCCTTTTTAATACTTGTTCCGTGCGTGAGCATGCGGAGGAAAAAGCATACAACAATCTGTTTCGACTCAAACAGCTGAAGCTAGCAAATCCTGATTTGGTCATTGGAGTTATGGGATGCATGGCTCAAAAAGACCAGCAAGGGGTTTTTGACCGGGTTCCATTTGTGGATTTGGTGGTTGGTCCGGGTCAGCTGCATCGAATTCCAGAGATGATTGAAAAGGCGAAGCAAGGGGAACGCTATCAATTGGCGGTCAGTTTAGCGCGTCGCGATGGCAAGCTGGATGAAATCAAGCGTTCTCACGAGAGCTTTGATCCGCTGCGCGATCCCGAGATGCGTCCGACACCCTTTCAAGCCTATTTGCGCATTCAAATCGGCTGTGACAAATTCTGCACGTATTGCATCGTCCCTATGACGCGAGGTCCCGAACAGGGGCGTGCGCCGGAGCAGATTATCGCCGAGGCGCACGAATTGGCGCGACAAGGGGCAAAAGAAATTACACTGCTCGGCCAAACAGTGAATTCCTACCGATGGGTTGAAGGGGAGAAGACAACACGGCTTGCCGACTTGTTGCAGCAGCTCCATCCGATCGAGGGAATCGAGCGTATCAAGTTCGTCACGAATTATCCTAAGGACATGACCCCGGATCTTTTGAAAACCGTCCGGGATCTTCCAAAATGCGTGCCGTATTTGCATGTGCCAGCCCAGAGCGGAAGCGACGCCGTTCTCAAGCGAATGAAGCGAGGATACACAACGGCCGATTACTATGAGATGATGGATCGCATCAGCGAGTATCTTCCTGGCGCGGCCGTGTCGAGCGATTTCATTGTCGGTTTTTGTGGCGAAACGGACGAAGAATTTCAAGCGACCGTGGAGATGGTGCGACGTTGTCGGTTCAAGAATAGCTTCATCTTTCAGTATAGTGTTCGTCCGGGTACCAAGGGGGCTGAACTCTACGCGGACGACGTTCCCGCAGAGATCAAGCATCAACGGAACTTGGATCTACTCGAGGTGCAAAACCAAATATCTTTGGAAGACAATCTGCCGCTCCTTGGGACAACCGTGGAAGTTTTGGTTGAAGGGCCTAGCAAGTGGTCTGTTCGTAAGGGCCAAACAGGCGAATTTCGACAGATGACGGGTCGTACGCGTTGCGATCGAATCCTGGTTTGGGATGGAAACATGCGTCAAACTGGACAATTTCTTGGGATCCAAGTGACGGACGTGTACGCGTTCACATTGATGGGCAGAGTAGAAACGCATGAAATCGTACCTGACGTTGTGCAGTTGATGGTTTGAGCGAACTTCCAGGAGACTCCTTCCGTTTCAGCACGTGAATGGTTCAGGCTCAGGTGTGTCGTTTTTTACTTTGGACGACGTGCCACTTCTCTCAATTGGAGCGAACCGTACGGTGTCTTTCTTTCCATATTCGTTCGTCGATTCTACCTTCAGGAATTGAACGATGGATGCCCTTTGGATGTGGGTATCCATAGTCCTGGGAACGATTAGGAAGCGTAGCGATTTCTTCTTGACGGGGGCGTTCGATTTGCAGGTTGGGTGCCTGATCCCGTTGTCGTAGTTACGCAGATTGTCTGTATGCAGTGGAGCATCTTTCCGATCGGGGGCGCGCTGCCTCAGGGTCCAAAATGGGAGGTCGAACCCTTCTGAAAGTCCCCGCGCGGCGCTGAAACCAGTATTTTTCCAAATGTCGTTTTGTAGGGGTGAGATGGATTGAGAAGGATTCGATACAAACTGCCCAATCGGAACATTCATCAAAGCCTTTGCATTGAATCACCGTAAACCGCTCAAATTACCTGACTCAACCATTTTTCCTGTTTCATGCTTCCTCACCAGTCGATTTATGTCGCCTGTTGGGGATTGGTTTCCTAGTCCTTCGAGTCGAGCAACACATTGGCTGATTGCTCCGGTCTCGTCAAGAACGCCCTTCGTCTCCGCGGATGGTTCATCACCAGCCGCAACTGGTTTTTGCCAGCAAGAGTAGAGGGCGTCCAGGGGCGAGACCCACCTGAGCAAATTTGTTGGCGGCTATGTGTGTCGTCGCGAACTTGTGGGGCTTGGTAACCAACCGAACAACGACAACGGAGTGACGAACAGCAGAGCGTCGCCTCGTTTGATACTAGTGTCCTGCGTGGTACTGCAAACGTTCTAGGGAGAATGGAACAATGAGAAAGCTTTTAGCACTGCCAGCTCTTGCGGCTCTTCTGTCCGCATTCAATGCTGGGGCTGCTCAAGCTGCTTACGGCGGCGCGATCAGCTACGAGAATTGTGGTTGTAACGTTGTGGATCCATGTGGTCCACCTACCTACACCGCGACCAAGACAATCAAGAAAGTCGTATACGAACCAGAAACGGTTACCGGCACCAAGCTGGTCAGCCAAGTCGTGTACGAAGACAAGCAAGTTCAGCGCGTTCGGTACGAGCGAGAAACCCATCAGCGAGAGATTTCGTATTCGGTCAATGTACCGATTCGTGAAACTCACACTGGCGTTCGCAACTACACGGTACGCCGACCTGTTTATGAAACCCGAACCAAGCAAGTGACGTACAACGTCTCTCGGCCAGTGTTCGAGTCTCATAGCAAAGTCGTGAATTACACGGTGATGGTGCCAATTCGTGAAACCCACGAAAAAGTCATCAACTACACAGTTCGCCGTCCTGTTACTGAAACACGTACCAAGACTGTGAACTACACGGTATCCACTCCTGTTCGTGAAACCCACGAAAAGGTAGTGAACTACACCGTCCTCAACAAGGTTTTGGAAACCAAAGAGCAAGTGATCAACTACACGGTTAATGTGCCTGTCACAGAAACCCGTGAGCGAACGGTCAACTACTCGGTTACCAAGCCAGTCAATTTCACCAAGACCGTAACAGTTAAGGGTGGAAGCTGGCAAACCGTCGAAGAAGAAGTTGCTGGGCCAGTTGTTCGTCGAACCATTCGCGAACCAGGCACATGGACCTTCGACTCGTCGACTTGCCGAAATGTCTACTGCCCAGGCGAAGTACGCACCGAGTGCGTCCAATGCCCGCCGAAGACAATCACAAAGAAGGTCTGGGTTCCAACCTGCGAAGAAAAGACCATCAATTGCGTGAAGTATGAAACCGAATGCTTGACCAAGGTTGTTCCATACACCGTGACCAAGTGCGTCCCAGAATGCCGTAGCAAGACGGTTACGTACAATGTCTGCAAGTTGGTTCCTGAGTGCCGTCAAAAGACGATTACTTACACCACCTGCAAGCTGGTTTCGGAATGCCGATCCAAGGACGTTACCTACACGGTCTGCAATTGGGTTTGTGAGCCACGCAGCAAGGTTGTTACCTACACCACTTGCAAGCTGGTTCCCGAATGCCGTCAAAAGACCGTTTGCTACAAGACCTGCCGAATCGTTTGCGAACAACGAGTTAAAGATGTTTGCTACACGGTTTGCAACTGGGTCTGCGAGCAAAAGAGCGTTCCTTACACCTACACGACCTGCAAGATTGTTAAAGAATGCCGTACCAAGCTGGTTCCATACACCGTATGCAAGCCAGTGACCTACTGCGATACGATCAAGGTTGCGAAGTGCGTCAAGACCTGTGTTCCTTACACCTACACTCGATGCGTTGCCAAAGTAGTTACGGAAGAAGTTCCTGTAACAGTTAGCTGCGATCCATGTGCCGGTGCTGGAAACGGTTCGGCATGGGGATCCGGAAACGGCATCCTCGGTGGACGTGGTCTGTTCCGAGGTCGCCTCCGAGCTTGGTTGCGTGGTCTTCACCTGAACGGTGGATGCCATAGCCATGGCATCAGCGATTGCGGATGTGCATCTGCTCCAAGCAGCTGCGATGCAGCTCCTGCTTGCTGCGGCTGAGCCTGACAACTCGATCTCCTGAGAATTCACTCTGCCGAGCTCTAGCTTTGTACGCTAGTTCCTCAGCGATGACCTTCCGAGGAGAGACAAAAAACAAGAGCGGCCGATGTCGAAAGACGTCGGCCGTTTTTTTTTCTTTGCCCAGCTCGCTACGAGTGCCCGAGAAGAGGCTCATCGTAAATAGCGAACGACCGATGTCGCCCACGAAGACGATCCGTGATTTACCCATGTGTTAACTTGGATCCACTGCCCACTTGTCTTGGGTAGGATCAAGCTTTAATCATGGAAGTAACCGATCCGAGATCCTTCTATTCTTCCAGCATTTTGAGATTCGATTGAGCAAACGCTCTTCCCATCTGGGCAAATGTCTTCGCGCAACCGAGGTAATGGTATCCAGCGTTGGAAGCCCCGCGTTTCCAAAGGGCGTCTTCGGCAGGCGAGATGAGTTCCGCTTCGTATTTCTTAACGAATTCGTTCTTCTGGTCCTCGGTCATTCGACCGTCGGCGTTCGGATGATCCTTATGCTTAGAATCGAGGAAATAGCGCATCTGATGGATCTTTCCCCGCTTTGCGTCGATGACGCCAAGTTCATCGGACCAGAATGGCGCGGTTTCGATCGCGGCCACGTTGCCTTTGAACTCAGGCATGGCCGAGGGCGCTGACATTGCGCGGCGGAAAGCGATCATGTCGACCGAATCATCCTTTAATCCACCGACTCCCATCACGCCGATAACGAATGGTAGCTTGGGTGCAACCAGATCCTTGCGCACATCCCGGATGAAGTGGGTAAGCAATTCCGAATAGAGTTCAAAACGGTCCGTCTGATTGTGCTTCGGATACACGTGACCATCGACCATGTCATTGAATCCCTGAAGCCAAATGAATCCCGCGAGTTCAAACCCTCGTTGGGAATCGTAGTCCGGAATCACTTTTTTGGGATCGGCCAAAACTTGCTTCACATGGTCGATCATCAGTCGATAATAAACGCCCGTTTCTTTGGCCTTCTCGGCTTTCCATTTCTCGAAATCTTTCGGAATGCCATGCCCTTCCTGCTTGGGATAGTTTTCGATTTGGAACGAACTCAATTGATAGGGACCAGCGCTAGGTGAGCGGAAATCCGTATGCAGGCTCTTGCCACCCCAGGCCGTCTTGATGATGAGCACAGGTTCATCGAAAGCGGCATCCATCGTCAGGCCGAACGTGAATTCTGGACCGATCTTATCGCCAAGCTCACCAGGGGCCTTTCCCCAAACAGATCCATAGCCAGCCGTCAGTTTCCCAGAGAGTTCGACGTTGTTTTCGTCGGCCCCTGTCAAATACGAAATTGTTGCGCCGTTACAGACTGTTGGCATGCCATCATCATTGCGCATCATTTTCAAAAGCGGTGCAGTGTTCGGGTCGTCGCCGATGTAGTCGAAGGTCGTTATTCTTGCGTGTCCCTCCATATTCGATTGACCTGCGAGGACAAAGACTCGAATCGGCTTGGATTGAGCTCCGACTTCTTGGTGCAAAAGGAAAATGAAAGCCAGAAGAGAGGAGTAGACCACGTTCAAATTGCGCATGCTGAGTCTGCTTTTTGTATCGAAAAAAATAGGTTCGAGCAGGTTAGTAAACGGTAAAAAGGTCGCGATGATCCATGATCGATGACTTCATCGATTCGGTATTTCGTTCACGGTGTAGAACGCATTGCGGTGAAGGAGTTGATCTCCATCGCGAGATAGGAGGCGAACGAGATCGAGTTCGTACACAAATCCCTTTTCCAGTTTTTCCAGTGTGATCTTTGCCGAGAGACCGTCTTCGGCGAGAGTGACCGACGTCACGTCTGGTTTGTGCTGCTGGATCTCGGGTCCTCCGTAGCCCGCGTGATATGGGTGCGTGAAGTTTGAGATCGCATAAGAGGTCTTTGCGTTGCCGGTGTTGGTGTCAACTGGTTTCGTAAAGGTAATATTGAATCCATCCGGCATAATCGTGATCCGATTGATCTCGAAGGGCATTTTGCCACTCCATTCGAGTCGCTCGAGAGCGAACGGCTTAATGCCTCGCACAGGCCAGCCACGGTTTGTTCCACCGCACAGTAAATTGCCTCCCGGACTGAATTCCACGTTGAGAATACCCGTTGAAAGGCCCTCTCGGAATGGATAGCACGCACCCTGCCAGACGCCATTGATCTGCTCCGTCGTCGCGCGCATCAGAATCGACTGCGTGTAGTCGCCGAGAAACATTTGGTTTTCAAAAGGACCGAATTTGCCTTGAGTCCGATCCACATTGAAGGCCGTAATCGATCTGCCCATGCGGATATATGGAAAGATCACCGCGTAGGGCACCAGTTGTTGGACGCGACTCTTCTCCGTGGCGATGCGATTGCCCGAGTTTGGCATCTCGGGTGTTGGCCCCAATTCAGGCGAGTACGGATACCAGTTGAAACTGGCTGGATGGCCGTGAAAGCTCCTCGACGATACAGCCTTCAAACTGCATGAACAGTTCCATGGTCCCTGGCTCTCGACATAGAAAAGAGAGCCATGTTCATCGAAGCCGATACCGCCTGGACTGCGCAGGCCGCTGGCAAAGGCGGTTGTTTCTCCATCCGGAGCGATCTTCATGATGAAGCCGCGATTCAAGGCATGGGAGTAGTACGATGCGGATAGTCCGAGCGCAACATATTGGCTTCCGTCAACATCGAGTTTCGATCCGAACGCATACTCATGATAGTTCGCGTAGCCCCACGCATCGGAGATGGTCTCAAACCGGTCAGCCACACCGTCGCTATTGGAGTCGCTGACTCGCGTCAATTCGCAGCTTTGCGTTACGCGGAAAGCGTCGTCTTTCCAGGTCAATCCAAAGATCTCGTCAAGACCCGAGGCGAAACGCTGAAAGGAAGGAGTGGGTTTGGGTGCGTCGATGCCATGGATCCAATAGATCTCGCCGTGTCGAGTTCCTACTGCGACTCGTCCATCGGGAAGCACTGCAAAAGCACCGGCCTCGATGACGGTGTCCTTCGGCAAGGAAATACTCACGATCGGATAAAATTCACGTTCACGTTCCTCGGTCCCCCATCGTTCCCCGACATCCTCGGCGCGGACCGTTGCCATCTCGGAGAAAACGATCGTAAGCAGAATGCACAAGAGTTGCGTGGGACTACTTATTGAGCGGTTCATACTGTAACTCCAGTGTGGATTTGCCTTCAGGAATTTGGATCCGCAACAACAACTCCAGTTGTTTCTGTTCATTGGGCAGCGATCTCAATTTTGTTTCCGTC
>Ga0194055_10003446_pt1 | contig 12139 bp, 9 predicted proteins | sample SepL449m_MetaG_FD_155482 | JGI IMG/M metagenome (GOLD analysis project Ga0194055, IMG submission 155482) | Anoxic zone freshwater microbial communities from boreal shield lake in IISD Experimental Lakes Area, Ontario, Canada - Sep2016-L442-9m | ecosystem: Environmental > Aquatic > Freshwater >... | reverse complement strand
AGGCACATATTGCTGGCACCTTACGCGTTGGCACCATTGATTCATGGCTGACTTGGAAGTTAACTGCTGGACTACACATCACCGATGTGACGAATGCTTCGCGCACCATGTTGATGAACTTAGAGAGATTGCAATGGGATAGCGATTTGCTAGATATTTTTGGAATTCCGCTAGAAATTCTTCCAGAGATCAAGTCATCATCAGAGCGCTATGGCCTAACCAAATCCGACGGGCCATTTGGTGGTGAGGTTGTAATTTCTTCGATTTTGGGTGATCAGCATGCGGCAATGGTGGGTCAAGCATGTTTTGATAAGGGAAGCTCCAAAACAACTTATGGCACTGGCAACTTTGCGCTCTTAAATACTGGCACCGATATCGTGCGCTCCAAGCACGGGTTATTAACTACCGTCTGCTTTAAATTTGGCGACCAACCTGCGCAATATGCACTGGAAGGCTCTGTTGCCGTAACTGGTTCTGCTATCCAATGGTTACGTGACCAATTACAGATAATTGATAACGCATCTGAGATTGACGCGCTTGCCAGCTCCGTTAGCGACACTGCAGGCGTTTATTTTGTGCCAGCGTTTTCTGGTTTATTTGCTCCCTATTGGCGCAGCGATGCGCGCGGAGCAATAGTTGGTCTAAGCCGCACTGCAACGAAAGCACATCTAGCGCGCGCAACACTTGAGGCAATTTGTTATCAGACTATGGAAATTATGGATGCAATGACCGCCGACGGCGCAGTTGCGCTGGCCCAGATGCGTGTAGATGGTGGAATCACAGCCAGTGAGCTCTGCATGCAATTGCAGGCTGATGTTATGGGTATCGAAATTGTTAGGCCGCTAATTACCGAAACAACTGCGCTAGGGGCTGCATATGCGGCCGGGCTAGCGATCGGGTATTGGCAATCAATTGAAGAAGTCAAAGGAAATTGGCGTGAATCAAAACGTTGGAAGCCAACTAAAAGTGCGCAAGATCGCGCAGCAGGTGCGGCGCGATGGAGAGAGGCGGTCGCGCGAACTCTCAATTGGGTTCAGTAACGCGTAGAGTTACCCTCCATGAGCCCGTCGCAGAATCTCAACGCTGGCATCACCCGTACAGATCTGGCAATGGCCGATGGTCGCACAATTCGTTATTACGACTCGCAAGGACAATCGCGCAACGCTAAAGATCAACGTCCGCAAGAAGCTCAACCCGGTATCGGAGAACTTCGCTTAGATCCTTTGGTAAATGAATGGGTTGTAATGGCGGCTCATCGCCAAGGACGCGCCTTCTTGCCTCCAAAAGAGTTATGTCCGCTCTGCCCAACTAGCGGTGATCTATTAACAGAAATTCCAGATTCAGATTATGAAGTAGTCGTCTTTGACAATCGCTCGCCATCTTTGCGCAGTCCAGATGGCGACTGGGCGATTCCTGATTTAGTCGGAACAGAAACAGATCCCGGAACTGCCGCAGGCAAGTGCGAAGTAATCTGCTTTACCGATAATCATGGCGGTTCTTTTGCAGAACTTACTCCACAACGGGTGCGCGTATTGCTTGAGGTTTGGTCAGATCGCGTCCGTGAGCTTTCCAAAGAACCATATATCCATCACATTGCACCGTTTGAAAATCGCGGTGAAGAAGTTGGTGTGACCTTAGTTCATCCACACGGTCAAATTTATGCTTACTCTTATCTACCACCGCGCGTACAAAAGATGTTGGCCGTTGCTCAGCTTCACTTTGAAAACACGGGCCGCGTCTTATTTGATGATGTCGTAGCACGCGAGTTAAAAGATGGTGATCGCATTGTGGCTCAAAATAAACACTGGGTGGCATTTGTTCCATATGCAGCTCGGTATCCATTCGAAATTCATGTCGCACCAATGCAACCAGTTGCCGATTTAGTAGGACTATCCCCCGAACAATCTGATGCCTTCCCTGAAATTGCACTCGAAGTCATGCGCCGCCTAGATGGCGTCTTTGGAATCGCCATGGCTTACATCGCCACCTGGCATCAGGCACCTGTACGTGAAGGTCGCGATCTGCTGCGCCTGCATTGGCAGATAACTTGCGTGCGTCGTGCACCTGGAAAATTAAAGTATCTAGCTGGCAGCGAATCAGCGATGGGCGCTTTTATTATGGATCTAAAGCCCGAGCAATCTGCCGGTCAGCTGCGAGATGTAGTTCTTTAAAATAATGTTGCTGGCTACCACTTTTACTGCGCTCTTTTCGGCAAACCCAGAGATCATCTGCGAAGCTCCGGGTCGAGTAAATCTCATCGGAGAACACGTCGACTACTGCGATGGCTTTGTTATGCCATTTGCAATTAGCGATAGAACATACGCAGCTGTCAGTCGCCGTCAAGATCGACGGATTCGGATCTCATCGATACAGCGGCGCAATGAAATATTTGAGACCAATTTAGATGGTCTGAAGCCGGGCCTAGATGGTAAATGGGAGCGTTATATCTGCGGTGTTATCTGGGCCTTTGGAAGTCAGATAACAAATGGTTTAGATATTCTCGTTGATGGCCACGTAGCACTTGGTGCTGGGCTCTCTTCTTCTGCGGCGCTGGAATGCTCAGTTGCGCTTGCTTTAAATGAATTGTTTAAAAGTAAATCCTCGCTTGCTGAGCTAGCCCGCTTAGCCCAACGCGCCGAAAATGAGTATGTCGGCATGCCTTGCGGCATCATGGATCAATCAGTTTCGCTAATGGCGCAAAGCGGTAATGCGCTGCTCTTAGATTGCCGTGATTTATCCACTGAACAAATTCCAATTGATCTAGCCAGTGCCGGTTTAGAACTTTTAATTATTGACACGCGTGCCCATCACGCTCTTGTTGATGGTGGCTATGCTGAGCGCCGCGCATCTTGTGAATCGGCAGCCAACAAATTAGGGATAAAAGCCCTGCGTGATTGTTCAATCGCCCAGCTAGAAACTTCCCGTGATAAATTAACGGAACTCGAATATATGCGGGCCGAACACGTGGTACGAGATATAGAACGTGTACACGAATGTGTAGTGCTTTTAAAGCAAAATAATTTCTCTGCCGTTGGTCAGATATTGACCCAATCACATGCCTCGCTGCGTGACTTATTTGAAATCTCTTGCCCTGAGTTAAATTTAGCCGTTGATGCGGCGCTGGCTAATAAGTCACTCGGTGGTCGCATGATTGGTGGAGGTTTCGGTGGAAGTGCAATCGCACTCTTTAAAGTGGCAGATATTCCAGCCGCTAAAATCGCAATAGCTAAATCTTTTGCTAGCGCTGGATTTACTGAACCAAGGTTCTTTACCTCGCTACCAAGTAGCGGTGCAAAAATTACTCAACCGCTGTAACAGAGATTACTTCTACGCCGCCAATTGAACCGAGTACTTCTAATAGATCCGTTGGGTCAGATCCCGGCACCGCAACGGTTACTTCATCGAACCCGCGACCATCTTCAGATTTAAGAACAACTAGACCGCGAATATCACCGCCGGCAGCGCCAATAGCCGATGCCAATAGCCCCAGCGATCCGGGACGGTCGGGCAGTGAAATATCTAATTTAAATAGCGCCATTGGAAAAGGCTACCTCTCCTCTTGTAACAATTGCACCTCTAATTATGTAGAGAGTGTTAATTAAACTGCAGGCGCGGTGCCTAAGGTGACTTTGTAGCTCTTGCTCGAGCCATCAGGCAAGGTCAAGACGACAGTGATCTCAGCTCCTGGCGCATATGAACGAATCTTCACGATCGCTGCGTCACGGTTATTAATTTTTACACCATCAATTGAAGTGATAACCGATCCAGCAACTATGCCCGCTTTCTGCGCACCTTCACCTGGAGTCAGCTGCAAAATCTTGGCTTGAGTATCGGCATTTAAATCATCGAAGATTACGCCCATCACAGGTCGCGTTGATTTACCCGTTGCGATAATTTCATCGATTACTCGCTTAGCTTCATTTATTGGGATTGAGAAACCAAGTCCAATACTGCCGCTAGTACCACCAGAAGTTAGCGTTGCGATAGCTGAGTTAACACCGATGATGCGGCCTTGCGTATCAACCAGTGCTCCACCAGAGTTCCCGGGGTTGATCGCCGCATCTGTCTGAATTGCATTTACATAAGATGTTGAATCACTTGTCCCAGCAGTAACTGGACGATTGAGCGCTGAAATAATTCCTTGGGTGACTGTATTTGCCAGCCCCAACGGAGATCCAATAGCAAGTACTTCATCGCCAACACTCAGCTTAGATGAATCACCCAAGGCGATCGCCGGCAAGTTACCTTTTTTTACCAATAGAACTGCAACATCATATAAACGGTCACGGCCGACAATCGTTGCGGGAATTACCGAGCCATCAGCAAATTCAACAGTTATGGTGCCAGCGGTAACGGCGCTTTCGATAACGTGATTATTGGTAATAATGTAGCTAGAAGTTGTACTTGTCTTATAGATCGAGCCTGATCCAGTTCCGCTACCTAAGGTGGATTTAACTGAGATTGAGACAACTGATGGCGTGACAAGTGCTGAAATTGATTTCGCATTTATAGAGTTGCTGCCAATTTCAATTGCAGTCTTATTTGCCGTACATACCCCGGCTTTAGCCAAGGTCAGTATCTGCGTGCGATTGTCGGCGCAGACTACGACGCTGCTGACTGGCGAATTATTGGCTGCACTTGCAATAGAACCTGCAATAGCTGCGCCAAATATAAAGGCAGCGGTGACTTTTAGCGGAGTGCGGTTAATCTTCATAGATAGATCATCCCTCTACTTGCTGAAGTTTTCCTGTGACTTCTTTGAAAAGTTCTTTAAGCTTCTACTATCCAAGCACCTTCTGTGGCGATTTTGATCTTAGCTAGAGGCGCATTAGCCGGACCAGCTAAAACCTTTGCTCCGTTAAAGGGATCAAAGACCGCGCCGTGGCAACCACATTGTAGGTTTTTGGAGGCAGAGTTAAATTGAACCGTACAGCCTTGGTGAGTGCAGACTGCAGAATATGCAAAGACGCCAGTTTTTGTACGAAATAAAACTGCTGGGGTTCCAGCTTTTGAAACAAAAGTCTGCGTTGCCCCAACTTTGAAGGTAGCGTCTTTCACAATCTTCTTACTGCCAGAATTTGCACCTGTTGCAGCTGCAGCTGGCGTTGTCTTCGGAATTAGCTTGCCTAGCCCAGCGCCGGCAATTGCGATAGCAGCTACAGTTGAAACGCGTAAAAATCCTCGTCGATCAACTGACACATTACTTTTACGACGCGATCCATAGAGAAAGAGGAAGTAGCTCAGCCATAAAATTGTGTAGGCAGAATCGCTAGCCAAGAAATAAGGCTTAACGTGCCAACTGCTAGCTAGCCACAAACTAAGTGACATTCCAAAACCACCTAGAGCCGCCCAAGTCGGTGCAATCCAGAGCAACGTTGCTGCACCGATAGCAAACTCAGAGAGCATCACAAAAATTCCAATTTGAGTGGAATGCTCCAGCATCTTATTAATTGCAAAACCAATTGGTGAAGAAGTGGAATAGGCAGATAGTTGCGTACCGATAAATGAGGATGAACCCGAAGTTAGAAATCCAGGATCGCTGGCTTTATCCCATCCTGCGTAAATCCAGGTTACGCCAAGCCAGATACGCATTACACGCAGCGGCCAGAGTTGATTTCTCCAAGAGGTTTTTAAGTTCATTGGCAGAAAGTAACCTCTCTATATGTGAATGTACTGAGGGCGCACTGGGCGCGAGGTGAAGATTGACCAACTAATGAGAGCTGCCCCACCTGGCCTCGATCCAGGGACATCCGAATTAACAGTTCGGCGCTCTACCAACTGAGCTATGGGGCAAAGATTTAAAACTTGTCCAGCAGGCGCACACTCTAGCGCACGAGGTGCTTGGGGTTAAAATCGATTTGGGTCTAGATCGAGCGAAGTGCCAGGTCGTGTAGCCCGCGACGGGTGGTCTCTAGGGCGACCAGGCTAGTAAATGCCGCCGTATATTCCTGTTCATTCTCAACTGGATTAAGTCTTTGCAGCGACGATTTTAAATCTGCAATAGCTCGCGAGATCGCAACTTCGCGCAATCGTGCGACGATGCTTTCAACATAATGGCCAGTTACTTCACCATCGGCACGGATCGGTTCCACATTTAATTCGGTAAAGAGCGAACGCATATTTTCATCAGCGACTTGCACAATTTCAATCGAACTCTGCTCTGGTTGAGCGCTAATAATAGCTGCTAGTTGGTTGTAGGCCGGATGAGTGAAAGCGTTACTTTCAATCTGGGCCCAATTTAAAATCAAGGTCGGCATTTGTAAGCGCGCTTTTAAAACTTCGCGTTCAAGAATTAAGCGCGGCTCTTGCGGGTTTGGGCGCCATTGCACCTCGGTTTGGGTTTCTTCTTGTGGCGCAGAATTTGAACTCTGTGGTTGTTTCCGCAATCCTTGATTGACTGCAGCTGTAACAAGTTCTACTTCAACTCCCAACCAACCAGCAAGTAAGCGTGTGTACTCCGGGCGCAGTGACTTATCACGAATCTGTGCAACCAACGGCGCAGTTGCATTAAGTGCATTAACGCGACCTTCAGCGCTATCTAATTTATGTAAACCAAGTTCAGTTTTAATTGCAAATTCAAAGAGTGGAACGCGCTTTGCAATCAGATCGCGCAGCGCCAGGTCACCCTTCTGTTGGCGTAGATCAGAAGGATCTAGCCCATCTGGTTCAACTGCCACAAAAGTTTGTGTTACAAATTTCTGATCTTCACTGAAGGCGCGAAGCGCAGCTTTCTGTCCCGCCGCATCACCATCAAAGGTGAAGATAACTTCACCACGAAAAGCATCATCATCCATCAATAAGCGGCGAATAATTCGAATGTGGTCTGCGCCAAATGCTGTGCCGCAAGTTGCAACTGCAGTTGTGATCCCAGCTAACTGCGCAGCCATCACATCGGTATAGCCCTCTACGATAACTACCTGGCGCTTCTTGGCGATCTCTTTCTTAGCCATATCAAGTCCGTATAAAACTTGGCTCTTCTTATAAATTGGCGTCTCAGATGTATTTAAATACTTCGGCCCCTGATCTTCTTCATCACTTGCCAATTTACGGGCGCCAAATCCGACTACATCACCTGAAATATCGCGGATCGGCCAGGTCAAGCGATTACGGAATTTATCTATCGGTCCGCGCTGGCCCATCTTAGAAAGCCCAGCAGTTTCAAGTTCATCAATCGTGAAATCTGCAGCACGCAAGAACTTGGTAAGGCCATCCCATTCATCAGGTGCATAACCCACACCAAATCTTTCACAGGCAGCCTTATCAAAGCCGCGCTTAGTCATTAGCTCGCGAGCATGTGCTGCAGTTGGAGAAGTATTTAGCTGATCTTGATAAAACTTTGCCGCAAGCGCATTTGCCGCAATTAGTCGCGTGCGATTGCCGGCAGGTGCCGGCGTGAAATTACCTTCTTCGTATCTAAGCTGATAACCCATACGATCTGCCAGGCGTTCAATAGTTTCAGTAAAACTTAAGTGATCCATCTTCATCACAAAGGAAATAACATCGCCGCTGGTCTGACAGCCAAAGCAATGGAAGAAACCCTTACTTGGGGTTACGTGAAATGAAGGTGATTTCTCATCATGGAAAGGACATAACCCTTTCTTCTGGCCGCCACCTGCTGATTTAAGTTGAACATAGTCAGCTACGACTTCATCAATGGCGCAGCGTTCGCGGATGTAAGTGACATCCTCTTCCTTAATACGTCCGCTCATGAGCCCATGCTATCTGAGCGCGCTAAGGCGAGCATGTAAGGCATATGCGCCGGGATCTGTCAGGCTGGCGATCTGATCGATCACAATACGCATCCGCTCAGTGTCATTGGTGGCAGCAGCCCAATCTTTAGCAAAGATGGAATCCAAACTTGTTGCAGCATGCTTGTGCAGCATTTCAACTAATTCTTTAATCACGATCTGTTGCTTGGCATAGCGCTCTTGTGATGCGGCAGCATTTATTAAGTAATGGCCAGCGATCGACTTTAGAAAATCTACTTCTACCTGCTGTTCGCGCGGGATAACTAGATCTGCGGTGTAGCGCATCAAGGGGCCATCGCCGTGGACTTTACGGGTTTCAACTTCAGCGGCTAAGACAAAGCGGCCAATTAATTGTGATGTTGAATCCTTCAAGCGCGCAAGCGAGCGATGTGTGCCATCGTAATAACGCGGCCAACAGGAAAGATTTTGAAGGCGCTCTAGCGCAGCTGCTGCCTCTTCTTTTGTGGCGGTAGATCCATATCCAGAAACCATTTCGCTATGCAAAATATTAAAGTCACGTTCTAAGTTTTCGACTTTAATCTGACCCACAAAGATGGCATCTTCCAGATCATGAACCGAGTAAGCGCAATCATCTGACCAATCCATAATTTGGGCTTCGATACATTTGCGATCTGTGGGAGCACCTTGTCGCACCCAATTAAAAATGGCAACGTCATCGTCATAAACACCAAATTTACGTGGATTAATCGCGCGCGGCCAAGGATATTTTGTTGCCGCATCTAATGACGCGCGAGTTAAGTTAAGTCCCACGCTCTTGCCATCTTTATCTACCGTCTTTGCTTCAATGCGAGTTAATAAACGAAAGCTCTGAGCGTTTCCTTCAAAGCCACCAAAGTCGTTGGCAACTTCCGCAAGCGCTTCTTCACCATTGTGGCCAAAGGGAGGATGTCCTAAATCATGAGATAAACATGCAGTTTCTAATAAATCTGGATCTGCACCAAGTGATTCACCGAGTTCGCGACCGATCTGTGCGCATTCCAGTGAATGAGAAAGGCGAGTTCGTTGAAAATCATTCTCCCAAGGAACTGCCACTTGAGTCTTTGCAGCTAGTCGACGTAGCGCTGCAGAGTGGATAACGCGGGCACGATCGCGCATAAATTCAGTACGGCCGGTGCGTTTTGCAGGCTCAAAGAGATATCGCTCTTGATCTGCCTCAGAGTAATTTTCTGCCCCGCTCATAGCCCTACCCTAAATGATCGCTGATATGGATGCCGCGCCGGCCTAGGCTCACATAAGCTAAATAGGCACCAGCTTCACGTATTAAATAGCGTTTTCCAGAAGTTGCCAGCGCGTTTGGCCCAGTCTTAGCCGGAGAACAAGATGCAGTAACACCTAAATCATTAGCCATAGTCGTTGCCCGGCGGCAGTGAAAAGGATCAGTCACAATAATTACATTCTTTAAATTCTTTGACTTCATCAACTTTACATAGCTTTTAGTAGATACCCAGGTATCGCGTCCGACTTGAAGTGCTGAGATATTTTTTGATTTTATCCCATGCGTAGAAAGCCAATATTTTCCAGAGGCGGCCTCAGTTGTGCGATCACCAGGTGCGCCTGCTCCCACAGTAATAATTTGTGGCGCTAAGCCAAGATCATAAATTCGTTTCGCCTCATCTAAACGTGCCTGCAGAACTTCACCGGGGCGACCATTTAATTGCGCTGCTCCTAATACAACAATGACATCAGCGCGACGAGTCAATGGATTATTAGCTGCCTGCCAAATTACACCGACTGCGTAAAGAGGCACAGCAATTATTACTAATAAGATCGCTGCGATCGCGCGGCGAAAAAATTTAAAGAAGATCATCCGCCAGAAATCGCATCCTCTAACTCAACTGAAACATCTTCATCAGGATCGTTGAGCCAACCATCGGGCAGGGTTGGTGGGCGACCATGACTGACGCGGCCGCGCGGTTTTTCAGCTACGTCAACTGGATACGGCTGATCGATTAATTGATCAAGCAATCCGCGAAGTTCCGCGAGCGAGGAATGCATTCCAAATTGGCGACGAAGTTCGCTATTGACCCGAAAGCCCTTTAAATACCAGGCCATATGTTTACGCAGGTCGCGACAGCCGCGATCTTCAGATTCAAAATAATCCACTATTAGCTCACCATGGCGATACATAACTTCACGCACTTCATGCAACGTTGGCAAAACTTTCTTATCGCCGCCGTTAAAAGCTTCTACTAAATCGGCAAATAACCAGGGGCGTCCTAAGCAACCGCGTCCAACGACAACGCCCGCACATCCAGTCTCAGCCATCATCGCGAGCCCGTCGTTACCTGACCAGATATCGCCATTGCCAAGTACTGGCGTGCCAGTTGGTTTTAAATGTTCGACTAATCGAGAAATAGCTGACCAATCAGCTTTACCTTCATACATCTGTTCTGCGGTGCGTGCATGCAGCGCAACCCAGGCAACTCCGCTATCTGATGCTGATTTGGCGGCTTCTAAATATGTGTGATGATCGGTATCGATACCGATACGCATCTTTACCGTGACCGGAATTCCAAATGGTTTAGCCGCTTGCACAGCTGCATCAACGATAGATGCAAAGAGTTTACGTTTATAAGGAAGTGCTGCTCCCCCGCCTTTGCGCGTTACCTTAGGTACGGGGCAACCAAAGTTCATATCGATGTGGTCGGCTAAGTTCTCTTTACCAATCATTGTTACCGCAGCGCGCATCGTGTGCGGTTCAACGCTATATAACTGCACCGAACGAGGCCATTCACCGGCACCGGGTGCAATCATGCGCAAGGTATCTGGTCGTCTCTCAATTAAGGCGCGCGCGGTAACCATTTCCGAGACAAATAAACCTGCACCTTGTTCACGACACAGTGCGCGAAAAGCAGAATTAGTAATCCCCGCCATCGGCGCAAGTACCACCGGTGGATCGATTACATGGTCACCACTTGCAAGTGGCAGAGTCAAAGCCACTTAATTAGCAACCCAAAAGTCTTGGAGCAAGCCAAGCTTCGACTTGATCAAGGGCAATTCGCTCTTGCGCCATTGTGTCGCGATCGCGAATTGTGACTGCATGATCTTCTAACGTCTCAAAGTCGATGGTGATGCAATAAGGAGTGCCGATTTCGTCTTGGCGACGGTAGCGACGGCCAATTGCGCCCGCATCATCGAAATCGATATTCCAGTTCTTCCGTAATTGTGCTGCTAAATCACGCGCCTTTGGTGAAAGATCGGCGTTACGAGAAAGTGGCAATACTGCAACTTTCACAGGAGCTAAGCGATGGTCAAGCTTTAACACAGCGCGCTTTTCCATCTCACCCTTCGCATTTGGCGCTTCATCTTCAGTGAAGGCATCCATTAAGAAGGTAAGTGTGCAGCGATCTACGCCGGCTGCAGGTTCAATTACAAATGGTGTCCAGCGTTCATTCTTCTCTTGATCAAAGTAGGAAAGATCTTTACCAGATGCTGCAGAGTGCGCCTTTAGATCGAAATCTGTGCGGTTCGCAATTCCTTCGAGTTCGCCCCATTCGGTGCCGGCAAATTCAAATTTATATTCGATATCTGCAGTGCGCTTGGAGTAGTGAGATAACTTCTCTTTCGGGTGATCAAATATGCGCAGACGGTCTGGATTAATTCCCAAATCTTTATACCAAGCAAGACGGGTATCAATCCAATATTGATGCCAATCTTCATCTGTTCCAGGAACTACGAAGAACTCCATCTCCATCTGCTCAAATTCGCGGGTACGAAAGATAAAGTTTCCTGGAGTAATTTCATTGCGGAATGATTTACCGATCTGACCGATACCAAATGGCGGTTTGCGGCGAGAAGTCGTCATTACCTGTTCAAAGTTGATAAAGATTCCTTGTGCGGTCTCAGGACGCAGGTAAGCAAGTCCCGACTCATCTTCTACGGGTCCAAGGTAAGTCTTTAGCAAACCAGAGAATTGTTTAGGCGTCGTGAACTGACCCTTATTGCCACATGCCGGGCAGTTCATATCTGTCAGTGATGCAAGCTTCTTCTTATGCTTTGCTTCGTATGCTTCTTCTAAATGATCTGCACGATAGCGCTTATTACAAGCTGTACATTCAGTTAGCGGATCACTAAAGGTTGCGACGTGGCCAGATGCTTCCCAAACTTCGCGCGATAGGATCACGCAAGAATCAAGGCCGACCACATCTTCGCGCCCCATCACCATAGATTTCCACCATTGGCGCTTTACATTGTTTTTAAGTTCAACTCCGAGGGGACCGTAATCCCATGAGGCGCGCAATCCGCCGTAAATTTCTGATGAGGGATAAACAAATCCACGTCGCTTGGCGAGGGAAACGATATTTTCTAAACGATCTACTGCCATTTTAAAACCCCATCCGGCTGGCTGTCGGCGAAAGGCAACGTGCGTT
>Ga0194055_10003445_pt1 | contig 12142 bp, 7 predicted proteins | sample SepL449m_MetaG_FD_155482 | JGI IMG/M metagenome (GOLD analysis project Ga0194055, IMG submission 155482) | Anoxic zone freshwater microbial communities from boreal shield lake in IISD Experimental Lakes Area, Ontario, Canada - Sep2016-L442-9m | ecosystem: Environmental > Aquatic > Freshwater >... | reverse complement strand
GACCAATACCTTCTTGCAGATAATCCATTTCATATAGGTGCTCGCGCCACTTGCGATCAAGAACAGAGAGCAAGATTTTGCGCTCGAGCTCGCGGGTAACTGTTGGCGTAAGAGTTTCTTCGCGGGACGTATAAGCCTTTTCTACATCCGTTAGAACTCGATCAAGTAAGAAATCTTGATCAAGGGCAGCCTGGCCACCAACTTCTTGAATAATAGATTCAACAGTGAATGACATTGGATAAAGTGAACCGAGGGCGGTAAATAACTTAGGCAGATCCCATTCTTCGCTATAGCCATCACTTGTCGCGGCGATGACGTATGCCGAGACGGTATCTTGAATAAAGGTTTGTACCTGGACTTGGATATCAGCGCCCTCTAGAACTTCACGACGCTCGCGATATACAACTTCGCGCTGGCGATTCATTACATCGTCATATTTAAGAACATTCTTACGCATTTCAAAGTTAAGAGATTCGACTTGAGTTTGCGCCGAACGAATAGCATTCGAAACCATCTTAGATTCGATTGGAACCTCATCCGCAATTCCGGCTGCCCCCAAGAAACGCTCTACTAAGCCAGAATTAAAGCGGCGCATTAAGTCATCTTCTAAAGATAGGTAGAAACGGGATTCACCTGGATCACCTTGACGGCCAGATCGACCACGCAACTGATTATCGATACGTCGAGATTCGTGACGTTCTGTTCCAAGAACGTACAAGCCACCTAGTTCTACAACAACTTCATGTTCCTTAGAAACCGCAGCTTTTTGTTTCGCTAGTTCTGCGCCCCATGCTGCTTCATACTCTTCTGGAGTTTCTACTGGGTTTAGACCACGACGTTGTAATTCAAAGTCCGCCATAAATTCTGGGTTACCACCAAGCATGATGTCGGTACCGCGACCTGCCATATTAGTTGCGACAGTAACTGCGCCAACTGTTCCTGCTCGCGCAATGATTGCGGCTTCGCGCTCGTGTTGTTTAGCGTTCAAAACTTCATGCGGAATACCACGTTGTTTCAATAGCGTTGCAAGCTCTTCAGATTTTTCAACGCTAACAGTTCCAACAAGAACTGGTTGGCCCTTCTTGTGACGCGCGGCAATATCATCGGCAGAGGCCATGAACTTCGCGCGTTCTGTCTTATAAATTAGATCTGCGGCATCTACGCGCTGCATTGGCTTGTTGGTCGGAATTGGAGTTACTCCAAGGCTGTAAATCTGCATCAATTCTGCGGCCTCGGTCATCGCTGTACCTGTCATTCCTGACAACTTCTTATACAAACGGAAGTAATTTTGAAGAGTAATTGTTGCAAGGGTCTGGTTCTCATCTTGAATTTCAAGCCGTTCCTTCGCTTCAAGAGCCTGGTGTAAGCCCTCGTTATAGCGCCGGCCAGCAAGCATGCGTCCAGTGTGCTCATCGACGATCAATAGCTCACCTGACATCACAACATAGTCTTTATCTCTCTTGAATAACTCTTTCGCACGAACCGCGTTGTTTAAGTAACCAATCATCGGAGTATTTACTGACTCATAAAGGTTTTCAATGCCAAGGAGTTCTTCAACGCGGGTAACACCAGCTTCTAGGATGCCCACGGTGCGCTTCTTTTCATCAACTTCGTAGTGAAGGTCGCGATCTAATTTTCCAGAAATAGTTGCAAATTCTTGGTACCACTTCGTTGCCTTATCAGCCGGGCCGCTGATGATCAACGGCGTTCTGGCCTCATCGATCAAAATAGAGTCTGCTTCATCGATAATTGCGAAATTATGTTCACGCTGGACGCAATCTTCTAAAGTCCAAGACATGTTGTCGCGTAGGTAATCAAAACCAAATTCATTATTAGTGCCATAAGTGATATCAGATGCATATGCCTCGCGACGTTCAGCGGGAGACATACTGGAGAGAATTACGCCAACTTTCAAACCTAAGAAACGGTGAATTCTTCCCATCCACTCGCTATCGCGCTCGGCTAGGTAATCATTAACCGTTACAACGTGCACACCTTTTCCAGATAGAGCATTTAAATAAGCAGGAAGCGTTGAAACTAAAGTTTTACCTTCACCCGTACGCATTTCGGCAATATTGCCTTGGTGAAGCGCGGTGCCACCCATTATTTGAACGTCGTAGTGACGTTGCCCTAAAGTTCGCTTTGCAGCCTCACGAACTGTTGCAAAAGCCTCTGGAAGTAAATCATCTAAGGTTTGGCCAGCCGCTAAGCGCTCCCGAAATTTTTGAGTTTGGGCACGTAGATCGGCATCCGAAAGTTCGGAAATCTTGCCTTCAAAACTGTTCACGCTTTCCGCAATTTTTTCGAGTTGGCGAATATGACGACCTTCGCCGGCTCGCAATATCTTGTCTAGTAGCGGTGACACAGTTCCTCTTTCGCTTAATTCTCGAAATGCCAATTCCGGTAAAGGAGCACGACCTTGGTTTGGCCTACTTGGGGTGGGACAGGGCTCTATCTTAATGCGTAAAACCCAGGAGTTGCACACGAAGCGAGTGCGCCTGAAACAGGTATTTTCCCGCTCGCCAATGCCAGTTTTGCTGCAGCAATTGTGGCCCCTGTTGTAACTAAATCATCCAAGATATAAATCTCATGATTTCCTCGGCTGAGAATGTGTTCATAGATTCTTTGAGTGTTGGAAAATTGCAATTTATAGGCACCGGCCATATTTTTATTTCGTGCCGACAAATTGAGGCCTGCTTGATCACGTACCCTCCTCGACAAAATTAAGCAATCAATGATAATAATTTTTCGAGAGGTGAAGGTGGTCGCCAGAACTTGCGCTAAAACCAAACTATGTTTAAAGCCACGGACTCGGTTTGCCGACGCTCGAGAGGGAATCGGGATTACATAAATCGTAGAACTCGTATCGCTGATATTCTTTTTTGGATTCTTTAATTCACTAGATTCACTAGATTCACTAGATTCACTAGATTCACTAGATTCACTAGATTCTGTGATCCCGCTATTTTGGATCTGGGAAGTTAGCGCTAATTGCAGAGCGCTCATTAAAAATCCAACTAGCACCTTCCTAGCATTTTTATCATTATCTTCTTTCGCGGCAAGAACTATCCGGGTCATTTCTGGCGAATAGCGCGCTCCGGCAAATATAGGAGTCCCCAAGTTTTGAAATTTTATGGGATCTGAACTCATAATTGAGCTACAGGATTCACAAATGTAGGTTCTTATTCGGCCGCAATATATGCATCTTTGAGAGTAAATAAGTGAAGTTAGCGGTGAAAGAAATTTTAACACCGGCTAATTATTGTAAAGATTTACTTACTAAAGCTCGCCGATTTCTTTCTCTGTTAATTGCTCGCCTCTGGGGACTACTGAAATCGGATGAGAATCAACAACGCCTCCGGCGAATTTTGGTAGCGTTAAAACAAAATGTGCACCACGCTTTGGTTGTCCCCAAGCTTCAAGAGTTCCTTGGTGGAGTTTTGCATCCTCCATCGCGATAGATAAGCCAAGACCTGTGCCACCTCTTGTGCGGGCGCGTGCTGGATCTGCGCGCCAGAAACGATCAAATAGTGAGGCGCGATCTTTGCTTGAGAAGCCAATTCCATAATCTCTAACGCCAATCGCAACCACAGTTTCATTTTCACGGATTGTTACGTCAATTGCTTGACCTTCGCGGTGGTCGATGGCGTTTGTGATCAAGTTGCGCAAGATGCGCTGAATCCGGCGTTTATCAACGTCAACCATAATTTCATCAGCCGGTGCGATCAGATTGATAATTCGCTCTTGGCTTGGGTGAACGTAATCGATCGATTCGCGAACCAAACCGACTAGGTCGATCGAATCAGTCTCCATAACTGCGGCTGCGGCATCGAATCGGCTCACTTCAAGCAGGTCTACAAGTAATGATTCGAAGCGATCAATCTGCGAAATAAGCAGTTCTGCACTTCTGGCTGTCGAAGGATCAAAGTCATCTTTTGAACCATAGATAACTTGAGAGGCCATTCGAATTGTTGTGAGTGGTGTTCGCAGTTCATGGGAAACATCGGATACGAATCGCTGCTGAAGCATGGATAAATTCTCGAGTCTGGAGATCTGTTGCTTTAGCGCAACTGCCATTTCATTAAACGCGTAACCAAGGCGCGCCACTTCATCACTTCCTCGAACATCCATCCGCTGATCCAGGTCACCCGCAGTTAATTCTTCCGCAATTCGCGCGGCATCGCGCACCGGCCCAATAAGTCTGCGAAGAACAAACCAAGTAACTAAGCCGATCAAAATAATAAGCAGTCCGCCGGCAAGTGAGAGTGAACGAGCGAAGAGTGCGACCGTAGAAGATTGCTGCGATAGGCCATAAACAACATAAAACTCATACCTACCGAAATTACTTACAGTTATCTGATGGCCAACAGCGATTGCCTCTTGGGTTCGTCCATCAGCATAAAGAATTGTTGTGCGCTCCCACTTTGTACTTGGCGATTTTCTAGTTTCTAAGCGCAAGGATTTCGGAATACTCGTGTCCAACATCAGGTTTGAAGTTCCACTGGCAATTAGAGTTGATTTAACTCCGGGAAATGCGAAAAGTGCCACTTCGCGAGCCGGATTATTTTCCGTTGCACCTGGCACTGCCAAAATTTCATTGGCAACCATTTTTACCGTGGCTTTATCTTGATATTTTGCGAATTGAAGTTGGAGTTGAATTGATCTGGCTGTGGATTGCGCATCAGCTATGGCAATGTGGAGCTTTTCGTCAAAAATTCCAGTTGATATTCGGTTATAAAGAATCGTTCCAAGAAGTGAAATAATCAGGATTGAAATTATTACGATGGTTCCAGTTACTCGAACTACCAGCGAACTACGCCAGCGCGAGAATATTGGGCTCACTCTGAACTGCCTAGAACACCAGCCTTATATCCAACGCCGCGCACGGTTAGAATAATTTCAGGATTTTCGGCATCGCGTTCCACTTTGGAACGTAAGCGTTGAATGTGAACGTTAACCAATCTTGTGTCAGTTGCTGGTCGATATCCCCAAACTTCGCTGAGTAGCGCCTCGCGACTAAATACGCGACCTGGCTCTTTAGCAAGTGCCACTAATAAATCGAATTCCAAGCGAGTCAATGGAATATTTTGGCCATCTCGAATTATTGAATGCGCAATCTGATCAATCTTGATATTTCCAATGCTAAGACCAGTGGTTGTTTCAACACCTGTCCTGCGCAGGCGAACTTTGAGCCTGGCTAAAAGTTCAGATGAATTAAATGGTTTAACCATGTAGTCATCTGCACCAGCTTCAAGTCCGGCAACTACATCTTGGGTATCGCCCTTCGCGGTGAGCATGACAATTGGAACCATAGAAACTGTTCGAATTAATTTACAAACTTCTACGCCATCCATACCTGGCAACATGACATCGAGCAGCACTAAATCCGGATTTTGCAAAGCGAATGCGGACATGACTTCATCTCCGCGGTTTACTAGGTCTACTTGATAGCCATCGCCCGTTAAAACAATACCGAGCATCTCGGCAAGATCTTGGTCGTCATCGACAACCATGATCAGGGTCATTAGCTACCGTGCTCCCAAGAGTTCAAGTACAGCTCTTGTGCTGGAGTTAGCTTGTCAATGGTTGATCCCATGCTCTCCAACTTCAAACGTGCAACTTCTTTATCAATTTGTGTTGGAACGTTATGAAGTCCGGCACCAAGTCCTGCTGCAGCTTTCAAAAGATATTCAGCAGTCAGCGCTTGATCCGAGAATGACATATCCATTACAGATGCTGGATGTCCTTCAGCGGCACCGAGGTTAACCAAACGTCCTTCAGCGAGAAGCAAAATACGTCGGCCATCTGCCATTACATATTCATCTGTCTGGTGGCGCATCTTGGCGTTCTTCTTAGCAGCCTTCTGCTCGAGCCAAGCAACGTCAATTTCAATATCAAAGTGGCCAGCATTGGAAAGAATCGCGCCATCCTTCATTACCTTGAAGTGTTCTTCACGAAGCACATCGCGGTTTCCGGTAACAGTTACAAAGAAATCCCCGTACTTTGCCGCTTCGGTCATTGGCATGACGCGGTAACCCTGCATCAAAGCATCAAGTGCCTTAGTTGGATCAATTTCAGTAACAATTACATCTGCGCCCATTCCCTTGGCACGTTCTGCAACGCCTTTACCGCAATAACCAAATCCAGCAACAACCATAACTTTTCCAGCAACAAGTGAGTTGGTTGAACGGAAAATCGCATCCATAGTTGACTGACCAGTACCGAAACGGTTATCAAACATATGCTTGGTATCAGTGTCGTTAACGGCGATCATTGGGAATTTAAGTGCGCCATCTTTTGCCATCTGGCTCAAGCGAATTACGCCAGTTGTTGTCTCTTCGCAACCGCCCACAATGCCATCGATTAATTCGGTACGAGTTGTGTGGAGCGTGTTAACTAAATCGCAACCATCATCAAAAACCAAGTGTGGCTTTATATCTAGTGAAGCGTTGATGTGTGAGTAATAACCATCGCGGTCCACTGAGTTGCGAGCAAAAACACTAATTCCATATTCATGAACTAGCGCAGCTGCCGTATCGTCTTGTGTTGAAAGTGGATTTGAAGCACAGAGTGCTAATTCAGCACCGCCCGCTTTAAGTGCGCGCATCAAGTTCGCAGTTTCGGTAGTCACGTGCATGCATGCGGAAATTCGAATTCCGGTAAATGGCTTCTCTTTTTCAAAGCGCGCGCGAATTTGTGCGAGTACAGGCATATTTCGTTCGGCCCATTCAATCTTTTTCTTGCCTTCGGCGGCGAGAGCTGGATTAGCAATATCGTGTTTAACGGCGGTCTCTACAGTCACAAACGGCTCCTATTTATTTGATGATCTAACACGGTGATTAAATGACATTCGTTCTGGCTATGAGCGTAGGTTATCGCTTCGCGCGGATGATTGCGAGTACAGAGTCCCTTACCGAAGCCATAATCGCCTCGGTGTCGCCTTCAACATTTAATCTGAGCAAGGGCTCGGTATTTGAAGCCCGCACGTTAAACCAGTACTTAGGCCCAGTGATGGTTATGCCATCTAGTTCATCAATGGTGTGCTCTGGCCCATATTTTTCGAGGATGGCTTTTTGGGCCGCAGGAACATCTTTGACTTCTGAATTTATTTCACCGCTCGCAAAATATCGGTTGAATGGTTTCAAGAGGGAGGACAAACTTTTTTTGGTTGCAGCAAGTTCAGTAAGTGCAAAGAGCGCCGCCAGCATTCCGGAATCTGCGCGCCAGAAATCAGAGAAATAGAAATGCCCGGAGTGTTCGCCGCCAAATACCGCATCAGAATCCGCCATCATCTTCTTAATATATGAATGGCCCACTCGTGATCTAAGTGGCTTTCCGCCATTCTCGGTAATTATTTCTGGAACAGCTTTGGAGGAGATTAGGTTGTAAATAATTGTTGACCCTGGCTTGCGTGCAAGTTCGCGAACGGCGATAAGTGAAGTTAGGGCCGATGGATTAACTAAATCACCTTTTTCATCGATCAGGAAACAGCGGTCGGCATCACCATCAAAAGCCAAGCCGATATCGGCACCCACTTTCTTAACCTTCTTCTGTAGGTCCACTAAATTCTTTGGATCGATTGGATTGGCCTCATGATTTGGAAAATTGCCATCCAACTCGAAAAACATTTCGGTGACTTCAACATTTAGCCGCGCCATCACGGCTGGGGCGGTATGGCCCGCCATGCCATTACCAGCATCGATTACTACCTTTAACTTTCTAAATTTCTTGGCCGGGTCACTTATTTCTGGAAAGAGTGAGAGTAAAAATTCAACATAATCGTCCAGCAAATTTTCTTCCACTTGGTGGCCGACTGGACGATTTGCAATAGGAATACCAGTTACCAACAAATCTTTAATTCTAAGTAAGCCAGATTCTTCGCCAATCGGGCGAGCGCCACTCTTGCAGAGCTTTACACCGTTATATGCCGCTGGATTATGGCTTGCGGTAAACATTGCACCAGGCATATTTAACTTGCCAGATGCAAAGTAGAGCATGTCGGTTGAGGCCAGGCCAATTCGAACCACATCCATACCTTGCGAAGTTGCACCATCACTAAATGCGGTAGCAAGAAGTGCGGATGATGGGCGCATATCTTCACCAATAACTATCGATGAAGGTTCACGTTCCTCTTGAAGGAATTTTGCAAAAGCGCCACCGAGAGCAAATGTGAAGTCTGGTGTGATCTGGCTATCTACTAAGCCACGAACGTCATAGGCCTTGATAATTGAATTTAAAAACTCAGGCTTGAACACCTAAAGAAGTCTAGTAACTCTAATTTGGAATTGCGCGCAGATGTCCCCGACGGCCGATTTCCTGCGCAACTCCGAGTGGATTTCCCTGCGAATCTGGGCCTGAGTGAGATTCCCCTTGGCCTTTTGAACCAGCCTCACGAACCGCATCTGCGATAGCCATCAAATCATCACTGCTTGGTCCGGCAACTTCAGTAGGTGTCGCCTCTTTCAAAACAGTCCAACCAACTGGCGCACTCATGCGTTGGCTATGTTGATCGCAAAGATCATATGCATGCGGCTCGGCAAATGTTGCAAGTGGGCCAAGCACTGCAGTCGAATCTGCATAAATATAGGTAAGAGTTTTAGTTGCAAGGTGGCGACAGCCAGCACGTGAACAGAAGCGACCAGAGCGTGCCGCACCGGCCGTACCTGATTGCTGGGATGTCATAAGTTAGAGATTAGCCCCTGCGTTGTGAAAAACACGGCATTTAACGTCGGGCGATTACTCCAGCGTCGGGAACTGGAACGCTGGCACTTTCCAAAACGGCGCCCGGTGCAAGAAGTAAATGACTTAGCCCACCCGATCCTTGGAATATCACCGATCCGTAAGTCGCCTTAGTTGAATTAGCCAAATTTGTGAAAGATGCGCGAATCAATCCCGTTTTAGGAATCCAGGTAGCCGAGTCGCTCCCGGTAACTGTTTGAGTTCCACTCTTACCGCCCACTGCAATCCATGAAATTTGGACGGCAATATTGCCTCCAGTGAACTGCACACTTGGTGTTAAGCCACCGAAATTCATTGATACTGAAGTTAACGGATTTGCTGAACTTGACCAAGAAAAATCTTTCGTGCCAAACGCACCTGTGGTGCTTTGAACAGCGGCAACAATTGGTTGATCAGAATCAAGTACTAGTGAATAAATTCCAGCAGAAATTACTGGCGAAAAGTTAATGTCGGTAACTTGACCACGTGTTACTGAAAAGCCATCCAAGCCGACTGGCGCAAAGGAACCATCACTTGAAATTACCGTTGCCTTAACCGTGGCATCGATATTTCCGGGAGCCAAAATTCGCAGCGTCTGGGTCGCGTGCTTGCCTTTTCCTACGACGATATTTGAGATCGCCGGAATCACTACGTGGTTCTGCGGCCTCGCCCCAGGACTTACAAAATCTGCACCTAAAGAACGCAGACCTTTTCGCCGCTCATCAAAGAAAAATGTGCTGACTCGACCAGAGCGAGTGATCGCATGAATGGCCACACTGTCTTCTCCGGGCGCTAGCGCATCTAGAAATATCCGTTTTTGCGAATTTGGCGCAACTGTTACCGAAGCTAGCGGCGCCGGACCTTTTGAAGTGAAAACTAAGAGGTCTACTACCGAAACGCTCAATCCACTATTAACAATATCGAACGCGCCTTTGCTAGTGAGGGATCCGGATCCACCCACGAACCAGGCATCGCCATTACTTATTGCACAAACCGCAGTAGCAAGCCAAGGGCTTTTCCCGCGAAGTACTGAAATTGCGCTTAATGGATCTCCATCAACGAGCAATGGGTTATTAACCAAAATATTTGATGACCCGGCTTTAGTCAAAGCGTTGGATTTACTAGGTATGGAACGAACTTTGACTTTAGCGTTCGCTAAAACTGCGGTTGCACTTCCATCACTTAAGTTTCCGGGACAAGCGGTTGCCGGGAAATTTTGCACAAGCTTTATGGCAGTGCCTATTTTTGGCGTAAGAGTTGTCGCCAGAATGGATGCTAAAACTAAGGCAAGTGCAATTAGCGTAAATTTATTGAGTTTCAGCTTCATGCCAACTCCTCAACATCTATCTCACGGCGACGGCGACCGGCTGGCAGCGCTAAGACAATTACTGTTAATAGTGAGATAAGTTCGAGTGAGACCAACGCTCGACGTTTAGTTCCATCGTGCAAAATAGTGAGAGTTCCCGCATCAGAAACCACAAAAGTTGGAAGTCCGATATCTGATTTTTCTAACTGTAGTGGAACACCATTAAATAACGCGTGCCATCCAGAATCATATTTTTCCGCCAAGGTAATTACACCCGGGGACTGCACTTCAGCCATCGCCCCAATATCATTTGATGCGATTGGTGTAACGGCGCTTGCTGGATCAAAAAGAGAAAGCCTGGAGCGACTACCGACAACCTTCCAGATAACTCCATCGGCAGTTGCAGAGCTTCTCGTGAATCCACCGATTCCATCGATCGTTCGCACAACACCTGGATCAACTGGCGTCTTCATAAAAATATATTGAATTCCATAGGCACCAATAACTTTGCTAGATGAGATGCCGATGCCACTAATTAAATCTGCAACTGCAAGTTCGATCTCTGGTGGCGTTGCAACAGTTACATCAGGATCGCCAATTTCAAGGTCTCCACCACGTGTAATGAAATATTTCAGCACGCTGCCTTCCATGCCCAATACCAAAGTCTTTGGTCTGGCTGGTGATTCACTTAAAGAGGAGACAAACGCTGGAATAACTGCTCGCTTCTGGCTGGTCACCTGGGAATTTGCACCAATTGTGATTGACCATGCGCTCGTTCCAACCAAGGCGAAAACTGCAACTACTGCTGTGATTGCTGATGCAAAGTGGCCGAATCCCAGAGCGGAACCGCGCAAATTTGGAATTAGGGTTGAAGAAATTTTCAAGGCAGGCTGCAGGATTATTATTTCGATAAACAATAAAAGTGTTCCAGTCCAAACGGTACCGAGGCTGCCGTGGCCTGAGATATGTAATTGCGTAACCGACACTGCGATGGCTAAAAGTCCCAAAGCTGTGACCGACTCACCAACATAGCGGTTACTGAAAACGACGATCAACAAAAAGATTATGAATGGTGCAACCAACCAAGTTGGCACTCCGGATGTACCACCTGGGTTTAAGAGAAGCACTTGCGATAGCGAGCCGCCCGATACTGGCAGCCCAGGATCAAGCAAGATTTGAGTGGGGTGAACTAGTAAAGATGCCGACCAAGGAAAATTTAGCAAAACGGGAATTATTAAGAAGGCAAAGAACCGCTTTATTCTAGCGAGATCAGCGGTCATCAGGAATTTAACTGCTGATAACTCCTTGATTTCGCCCAGGCGATTAACGAGTTCGGTAACGATGAAGTACAGCGAAACTGCGCACCAGATTGTCATAAAGAGCGCGGAGAATGCCGAGATGAAACTTGCGAAGAGCGCTAAGAAGTAGATGCGACGCCAAGATCCAACCTTCGTCGCTGCTTGTAATGGAGCCAAACTAATAAACGTTGGTGCAACTAGAGCCAGTACCAGCGTTCCTAACCTACCTTCGGCGATGCTATTCCAAACCACAGGTGACATCGCGTAGATCAAACCACCAAGTACTGCAAATCGAATTGTTAAACCTGTCCGCTTAATTGAGCGATACATAACGAAGAAAGCGAGTGGTGGAGTCACCCAAAAAAGTGCGGCGATAAAGAATTTTAACTTTCCAAAAGTTACAAGTGATGCCAAACCAAGTATCCCTACCCAAGGCGGGGTTGGGGCTGCTGAACCCAGACCTACTTGGTGCCAAGATTCGCCAAATTTTCTAAATAGATCACTCGCACCTTCTGGTGAGACTGGAAGTGCGCCACCACTTAGCGCGCCATAACGATTTCGTGCTGCCAGCAAAGTTACAAGGGTAATAATTCCTAAGCCAATAAGTAATGGCCGGTTATGCAGAGTTTTGAAGCGATTTGTTTTTATCGCGCGCTGAGAATCTTGATCATCAAAAGTTTCATCGATTACACCAATGTCGGCGTAGGAGGCCGGTTCGCTCGCTAAATCATCCTCCCGATTGAAGTGCAAATATTTAGAGATTGCATCAGATGCTTTTTCAAATGCTAGGCGCGCCTGACTTCCACGCGGTGGAATAAAT